>Ga0180429_10000807_pt1 | contig 27251 bp, 14 predicted proteins | sample SS_ome_FD_132428 | JGI IMG/M metagenome (GOLD analysis project Ga0180429, IMG submission 132428) | Hypersaline lake sediment archaeal communities from the Salton Sea, California, USA - SS_1_S_1 metaG | ecosystem: Environmental > Aquatic > Non-marine Saline and Alkaline > Hypersaline > Sediment ...
CCTGGCCACTCTGATCATGTATCTGCTCATCATGAAGGTGACCCGCCAGTGGTTCGGGCCCTCCAGCGAGCACGGCATCCACAAGTTCCTGCGCATCGCGGGCTCGCTCTCGGCGGCGCTCCTGCTCGCCTTCAGCGACACCTTCTGGACCAATTCCATCGAGGCCGAGGTTTATTCCCTGAGCGCCTTCCTGATGGGCACAATCACCTGGCTCATCCTCGACTGGCGCGAAAAAGTTGACAAACCCGAGGGCAACGCCCTGGTCTATCTGATCGTCTATCTCCTCAGCCTGGGCGTGGGATTCCATCTGGGCACCATCCTGATTTTCCCCGGCTTCTTCATCATGGCCCTGATGATCCGCGAGAAGGCATTCAGCGACCAGGAGTTCATCGCCTTCAGCTTGGCCCTGGCCTTCTTCCTGGGCAGCGCCATCATGCACTGGCCCGATCGCTGGATGGTCGCGGGCATGATCGCCGCGTTGGCCTGGGCCGTCTGGCTCTTCACTCAGGGCAGGCGTTTCGCGCTCTACTCGATAGGCCTGTTCGTCCTCGGGCTGAGCGTCCACCTCTTCCTGTTGATCCGGGCGGGGCAGAATCCGGCCATCAACGAGGCCGATCCCTCGAGCTGGGCCAATCTCTGGGCCGTGATCAAGCGCGAGCAGTATCCCTTCCGCTCGGTCTTCGTGAGGGAATCCAGCTGGACCTTCCAGCTTCAGCACTTCTGGAACTACCTCTGGAACCAGTTCCGCATGCCCTTCCAGGGACGTTTCCTCGGCCTGAATCCCGGTGCGGCGCTGACCGCCCTGCCTCTGGGCCTTGCGCTCATCGGCCTCTGGCAGCAGTGGCGCAGGCAGCGGAAGGTCTTCGTCGCCCTGCTCATCATCCTGCTGGTCAATACCCTCGGCCTGGTCCTCTTCCTGAACTTCACCGACCAGGAAGTGCGCGAGCGCGACTACTTCTACGCGCCGGGTTTTTACTTCATAGCCCTCTTCGTCGGACTCGGCGCGGTGGGACTGCTGGAGGGATTCCTCCAGGAGACGAAGGGGAAGAAGATGGCCGCCGGCGTGGGCCTGCTCCTGCTGGCGCTCTCCCTTGGGCCCGCTTTCGGGCACTGGTACACGCACGATCGCAGCGAGATCTATGTGGCGCGCGACTACGCCTGGAACATGCTGGCGCCGCTGGACGAGAACGCCGTGATCTTCACCAACGGCGACAACGACACCTTCCCTCTCTGGTTCATCCAGGAAGTGGAGGGCTTCCGCAAAGACGTTCGCGTCGTGAATCTCAGTCTGCTGAATACCGACTGGTACATGAAGCAATTGCGCGATCTTGAGCCCAAGCTGCCGATCACGCTGACGGACGCGGAACTCGCCGAGGTGGCAAGGCACTGGTTCCAGATGGAAGGCGGACGCATTTTCCAGCCTCGCGACGAGATCATCGACCATCTCTTCACGAACACGCAGAAGTCCGGCTGGGAAGACCGCACCTACTACTTCGCCGTTACGGTGCCGCGAGAGTTCCTCGATCCGCTGCTCTCCTTCCTTAAGATGGAGGGAATGGTCTATCGCATGACGCTGACGCAGGGCAGCGAGCAGGTGGATGCGGCCCGGCTGCGCGAGAATCTCGAGGAGGTCTTCATCTGGCGGGGCCTTCAGCCCGACTGGAACGATCAGGACGATCTCCGCGGCCTCGTCCACGAGGCCGGCGAGGGCGACAGCCTGAGTGGCCTGGCCTCGACGCTTCCGGCCAGCCGACGCTTCGGGGAGCTGCAGGGCCTGAAGGGCACGATCCCCGAGTTCCCCGAGCGGGCACCCGACGAATTCTACATGAACGGCACGATCCGCCATCTGATCCAGAATTACGCGGCGGCCTGGAGCCGCTACGCCATCGAACTGGATCGGAACAGCGAGATCGAGAAGGATCCCGCGAAGGCCGTGGAGGCCATGACGCGCGCCTGGATCATCGACGACGATTTCAGTCCCGCCGTGAATTTCCTGGGATACCTCTATTCGCAGAACGGTCAGGAGGAGAAGGGCCTGGATGTCTATCGCTACTTCGCCGAGACGCAGGATCCGAGCGACTATCGCTTCTGGGCGCGCTACGCTCAGGCTCTCGAGAAGGCCGGAATGCACCAGGAAGTGGTCAGGGTGCTGGGCAAGGTGATCGACCTGAACCCCAACTACGAGCCGGGTTATCTCTCGCTCGTGGACTACATCGTCACATTCTTCCCGAGCCGGGACAACATCCAGGCCGTGGTGCGAAATCTCGAAGACTTCATCCGGCGGCACCCCGACAGCGCACCGGTGCGGGAGCGCCTGAATTCGTTGCGCGAGATGCTCGAGGGCCCCGCGCCCACCGAGCAGGGCCGCTAGCCGGGGACGCGCATGCAAGAGCGAGGGAGCCGGTCCGTGAAACTCAGCGTCGTCATTCCCGCCTGGAACGAGGCGGAGAGCCTGCCCGAACTCGTCGCCCTCATCGACGAGCACGCGGCGGCCTTCGAGCCCTACGAGATCCTGGTCATCGACGACGGCAGCCGCGACGGCAGCCGTCAGCTTCTGGAGCAGCTCTGCGAGAAAAATCCGCATCTGGGTTTCGTGAGCTTCGGACGCAACTACGGCAAGAGCGCGGCGCTGGCCACGGCCTTCGCCCGCCTGCGCGGGGACTACGTCATCACAATGGACGCGGATCTGCAGGACGATCCCGCCGAGATCCCGCGGCTCATCGCGGAGATCGAAAAGGGCTACGATCTGGTGAGCGGCTGGAAACGCGACCGGAAGGACCCGCTCTCGAAAACTCTGCCCAGCAAGCTCTTCAACGGCGTGATGCGCCGCGTGACCGGCCTCCGCATCCACGACTTCAACTGCGGCCTGAAGGCCTACCGCCGCGAGGTGATCGAGAGCATCCGCCTCTACGGCGAACTGCACCGCTTCATCCCGGCCCTCACTCATTGGGAGGGATTCCGGGTCGCCGAGATTCCCGTGCGTCACCACGAACGCCGCTACGGCCAGAGCAAGTTCGGCGCGCGACGCTTCCTCAACGGCCTCTTCGACCTGATGACCGTGGTCTTCGTCGCCCGGCGCTCGGCCACGCCCCTGCACAGCTTCGGCCGCATCGGCTTCTGGTTCTTCGCGCTGGGGATGATCATCAACGGATATTTCGGCCTCGTCTGGCTCATCACGCAGGAGCTCCACGTCCGGCCGCTGCTCATTCTGGGGATGGTGCTCGTGCTCATGGCGGTGCAGATCTGGTCCCTGGGTCTGCTGGGCGAGCTGATGATCCATCTTCGCGCCGAGCAGGAACGCTATCGCATCGCCCGGGAGCGCGAGCCCCGTGGCGACTGAACCTCGCAGCGTCGGCCTGGTCGTCCTAAACTGGAACGGCGCCTCGGTGCTTCCCCTCTGCCTGGAAAGCCTCGAGGCGGCCGCGGCCGCCAGCGTGCACGAGGTCGGACTTCTTCTCGTGGACAACGACTCCCGCGACGGATCCGATCTCTGGGCCGAACGCGAGATGCCGGCCTGGGAAATACTTCGCACGGGATCGAACCTACGATACGCGGGGGGCATGAATGCCGGGATTCGGGCTTGGCTGGACCGCGACGTGGACTATATCCTCGTTCTCAACAACGACATCATCGCGGACATGGGGCTGATCGATCCCCTGGTTGCGGATCTGGAGGCGGGCACTCCGCGCGGAGCGGCCTGCCCACGGATCCACTACTTCGACAGGCCGAATCTCCTCTGGTACGGGGGGGGTAGGGTGAGCCGCCTGTTCCGCATTACTCGCCATCGCGGCATCCGACGCCATGCCGTGGGAAAGCTGCGTCGAGCGGGCGAGACGGAATATCTCACCGGATGCGCCCTCATGGGCAAGGCGGCCTTCTGGGGGGAGACCGGCGGCTTCGACGAGAGCTTCGATTTCTACGCCGAGGACGTGGATCTCTCCCTTCGCGCCCGCCGGCAGGGATGGTCGCTGCGCTACGTGCCGGACTCGCGGCTCTATCATCGCGTGGGGTTCTCCAGCGGCGGCGGACTCAGTCCGCGCAAGCTGCGGGCGCAACTGGCCGCCACCGGCAAGCTCATCTCCCGGCACGTGAGTCCGGCCCTGCGTCCTCTGGCCTGGCTGGCCTGGTCGGCGCATTTGGGACTGGCCCTGCTTCGGGCCCGGCTGAGAGGCGAGGCGGGAATCGCGAATACCGTGAGCGGAACACTGACTCGAAAGGGGAAGGACGATTGAGCAGCCGCAGATTCGATCCCGCGCGCGCGCTTCGCCTGGACGGCTGGGAAGGCTTCCTCGCGGCCGCGATCCTCTTCGGCCTGCTGATCGCCTTCGTCTTTCCCGAAGCCGCCCTGCAGGGCAAGGTCTTCCGCACGCCAGACAGCCTGGCCCCCAGCGGCCTGGCCCAGTATCTGGAGGACGAAGACCTCGAGGCTCCCCTCTGGAATCCCTTCATCTTCTCGGGGATGCCGGCCTTCGCAAGCCTGAGCTATCATCCGGGGCTCTATCCCGCCAGCACGCTCCTGCGCCTGCTCATCGATCTACTCCACCTGCCTCCCCTCACCTGGCTGCTCTTCCACTACCTCTGGGCGGCCCTCGGCCTCTTCTGCTTCCTGCGATGGCGGGGCGTGCGGCCCTGGTTGGCCTGGCTCGGCGGAGCCTTCTTCATCCTGCTTCCCGCGCAGGTGGCCGTGGGCGCCTACGGCCACGGCAGCAAGGTGATGACCCTCTCCTGGATTCCCTGGATGCTCCTCTTCGCCGACCGGCTCATGGGGAAATCATCCGCTGAGTCCGAAGGCTCACCGAGCGTGTCATCGCTGACGCTCGACTGCTCCCTTTTGGCGGCCTCGATCGCCGGACTTCTGCTTTCAGCACACGTGCAGGTTGCCTATTACGGACTGTTGGCTCTCGGGCTCTTCTCGATCCTTCGTCTGGTCATGCTCTTTTCCCGCGGACTGCGCGCCCGTGCGATTCGCGCCCTCGCGGCCGGACTCTTGGCGCTGCTGCTGGCGGCCGGCGCCAGCGCGATCCTCTACGCTCCGGTTCAGGAGTACAGCCACCACTCGATCCGCGGCCTCAGCCAGGGCGGAGGTGCGGACTGGCAGTACGCCACGGCCTGGAGCCTGCATCCCTCGGAATGGAAGACCTTCGTCTTCCCCTCGGCCGTCGGCTTCGGGGAAGAGACCTATTTCGGGCGGATGCCCATGACGAACTATCCGAACTACCTGGGTCCTCTCGCCATTCTGGCCGCGGCCATGCTCTTCATCCGGCCCCGTCGCCGTCGCTTCGACCTCTTCTTCCTGGGTCTGGGCCTCGGAGCGACGCTCGTGGCGGGAGGGCAGTACCTGGAGTTCGCGTACCGGCCGCTCTACGATTGGCTGCCCTGGTTCAACCGCTTCCGCGTGCCCGTGATGATCCTCATCCTCCAGCAGATGGCCATGGCGATTCTCTTGGCGCGCGGACTGCAGCGCGTCGTCGAGGAGGAGCGGGTCCGCGCCGATTTCCGCCTGGCGCTGGGCGGCGGCATTCTGGTTCTGCTCATCGCCGGCATTTTCGCGCCGACGATCCTGGAGAAGACGGCGATGGAGGGCCTTTCCCAGCGCCTCGGACGGCAGCTTTCCGGGCTGCCGCCGGCGCAGGCCTCGGCCTATCTGTCGGCCTTTGCCGCCAAGAGCGTCGGCTGGTTGCGCGTGGAGAGCCTGCGGGCGGCTCTCCTGCTGCTTCCGATGCTGGCGGTGCTGGAACTGGTCCGTCGCGGGCGGAAGATCGCTCTGCTGCCAATACTGGCGGCCGCGACCCTGGTCTTCCTGCTGGGCGATCTGCTGCCCCTGGACCGGCGCGTCCTGCACCCAGAAAGCCATTGGGACTCCCATCGCGGCGGAGGGCTCTGGGGGATGGAACTGGCTCCCCAGAGCGACCTGCCGCCGAAGACCCTGGCCTTCCTCGAAGAATCTCTGGACGACCAGCGCTTCTTCGCCCTGCCGGGAAGCCCCTTCGGCGGCAATCGCGCCGCCGCCCTCGGACTGGCGAACCTCGGCGGCTATCACGCCGCCAAGATGGCCCTCGCCGACTCGGTGATCCGATCCCTGGGCACCGGGGGCGCCGAGCTGCTGGGACGCTTCGCGGTGAAATATATCATCAGTCCCGAGCAGAGGAACCTGGGCCCCGACTTCCCGCAGATCCGCGCGGGAGGCGACTCGGACAGCTTCCTCTACGAGAACACCCACTGGCGCCCCCGCCTGTTCGTCGAGGATCGCCTGCAGGTCGAGGACGAGGCCGCGAGCCGCCGTCGCCTGCTCGAGGGCAAGGCCGCCTCGCCTCTCTACTTGGCCGAGGATCCCGGCTTTGAGCCCGGCGCCGTCGCCGATACCTGCGGGCGTCTGATCGAGAGCGACTTCGGCCTGGACGAGGTCTCCTGCGTCGTGGAGATGGCACGCCCAGGCGTGGTCGTGCTGGCCGACATGGACTATCCCGGCTGGATCGGCGAGATCGACGGCGAGGAACGTTCCCTGATCACCGCCGACGGCTTCTTCCGCGCGCTGTCCGTCGAGGCGGGTCGCCACAGCCTGCGATTCATCTTCCGTCCCGAGGGCTTCCGGTCCCTGGTCTGGCTCCGTCGAGGCGCATTCCTGGTCATGGCATTCCTGCTGGTCGCGGGGCTCGCCGGCCTGATTCGCTCCGGAAAGGAGGCCCCGGCATGAAGGGCCTGGTGATCATCCCCACCTACAACGAGTGCGAGAACATCGAAAGCATCGTGCGGACGGTGCTCGATCTGGATGAGCGTCTCTCCGTGCTGGTGGTGGACGACAATTCCCCCGACGGCACCGGCGACCTGGTGAAGGGCATGGGGGAGAGGGGCGGTCGCCTCAGCCTGCTCGAAAGGGCTGGGAAGATGGGCCTGGGCAGCGCCTACATCGCGGGTTTCGAGCAGGCTCTCGCCGGCACGAAAGCCGAATGCATCTTCGAGATGGACGCCGACTTCTCCCACGATCCCAGCGACCTCCTCCGCATGCTGGACGAGATCGAGCACTGCGACCTCGTGCTGGGAAGCCGCTACCTGGAGGGCGTCACCGTGGTGAACTGGCCCCTGCGGCGGCTATTCCTCAGCCTCGGCGCGAACATCTACACGCGGCTGATCACGGGCATGCCCATCCACGACGCCACCGGCGGATTCAAGTGCTTCCGTCGCGAGGTGCTGGAGGCCATTCCGCTCCGGCGCGTGCGCAGCGACGGCTACAGCTTCCAGATCGAGATGAACTACCAGGCCTGGAAGCGCGGATTCCACATCCACGAGATTCCCATCGTCTTTACCGACCGTCGCGTCGGCGTGAGCAAGATGAACAAGAAGATCATCTTCGAGGCCGTCTGGATGGTCTGGCGTCTGCGCTTCTCGAAGCTGCACGCCGGCACGGACAAGGACGGGAGACCATGGCCGGAATGATCAGCGTCATCTACGTGAGCTACCACTCGGGCCGCGAGATCCTAAGCAGTCTCGACAGCCTGGCTGCCGCGGGCACGCGGCGCGAGGTGGAGATCATCGTGGTGGACAACGCCAGCGCCGACGACAGCGTGGACCTGCTGCGCAGTCGCCCGGAGATCAACCTCATCGTCAACGAGGAGAATCTCGGTCTTTCCCGCGCCGTGAATCAGGGTCTTCGTGTGGCCCGAGGCGACATGCTGCTCGTGCTGAACCCCGACATCCTGGTCAAGCCCGGCTCGCTCGACGCCCTGGCCGACTTCCTCGATGAGCATCCGCGCGCGGGCATGGTCGGCTCGAAGCTGCTCAACGAGGACGGCAGCCTCCAGCATTCCTGCCGCAGCTTCTACACCCTCTGGACCATCATCCTGCGTCGCACGCCACTGGGCAAGCTGCTGAAGAACAGCCGTGCGATCCGCCACCATCTCATGCTGGACTACGACCACGAGTCGCCCTCGCGCGTGGACTGGATCCTCGGCGCCTGCATGATGACCCATCGCCGCGCCCTGGCCGACGTGGGCGGCATGGATGAGCGCTTCTTCCTCTACTTCGAGGACGTGGACTGGTGCTATCGCATGGCTCGGCGCGGCTGGGAGGTCTGGTATGTGCCCGGCAGCGTGATGACCCATCTCTACCGACGGGCCAGCGCGCGCAATCCCTTCAGCCGAAGCCTCCTCGCGCACCTCAGCAGCTTCTTCCACTACTACGAGAAGTGGAATCCCGTGAGCTACCTGGCCAAGCGCTATCGCAATCCGGTGAAGGCTCTCGGCCTGCTGCTCCTGGACGCAGTGGGCCTGGCGGGGGCGCTGGCGGCGGCCATCTGGCTGCGCGTGTCCCTGGCGGCGAACCTCTTCCCCGGCACCTATTTCGAGATCGATCCCTACTGGCGCTTCGCTCCCTTCTACTTCGGCATCAGCCTGGCTCTCTTCCACTTGATGGGCCTCTACCGCATCGACCGGCGCACGCCTCTGGCCGAGGATCTCATCGCCCTGGTCAAGGCCGAACTGCTGGCGCCCGTCGTCCTCTTGGCCGCCAATTTCCTGACGGGGGAGGACCTCGTCTCGCGCAGCGTGATCCTCATCAGCGCGCCTATGGCCATCGCCATCGTCCTGCTTCTGCGCGGCGGCCTGCGCGGTCTTCATCGCCGCCTGCTGCGCCTGAATTTCGATCTGCGCCGCATCCTGCTGGTCGGCGACGCGGAGGAGGCAGGCGTTCTGGACCGTCGCGTGCGCGAGCGTCCGCAGCTGGGCCTGGATCTGGTCGGCCGAGTGGACCCTTCCGGCGGCGAGGGCAGCCTGGGCAACCTCGAAGACCTCGATCGCGTGGTGAACGAGGAGCGCGTGCAGGAAATCGTCATCGCGCCGTCGGCCGCGCAGGCCTCCAGCGTGGCGGTCGCGCTGCCGGGCTGCCGTTCCCGAAACGTGGAGCTTCGAGTGCTCGACGAGCTCGCCGGTCTGATGAGCGCAGGTGTGCATGTCGAGGAATTCCTCGGCTTTTCCGGCTGGTCCTACAGGATGGGAAGCACCTACGGCCTTCAGCGGGCAGCCAAGCGCGCCACGGATATCGCCTGCGGCCTGATTTTCCTGCTGCTGAGTCTGATTCCGGCCCTGATCTTCGGCCTGTTCCGCCGGATCCGCGGACATGCCGCATGGAGCCGGGAGATCTTCCTGGGATGCGGCGGAAGGGAAGGCTATCTTCCTCTGGCCCTGGAGCGGGGAGGGTCGCTCTCGGACCTGCTGAGCCCCGGAATCTATCTGGCCGTGCTGCGGGGCCATCTCAGTTTGGTGGGTCCGCGCCCGGAAGCTCCCGGTGAGGGCGCCGAGCCGCCTCTCATGCGACCCGGCGTCACGGGCCACTGGCGACAGAGCGGACCGAAAGATGAAAACTCCCTTCCCGCCCGCGATCGTCTCTACGGGCACACCTGGAGTCCCGGTTCCGATCTTCGCATCTGGATCTCCACGCTTCCCGCGCAGCTTCGGGGGCGCATTCCGGTTTTCATCCGAAGGAGAAAAGAATCTTGAGAAGGGGACTTTTCATTCTGTGCATGCTGGCATCTCTCGGGGCGATGGGGGAAGTGATCTGGACCGCGCACAGCGACGCGAGTCACCTGGCGGATCTCAGCCTCAGCGAGAGCCACCTCTGGGCCGTGGGTCGAGGCGGAGTGCTGAGGATCGATCGCGTGAGCGGGGAGAAGCAGCTGCTGCGCACGCCGGATGGTCTTCCCGGCAACGATATCCAATGCGTCCTGGCCGTCTCCGACGAGGAGATCTGGCTGGGCACGGTGGGTCTCGGACTGCTGCGTTACCGCCCGAACGAGGGCGATCCCTGGAAACGCTTCCAGCGACTGCCCCAGGGACTGGCCGGCAACGACATCCTTGCAATGGCCCTCGATTCGCAGGATCGCCTCTGGTACGGCTGCGCCTTCCACGAGGTGGAGGGAAGCCTGCCCGAGGGCGGGTTCGGCCTCATCGAGGGAGACGCCCCCGGCGCGATCTGGGGCGAACCCGAAGGCCTGGAGAACCTCGATGTCCGGGCCCTGGCCTTCGCGGGCGACACCCTCTTCGTGGGAACCGGCGCGGGCGTGTATGTCCTCGATCCCGACTGGCAGCTCTCGCTCGACACGGAGGCTCCCGGAGAAGAGATCGATGATCTCGTCGTGGCCGAGGATCGCGTCTGGGCGCTGACTGAGGGGCAACTGCGCACGCGCGGACTGGACGGAAGTGAATGGAGTTTCGTGGCCATGCCTCCTGGCGCGGGAAGTCCCACGGCCATCGCCGTCGCCGAGGAGCACATCTACGCGGCCGTCAGGAATTCGATCTCGGGTACAGGCGTCTATCGCTACGAGTTTTCCACGGGAGAGTGGGAGGATCTCTCCCTAGGGTTGCCGGAGCCCTCCTGGGCCTACGACTACTTCACGGAGCCCGTGATGGGCACCCTCCTTGCGGCACCCGGTGGAGATGTTTGGATGGGCGGGGAAGTCACCTCAGGCCTGGGTCCGGGACTGTTTACACGTAGCGCTGGAATCTGGTCGGTGGATCCGCTGGATCAGGGTCCTATGGGTCCGGCGATCAAGGCCCTGGACTTCGGCCCTTCGGGCAGGCTATGGACGGCCAGCAATGTCGGGGCCAGCACGGAGGACGATGGAAACTGGTTCCGTTTTCGTCAACTGAAGGACTACAATTACTGGCCTGCATGGAGCCTGGCTCTGATGGAGGACAGTCAGGATTGGGTCTGGTTCTGCCGTTTCAATAGCGGCAGCTCGGATCCCTTTCCCTTCGCTCGAATGCATGCGGAGACTCTGGAGATCGAATCACTCCCGATCGGCCCTGCCGGCGCGCCCTCATCAAGGATCGTGGCCATGGGCGAGGACGCCTCCGGAAATCGCTGGTTCGCCACCGACGACGCGGGCATCGCGGTCTGCGACCGTTTCGACAACTGGACGCGGTACAGCTCCGATCCCGAGCAGGGCGGACTGCCCTCCTCCTTCGTCAACGATCTGGCCTTCCTGCCCGGCGCTCGCGTCGCGATGCTCTGCAGCGGCGTGGGTCTCTGCGTCTGGGAGCCCGCCACCGGCACCTTCTGGACGCCGAGCAGCAGTTCCTCGAGCGGCACGGTCTATGATCCCAGCGGATATCTGGCCGACGACACTACGGGCGGGAGCCTGGCGGCGACGCAATCGGGCGAGATCTGGGTGGGGCAGCAGGACGGGCTCATCCAGGTCGTCGCCTCCGGAAACAGCTATTTCGTGCTGGGCAAATTGGGCAAGTCCAACGGCGACAGCCCGGGACTTCTCAACAGCCAGGTGAATGACCTCGCGGCTGCCCACGACGGTTCGGTCTGGGTGGCCACCGTTTCCGGCCTCTCGCATGTGGATCTGGATCGCGACCTGAGCCTCTGGTCCGTGGACAACTACACCAACGCGGCCGGTCTCGCGGAGGTGGATCCGGACGGCTTCATCTTCGGTCCGGAAGTCCTGGCGCCCCTTCCCGAGGCCTACATCTATCGCGTGGCCGTCTCCCCGGACGGCGGCAGGATCGTGGCCGGCACTCGGGAAAATGGCCTTATCGAGCTGGAATTGCTGGCCGATCCCCCCCAGAGCCCCGATGCGATATCCCGTATCCGATTGTATCCCAACCCGATACGTCTTTCTCTGGGCCACAGGCAGGTGCAGTTCACGGGCGTGGATTTCCCCGTGGACGTTCGAATCTACAATCTGGAAGGGCAGATGGTGCGCGAGTTGCTTGAAGTCCAGCCGGGAGAGCCGATCTGGCCCGATCTCACCACCCGATTCGGCAACCGGGCCACCAGTGGAATCTACCTTGTTCATTTGACCTACGAGGGCCGGACGGAGCTGCGCAGCCTCGCCTTGGTTCGATAGCGGGAAGCATGGACGCGAAACGAAGCATCATCATTTTGGGTGCAGGAGTAGCCGGGCGTATGGTGGCCGCGGAGGCGGCGGCCTCGCCCGAACTGGGGCTCGTGGTCCTGGGCTACCTGGACGACGACCCCGGTTTGAAAGGACGGCGTTTCGAGGGAGTCGAAGTTCTCGGATCCTGCGACCGCCTGCCCGAGCTCGCCGGAGAGCTGCGCCCCGACGAGGTGATCATCGCCATCCCCAGCGCGCGGGGCGAGGTCGTCCGCAGGATGCTTCGCCTCTCACGGCTGGCGAAGCTTCCCTTCAAGCTGCTCCCTGGAATTCGCGAAATCATCAAGGGCGAGGCCAGCTTCCGGCAGGTCCGTTCCGTGAATCCCGACGACCTGCTCGGACGCGAGAGCGTGGACTTCCACGAGGCGCCGGTGAGGAAGGTCATCGAGGGCAAGCGCGTCCTCGTGACGGGAGCGGGCGGATCCATCGGCGGGGAAATCGCCCGGCAGGTGGCGCGGCTGGACCCGGCCGAACTGCTGATGCTCGGCCGCGGCGAGAACTCCATCTTCGAGATTGAAAACGAGCTGGCCGAGAGCTTCCCGGCTCTCAGGCGCGAAAGCCTGATCGCGGACATCCGCGATCGCGAGGGGCTGCTCCGCCTGGTGAAGGCGCGGCGTCCACAGGTGATTTTCCATGCCGCCGCCCACAAGCATGTCCCCTTCATGGAGCGTTTCCCGCTGGAGGCATTCGTCAACAACGTGCTCGGCACGCAGAACGTCATCGACGCGGCGCGCGAGGCCGGCTGCGAGCGCATGGTGATGCTGTCCACCGACAAGGCCGTCGATCCCCGCGGCGTGATGGGGGCGAGCAAGCGCCTGGCCGAGATGCTCATGCTCCGCGCCGCTGCTACCGGCGGCGCGACGCGCTTCCTCTCCGTACGTTTCGGCAACGTGCTGGCCAGCCGGGGTAGCGTGGTGCCGCTCTTTCTCAGGCAGATCGAACGCGGCGGTCCGGTGACGGTCACCGATCCCGAGGCGACGCGCTTCTTCATGACCATCAAGGAAGCCAGCATGCTGGTCGTCCAGGCCAGCGCCCTGGGCGAGGGTGGCGAGATCTTCATCCTGAACATGGGCGAGAGCGTGGGCATCCTGGAACTGGCGCGCACGCTGATCCTGCTGGCGGGATACGAGCCCGAGGACGAGATCCCCATCGAATTCACGGGACTGCGTCCCGGCGAGAAGCTGCACGAGCAACTCATGACCGATCGCGAGGCCGAGGCCAGCGAACTCGGCGAGCAACTCATGATCCTGCGCCCGAATCTGCCGAAGGATCTGGACCTGGACGCCATCCTGGCCGAGCTCGGCGCGCTCGCGGGCGAGGGACGGGCGGCCGACATGGCGGGGCGCCTGCTGGAGATTTCATCGCGGATGGGAACGAGCCTGTGAGCGGCCGAGGCAAACCGGCTGTGGAAGGCGGAAGCCCGGTTCGAAGCGAGAGGCTCCCCTTCTTCCGATCGAGTTTCGGCGAGGAGGAGTTCGAGGCCGTCCTCGAGACCCTGCGTTCCGGATGGCTGACCGTCGGGCCCAAGACCTCGCAGTTCCGGGACGCCTTCCTCGCCCACACCGGCCTGCAGTACGGCGTGCCGGTCAACAGCTGCACCTCGGCCATGCTGCTGGCCCTGAAGGTGCTCGGCATCGGCGAGGGCGACGAGGTGATCACGAGCCCCAACACCTTCACGGCCACCGTGAGCGTGATCCATCAGGCCGGCGCCGTGCCCGTGCTCGCCGACATCGAACTGGAAACCTACGGTCTCGACCCCGAGAGCGTAGAGGCGGCCGTCACCGAAAAAACGCGCGCCATTCTGGCCGTGCATTTCGGAGGACAGGCCTGCCGGATCGAGGCTCTTCGGGAGATCGCAGAGCGCCGCGGCCTGCTGCTCGTCGAGGACCTGGCTCACGGCTTCGGCGCCGAACTCGAGGGACGCCATCTCGGCCATCACGGCAGCATGGCGGCCTTTTCCTTCTACGCCACGAAGAACCTCAGCACCGGCGAGGGCGGCTTCCTCGCCTGCGAAAGCGCCGAGCTCGAGGAAGAAGCCGCGCTGATGGGCTTCCACGGCATGGACCGCGACGCGTGGAAGCGCTACGGGGACCGCGGTGGCTGGTACTACGAGGTCAAGCGCTTCGGCTACAAGTTCAACCTGACCGATCTGCAGGCCGCCATGGGGCTGGTGCAACTCGCCCGCGCCGAGGAGCTCCGGCACGCTCGCACGCAGGTGGCCGCACGCTACCACGCGGCATTCGCAGATCGCCCTGAACTCATCATTCCGGCGACAAGGCAGGGAGCCCTGCACTCCTGGCACCTCTACGCACCGAGGCTGGCACCGGGAGCCCTGCGCATCGGCCGGGACGAGTTCCTGCAGGCACTCACCGCGGAAGGCGTTTCGCCGAGCCTCCACTTCATTCCCATCCATCATCATCCCGCACATCGGGATTTCCTGGGCGACGTCGGCGCCTCGCTTCCCGTCGCGGAAAAGTACTACGAGGGCTGCTTCTCCCTTCCGCTCTTTCCCACCATGAGCGGGGAGGAGTCCGAACAGACCATCGAGGCGGTGCTCAAACTGCTGGATCACTACGGGAGCTGAGCGTGAAGATCCGCCTGGAGACGGAGCTTGACTGGCGGGAGCTGGACGCATTCATCGAGGGCGTATCCGGCGCGACCTTCTTCCAATCCTCCACCTTCCTGACGGGACTCGAGGCCTTCTGCGGCTATAGCGTCCTCGCCCTGACCCTGCGCGAGGGGGGGGCCCTTGCGGCGCTCCTACCCTTCGCCGAGAAGCGGCGGCGGGGATTCTCGCTGCTCGAGTGTCTGCCCTTCGGCACGCCCGGCGGTCCGCTTCTGGCCGAAGGCGCCGATCCCGCCTTCGCCGAAGCGCTCCTGGCGGCATTTCTCGACAAGACCGGCGGACGCGTCCTGCGGGCCTCGGCGGTGCTGCCGGCCGACGAGTCGCTGGATATCGAGGGACCGGATCGCATGATCACGCAGGTGCTCGACCTCGAGCCGGGCTATGAAATCCTCGCGGCCAAGGCCGTCGCCCCGGCGAAACGGAGGCAGGTGCGGCAGTCCGGCGAGAGAGGCCTTCTCTGTCGGCGCAGCGCCGATCCCGCGGATCTTGCAGCCTGGCACGCGATCTATCTCGAGAATGCCGACCGGTGGGAACTGAGTCATCCGATGGGCCTGGATTTTCTCGAACATCTGCTTCGCGACGAGCGCCGCGTGGAACTGACTCTTGCCGAGCGTGAGGGCGAACTGATCGGGGCCTCCCTGGATCTCTATCAGGGCGGCGAGGCCTACTACTGGATGGGCGCCGGCCGTCGCGAGTTCGGGCACCTGCGCACCAGCGCCGCCCTCTACGACGCCCGACTGCGCCGGGCCTGCGAGCGAGGAGCCCTGCGTCTGAACCTGGGATTCAGCCCCGACAAGCCCGAGCTCTTCCGCTACAAGCGCGATTTCGGCGGACGTCCCCTGGCCTGCGCGCTTCGCAGCCGCAGTCGGGCGGGCTTCGCCTTCCTGCAGCGCCTCAGGGGGAGGTCCGCATGAGCGGGCAGTCGCGCATCGGACGCAACACGGCCTACCTGGGCGCGGGCACGCTGGCGGTGAGCCTGCTTCTCATCGTGCAGATGAAAATATTCACCCTGGCCCTCAGCCCGCAGGACTACGGGCTGCTGCTGGCTCTTCGCGCGCTGGCCGGACTCGTGACCGCCGCGGCAGTCATGGGCCTGCCGCAGCTGGCCATGCGCTATCTGCCGCAGCTCGAGGTCCGGAGGGAGAGGGGTCCTCTGCTGCGCTTCAGCCTTCGCCTGCTGGGTCTGCTCGCGATCAGCTCGGCGCTGGTGCTGACCCTGGCCTGGCTGGCCCGTCCCCTGCTCATGGCGCGCTTCGACATGGATCTCCTCGAGGACGGCTATTTCAGTCTCACCTTGCTCCTCGCGCTCTCCCTGGGCATCTACGAGATGGCGCTCAGCCTCTTCCAAGGCATTCGCCGCATGGGTTGGGTGGCGTTCTCGCAGGTGCTGTTCCAGGGCGCACTCTCGCTGCACTTCCTGTTGATCCGCGGCAGCCTGACTCCCGGCCTGGCGCTTTGGCTCTACTGCATCTACACGCTGGTGCCGGGTCTGGGCCTGCTGATCCTCTATCCCTTCCTGCTGCCTTCGGGAGGCAAGGCCGCGACTCCCTTGCGCATCAGCCGCGGGGAGCTGCTTTCCTACTGGCGCCTCGGCCTGCTCCTGCGATGGATGGTGCTCGCCAGTCTCGACCTCGACCGATATGTGCTCTCCTTCTTCGCGGGCATGGAACTGATCAGCTTCTTCAATATTCCGGCGAGGATGATGGGGGTCAGCCGCCGCTTCCTGCAGTCCTCCATCACGGCCCTGCAGACCGAGGTGAGCCGGCTGCACGAGGAGAGGCGCGAGGCCGAATTGGCGCCGAGGGTGCAGCTCTTCCTGCGCGGCCAGGTGAGCCTGTCGCTCTGGATGGCCGGCGGGCTCTTCCTGCTGGCCAAGCCGCTGATCCTGCTCGTCTCCACCGAGGACTACCTGGCCGGCCTGCCGCTCTTCGCCGTGCTGCTGTGGACCCTTCCCCTTTCGAGTCTGGCCGGTCCCCTCGAAGGCGTCTTTCGCGGTCTGGACGGTCTCTCCCGCGTTCTCGTGGGCAACCTGCTCTGGACCCTCGCCTACTTCGGCAGCATCCCGATTCTGGTGCCCTCGATGGGCCTGATGGGTCTGGGACTCGCGCAGGTAGCCGCTCTCTGCCTTCAGGCCGGATGGATGCTCCACTCGGGTCGTCGCCGCGGATATCTCGATGACCTGGCGCCGATGGCGGCCTCCATGGCCTGGGGAGCCCTGCCCGTCTTCTCCGCCCTCGCCATAGGACTGCTGGTGCCCGGCCGCCAGGGCCTCGCGCCCGCGCCGGCGGGAGTTCTGACCGGCCTCCTGGTGCTGCTCGCCGGCGTCTTCGCTTTGCTCGGCGGTCGTCGTCTCTTCGACCTGGACGAGAAGCGCTGGCTCCTCGGGCGCTTCGGCCACGGCGCCCCGCGCAGATTCCTGGCGAGGATGCTCCGCGTGAGGGAGGCGAGGCCATGAGGATCGCCATCCTGGGCGAGGGCAGCGTGGTCCATACGCTTCGCTGGGCAGAGTATTTTCAGGCTATGGGCGACGAGGTGCGGTTGTTCACGCTCGAGACGCCGCCGGAGGATTTCAGTGTCGATTGGCAGCGCGTGGGTCGCCGCGATCGTTCCCATGCCCTCTCCTACACTCTGGCCAGCCGGAAACTGTCGAAGGCGTTGGATCGCTTCGATCCCGATCTGGTCAACGCGCACTTCATCCCCAACTACGGCTGGATGGGCGCGCTCGCGGGACGGCGGCCACTCGCGGTTTCGGCCTGGGGCAGCGACGTGCTCGTCAATCCGAAGCGCAGCCCCTTCCATCGCTGGCGCCTGCACTTCGTGCTGGGGCGCGCGGATCTGATCACCAGCGACGCGGAAATGATGAGCGCGGAGATCCGCCGCCATCTGAACGGCTCCTCGAATCTCCTTACCGTTCCCATGGGCGTCGATCTCAGGTTCTTCGAACGGGGCGCCGAAGAGCTTGTCCGCGAACCCGTGCTGCTGCAGTACCGCCATCTGGAGCCGGTTTACGATCTTTCCACGCTCATCGCGGCCCTGCCGGAATTCTTCGGCCGCCATCCCGGCTGGCGCCTGCGCCTGGCCGGCGAGGGAAGCCAGCGGGCGAAGCTCGAGACGCTGGCGCGACGACTGGGGGTGGCCGACCGTGTGGAGTTCCTCGGCCGCCTGCCCCGGGAAAGGCTCATCGAGGAATTGAGAAGGGCCAGCCTCTACGTCTCCACGAGCCTGTCCGACAGCACGAGCGTCTCTCTGCTGGAGGCCATGAGCATGGGGGCCTATCCGGTGCTCAGCGACATCCCCGCCAACCGCGAGTGGGTGGATGAAGGCGCCTGCGGGCTCTACTTTCCGCCGGGGGAGGTCCGCGCCCTGAGCGCGGCTCTGATTCGGGCCACGGAATTATCCGAGGCCGAGCGCGGGGAGGCCGCCCGCGCCAATCGGAGCATCATCGCGAAGCGGGCGATCTGGGAGCGGAACATGGCGCGCGTGAGAGACTCCTTCCTCCAACTGAGTGGGAGGAGGAAATGAGGCGTTTTCTGATGATCGCCTACTACTATCCTCCGATGGGGGACGGGGGGGTTTTCCGCAGCCTGAAGTTCAGCCGCTATCTGCCCGAGCACGGCTGGGCGCCGGTGGTACTCTGCGGGGAGGCCGGAGACTACTGGGTGCGCGACGAGAGCCTCATGGATCAGGTGCCGGCCGAAGCGGAGCTGCATCCTTTGGCCGGACTCACGGGCCTGGGCATCCTCCGCCGCCTGGGCGGACGGGCCTCCATCAGCCAGAAGGGACGCCGCTCGAGCGGCCGATACGGCCTGCTGCGCAAGCTGTCCGACTTCCTGCTCTTTCCCGACTCCTACGCGGGATGGGCCCGCCCGGCGCTCAGGCGCGGGCGCGAGTTGCTGGCGGCAGGGGACATCGATCTCATCTACAGCACGGGTCCGCCGGACACCGTCCATCGCGTGGGGGCCCGGCTCTCGCGGGAGACTGGACTGCCCTGGGTGGCCGATTTCCGTGACCTCTGGTACAACCTCCACCTGAAGCGGCCGCCCACGCCCTGGCATCGCCGTCGCCATGAGCGGGCCGAGGCCGAGGTGCTCGCGCGGGCCGGCGTGGTGACGGTCACCGAGGGCTGGCGGCGCCTGCTCGAGAAGCGGGGCGGCCGTCCGGTCACTCTGATTCGCAACGGATTCGATCCCGCTGATTTCGAGGGCATCGAGGAGAGCGAGCCCGAAGGCGAGGAAATCGTCCTGCTCCACACGGGCAAGCTCAGCCTGGACCGCAGCGCCCTGCCCTTCCTGAAGGGGCTTCGCACCTTCCTGGACATGCGCCCCGATCTCGAGGGAGTTTTGAAGGTGGATTTCCTCGGTCCCCACGAGAGCGCCAACGAGATGCTGCTCGGGGAACTCGGGCTCGAAGGCCAGGTCCGCTTCGCGGGTTCGCTGCCGCATCGCGAGGCGCTTCGGCGTCAGCGCGGCGCCGACCTGCTGCTCATCCTCCAACAGACCGAGGCGCGATATCGGGACCTGGTCCCGGGGAAATTCTACGAATACGCGGGCGCCGGAAGGCCGGTTCTGGCCGTGGCGCCCCCTGGCGAACTCACGGGCCTGGTGGAGCAGTACCGCTTGGGATGGTCCGCTCGGCCCGAGCCCGGAGCCGTCGCGCGCGCGCTCGATGAGGCCCTGAGCCATATCGGCCGGGGCTGGCGCCCCACGCCCGGAGACCTGTCGCCCCTGACCCGGCCCTGGCAGGCCGCGCGTCTGGCGGAACTTTTCGACGGCCTTCTGGCCGGGAAAGGAAGATCATGAAGCTCGCGCCCCGCATCGGCCTATTTTTCTGCATGGCGGTCTTCTTGATTCTGCAATTGCCGCTATGGGAATATGTTACGGACGACACTTACATCCATTTGGTCTATGCGCGGAATCTGGCTTCGGGGCAGGGCTGGTCCTTCAATCCCGGCGAGCCGAGCTATGGAAGCACGAGCCCGCTCTGGGTCGTCCTGCTCGCGCCGGCGGCGGGCACGGAAACCGGCGGTCTGCTCGCCGCCCGGCTGCTGGGAATTCTGGCGGGCCTGGCCTCGATCTGGATCTTCTTCCTGCTCGCCCGGCGGGTGATCCGCAGCGAGTGGATGCGTTTCGCGGCTCTGCTGCTCTTCGCCACGGAGGTCTGGTTCACGAGATGGACGGCCTCGGGCATGGAAAGCCCGCTGGTCGTTCTGATGCTGCTCCTGGTCTTCGAACGCGTATCGGCGGGGCCCAGGCGCTTCGGCGCATTCCTCTGGCTGGGGCTCCTGGTCGGGCTCGCGGCCCTCGTGCGCCCGGAGTTCTACCTGCTCGCCCTCATCCTGCCGGGCTTGGCGCTCCTCAATTCGGAATGGAGGAGGGGCTTCCTGCCGATCGTCTTGGGCGCGGGCCTGCCGATCGCAATCTGGCTCATCTACGCCAAGCTCGAGATCGGCTCCTTCCTGCCGAGCACGGCCAGCGCCAAAGTGGAGACCTCCGGCTCCCTTGCCGATCTGCTGGCCCACGCTTGGCGCCTGCTGCGGGTGATCGTTTCCAGCCAGGCCTTCCTGCTTCTCGTCGCAGGTCTCGGTTTCCTGCAAGTTCTCCTAAAGTCCTTCCATGGCGCGAGATCCAGACGGGAAACCTGGAATTTCCTGGGCATCCTCGGCACCCTTTGGGGCATCCTATTCACGGCGGCCATGCTGCGCGGCGGCGTGGCCGTGGTGAGCCGCTACCTTCTGCCGGTCACGCCGCTTCTGCCCCTGGCGGCATTCTTTTTCCTGGACCGCTGGGCCGCACGGAGACCATCTTTCCGCCTGCTGGCGGCACTGCTGGTGCTGGCGACCCTGTTGCCGAACCTCTGGCTCTACCAGAGCCGGGTGCTACCGCACTCGAAGCACTTCACCGAGGATCTCAAGGGCGTGCTGGGCGGGATGGCCGATCAACTGCGGGAGACCGCTCCGGCGGGTTCTTGCGTGGCGGTGCCGGATATCGGCATCATCGGCTATCGATCGGGGCTCAGGGTTCTGGATCTGGTGGGACTGACCCAGCCGGAGATCTCCGAGTATTGGCACAGACATGGCTATGATGAAATGCTCGCGGGGCTCGATTTCCTCCAGTTCGGGGAAGCCCGCTACTTCATCGACCGCGATCAGGAAGGACACCGCTTCTCGGGCGTCGAGGCCAGAGGGCGGCGGCTCGTTCCGCTCATGGAGGAAAGCGTCCGTGGACTGGGAATCGCCCGCAGCGACACCTTCCACTACACGCTCTATAGAATCGATGCCATCGAGTCCGGCGAAAAATAATCTGGAAGGGATTCCCGCATGAAGAGACTGCTCCCCGCGCTGCTCCTCCTGGCTCTTCCGATCGCGACGGCCCTGGCCGCCGAGTGGACCCTGCTCGAGACCCTGGAACCAGCGGATCTGAGCTGGAGCGGAGAGGGTGAATCGATGCGCCTCGACTTCCCCGGCGCGGCCATGCTGGAGAGCACGGGACGTCGCGCCCTTCCCGGACGATTTATCCGAGTGCCCTTGCCCGAGGGCGAGCGACTCGCCGATTTCAGCTTCGAGAGCTCTTCCCCCGTTAACCTGGGCTCCGGGCGCCTGCCCGGCGCGCTGGGACCGGTGCTGCGGGAGGACGGCCTCCGGGCCAGCGTGAGAGGCGCCTCCGAAGGCGAGGTGATCTTCCTCGGCCAGGACGCGCGCCGCGGGAAGCGCGAGGCCGTCTTCTACTGGCGGCCGCTCTACGAGCGAGGGGGCGAACTGCTGCTCAGCGGCCGCCTCGAACTGAGGCTCGTCAGCGAACTGGATCCCGATCCGCCCCTGCGCGTGTTGCGGGGAGACCGCGGAGAGGCCGCCTCGGGATTTCGGACGGGCGAGCGCCCCAGCCTCGGCGACAGTCCCGTGGACGCGGTCATCATCACTACCGAGGAAATGGCTCCCGCCTTCGAGACCCTGGCCGACTGGCATCTGAGCCGCGGCAGCCGCTGCCTCGTGCGTACGGTCGAATGGATCGCGGTGAATTATCCCATCGGCGCCGATCTGGGGGAGCAAGTTCGGAGCTTCCTGCAGGAGGCCTACCAGCTCTGGGGCCTGGAGTCGGTGCTTCTCGGCGGCGACACGCCGGAGATCCCCGCGCGCTACATGGCCTATGAGAAGGTCAGCGGCGGCGAGGTGGTGGTCGATGAGCTGATTCCCAGCGATCTCTACTATTCCTGCCTGGACGGGAACTGGAACGCCGACGGCGATCATCTCTGGGCAGAATTGGAGTTCTACGGCGAGCCCAGCGACGACGCGGATCTATTGCCCGAGCTGCTGGTGGGACGCATCCCCGTGAGCACGCTGGCCGACGCGCAGGGCATCGTGGACAAGCTCATCGCCTACAGGGAACGTCCGGCCGACGCGGGATTCCAGGACAGGATCCTCTTTCTGGCCGAGGTGCTCTTCCCCGACGACTGGCCCGCCGACGAGGATTCCACCATCAACGGCACCAACGGCGACGGGGCCTACTACGTGTCGAAGATCATCGACAATTATCTCACGCCGGAGATGGAGTACACCTGCCTCTTCCAGAATTGGGTGGACCCGCGCTGGGCAGCCTACTCGCCCCAGGCCGAGACCGTCGCGAGTTCGCTGGAGCGGATGCAGACCGGCGACTACGCCTTCGTGGATCACAACGGCCACGGCTACCGCTACAACATGTCCGTGGGCGACGGGAACATCACCACCGACCACGCCCGGCAGCTCGAAAACCCGAACCTCTTCCACATCACGCTGATGAACTGCACCTCCACGGCCTTCGACTTCGAGTGCCTGGGCGAGACCTATCTCCGCAATCCGCTGGGCGGCGCGGTGTCGGTCTTCGGGACGACGCGCAAGAGTTTTCCCATCATCTCCGAGGTCTATTACAATCGATTCTACGAGGCGCTTTTCGGCGGGCAGACCCGCCCCGCGCGCATCTTCGACGAGATGCGCCAGGATCTCTACCTGAGCGCCTACACGATGAATCTTCAGCGCTGGACCTATTTCATCGTCACCTACCTGGGCGATCCTCTCATGGACCTCTGGGCCGGCGATCCGATCGTCTATGCGGTCACGGCTCCGAGCGAGATCGGCCTGGGCCCCGCGACCGTGGAGATCCACGTGGATGCCGAGGGCGGCGGAGCGGTGGAAGGCGCGCGAGTGACCCTGCGAAAGGACGGCGAGGTCTGGACGACCGGGCTCACGGACGCCTCGGGCGATCTGTCCTTCGAGATCCAGCCCACGAGCGCCGGCGAAATCGAACTCTGCGCCTGGGGGCCCAACGGAGTGATGCATCGTTCGAGCATCACTGCCGGCGGCGACGGCGGAGCCTTCGCCGCCGTCGAAAGCTGGAGTCTCGACGACGATCCCGCTTTCGGCGCCTTCAACGACGGCGACGGGGTGGAGGAGGCCGGAGAGGTCCTGCGGTTGAACATGGATATCCGCAACAGCGGCGCCGGCGGGCTGAGCGGCGCCCTGCTGGACCTGGTGAGCCTCCACGATTCGATCATCGTGACCGACGGCCACGAGAACCTGCCCACGATTCCCGCGGGCGGTGTGGTCGAGGCAGACGAACTGGAATTCTCGATCGCCGCAGGTCTGATGGACGGCCAGCAGCTGCCGCTGCTTCTCACGCTCGGCGCGCCCGGTCAGGATGATCAGGTGGACACTCTCATCGTCCAGATCTCCGCGCCCTTGCCCAGGATCGCGCGCTGGACGCTCTCGGACGCCCTGCCCGACGGCGACGGCGACGGCATCATCGAGCCGGGCGAATCCTTCCGCGCCGCCGCCGAGATCATCAATCTGGGCCGGGCCGATACCGGCCTGCTGAGTCTGGACCTGCACCGCATCGGGGCGGGTTCGACCCTGAGCGACTCGCTGGAACAGGTCGCCTCCCTCGAGCAGTTCGAGACGGCTTCGTCCACTCCCGGTTTTCTGCTCTCCCTGGACGACCCTTCGATCGAGAACCTCGCCTGGCTGGAGATCCGCGACGCGCGCGGCCGCGTCCGGCGCGATACCCTCGACTTCCTGCCGCCGGCTGCGCCGTCTGCGCCCGTGGCGCAGATCAGCAGTTCCTCCACCCGCGTGGAGATTCTCTGGGAGCCGAACTCGGAGGAGGACCTGCAGGGTTACCACGTCTATCTCGCCGTGGGAGAACCTTCATCCTTCGAGCGCTACACGCAGGTGCCGGTTCCGCACGCCTCCATGGTGCTGGACGGACTGCCCGAGAGCAGCGCCATCCACTGCTATCTGACGGCCGTGGACGAGGGCGGCCTGGAGAGTGCGGCCAGCGGCGTTCTCGACACCGCCACGAATCCTTCCCTCAATCCGGGATTCCCTCAGGAGCTTCAGGCGCCCAGCACCAGCTCCCTGGCGATCGGGTCGATCTCCTCGACCGGCGGTCTGGAAATCGTCGTGGGCGCCGACGACTATCTCTACGCCTTCCAGTACACGGGACAGGAGGTGCAGGACGGAGACGCGAACGCCCAGATTCCGGGCATCTTCAGCATCGCCGCCGAGCACATCGTGGGCGCGGTGACCTTGGTGCCTCCGACGAGCACCGACTACTCGCAGATCTACGTGGCGAGCCGGGGAGGCGGAACCGTCGGCATCCATCGCCTCGATCATCACGGCGAGGAGCTGCCGGGTTGGCCCCAGGCCACGGTCAACTGGATCTGGGCGAACATGGCGGCCGGCGATCTGGACGGCGACGGCGACCTGGAGATCGTGGGCATGGATATCTCGGGCTACCTCTACGCCTTCCATCACGACGGCAGCGAGCTGGTGGACGGGGACTCCAATCCGAGCACGAACGGGGTCATCAAGTCGGGCCTCGGCAACTGGTACCAGGGTGGACCGGCGCTCTACGATCTCGACGGCGTCGGCGGGGCGGAGATCATCATCACCGACGCCGCGGGCGCCCTGCACGCCATCCAGGCGGACGGCAGCGAACTGCCGAATTTCCCCGTCGCTCCGACCGGCGGCTGCAAGACCAAGGCGCCGATCCTGGTTGCGGATCTGAACGACGACACCTCCATGGAGATCGTCGTGCTGGCCGAGGAGGACCAGCTCTTCGTCTTCACGGCAGACGGCCAGAATTTCCCGGGCTTTCCCGTCTATTTCGAGAGCTTCAATCAGTGGGATCCCGGTCCCGGCGCGGCGCCCTGCGACGTGGACGGGGACGGTCAACTCGAGTTGTTCATCGTCGGGAACAGGAACTTCGGAAGTGATTGCCTTCTTCGCCTCATCGACAACGAGGCGAACGACCTCGACGGATGGCCCGTTTCGCTGGACTACTACAGCTATGCGAGCCCCGTCGTGGGCGACGTGGACGGCGACGGCGATCTGGAGTTCATCGTCGGCTGCGAGGACGGGATCATCTACGGTTTCAACGAGGACGGAAGCACGCAGGACGGTTTCCCCCTCATCGTCAACGCCGAGCTGAGGGGAACGCCGAGCCTCGCGGACATCGATCAGGATGGCGACGTGGAACTGATCGCATCCACCTGGTCCAAGCGCCAGCTCTATGCCTGGGACTTCCCCGGCGCCTGGAGCGACGCGGCATTTCCCTGGCCGACGGTCTCGGGCAACTACCGTCGCACCGGTGTCTTCAAGGATCGCGACGAGGTTCCGGTGCTGCTGGAGGGTCTGAGCCTGACGCCCCTGCTGGGCGCCGTGCGTCTCGAGTGGAATTCCGACTCGCCGGAGCTCAGAAGCTGGAGCCTCCAGCGCGAGCGTCGCCTGGAGTCGGGACAGTGGGGTGAGGCCGAGTGGGTCTTCCGCGAGACGAGTTTCGCCGGTGGGATGGTCACCTGGGAGGACGCAGATCTCGAGGGCGGGGCCACCTATCGCTACGAGGCCCTGGCCCATCTGGAAAACGGAAACGAGGAACGCTTCTATCTCGGCAGCGTCGAGCTGCCGGCGCCGGCCTGGATCGACAGGCTGCACGGCGCCTATCCCAATCCCTTCAATCCCACGACCACGCTTCTCTTCGAGATGAGCGAAGAGGGTCCCGCGCGAATCGAGATCTTCTCGGTTGACGGCCGCCGCCTGCGAACGCTCGTGGACGAGCGCCTCGCCGCGGGTCGGCACGAGCGACTTTGGAACGGCCGAGACGACGAGGGGCGAGGCGTCGCCAGCGGCATCTATCTGGCCCGTTTCATCCGGCCGGGGCTGAGCGAGTCCAAACGACTTGTACTGCTCAAGTGATATGGCGGCATGACACACATTCCCCAAGCTCCGGCTTCGAACGTCGCTTGGAGAGTGTGCGTCATCCCGCCTGTACCATTCGTTCAGCCCCCTACGGTTCACTCTACAAAACGGCGACTGTACCCCCGGGTACAGTCGCCGTTCTTCCGCACGCGTGTGCGGATAGCATCAATACAGGGTCTTGATCTGGCTCCAACTAGTCGGCTGCGTGGCGGTGCAGTCCACATCCCAGGCGCCGATCAGGCCGCACTCGGGATTGTTCGCCGCCGCGCAGGGCGAATCGGCGCGGAGCCAGGCTTCCTCGGGACCGTTGCCGGGGCAGAAGCGGGGATCCTCGGAGATGTTGCCTTCCACGCCGAACTGGTCGGCGATGATGCCCGTCCAGTCGCCTTCGAGGTTGTCCCAGATGTCGCAGCAATGGAAGGTGGGGATCCCCATAAAGGGGTCGATCGCGACGAGCTCCTGCTGATTCCCCACCAGAAGGCAATTCACGATGGGCAGGCTGATGGTCTCTCCGCCGAAGAAAAGCAGGGAGCCCTGGCTCCCGACATTGTTCAGAAATGTACAGCCGTCGATGGCCCCTTCGTCCCTTGATTGTGCAGTAGCATAGAAATCGGCCCGGATGGCGCTGCCGTCGAATCCGGAATTCGTCTGGAAGTGACAGTTCTTGAACTGATGGATCCCATAGAATGTGTAGACTGCTCCGCCATCATCTGCGCTGTTACCGAAGAATTGACAGTCTTTCACGACATCCCAATCGCTCCTGCCGGCAGGTCTCCACTCTGGACCAGTCGGATTCCTGTGGAGATATCCCTGATAGACGTGGATGGCGCCTCCAGCGAATTCCGCTTGATTCTCCCGGAAGAGGGTCTCATGGGCTCCCACAAGTCCTCCGTAGTATCCCCTTGATACGGACACTGCTCCACCATGATAAGTCGCCGTATTCTGTTCGAAATGGCACTGGAGGAACAGCAGACTGCCCTCAGAGCCCATTACTGCGCCTCCAGAATTTGCCGTGTTGTCCGTGAACTCACAATCGTGGAACTCTGCCCTAGACGCCCAGTTGACACTGACCGCGCCGCCTGCGATCGCGTGGTTGTTCTCGAAGATGCAGTGTTTGAAGTCGTAACTGCCGTTGTCGTCGCAATAGACGGCGCCGCCCCAGTGGAACTCGCCAGTCTTCGCGCTACCGCCCGTAAAGGTGATGCCCTCGACGTGGGCCTCGATTGGATCGCTAGGAAACACGTAGTCGATGAAAAGACATCGCCCCTTGTCCCCCGCGTCGATCGTCACGCAGGTGGGGTCACCGGTCTCGCTGCGCAGGGTCGTATCTGGTTTGTATTGAATGTCCCGCTCGTGGTAGGTCCCGCAGCGCAGCACTACGGTATCGCCTGCGGCGGCGGCGTCCATGGCGGCCTGAATGCTGGGATGATCGTCGGGCACCCAGATCTCAAGGCCCAGTGAGCTAGCTGGAATCAGCAGTAGGCACAATAGCAGGCGTTTCATCA
>Ga0180429_10000808_pt1 | contig 27250 bp, 20 predicted proteins | sample SS_ome_FD_132428 | JGI IMG/M metagenome (GOLD analysis project Ga0180429, IMG submission 132428) | Hypersaline lake sediment archaeal communities from the Salton Sea, California, USA - SS_1_S_1 metaG | ecosystem: Environmental > Aquatic > Non-marine Saline and Alkaline > Hypersaline > Sediment ...
ATGGCCGTGATCGGGCTGCTGGCTTGCAGCGTGACGGGCTGCGCGTCGACGTTCGGATATCATCCCGGCTGGGGCTACCGCACACTGATGCTCGGCTGGGCGACGTACGCGTTGTTCATCGTTTCGGCCACGTGGTGGGTGGCGTCGATCCGCACCATGCCCGGCGCCCACGGACCGCCGCAAGCGATCATCCGCGCCGCCGCGGTTTGGGTTCGCGTGGCCGGCATCCTGGCGGTCCTGCTGGGCCTCAAGGCGGCCTTGTTCCACGGATCGTGGGAAGAGTTGCTCTGGGCGGCCGGGGCGATCTCCGTGGCAAGCATCGCCGGGGCGACGATGGCCGTGTGGCGACGCCGCGAAGGCTGGGCCTTCTCCGCCGCGCTGGGCGTCAACCTGGCCGCCTCGCTGGTCATTTGGTACCTTCACCGCGAGGCGTTCCGAGATTGGTGGCTCTATCTCGTTCAAGCCAACGTGATCGCCTCGTCGGCCGTGGCGTTGGCGTGGCTGGCCGTCCGAAAGCGGCTGTACGAACTCCGCGACCTCACTCTCGGCGAAAGTCCCCTGCTGGCGGCCCAGGTTGTTCTGCCGATAATTGGGAACGTCGTGGTCCTGGTGATGCCGGTACTCTGGTTGATTGCCCAGCCGTCTTATTTGCCTCGGGACTTGATCCGTCTGGCCGAACCGGCCGGCTGGTTGGCGTTGATTCTTGCGGCCGGGGCAACCGCGTGGTATCTCCGCCAGACGTTCCCCGGCAAACTGATGCACGTACTCGGGGGTCTGGGGCTTGGCGCCGGCGTGTTGCTGTCGTGTTATACCCAAAGATCCGTCGACGGCTCCAGTGGCGACTGGACCGCGTATCACACGCTCACCGCGGCCTGGGCAGCCGTCGGCACACTGTTGCTGGCGATCGGAATGTTGGGCCGGCACATCCGGCGCGCCGCCGACGACGATCGCCAGGGCCTCCTGCCGCGGTTGAATATCGGTGCGACGGCCACCGGCACCAGCGTCTTCCCCGGCTCGATCACCCAGGCGTGGACGAGCATCGTCGGCCTGCTGGCCGTCCTGCTGGCGATCCTCTGGTCGACCGAAGACTCAACCGGCGCCTGGTGGCGGGTTCTGCCCGTGTTGTCGGTCGGCGTTTGTGCCGGAGTGATCGGCGTCTGGCGTCGGCCGGCGGCCTACGTGTTCATCTCCGGTCTGTTGCTGAACGTGGCCGGCAGTATCGCCTGGATGGCGTGGGGGCCGTCGTCGCTCAGTTCACTTGTGCAGACGAACGTTCTCTGCCTGGCCGTCGGTTCGATCGCATGGACGCTGCTCGGGCCGCTGCATCCGTCGGGCGTTCCCCATGCAAGGCTGGGCGACCGGTCGCTTGCCTTCGCCCATCTTGCCGCCGTGTGTGCCGTGGGACTACTGGGATCGGTGGCGGTTATCGGTGCCGCCGGCGACGTGATGAACCTGCCGCACCTGGAACTGCTGCGGTTGGACTGGATCGCCTTGGCGGCCGCCGCTGTCGCGGTGTCGATCTGCCTGTGGGACCGCAACGCCCGATTCCCGCTGGCGGGGCTCTTTTTCCTCGGACTCTCGGCCGCCGGCATGTCGCTGATCCACCGCGACCTCTCGCCAGGCACGTACTTCCTTTGGACCGCCAGTTGCGAACTGACCGGCTTCGTGCTGGTGACGGCCCTGCTGGGCTGGGGGCTGCCGCGAATGAAATCGGCCTGGACCGCGCTGCTGATTCCCGACGACCGGCAGCGTTGGTCTCGGCAGTGGTTCTTCCAAGCGCAGGCAATCTTGACCATACTGACCGCCGCATTGGCCGCATGGGTTTCGATCGATTTCAGTTTCGACGGAACCGGCGCCGAGATAGCGTTGCTTGGAATGTCGGGCCGCCTGGCGGGACGCCCGGCCGCGTTGATGCTCGTCGGCGCGACTATCCTGATGGCGTGGCAAGCCCGCGGCACCACGCGGGCCGGGTGGCAAATGGCGGCCATGGCGGCCGGCGTGTTGTTCAGCAGTTCGATCGGCTGGGCCGCACTCGACTCCGACCCCGCAACACCAACCGGCCAAGCGCCCTGGCTGCACCGCAACGTGAACCTGATGGTCTCCGCGGCGATGATGACCCTGCTGACCGGCTTCGGACTGGGGCAGGTGTTGCCGCGCGGCAGCGATTGGATCGCCCGAGGCCGTCGGGCCGTACCCGTGTTCGGCTGCCTGGCACTAGTGATGCTCGGCATCGTGCTGGGCGAGGAAGTCTACCAGTTCGCTTTCAACGGCGGCATGGCCGTGGCGACCTGGGCGGTGCTGATCGTGGTGGTCGCCCTGGCCGGCCTGGTCGCCGGATGCCTGGGCTTCGCGCTGATTGCCCAATTGGACCCGCTGAACCTCAGCGACCGCGGCCGAACCGTGTACGTCTATGCGGCCGAGGCCCTGGCGGGGCTTATCTGTCTGCACCTGGGCCTCACCCGACCGGAGTGGTTCGATTTTGGGATCATCAAGGAGTATTGGATGCTGATCGTGCTGGTGGTGGCGTTCTGTGGAGCGGGCCTCAGCGAAGTGTTCCATCGCAAGGGGTTGCCCGTACTCAGCGAACCGCTCCGCCGCACCGCGCTGTTGCTGCCAATCGTGCCGGCGTTGGCGTTCTGGTTCGTGCCGGTACCCGATTCGGTGTTCGGCCTGGCCTATGCCAGCCCGGGCACCTGGCTGCTGATCGGCCTGTTCTACGGCGTGATGGCGGCCGCCAACCGCTCGCTCGGTCTGGCGGCGTTGTCGATCCTCTCGGTCAACACGGGCCTCTGGGTGCTATGGCAGCGCCAAGGGCTGTACTTCACCGATCATCCGCAGCTTTGGCTGATACCGATCGCCACCGCCGCACTGGTTGCCGAATACCTCGACCGCCGCCGGCTCAACGAGAGCCAACATGCCGCCATCCGCTACTGTGCCTTGAGCGTGATCTACGTCTCCTCGACGACCGAATTCCTTCGCGGCATCGGCGATTCGATCTACCCGACGCTGATTCTGATCGGCCTTTCGGTTGCCGGCGTGCTGCTGGGCATTATGCTCCAGGTCCGATCGTTCCTGTACCTGGGCGTTTCGTTCCTGCTGGTGGTGATTGTCCGCATGATCTACTACGCCGCCTTCGAGCAGGGTCAGATGTGGGTCCTCTGGACATTTTGCATCCTCCTGGGAATCGCCATCATCGCCCTGTTCGCCGTGTTCGAGAAACGCCGCAACGATGTGCTCGCGGCGGTAGAGCGGTTCAAGGAGTGGGAGAGGTGAAGGTGAGGGGGTGGCAAGGTGAGGGGGTGAAGGGGTGAAGGGGTGAGAGGGTGAGAGGGTGAAGGGAGAAAGGAGAGCCGACCGGGAAGCGACTTCTCGTTTAACTCTAAGCCGTAGGCGACGGCCTCGTTTAACCCTAAGCCGTAGGCGACGGTTGTTTTGCATAGGAGCCGCGTAACCAACGGCCTTTGCCTTCGGCTTCGGGTTAAACGACCTGACAGAAACCGGCAAGTTATTTATCGGCCGGCCTTGAATAGAACCATGCAAACGCAAGACCCCAACGACCAGCCGTCAAAACCGCCGCTGCAATTCGGCATCCGTACGCTGCTGGGGATCATGGTGGCCGTAAGCCTGCTGTTCGGAACGCTGCAATGGCTGGGCGTTTCGCCACTGGGTAGTGCCATGGTGCTGGTGATCCTGGTCGTGAGCGTGGCCGCCGCCGTCGGGCTGGTGATCGCTATCGCCGGCGCGACGGACGACGAACAGTGAAGTTACTAACAAATCAGTGCAAATTCAATAATTGAAAGGAACAACCCATGTCCTCCCCACGATGTCTCTGCTCGGCCAAGGTGGTCGCAATCCTCGGCTTTCTGGTGCTATTGAGCAGCACCTACTTCCTGCGAACCGAGGTGCTCAAGCTCAACGAAATCCGCTTCTCGTCCGACGAAACACGGGCGAAGCACGAACTGGCGCAACTCAAGAAGGACCACCCCTACGAGAAGGAACGCTACGAAGTGGCCATGAAGAACCACGAGCTGAAACAGGTGCGCGACAAGGAGAAATACGAGACGGCGACGCAGAACTACGCCCATAACCTCGAACGCCGCAAGCAACGCCACAAGGCGGCACAAGTGAACTACGAATTGCAGGAGAAGCACTACCAGAAGATGCTCGAACTCTACTTAAACGACTACGAAGGGTACGTACAGGCGCTGAAGGACAAATACCGCCCGCCACAACTTCCGGCCGAGCCGACGCCGCCCGAGATGCCGCCGGAACCGTCGCCGCCGCAGATGCCGGTGCGTCCCAAGCCGCCAAGATCGCCCGAGTATACGCAACAACTCTCGGAAATCGACGCCCAGTTCCGCGCCCGGAAGCACCATTACTTTCAGGTGACCAGCGCTCTGAACTGGGTCGCCATGACGGGCGCGCTCTGCCTGGTGGGCGGGCTGCTCTACCTGCTCATGTTCGACACGGCCAACGGCCGGCTGTTCTACTTCCTCACCCTCGTGCTGAGTTTCGTCTTCCTGATCGGGCCGTCGTTCCACTCGATCATGAGCGCGATCGTGGGCTTCCTGCATGCGCCGGGTGTGTATTAGCCGGGGTTTCCCGCCGGATCGGAGTCGGTGCTGATGCTGTGAATTGGAGGAATAACTCTTCTTCTCCTGCGATGGAGAAGGTGCGACTTCTCTCTGAAACCCTTTGCTTCTCACCGCGTCCCCACAAGCTCTCCGCTTAGCTTCTCCACGGTTACGCGGACTTCCACGCCGAGGGCTTCGAGCACACGCTCTGCGCGTTCGACGGTGATCCCGTGATACTCGTTTCGCTCATCGCGGGAGACCTGCGATTCGTGGACTGCAAGCCTTTCCGCTAGTTGTCGTTGGGTTAGACCTTGGGCCACCCGTAACGCGGCCAAGAGTTGCCCCAGCCCTTGGAAGTTCAGGAGTTCGTCGAACTCACCCCGTTTGAGCCGCTCGTAACTCTCCACTTCCTCCTTCAATTGATTGTGAAACGAACGCACCGGGTCCATGGCCCGTTTGATTTCCTCGCTGCTAAGGTCCATCCCGGCAAGCTCGGCTTTCTGCTGCCGCATTCGCTTGGCTTGGTCTCGTAGCTGCTTTACCGTGTTTTCGTATTCCGCTTCGTTTCGTATCATCGTCCACCTCCGATTTTCACAATGCCCCGAGGCTGCCCGTCGCCCCGCCGACGACGAAACGCGGCGGGAAACTCAAGCTCGTGGCCGTACTGGTCCCGTATTCCGCTCGGCTGCCCGAAGTGCGGATAGAGTTCCACTCGGTACATGTGCCACATCGGAAGCTGCCGCTTGGCATATCCCCGGTACGACCGTCGGCTTGCCGGATCCCACGTCCACGCCTTGTGCGGGTCCAGCAGGTTCAAGTCCCGAGCGAGTTCCCCACTGGCCAACCGAAAAAGCTCACACTCAAAATACCCGTCGATATCGTTCGGGTGCTCTTTGTCCTCGACAAACGAGCCGTCGATGAAGACTTCGGTGACACCCGTCTTCCCGAGTTGCCCTACCATCACGGCGAGGTTTTTCACCAGTCGTGCCCGCCACGCGATGTCCCAATGCGGATACCGTGCCGGGGCGTTTGGACCTCTCACCAACATCGACTCGGCAAGCTCCTCAAGTGTGAGCACATAGTCACCAGGTGGGAGAAGGCCATCATCAGTGAACGCCGGCAACGATATCGAGGGCTGACTCATATTGACATTTTAGCCTAACTTGACGAATATGTCAAGTCCAAAGCCACGCCGAGTCTGCCTGCCAGTATTGCCCGACGACGCTGCACGGTACAATCAAGGCTTTCGCCCGGTGAAAAAGCCTTGAGAACTCCAATGACTTCCGCTGTAGTAAACGTTGCAGCACGATTGGCGGCCATGGCCGAGAGCATGCCGCGGGCCGTGGCCGTGGTTGAACCGTTGGGCTACGATCGGCAACACCGGCGGAAGTATCGACAGGTTACCTTTCAACAACTCGACCGCGACAGCGACCGGATCGCGCGGGGATTGCGCCGCCGGGGAATTACTCCGGCCATGCGGCTGGCACTGTTGGTTCGGCCCGGTATCGATTTTGTTTCGCTGGTGTTCGGGCTGTTCAAGGCCGGGTCGGTGGTGATACTGATAGATCCGGGCATGGGTCTGAAGAAGATGGTCAAGTGCCTGGCCGAGGCGGAGCCGGAGGGTTTTGTCGCCGTTTCGCCGGTGCAAGCGGCGCGGACAATACTTCGCCACCGGTTTCCCAAGGCCCGTTTGAACGTCACCGTGGGACGCCGTTGGTTCTGGGGTGGAGCCACGCTCGATCAACTCCGCGACGGGCCGTGGATCGAAAGGGAAACGCAAATTGCCGCCACCGGGGCCGACGATCCGGCCGCGATCATCTTCACCACCGGCAGCACCGGTCCGCCGAAGGGTGTGTTGTATCGCCACGGCAATTTCGACGCCCAGGTCGAGCAGATCCGCGATTTCTACGCCATCCGGCCCGGCGGGGTCGATCTGCCGGGGTTCCCGTTGTTCGGCCTGTTCAACTGTGCGATGGGCGTCACCACCGTCATCCCCGACATGGACCCCTCGCGTCCCGCCCGGGTCGATCCGGCCAAGATCATTGAGGCCATCCACGACTGGAAGGTCACGCAAATGTTCGGCTCGCCGGCCATCTGGAACCGCGTGGGCCGATACTGCCAGAATCACAGAATCAAGCTGCCAACGGTTCGCATGGTGCTGTCGGCCGGTGCTCCGGTGCCGGTCGACGTGCTGCGGCGGATGAAAGCGGCCATCCATGGCGAGGGCGACGTCCACACGCCCTACGGGGCCACCGAGTCGTTGCCCGTCGCCTCGATCTCGGGCGCCGAGGTGTTCGACCAGACCGAGGCCCAGACCCAGCGGGGGGCGGGTGTGTGCGTTGGGGGGTGTTTTCCCGGCATCCGATGGAAGGTAATTCGCATCGTCGATGGACCGATCGATACAATCGATAAGGTTGAAGAACTGCCACGGGGCGAGATCGGCGAGCTAATCGTGCAAGGGCCGGTCGTTACAAGGCAATACTGCACCAGCGTGGAAGCGAACAAGTTGGGGAAGATCGCCGACGGCGAGTCGGTTTGGCACCGCATGGGAGATTCGGGCTATTTCGACGACCGCGGCCGGTTTTGGTTCTGTGGCCGCGTGGCGCATCGAGTCCTCACGCCCCAAGGGCCCATGTATCCGGTCTGTTGCGAGGCGATTTTCAATCAGCACCCGACCATCTACCGCAGTGCCCTGGTGGGCGTGGGCCCGTCCGGACGCCAGCGGCCGGTCATCGTGTTGGAGCCGAAAAATGGGCGGTTGCCCGACGGACAGGAAGCAACCGCGGAGCTAATAACAGAGATCCGGCGGCTTGGTGTCGAGAACCGGCTGACCGCCGGCATAGATCAGTTTTTGCTGCACCCGGCCTTTCCGGTCGACATCCGCCACAACGCCAAGATCTTTCGCGAGAGGCTGGCGGTTTGGGCGGCGGAAAGGCTTGCTGATACCAGTCCGCAGAGGGGTTGAAAGTAATGGCCCGTGAAAGATTCTTACTGGCACAATCGGCCGCGGGCCGGTAAACTAATTAGAGTATGGAATAGTGGGTCAACATGCCCACCGGGTTCCGAGAGGCCGAGTCATGGCCGTTGAATGGTTCTGTCAGGTATCGGGAGAGCAGTTGGGGCCGCTGTCTGCGCGGCAACTGAAGACGATGGCCCAGCGCGGCCAACTCACTCCCGACAGCCGGGTTCGGCAGGGATCCAACGGCAAGTGGGTGCCGGCCGGTCGCGTGAAAGGGCTGTTCTCGTCGCCCGACTCCTCTGAGGCGTGGTCCGATTCGAGCGAAGTCCCGATGGCCCAGCCGGCGGCACAGTCCGCGGCGGCCCCGACGGCCAAACGTGCGCCAAGGGCGCCGGCCAATTCGAAACGGCCTGGGCAACCTCCCAAGGCGACCCCGCTCCCCCAGGCGCGGGTTGCGCCGCCGGTGGTTCCCCAGGCGCAGGTTTCGCCAGCCAGGGTGCCGCCGACAAGGGCGGCCATGTCCCCGCCGTTGCCGGTCGCACCTCGCCCTTCGGCTGCGGGACCGGCAATGTCCGATGCTTTCGGCATCGTTACCGACGACACTTCTCCCACCGCCCGAGTCACCGGACGAAGCAGCGGCGGCACAAACGCCGCGGGGACTCGCAAGAAGAAAAACACCACGGTGGTCATCGCCTTGGCGGGTGTTCTCGTCGGTCTGGTTGCACTGGCAATTGCGATCCCCTTCATCATGAGGGATTCCGGCGAGAAACCGCCGGAGACTGCGTCTGCCGCAACGCCTGAAGGACCGACATCGGAAGACATGCTCCTAGGCGGGGGATCGCAGGCTCCCGATCCCGACGAACCGACAGAGCCGACCGGATCGGGTAACGTGTCGACGCGGGCCTTGACCGCCCCGACAGCCGAAGCAGTCGACGACGGTTGGCAAGACGCTTCTACGCAAACGCCGATTCGGCGCGGAGACATCGAAGTAACGCTCCGCAGCGCATCGATCGGTATTCCACGGTTGGTCCGTCCCACGGGCCGGGGCGCCAAACCCAAGCAAGATTTCTTGATCATCCGGGTTGGCCTGCGCAACACCAACCGGGACCTGAAGCTGGAATACAAGAGTTGGAGTCTCCGCGGTCCGCTTGGCTCAACCACCACGTTGAAGGACAATTTGGGGAACCCCTATTTCCTGAAAAGCTTCACCGGGGCGACCCCCGAAGGCCAACTACAAGAGGAGTCGATATACCCGAACGATTCGATCGAAGACGTGCTGGTCTTCCAGGAGCCGATCGTCAATCCTCGGGTAACGTACTTGCGGCTGACGTTGCCGGCGATGGCCTTTGGCGAGCGGGGCCTGCTGAAGTTCGAAATCCCCAAGACGATGCTCTCGACGCTCGATGAAACGACGAGCGATGAAGCAGCGAGCGATGAAACGACGGGCGGCGACCAGCCCGACGACTTCTCTTCGCCTGATCCGAATAACGCTGATCCGGCGGAAGATCCCGGCGAGGAGCCGGGCGATCCCTTGGCGGAGCCGGGCGATCCCTTGGCGGAGCCGGGCGATCCCTTGGCGGAGCCGGGCGATCCCGCGATGCGGCAGGAACAGCCCGGCGACGGCGACGCTGAAAAACCGCAGGAAGATGAGGAAGACATCGACGAGTTGCGTCGCGACTACCCGGACCTTTTCGGCGGCGGCGATGGCGGCAATGGCGACGGCGGCGGCGAAGCCGAGGGTTTTGAAGGCAAGTTCGATATGTTCGCGCCCAAGCAGAAGTAGTCTCTTGTGAACGCACTCGTCACCGGCGCCGGGGGATTCCTCGGTCTCTACATCGTCGAGCAGCTTGTTGCCCGGGGCGATCACGTCAGGGCGTTATGTCGTGGGCGCTACGAAGAGTTAGAAGCGTTGGATGTCGAGACCGTTCGTGTGGATATTCGTGATCGCGAAGCCACGATCGCCGCCTGCCGAGACATCGACCTCGTGTTTCACGTTGCCGCACTGCCGGGAATCGGTCTCGATTGGAACCATTTCTACGGCGTCAACACGCTGGGGACCCGGCACGTCGTGGAAGGATGCCGCCGGCACGGCGTCGGCCGGCTGGTCTACACGAGCACGCCCAGTGTCACGTTCGACGGGACCGACCAGCGGGGCGTCGACGAAACGGCCCCCTATCCGCCGCGGTGGTTGTGCCACTATCCGCACTCGAAGGCCCTGGCCGAGCGGCACGTGCTCGAGTCGAACGGCACGGCCGGGCTGTCGACCTGCGCGTTGCGTCCGCACTTGATCTGGGGACCCCGCGATCGGCACTTGATTCCGCGGCTTCTGGCTCGAGCCCGAGCCGGCCGCTTGCGACGCGTGGGCGACGGCACGAACCTGGTCGACGTCGTTTACGTCGAAAACGCCGCCACCGCGCACCTTCAGGCGGCCGATGCGCTGCGGCCGGAGTCGCCGGTGGCGGGCCGGGCGTACTTCATCAGCCAGGGTCAGCCGGTAAACTGCTGGCAGTGGATCGACGAGGTCCTGGCCCTGGCCGAGTTGCCGCCGGTCGACAAGTCGATCTCGCTCAAAGCCGCCTGGCGAGTCGGCGCCGTGCTGGAGACCGTCTACAAGCTGTTGCGGTTGAAGTCGGAGCCGCCGATGACGCGGTTCCTCGCCGCACAGTTGGCCACTTCACACTACTTCGACGTCACCCGCGCCCGGGAGGATTTCGGCTACGATCCGAAGATCACCACCGCCGAAGGGATGCAGCGGCTGGGCGCGTCGTTGTAGGGTGCTACGCCAAATCGCGATTCTCGAAGGCCAACAATGCCAGTAGCATGGCAACACTGCTGTAGAGTGCGCAATAGACCCCTGCCCAAGCCACATAGGACCAGGGCACTTCTTTTCCGGTCGAGATGGCGGCGTAGATGTTGAAGTGGTCGAGCACCGGCAGGATCGTAGCGAACACGCCGGCCACGAAGGCGACGATTTCGAATTGCCCCACTGCCGAGTTCATCAACATCGGCACCAGGTGGCCGAGAACGTATATCGACAGGCAGATGATCAGATTGGGCATCATCGACAGCCGGGTGGCGATTGCCACGCTGATCGAGGTCAGCACGACCGCCTCTAGCAGGGCCAGCGTAAGCCCCGGTACGATCTGGACCATCGAATCGAGGCATTCTTGCTGCGTGGGCTCGGGCAGACACGACTCGCGAGCATCGTAAACCACTTTATACGAGACGGTGGCCAGGAACAACGCCCCGAGAACGATAAACAAGATGGCGACCGAGCCCACGATGCCGAGAAACTTCCCGAGAATGAAACTCCGCCGCCCGATCGGTTTCGAGAGCACCGTCAGCGCGGTGCGGCCCTCGATCTCGTCGGCGACCGACACGCTGGCCGTCCACAACGCCAACATGATCGATAGCACCATGATGAACGTCAGGCCCGTGTCCTTGACCACTTTGACGTCTTCGCCGAACGTGTTGTAGGGTATGAAGGGGAACAGCAGCAGGGCAAAGACCCCGATAGCCAACAGCACGTAGAACAACGGCTGCGACAGGGCCTCCTTAGCAGTCGCCCAAGCTACGGCGGCAATCTTCGGCGCCGGCAATTGCACCAGGTAGAACAGGCCAAACAACAAAGCAACGGCGCCGGCTACTCCCACGGCAACCATCCAGAGGGGGTTCAGCCAGGTCATCAATGCGCCGAGTAGAAAGAGGCCGTCCGGCATCGGATTCATATTGCGTTTCGCTCTTGTTGTTAGGTTTCTATTCGTCCGCTACGCTTTGCAAGACTGGACTGTTCATCGTAGGGTGGATGATTCCCACCCACCGGACCCGCTAGAAGCGGATTTCAAAGCCCTGGAACTCGCCGCTGGCCATCGTGATCTTCTCCGCGGCGTCGGTGACGTAGTGGCCCATTTCCGTATGAATCGTTTCCAGAAACTCCCGCACTTCCGCCGCGGGGCCCTCGGCGACGAGTTCCACGCGTCCGTCGGGCAGGTTTTTCACGAAGCCGGCAACCTCGAACCGGGCGGCCAGCGAGCGGACCGTGTAGCGAAATCCCACTCCTTGCACCCTGCCAGAGTAGTAGGCCTCGCGCCGCTGCTTTTCGGCTGTTTCCGACATGGTTCTTGCCTCGCCGCGTTAGCCCCGTTCTCCCCGTTCGCCGCGTTAGCCCCGTTCGCCGCGTTAGCCCTGTTCGCCGCGTTAGCCCTGTTCGCCGCGTTAGCCCTGTTCGCCGCGTTAGCCCCGTCGCCGCGTTAGCCCCGTCGCCGCGTTAGCCCCGTCGCCTGCGACGGGAAAGGATGTGGAATCCGGCGCATTTTCCGGTCGCAGGCGACCGGGCTATCTGTTATCCAAATTTGAACCATGCCGGAAGCTTCATCTGCATGTTATTAGTATAGCGCCCTGCCCGTGCCGACACCAGGGGCCACGGCCCGAGGGTTTTCGGCTTCGGCGGGTCAATCACTCTTGACCCGGTCAGCCAGATTCCATAATCTCCGCACGCTATGAAAGACAAGATTCGGCAATCAGTGGCCTGCACTGCGACAGTTCTTGTCCTTGCGGCGGTGGCGCTTGGCGGCGAGCCGTTTGGCCTGCAACCCGTGCCCGAGCAAGCCGTTTTGCTGCTGAAAAACGGCCAGACACTGTCGGGCCGGATCACCCGGGCGGGGGAACTGTACTATGTGTCCCTTCCAAACGGCGAGATTCGAGTGAAAGCCGACGACGTGGAGTTCCACTGCCGCGACATCGACGATGGCTACCGCCGGAAGCGGGCGACCATCCAAGTCGGCGATGTCGTCGAGCATATTCGCATGGCCCAATGGTGCTTGCGCCACGAGTTGTTCGGGCACGCCACGATGGAACTGGCCGACGCCATGGCCGCCGATCCGACGCATCCGGTGATCGAACTGCTGCAGCGGCGGCTGCAATTGGCGATCGGCCCCAAGACGAAGCCGTCGTGCGAGAGTGAAGGTGAATCGGCCGTGCCTTCCGCCTCATTCGAGCAATTGGACCGGATGGTCCGAGAGATGCCCCCCGGTGCGGTGGAGACGTTTACCCAGACCATCCAGCCGATGCTGATGAACAACTGCTCGACGGCCGCATGCCACGGACCGGGCACGGCAACGAAATACCGGCTCGAGCGGATCTCCAAAGGTCGCCCCCCCAGTCGGCGGATGACTCAGCGGAATCTGCACGCCACCCTGCAGTGGATCGATCGCCGGGACCCGACCGCCAGCCGGCTGCTGACAGCTCCCAGCGCCCCGCACGGCACGGCCGAGGCGGCCGTCTTCGGCGAACATCAGGTGCTTCAGTACAAGCGAATGGTCGACTGGGTGTGCCGGCTCTCCGGCCGCAATCAGCCGGAAGTGCCGAAAACGGTCGATCTCGCGGCCCCGCCGGCCGTGCAAGCGACGGCCGACCCAGCGCAATCGGCCGTCTCGCCGGCAGTATTCGAAGAGGCGGTCGAAGTCGAACGGCCGCCGGTTGCCGAGCCTTCCATCAAACGCGGTGCGAAACTAGAACAGTTTGTACCGGCCGACCCGTTCGATCCGGAGATCTTCAATCGACGTTTCTTCGAGGAGAAGTGACCATGTGGTGCAAAATCCGTCACGTGTTCCGCTGTTTCGCTGTGGCGATCTGTTTCTTCGCAGGGTTAATGCTTCTTGCTTCCGGCACAGGCCACAAGCAAGGCGTAGCGGTGGTATCCGGTGCAGTCTTGTTGGTAGCCGTTCTCGCATGCACCACCTGGCTCGAATCGCGACGGCGCGAAAAGGCCGAACGAGAAGGTCCGTGACGAGGCGGAGAAAGTCGTCTTTCGCTCCGCGAAAGCACGCGCTTTCGCGGAGCGAAAGACGACTCGCGCGCTTTCGCGGAGCGAAAGACGACTCGCGCGCTTTCGCGGAGCGAAAGGCGACTACACGGGAAGCGAAATCGTCCCGCGGTGGACCAACTCCAGAAACTCGCGGTTGCTCTCCAGCAGGTCGGGCGCGGCGGCCATTTCGGCCGCCGTGAGCCAGTGGACCGAGTCGACCTCCGCGGGGTTCGCGACCGGCCGGGCCGTTGCGTCCAACTCGCACAACCACCAGGCCAGTTCGACCTTCCAGGGGGTCACGTTCCGCCAGAGACACCGCTGCGGACGGACCACCACGTCGAGTTCTTCACGGAGTTCTCGCACCAGGGCATCTTCTTCCGATTCGCCGTCCTCGATTCCCCCGCCGGGAAAACAGAATACCAGCGGTGCCACCACGCTCGACGAACGGCGGATCGTAAGCATCCGACCGTCGCGCACACAGATGGCCACCGCACCACGCCGGCCTGGATCATCGGGAATGCCGTCCATGGTAACATCATAGCACGGCCCCCGGCCGCAACCAGAGGAGGGAGGGTTCGAGATAGTCGTGGTTCGCTCCGCGAACCAACGTTTTGTTTGCGGAGCGAACAACGACTATGTGGTGACCATTCGCGCGGGCGGCATTTCTCTCTACAATTAACAAGTGTCAAAGAGTCCCCGTGCCAAAGAATTTCAACATCGAGACCTCTCACGCTTTGATCCATGTCCAACGCCATTGATCCAGATCCGCGGTCGCACCTGGCGCGTTTCGGGCTGACTTCGTTCCGGCCGGGACAGGAGGATGTGATCGCGGCCGTCCTGGCGGGCCAAGATTGCCTGTGCGTGATGCCGACCGGCGGCGGAAAGAGCCTCTGCTATCAACTGCCGGCAATGATGCACGACGGGCTGACGCTGGTCGTTTCGCCGTTGATCGCACTGATGAAGGATCAGGTCGATCAACTCCAGGTGCTGGGGTTGCCGGTCTCGTTCATCAACAGCACACTCCCGACGGCCGAGCAGTACGCCCGATTGGAGCGGATGGCGGCCGGCGAGTATCGGCTGGTCTACGTGGTGCCGGAACGATTCCGCAGCGGGCGGTTCCTCGACGCGGTGCGCAAGACGGAGCTGAAACTGATGGCGGTAGACGAGGCGCACTGCGTGAGCGAGTGGGGGCACGACTTTCGTCCCGACTACGCCCGGCTGGGGTATTTTCGCCGGATGCTGGGGAACCCTCCGGCCATCGGCCTGACGGCAACGGCCACCGACCGCGTGCGTCGCGACATCATCGAGCAACTCGCGCTGCGCGAGCCGCGCACCTTCATGACCGGCTTTGCGCGGCCGAACCTCTTCTACAAGGTGCAGTGCCCCGCGTCGGAAAGGCAGAAGCCCGACTCGCTGCTGAAGTTCCTCGAACAGACGCCCGGCTCGGGAATCGTCTACGCCTCCAGCCGGCGAAAGACCGAGGAGGTGGCCGAGGCTATCCGTCAAGGGACGCGCCGCCCCACGGCCGTGTATCACGCCGGCATGTTACCCAACGACCGCCGCAGGGCGCAGGAGTCGTTCATGAGCGGCCGCCACGAAATCATCGTGGCCACCAACGCCTTCGGCATGGGAATCGACAAGGCCGACGTGCGGTTCGTGGTGCATTACAACCTGCCGGGCACGTTGGAAGCCTACTACCAGGAGGCGGGCCGTGCCGGCCGCGACGGAAAGCCCTCACAGTGCCTGTTGATGTATCACCCCTCGGATCGTTTCATCCAGGAGTACTTCATCGAGAGCGATCACCCCGCCCGGGAGAACGTCGAGCAGGTCTACGACTACCTCTGCGGCCTCGAAGAGGATCCGATCGAGATAACCCAGGCCGAGGTGAAGGAGCGGCTGGGGTTGCCGATCGGGCCCGACGGGGTCGGCAACTGCGAGCAACTGCTGGAAACGGCCGGCGTGTTGGAGCGGCTGATTGCCTCGGAGAACATGGCCACGGTGCGGCTCGACAACGATCTGCCTTCGCTTGTCGACCTGCTGCCGCGGCAAGCCACGGTCCGCCGAAAGGTGTTGCAGGCCGTTGAGCGGATGGTCGGCACTCGCCGTAGCGAGTTGATCAGCTTCAATCCCCGTGAACTGTACGCCAAACTCGACCTCGATCAGACTTCCATTGTCAACGCCTTGCGCGAATTGAACAAGCAGCGGTGGTTTACTTATGTACCGCCGTTTCGGGGCCGGGCGATTCGGATGATCGACCGCGAGACGCCTTTCGAGCAACTCGATATCGATTTCGACACCATCGAACGCCGCAAGGCCACTGAGTACGAGAAACTCAAGCGGATGATCCGCTTTGCGCTGAGCGGCGGCTGTCGCCAGGGCGAGATCCTGCGCTACTTCGGCGAAAAGAACCCCGGCCGCTGTGGACACTGCGACAACTGCGCAACGCTTACGCCGCGGCAGCGCGAAGAACCACGAGCCGACACCGACGAGAAAGTTGTGGAAGCGGTTCGAATGGTGCTCAGCGGCGTCGCCCGAACCGAGGCCCGGTTTCCTTGTGGAAAGAACATCATCGCACAGATGATGTGTGGCTCCGCCAGCGTCAAGATGGAGAAACTGGGACTGAATCGCCTCACCACCTTCGGCCTGTTGAAACATCTCAAGCAGACCGAGGTAGTCATGCTGATCGAGAGCCTGATGGCCATCGGTTGCTTGCGGCAAACCGACCTCGACGGCGACCGTTTCCGCCCGGTAGTGCAGCTTACGGAGTTCGGAGCAGACGTAATGCGGGCGAACGTCGCCCTGGAGACCGAGATCCCCATTCCGGCCGATCTGGTTCGGAAGATCCGCGGTCAAGAGCCGGCGGCGGGCAGCCCACAAGACGACGTCGCGGAGGAGGATCTCCCGCCCGCCGATCCGCAATTGCTCGACACGCTGAAGAAATGGCGTAACAAGCGTGCGGTCCAGGCCGGCCTGCCTTCTTACACGATTCTGTCGAACAACGTGCTCGATCTGTTGGCTCGGCAACGTCCCGACTCGGCCGAGGCGCTATTGGCGATTCATGGAATCGGCCCCGGAAAACTGTCGCGCTTTGGTGGTGAGTTGTTGGCGATCATTTCCGGCGAACCAGACGCCGCCATCGGCCTGCCGGAAGACCCTATGGAGGGTGGCGAGCCATACGGTCCTGATAACGATTCCGGAGACGATTCAGCGGAAGAGATTGATTTGCCGGCAGCGACCGGCCGAGATACCGAGAAAGTGTCTAGCGGACCTCCGCTCGGCGGCGATGGAGTCCAGCCGTCGTACTACTGGACCTGGCGGCTTCTGGCGGCCGGATTCGGCGTGGATGAGTGTGCGGCGATCCGGGATATCAAGCCGGAGGAGGTGCTGGACCACGCCATGCGAGCGGCCGACGCCGGTTGGCCGGTCCGGCCGCAGTGGTGCCTTTCACCCAAGCTGACGGCGGCCCTGGAGACGCTCATCGGCCAGGAGCCCCCCGAGCAAATCCGCCCGTTGCTGAAGAAACTCCCCGCCGGCACGCGATACGAGCAAGTGCAGTTTTTCTTGAAGTGTCGTTGAGAAGAGGCTCCTGACACCTTTTTCAGTTGCGGTCGAAATCTGACCGGTTATGAGGTAGAATTGGCTTGCAGCGAGGGGAATGCCCGGTTTCTGTTGGCGTTCGTGTGGTGTGAAGGACGAATTGTGAGTGCCATGCCCAAGCTTGCGTGGGCATGGCCTGGTCAGTCAGGATGCCACAACATGCCCACGCAAGCGTGGGCATGGCACCCGGTACGGCACCCGCCTCACGCACGTACCCCATCATTGGAAGGGTGAGTAGAGAAGATTGAAAGGACGCCCATGGATGATCAACCCACCCCAACACCGACTCCGACTCCGCCGCCATCGCCCAGGCAGCGCGCGAACTCGTCGACGATCTGGCTGCTGCTGATCCTGGGGGCGGTTATTGTCGTCTTGTGGTTCAGCGGCCGTGGCGGCACCCGGTCGAGCATCAGCTACCAGGCGTTTCGCCGGCAGTTGGACGAAGGCAATATCGCCAAGATCGAGGCACAGGCCACCACGATCCGAGGGCAGTTCAAGACGCCGCCGATCGATCCGGAGGGCAAGAAGGGCAAGGGCGGCGAACCGATCAGGCTGAAGCGAAAATTCACTACCACGCTACCCGCTACCGCACTGGCCGACCCCAATCTCGACCGAGAACTCCGCGAAAAGGTCGACGACTACTCGGCCATTCCACCCACCGACAACACCACGATGGTGCTGGCGGTGTATCTGCTGGTAACGGTGGCGCTGTTTGTCGGCGTTTGGTTTCTCTTCCGCCGTGCGCGCGACTCGTTCGGCGGGGGGCTGATGACCGGATTCAGCAAGAGTCCGGCCAAACGGTACGAATCGGGCGATACTCCAGTCACCTTCGACGACGTGGCCGGACTGGAAGAGGTCAAAAACGATTTGGAGGAGGTCGTCCAGTTCCTGAAGAACCCGGAGAAGTTTCAGCGACTCGGCGGCCGGGTACCAAAGGGAGTGCTCTTGATGGGCCCACCGGGCACCGGAAAAACGCTCCTCGGACGGGCCGTGGCCGGCGAGGCCCAGGCGCCTTTCTACTCGATCAGCGGGTCGGAGTTCATCCAGATGTTCGTCGGCGTGGGGGCCAGCCGGGTCCGGGACATGTTCAACACGGCCAAGGAAAACGCCCCCTCGATCCTATTCATCGACGAGATCGACGCCGTCGGACGCCATCGCGGCGCAGGGCTCGGCGGCGGACACGACGAACGCGAGCAGACGCTCAACCAGATCCTCAGCGAGATGGACGGGTTTCTGCAAACCGAGTCGGTGATCGTGATGGCGGCCACGAACCGGCCCGACGTGCTCGATCCGGCCCTGCTGAGGCCGGGACGCTTCGATCGCCACATTACCGTCGATCGGCCCAGCCACAGGGGCCGTTTGGCCATCTTCGAAGTCCATACCCGAGAGGTGCCTCTCGACGCCGAGGTCGATCTGGAACGCCTGGCGGCCGGAAGCGTCGGGCTGACCGGCGCCGACATCCGCAACCTCGTGAACGAGGCCGCTCTATGGGCGAGCCGCCACGACAAAGAGTGCGTCGACACGGCCGATTTCGAGCATGCCCGAGACAAGATACTGATGGGCTCCAAACGCGAAGAGGTCCTCTCCGGCAAGGAAAAATCCATGACGGCCTATCACGAGTCGGGCCACGCGCTGCTGGCCTGGCTGGTACCGAGCACGGAGCGGCTGCACAAGGTCTCGATCATCCCCCGCGGCCGTGCACTGGGGGCAACGCAACTGTTGCCCGAGGAAGATCGCGTCAATATCGGCGAAAGCGAATTGCACACCCGATTGCTCTTTCTGCTCGGCGGCCGCGCCGCCGAGAAGTTGGTGTTCGACGAACTGACCGCCGGAGCCGGCGACGACCTGAAGAGAGCGACCGAACTGGCCCGGAACATGGTCACGCACTGGGGTATGAGCGAGCGTCTGGGTCCGGTGGTCTTTCGCGACGGCGAAGATCACCCGTTTCTGGGTAAGGAGATGGCCGAACCCCGCCGCTTCAGCGAGCACACCGCCCAGGTGATCGATGAAGAGGTGGTCCGCATCCTTCGCGAGGCGTCGGAGAAGGCCGAGAAGACGCTCGCCGAGAACCGCCACAAGCTCGACACCTTGGCTGACGCCCTGGAACACGACGAAACTCTCGATGACAGGGACATCGAAGGACTGATCGGCCCGCCAGCCGAGAAGCCTGACGCTTAGGGCCGAAACATCAATAACAGTCGTAGGACAGGTTTTCAACCTGTCTGTCGTCGTAGGACAGGTTTTCAACCTGTCTGGACAGGATGAAATCCTGTCCTACGAGATGAAATCCTCTCCTACTTCGGCACGGGCAGGTTGACTTGAACGGCCTGCTGCTCGGCGGCAATTCGGCGCAGGTCGTCGCGGGTGCGGAAGAAGGCGTCGATCACCTCGGGGTCCCATTGCTGGCCGGCGCCGGAACGGAAGATCTGGTCGATCTTTTCGTCGGGCATCCCTTTGCGGTAGGGGCGATCGCTGCCCATGGCGTCGAACGAGTCGGCCACGGCCACGATTCGCGCCAGCAGCGGAATCCGTTCGGCGTCCAGTTGGTTAGGATACCCGCCGCCGTCCCACGACTCGTGATGGTGGAGTACCACCGGGAGCACGTCTTCCAGCTTGACCAGGTCGCGGAGGATGCGGTGGCCGATATCGGAGTGCGTTTTGATGTGTTCGTATTCTTCGTCGGTCAGTTTTCCCGGCTTGCGGAGCACGCTGTCGCTGATGCCGATCTTGCCGACGTCGTGCAGCAGCCCGGAAAGGTAGGTCGTGTTGAGCGCCTCGGCGTCGCAGCCGAGTTCCTCGGCCAGGCGGACTGCAACTCGGGCAACCCGATCGCTGTGGCCGCACGTGTAGGGGTCCTTGGCGTCGATGGCCGAGGTCAGTGCGCGGACGATTCCCGCCATCAGTTCAGACTGTTGGCGATACAACTCGATATTGCCGCTGTGTATACCGAGAATCGCAGCCACCGAACTGAGCAGGCTGGCTTCGACGGTTCCGAACTCGGCGTCTTCGTGGTGGTGATTGAAAGCGGCCAACCAGCCGAAGAGGTTCTCGCCCTCGGCCAACGATACGGCGATCATCTGCCGGACCCGTGGGCAAGGCCAATCGTCCTGTTCGGTGAGCGTACGGTTTGCCACCAAGGGCCGGTTGGCCTCGGCGGAACCAAGGTGTTCCAATAGCGTGCTGAACTGCTCATCATCGACCGGGCAATCACCGCGGGAAAGCAACACCGGCTTCGCGCGTACACTGTGATCGAGCGAGCCGTCCTCTTGAGCCAAGGGGGCAAATTGGATCGCCAAGGCAGTGGCGGGCAGCACCTCCTGAAGCCACGCCAATGCTATCAGCCCCAACTCCTCGTCGCTGGCCGAGATTTTCAACTTCTGGGTGAGCCGGTACAGCAGGCTGATTTCTTCGTAGGTCTCCGACAGGTTGCCCGAGAGACTCGATACCTCTTCTTCAAGTTCCGCAACCCGCAGTCGGGAACGCCACTGGTTTTGTACCAGTTCGGCAATGCGACACAAAGTGTCGGCGTCGTGCGGGGTTTGTCGACTTGCCCAGAGCGAGGCTTCGTCGGCCTGCATTGCCAGTGCGGCGGCGGCGGACGAGAGGTCAACGTCCGGTTCTATCGACCGCGTGACAAACGTGGCCACCGCCACCGTGGGATTGTCGCGTGCGCCGGCCAGCGGAATTGCGAGCACCAGGAAGGGGTCCTCGTCGTCGATGAACTCGGGCGGATCGCGGCGCCCTACTTCTCGAATCAACTCCGCACGCAACGCCCAGTCGCGACTTGGTTGCTCGTGCGGTGCGTACGCTGTCTCGCCGGTTCGACCGTCGAAGAGAACAAACTGGCAGCCGAAGGCTTGCCGGAGCAACTCGGTCAATTCCGCCATCTCGGCATGATCCGGGGCGGAACCACTTCCGGCAGCCGTTGCCACGGTAGTCAGCAACGCTCGCTCGGAGATCAGCATTTGGTCGACAGGCTCCATCTCTGGATGGTCCGGCGCGTGGTGGGGTCTGATAGTAGTACCGTCAAGAAAACTCTAGGTCACTTCCGGGGAAGAGGCAAAACCGGCGAAGAGTCCGCCCGGCGGTGCCCGGTTGGGTGCCGATGCGGTTTGTAACGGCCATGCGGATGATTACGCGTTGCCAAGACAAGCGATAACGCGTAGGGTGGATGCTCTGCGCCCAACCTGCCATAATCAGGAAGGAGACCCCTGCCGGTGAAAACGCCCGAACCACTGTTCGAAGGCCGCCGTTTCCGAGTGGAACAGGCCGTCCAGATAACGCCCGACGGGGCCGAGCACGTCCGCGAGATCATCCGTCATCCGGGGGCCGTGGCGATCATACCGCTGTTGGACGACGGTCGGATTTGCCTCTTGCAGAACTACCGCGTGGCAGTCGATCAGACGCTCGTGGAGCTGCCGGCCGGGACCCTGGAGCCGGGTGAAGATCCGGCCGAGGCCGCGCGACGCGAATTGGCGGAAGAGACCGGGTACCGCGCCGGCGAAATCGAACTGCTGGCCACTTTCTACACGTCGCCCGGCATTATCGACGAAAAAATGTACCTGTACGAGGCCACGTCGCTCACGCCGGGGTCGACGAATCTGGACCCCGGCGAAGACATCCAGACGCTGTTGACCACGCGACGGGACGCAATGGAGATGGTCCGCGACGGCCGTATCCTGGACGGTAAGACGCTTCTCGGGTTGCTCTTCTGGGAAGCTACTGAATAGGCGCGTGCCGGCCGAGCGGCTCAGGAACCACCCCCACCGCTTGGCGTGCCGAACCCGACGCTAATCAAATCGCTCTGGATTCCTCCCCACAGTCCGCCGGACTGTGCCCCCACTACACCGATGACGCCGACTATCGTCCCCAGGATCAGCGACAGCATGACCGCGTATTCAACGGCCGTCGCCGCTTCCTCCTCGCACAATATGGTTGTAAGAAACTTCATTGTTGCACCGTCCTTCCACATTAACACCCCGCACGGAAGACAACGGGATCGAAGGGAGAGAACCTCCCATAAAAAGCCTATGTCATGAAAGCGGACTGTCAAATCCGTCCTGCCTGTCACGGCAGCTTTGACGGAGCACTAGCCCTGGCCGGGGACAACCCGGCCGGATCGATCCCCGGCGGGTCGGGCGTCCGTAACGGGGCCTGCCAACGGATTGCGCGGCTGGACGCCGGATCGGACCCGGCTTCGCCCGCAAACCCAACTTCACTCCGCACCAGGCCGTCGATCGAAATCGACGTGTCGTCCAGCGTCTGTTGCGACCCGTCGGCCAGACGCCAGGCGGCAATTGCCGTGTGGGGCGATACCAATGAGCCCTCACCCGACCAGCGAATGCCGCGCAGCAATTGCTCGGGCGATGCGTCGGCGACGATACGCATGAGTGCCGTACCGAGACCGGGTGCAAACGCGCATCGCAACGCCCGGATCGATATCTCTCCGATCGACGTCTCTCCCCGCCCGCTGCCGCCACCGCGACAATCAAATGCCAGAAGCGGCCCGCTGCCGCGCAGCGTAACCCGTGTAAGCACAATCTGAACCGGCTCGTCCTGACCGGGCCAATGATCCAAACGAATCAGCGGTCCGTTGCCGAGGTGCAGCGTGTTGACAAGTTCCACCGCCAACGCGCCGACCGTTCGACAATCGATGCCCGTGCTTACGCCCCGCATAACGCAATCGGCCAACCGCAGCCGTCCATTGGGCAATGACAGGACGGCCTCATTTGCATCGTCCGGATGGGTCCACCGCACGGCCGGCGGCGAAGCGGTGGGAGGCTCCGCGATAGAGCGAAACAAACAGCCGCGGAATTCCACCCGGGATGCGCGCAAGTCGATCAGGGCCGCCCGCGAGTCGCCTTGATGATCCCAGACGAACTCGACCTTCTCGAACCGGACATTCTCGGCCTCGACCAGCAGGCCCGTGCGAGGCACCATCAGTACCGGCCGCTCGCCCGAGTTGCCCCGCACGCGCTGGCCCGGCCGGAGTTCGAGCGATTCGACGTCCACCGGCCCGTCGCAGGGAAGTACGAAGTCTTGCGGACCGTCGGGCGGCGTCCGCGGCGCCGTCGGCTCAAAATAGTGCGCCGGAAGAACAGCATTCCGGGCCATTTCCGAAGGGCGTTTTTCGGCCGCTTTTGTTAGCGGTCTGTCCAGGTTGATTCTGCGGGTGTCACGGTCGGCTTGTTCAATCGTGTCTTCCGCGCTGCCAGACGAGTCAGCAGTGGCACCCGCCCGACTCCAAATCGGCCAAATCACGGCCACGGCCAGACACACGGCCACCGAAGCAAACGCGCCGGTAAGCCATAGCGGGCTGCGGCTCGACCGACGAGTCAATCGGTGCGACGGTCTCTTGCGGATAACCGACCGGCGGTGCCGTCGGGCAAGACAACGTGTTAGCGCCAATTTCCCAACGCGGGTGGACGAACCGAGCGTGGCCGCCAGTCGGGCCATCGACTCCGGCCGCCGATGCGGATCTCGCTGCAAACAGGCCGAAATCGCCGCCGCCAGCGAGCCGGGGGTCTCGGGCGCCAATTGACGCACGTCGGGGACCTTGCCTTCCTGTGCGGCGCGAAGCTTCGCCAGGCTGTTGCCGCCGGACAACGGGCGGCGTCCGCAAAGCAACTGCCACCACACGCAACCACAAGCGTATACGTCGCCGGCCGTGTTCGGCGCCGTGCCCTCGGTCACCCGTTCCGGAGCGAGGTAGTCGTACGCCTCGGGCAACATGTCGGCCTGCGCGTAGCCCTCCTCCGGCCGGACGATCGCCCTGAGTCCGGCCAGGGGAAGCACGATCTGCCCTGAGTCTTTCAGCAGCAACCCCGAGGCGCTCACGTCGCCGTGACACAGGCCGGCCTTTTCCAAGGCGACCAGATCGGCGAGCATCGTCCTGGCAATCTCCAACACCACCTCGGGCGAAAAGCGGCCAGCCGACACCATTCGCTCGGCGGCCGTCTGGCCTTCGATCCATCCGGCCGCAGCCCAAATCCGCGCGTCGTCGGCCCCGACGTCGGTAATCAAGCCAAGCTGTCGCTCCGACTGGATCTGCTCGGCAACCGTCGCCAGCTTCTCCAATTGAGCGAGTGCCTCGGCGGTCGACTGCCGCATGTTACCCGTTACGGCCAACTGTCCCGGTACGGCGAGTTGTACTGTCCCGCCCGACTCGATATGCCGAGCACGATAGCAGGCAACGTAGTACGGCCATCGGAGCCGCTCGCAAAGCACGTAGGGGCCGATCCGTAGCGATTCGCCCCGGCCGGCGTTGATCTCGGCGGCCTGAAAGGGCGTCAGGATTCGAGCCTGGGCCAGGGCGTCGACCCAGACCGATTCGAACCGCGGCAGGTCTCGCGCCAGTCGGCGTACCCGGCCTCCCATGCGTCCGACTTGTGCCGGCGAGGCCAGTCCCAGATGCTCCATCAGCGCGATCAACTTCGGCGGCGGTGGTTCCGGCATGTGTTCTTCCGTGAAGATCCACAATCCAAGCAAGACAGGGTGTTTCGCGTCCCGTTGCCGACATTCTCGCCGCAGAGGCGTCCGGCTGCAATAGAGAAAACGCGGCCTACGGCCGCCCCGCTGGGGCGCTACTGCTGCACGGCGCAAAAGAGAAGCCGGGTCTGCGAACAGACCCGGCTTGGCTCTCTCAGACTTCTAGTACCGCCACCAACAGGGCAGGTGGCGACTACTGCGAGGTTCAGCCCGTCTTGCTTTCCAAAAGGCCGCCGGAAACAAAGGCCGAACCCCGGTCCAGTCCGGGATGGCTTAGGTCGTCGGGGCCGGTGGGGCCTCAGGAGCGGGCGGAGCCTCTTCCGGCGCGGGAGCGGCTTCGTCTACCGCCTCGTCAGCCGGAGCGCAGGTCGACGGACAGCAGGTCCGTGGACGGCACGTCTTCGGACGGCAGGTCCGAATACGGCTGAGCAGACCACAGGTCTTCGGACAGCAGGTCGCCGGCTCGCAAGTGGCTGGCTCGCAAGCCGCGGGCTCACAAGTTGCGGGCTCGCAAGTTGCGGGCTCGCAGCACGTCTTCGGACGGCAGGTCCGAATACGGCTGAGCAAACCACAGGTCTTCGGGGCACAGGTCGCCGGCTCGCAAGTGGCCGGTTCACAAGTCGCGGGCTCGCAAGTCTTCGGACGGCAGGTCCGAATACGGCTGAGCAGACCACAGGTCTTCGGGGCACAGGTCGCCGGCTCACAAGTCGCGGGCTCGCAAGTCTTCGGACGGCAGGTCCGAATACGGCTCAGCAGGCCGCAGGTCTTCGGGGCACAGGTGTCCGGAGCGCAAGTGGCCGGAGCGCAAGTGGCCGGAGCGCAGGTGTCAATGGCCACTGCTTTGTCAGCGCCCACCAGGGCGAGACCCAGTACCGCGAGTACTATCGCGATACCAAAAACATACGTGCGGTTCATTCGAGAAACCTCCAATTTGAAACAGGTACCGTAGTGTTAAACGAACACATCTCTCACCGTCATTACTTTTTTACTCCCCAACCCTGACGGCCTACGATTAGGGAGATACCATAAAGCATAACTGTGCTGCCACACTTCCACAAGCCGTCTCACTGCCCTGTTGAAGCTGCTTGGCCGCGGCATGTGGTAACAGATACACAGCCTAAAACACTAAGCTAGCATAGTTGGGAAACTTGTCAACCGGTATCACGGAAGTTTATATGTGCTGGGGTACACCGGGGTTCTGGGGATTATATACCGACTGCCCGGGAAAACCTAGCCCATGTTTCGCGCCGTTCCCACCGGCCTTATGGGGGTGCTCGGGATACATCCGGGAATCATGCCCGGCTAGTCCGTGTAAGTGCTGCTGCAATAACCAGTTGCGTTCCAAGGCAAATTCACGTCGGCAGCACGAAACAGAGTATTCACGCGAAAAGCCCACCTGATCGCTGCCGAGAGCAATGAAAAACTTGGCGAAAATCGCAGGAAATTCCCGCCTCAGCGATGGATAGATTCTTGGAAATTTTCCCCGGCTTGGCCCTGAATACTGGCCGATTGGGCACGTCGAACCATTTCTTCACGAACCCAGCGTTGCTTTCTGACCATCTCTTCGGGATCCTCGAAATTGAGCAACAACGGTGGTGCATCGTCGAATACCGGCGTCGAAACGCCTGCTATTCGCCAGCCCACCTCTTCTCGACGGACCATCCAGGTAACGTTGTCCGTCTTTCGTCGAGAGTTTTCGTCCAGATCGCTCCAGGTACAACTCACCCGCGCGCCGTCTTCGGCAAGGTACTCAACTTGGCCAACGGTGAACTGTGCCGTATCGCTGCCCGGCGGGGCCACAACCATTCTGCTCTCGGCGACTTTCTTTCGGGCGATGGTGGTCAGCATCGACGCCACCTTATCGTCGTTGCCTCCTCTTACGGCTTCGAGGAATTCGGCCACGGCGGCGGCCGGTGCTTCGAGCTGGCCCACCGAGTTCGTTGTCGGGTTCGTTGCCTGGGGCGTCGACTGTTCTGTCGTGCCCGTCTCTTCCGATCCGCCACAACCGGCAACCACCACGGCCAATACGGCCCACCACGCTGTCCAATGTCTGCGCCACATCCTTGTGGTCTCCCGTTTCAAGCGTCCCTGGAATTTCGAGCCTCCCTGCGGGGCGGAGTGTCGCTGAAACATCGATTTGAGTCAAGAGAGGAAAATTGCCGCAGTGCCTCGTAAAAAACCACTGCCGCCGTGACCGAAACGTTCAGGCTGTCGGCCACGCCGAGCATCGGCAGCCGCACGGCAGTAACGTCGTCGGCCGACCAGGCGGCGGAGAGCCCCTCGGACTCGCTGCCGAGCACGATCGCGGTGGGGCGGCCGTAGTCGATTTCGGTGTAGGAAACCGATCCGTCGACCCGGGCGGCCACGATCGCCAAATCCATGCGACGGAGCCAATCGAGCGTCTCCTCGGCCGTGGCCGCGCACAGCGGCACCGTAAAAATAGTGCCCAGGCTCGCGCGAACCGCATTGGGATTGTAGAGGTCGGTGCCGCCGTCGGCCACGATCAGGGCCGACACTCCCGCCGCGTCCGCGCTACGCAGCACGGCTCCCACGTTGCCCGGCTTCTCGACACCTTCGAGCACTGCAATTAACGGGCTCCCGGGGATCAGCGGGGCGTCGGGCAAGGTGAGATCATCGAGCGCGCAGCCTGGCGTTTCGGCCACTGCCAGCACGCCCTCGCCCCGGTGACCGAAGGCAAGTCGTTCGAAGAGCCGCTTGTCGACTTGCAGTATCTCTGCGCCGCAGTCGGGCAACTTATCCAGGAGTTGTTGCTGTTGTTCGCCGCGGCAGAGCTTCTCGCAGACGAAAATCTCTTGCAGAACCACG
>Ga0180429_10000809_pt1 | contig 27249 bp, 23 predicted proteins | sample SS_ome_FD_132428 | JGI IMG/M metagenome (GOLD analysis project Ga0180429, IMG submission 132428) | Hypersaline lake sediment archaeal communities from the Salton Sea, California, USA - SS_1_S_1 metaG | ecosystem: Environmental > Aquatic > Non-marine Saline and Alkaline > Hypersaline > Sediment ...
GCGGACTGAACCGCGCCAGTGCCAACGCCCTGGACGGCATCAGCCTGATCCAGACGGCCGAGGGTGCGCTGAACGAGGTGCACTCGATCCTGCAGCGGATGCGCGAGCTGGCGGTGCAGGCCTCCAACGGCATCTACACCGCCGACGACCGTGCCGCGCTGCAGCTTGAGATCAGCCAGCTGACCGACGAGATCAACCGGATCGCGGCCAGCACCGAGTTCAACACCAAGAAGCTGCTGGACGGCACGCTCGGCGCGCTGGTCAGCACCGACGACTTCTCGCGCGTGCAGGCGGCGGTGACCGGCAACGTCGGCAACGGCGGCAACTTCGTGATGCAGGCGGTGGCCAAGTCGACCGGCCAGCTGCAGGCGCACAAGACCGACGTGTTCGCCACCGAGCGAACCGAGGACGCCGTCGGCCAGATCAACTACCTGCGCACCTTCCGCGCCGACGCGGTCATCAAGTCCGGCGGCGTGGACGGCGTAGGCAACACCGGCATCTACCAGGCGGAAGTACCGGTGACGGCCAACGGCTCGCTGGCGGTCAACAGCCCGCTGGACGGCCGGGTCAGCGTCTATGCCGCCGAGTTCGCCAGCATCGGCAACTCGATCGGCATGACCTTCCAGTCCGAGGAGATGAGCACCGGCGACAAGCTGTTGCTGACGCTCAACAACGGCACCAGCATCGTGACCGCCTCGGTGGTGCTCTCGCCCGGACTGGTGATGAGCGCCGGCGCGGGCGGCGGCGGCCTGGCCGAGGCGATCAGCATCGCGCTGACGGGGGCCGGCGTGACTTCGGCGGTGGCCTACAACGCCGGCAACGGCACCTACAACCTCAACCTCGGTGTGGGTGTGACGGTGGTCAACTCCAAGTTCGAGGACGCCGACGGCAGCGGGAGCGACTTCTATCTCAGCTTCGCCAGCGACGGCAGCACGAGCAACGAACTGATCATGGCCGCCAGCATCGCGTTCGTCAACAACGGCATCACCTGGAACCCGGCCGTGTCGACGGCCTCGACCGGCGGCGTGATCACCGTCGGCGACGCCACGACCGGCCAGCTCGACATCCGCTTCGATACGCGCTACAGCCACTGGGCGTCGATCGCCGGTGGGCTAATCGACTTCGCCGACGTGATCGGCTGGGAGCGCTACACCGGCGGCAACAGCTTCCAGGAGTACGGCAAAGTCTGGCAGGACGGACCGGCGGCGACCAACGGCACCTTCCTGGTCTCGGCGATCACCAACCGGACCTATGCCGTCTTCGAGTTCAACAACGCCCAGTACACCTCGCTGGTGGCGGCCAACTGGGATCAGGACACGGCGCTGGCTGCCTCGCGAGGAGCCAGGCTGGACGATACGCTGGGCAACAACACCTTCAGCATCAGCGCCGCCTTTGAAGGCGCCACCGGCGGCCCGCTCGAGAACGTCCACTTCACGGCGGACGGCATCCTGCAGGCCGGCGAGACCGCCACGTTCAACCTCAGCACCAACAACGTGCTGACCGCCGATCAGCTGACCACCCTGGCCAGCATCAACCGCTTCCAGGACTTCGGCGTCTTCCTCGGCACCAACAGCACGGAACTGACGCTCTACGTGCGCGGCTCCGACAACCGTGCCACGATCACGGTGTCACGCAACGACACCCTGGAGGACGTCGCCGGCAAGATCAGCCTGGCGATCTGGAATCCCGACGGAACGGGCGTGATCAACAGCGGGGTGCTCAACGGGCAGATGCCGCCCGATCTGGTGCACGTCAACACCTACGGCCTGGCCAAGGGCACCATCTCGATCACCACGCCGGTGCCGGGCGCCGAACTGGTGATCGCGGGCAACGAAGCCCTGCAGAACGCGCTGTCCCTGATGGAGATCCGCGAATCGACCTCGCCGATCTACTCGGTTACGGCGTTCAACCTGGAGAAGGGCCAGTCCGTCGGCTCGGTGATTACCGATTCCAACGAGATCACCGGCCTGCTGCCCGGCCTGAGGATCTACTTCGACAACACGCTGGGGCTGAGGCTCGACCCCCAGCCGCCGACGGAACTGGACGGTGGCGGCGGTAACACCATGGTCAGCTTCGCTTACGAGCTGCCCCTCGAGACCCCGCAGGTCAGCCTCAGCGGCGTGGTGGAGAGCTTCTTCATCCACGTCGTGCCGACGGGCTTCAACCTGCAGATCGGCGCCAACCAGGGCCAGCTGATCGGCGGCTTCATCGCCGACCACTCGGCCAAGTCCCTGGGCGTCGAGGGCTTGCTGATCACCGAGAGCCGCCTCGCCCAGGAGGCGATCTCGATCATTGACGTGGCGATCAACCGGGTCAGCGACATGCGCTCCAGGCTGGGCGCGATCCAGAACCGGCTGGAAGCCACAATCCGCAACCTGGACATCGCGGGCGAGAACCTGACTTCCGCGGAATCGCGAATCCGGGACGCGGACGTTGCCTATGAGACGATGATCATGACGCGGAACCAGATCCTGCTGCAGGCGGGCGTGGCGGCGTTGGCACAGGCCAATCAGCTGCCGCAGGCGGTCCTGCAGCTCCTGGGGTAGGGCGCACCAGTCTCATAAGGCAACCCTAGCCACATTGCGGCATGCGCGCTGCGCGCGTAGCGCGCCGGCCAGACACGTTCAAGGAGGAATGTGTAGATGAGCGAATTGAGGATCGGCGTAAGCCCCATCGGGGCAGCCTGGAAGTACCGCCAGGCTGCCCGGGGCCAGCCCCGGACCAGCCCGGCAGCGCCGGAGTCCGGTGGAACCACCACGGCGGACACCCTCGGTGCCGACCGTGGCGAGGCCAGGCCCCGCTTGGATGCAGTCAAGGTGCAGCGGCTGAGCGAAATCCGCAGTATCGAGGTCGCGGCGCAGAACAAAACCGCGGCGCTGTCCCGGCTCTACGACGCCAACAGCGCACAGCGGGCGGTCGCAGCCTACCGCGGCGCAGAGACGCCCAGCTGCACCTGGACGATCGTGGGATAATGGGGCACTTCGGCCCCGGCCTCGGGATGAGGCGGCGGGCGGGCCTGCGGGCCCGCCCGTTTTGCCGTCCGGACTCAGACGTCGGGCTTGACCAGGATCTCGGTCAGTCGCTGCCCACTGAAATAGGGGACGCAGCGGTAGCGGTGCGTGCCGACCCGCACGTGGAAGCTGAAGTTGGCGGCCGGTCCGACCGCCGTCCCGGAAGCCGTGGCGCTGCTGCCCCCAGTGGCGCTCGCGGCCTGCTTGCTCAGGGGCAGCCCGGCCAGGCGGCGGAGCGCCGTGCGGACCGCGCCCGGGCGCACCTCGCGCCACTGCTGGGGGCGAATCCGCAGCTCCTGGACGCCGGCGTCGGTCGCGACGCCGCTCAGCACCGTGGCCAGCGAGAGGGTGGCGACTCCGCCGCTCAGCTGGGGCTCACTCAGCTGCGAGAGCGAGACCACCAGACTGGCGTAGCCCATCAGCAGTTCATCGGGACCGCGCAGGGGCAGCACGCCGGCCTGGTCGAGGGCCACCGCCAGTTCGTCGTAGCATTCCTGCACGCCGACCTGGCCGCGATCGGCGGGATTCATCAGCCAGCGCGCGCCCAGCAGGCCGCCGAAGATCAGCACCGCCGCCAGCACCGCCAGCACCGATTGTGGTATACGCTCGCCCGTCATCGCACCTGCGCCCCGCCGTTTGGACCGGTCTGGTTGAGTCGTGGTTCGCGCCGTCAACGCCGCTACTGAATCCAGCCCTCGGCGTCCGGCGGCGGGGCCTCATCCTCCTGCAGTTCCTTCTCGCTCTTGATGAACCAGCCCTGCATAGTATCTACCCAGGCCCAGGTGTCCTGCTCTTCACCCCAGATGTGAATCAGGAACCAGATCAGGGCCGCCACGACGACGATGCCCATGAACTGCCAGAAGGTCAGCCGCATGTGTTGATTGTACGCAAGCCCCGTGCGCGGCGCAAGCAGCCGGGTCGGCGTGAGGCCAATCAGACGAGCAGCCGGGCCAGCGCCGCGAAGCTGGCGGCCTTCAGCGAGGCTCCGCCGACCAGCGCGCCGTCGACGTCGGCGAGGGCGAAGTACGTGGCAGCGTTGTCCGGCTTGACCGAGCCGCCGTACAGGATCGGTACCTGGTCGGCGACGGCGCCGAGTTTATCGGCCAGCCAGCCGCGGATCGCCGCCGCCATCTGCTGGGCATCGCCCGGTTCGGCGTTGCGACCCGTACCGATCGCCCAGAGCGGTTCGTAGGCGATCACCAGCGCGTCCGCCGGAAAGCGGCGCAGCTCCTCGAAGACCGCGTCGAGCTGGCTCAGGGTGAACTGCTCGGCATGGCCGCCGTCGCGTACCTCCAGCGACTCGCCGACGCAGAGGATCGGCACCAGCTCCGCCTCGCGCGCGCGCTTGAGCTTGCTTGCCACGATCTCGTCGGTGTCGCCGAAGACGCCGCGCCGCTCGCTGTGGCCGACGATCGCGTAGTCGCACTCCAGGTCGCTGAGCATCGCCGCCGAGACATCGCCGGTGTAGGCGCCGCCGTCGAAGCGGCTGATATCCTGCCCGCCGAGATAGACCGCGGCGTTCTCCAGCAGCGTGCCGAGCAGCGGCAGATAGGTGAACGGCGGGCAGACCACCAGGTCCAGCCCGGGTTCGGCGTCCGCCCGGAAGAAGTCCGGCAGCTCGGCCTGCAGCTGCTCGACGAACCGCTCGCAGTCCTCCCACAGCTGGTTGCACTTCCAGTTCGCCGCCAGCAGCGGCGTCCGCGTTGCACTCATGGCTCAGCCTCCTCCTTTGTCTCGTCGTACCAGAAGTGGATGATGCGGTCGGTCAGTTCCAGATAGTGTAGCCCATCCACCTCGGGCCGCGGGTCCTCGCGGGCGAACATCGCCAGCACGCGGATCTGCTCGACGCCGCGGCGCCGCAGTCGCTCGACAACCCGGCGCGCGCTCTTGCCGCTCCAGATCGCGGTATCGACCACCAGCGGCCGGCTGAACTTGGGATATGGGAAGACCTTGGCCTCGCCATCGGTCAGCATCGGCAGCTTCAACTGGTGGCTGAGATAGACCGCCGGAAACAGCCCGCTGCGCTTGATGCCCACCACGCTGTCCGGCGGCGGGTCGAGCGCCGGCGCCGCTTCCCGGAGTTCCGCGAGCAGCGCCAGATAGCGCTCGGGCGAGACGTACCAGTAGCGCTCGTCGCTCTCCGCATACTCTTTCAGCGGCCGCGTCGTCACAGGGGGATTATACGCACCTGCCACCCGGCGCCGCGGGGCGGTCGGCGGGTACAATCCCGGCGAGGAGGTGCATGGACCGGACCTGGGAGATGCTGCTGCTGGGTGCAGGATTGATCCTGGCGGGCGCGATCGTCTGCTATCTGTTCCGGACGCCGCTATTCGAGGAGGGCGACCCGCACTACGAGGGGCTGGGCTCCGATCTTGGCTCACGGCGAGCGACCATCGTGACTGCCGGCGTCCTGATCGCCGCGCTCGGCCTGGCCATCGTGCTGTGGCAGCTCTACGGTCTCGTCGCCTGACGTCGTGCGCGACCCGCGGCAGTATCGGGTTGCCACAACCGTGAAGCGATGGCTACTTCACATCCGCCAGCCGCCGGGGACCGGCGGCCAGCACATCCGCCGGGCAGCCCTCACGGAACTTCTTGAAGTTCTCAATGTAGCGGGCGGCCAGCGCGTCGTACTTCTTCCAGTAGTCATCCTTGTCGCCCCAGGAATTGGACGGCTCCAGCACGTCCTCGGGCACCTCGGGGCAGCTGAGCGGCACGTCGAAGCCGAACAGCCTGTCCTGGCGGTATTTGACATTGTCCAGCTCGCCGTCCAGCGCGGCGTTGAGCAGGTTGCGGGTGTGGCGGATACTGATCCGCTTGCCGACGCCGAACTTGCCGCCCACCCAGCCGGTATTGACCAGCCAGCACTGGGCGCCGTGCTGCTCGCTCTTGCGGAGCAGCAGGTCGGCGTACTCGAAGGGGTGGTGCACCATGAACGGCGCGCCGAAGCAGGCGCTGAAGGTGATCTCCGGCTCGATACCGAGGCCGATCTCGGTGCCGGCGATCTTGGAGGTGTAGCCCGAGATGAAGTGGTAAATCGCCTGCTCGCGGTTGAGCCGCGCGATCGGCGGCAGCACGCCCTGGGCGTCGCAGGTCAGGAAGATCACGTTCTTGGGGTGCTGGTTGACGTAGCCGTCCTCGACGGTGCCGGGGATGAAATCGATCGGATAGCTGGCGCGCGTGTTCTCCGTGAAATGCTCGTCGTCGAGGTCGATCAGCCGCGAGGACGAATCGTGCACCACGTTCTCCAGAATGGTGCCGAAGCGGCGCGTCGCGGCGTGGATCTGCGGCTCGTGTTCGGCGCTGAGGCGGATGACCTTGGCGTAGCAGCCACCCTCGAGGTTGAAAACCCCCTGGTCGCTCCAGCCGTGCTCGTCGTCACCGATCAGCTGGCGGCCAGGGTCGGCGGACAGCGTGGTCTTGCCGGTGCCCGACAGGCCGAAGAACAGCGCCACGTCGCCGCCTTTGCCCACGTTGGCGGAGCAGTGCATCGAAAGCACGCCCTCCAGCGGCAACAGGTAATTCATCACGGTGAAGATCGTCTTCTTCACCTCGCCGCCGTACTTGGAATTGCAGACCAGCCCCAGCCGCCGCGAGAAATCGATCGCGATCGCGGTGTCCGTACGGGTGCCGTCGATCCGCGGATCGGACCGGAAGCCGGTCACCACGATCAGGGTGAACTGCGGTATGTGGCGCTTCAGCTCATCGCGGTTGTCGATCGGGATGAACATGTTGCGGGCGAAGTGGCTGTGCCACGCCTTCTCCGTGATCACGCGGATCGGCATCTTGTACTCCGGCGCGTTGCAGACGTAGCAGTCCTGGATGAACAGCTCCTCGCCCTGCAGATAGGACTGCACGCGCGACAGCAGGCCGGCGAACTTGTCCGGCGTAATCGGGCGGTTGTATTCGCCCCACCAGATCTTGTCCTCGCTGGAGGGCTCGCGCACGACGTACTTGTCCTGCGCGGCGCGCGCCGACCACTTGCCGGTGTTGACCAGGATCGGGCCGCCCTGCACCAGATTGCCCTCGTTGCGGAAGATCGCCTCCTCCACCAGGGCACAGGTCGGCAGGTTCCAGTATTCGCGATCGATCTTCACCAGGCCGTGATTCTCGAGGCCGTAGTCGGCCTTGAGGTCCTGCGAGTGTGAAAACGCCGGAGTGTTGAACTTGAGATACTTCGTCATGCCCAGTCCCTTACTAGCTTGCGCTCGTTGATGTAGATCTCGTTAGGTGAGTTGAGGTCGAGAGCCCACTTCATCCGCTCGATGCCTTCCGTGATGTCCTTGACCGAGCCGCAGTAGCTCAGCCGCAGGTAACCGTCCATCCCGAACTCGACGCCGGGTACCGTCACCACCTGCACCTTGTCCAGCACGAACTGGGCCAGCTTGACGGAGTCCTTGCCGTAGACGCTGAAGTCCGGGAAGCAGTAGAAGGTGCCGTCCGGCTGCTCGACGTGCACGCCGTCAAAGCCGTTCAGCTCCGTCATCATGATATTGCGGTTGTTCTCCAGGGTGGCGCAGAGGCTGTCGACTCCGCTCTGCACGCCGCTCAGCGCCGCGGCCGCCGCATGCTGCAGCACCACCGACGGCCCCGAGGTCTGGTGGCCCTGGATGTTGGTCATCACCTCGGTCAGCCGCTTGGAGGCGACCGACCAGCCGATCCGAAAGCCCGTCATCGCGTACTGCTTCGAGACGCCGTTGATCACGATCAGCTTGGAGTTCTCGCTGAGGTCCTTGGCGTAGTCGTAGCAGTTCAGCGGCTTGCGCCCGTCGAAGACCAGCCGCTGGTAGATGTCGTCCATGATCAGATAGATGTCGCGGCTTTCGCAGAACTCGACGATCCCGGCGATGAACTCCTCGGAGTACATCACGCCGGCGGGATTGTTCGGGTTGTTGATCATCACCGCCTTGGTGTAGGGACCGACCACCTGCTCGATGTCCTGCAGCCGCGGGCGGAAGGTGCCGTCCTCGGGCTTGACGGGCACCGGAATGCCGCCGCAGAGCTTGACCATCTCCGGATAGCTGACCCAGTAGGGCGCCGGGAAGATCACCTCTTCCTGCGGGTTGACGATCGCCTGCAGCGCGACCATGATCGCCTGCTTGGCGCCACCCGAGGCCATCACGTTCTCCGGTTCTACCTTGCGGTGGTAGAACTCGTCGGTGTAGCGGATGATCGCCTTCCTCAGCGTCGGAATGCCGTCGGGCGGCGTGTAACGAACCTCGCCGCTGCTCAGCATCCCCGCCGCGGCCGTCAGCGCGTCCAGCGGAGCCTTGCTCTTGGGTTCCCCGCCACCCAGGTGGATGACCGGATCCCCCTTGGCCCGCAGAAGCGCCGCCGTCTCGTTCAGCTTGAGGGTGGCCGATTCACTGATCGTGCTTGCTATCAGGCTTATGCTCATCGCAGTCCAACTTCCCGCAGTGCGCGTGTTTGCTACCGCCGCCCGCCCCTTTCGGCCGTGGCCGAGCCCGCTCGTTGGTCTGTCCAACTCAAGCAGGTTACAGGGGGCTTGCCAGGTCCTCAGCGCCTGTGCTCCGCCAATTCAGACAGGCGCTGCGGTGTTGGGGCCAAGGTAACATAACTGGGAGCGCCGTGTCAAGGGTGATGCAGCGTGTCGCCACTGGCTCTGAGCCCTGTGCTGGACTGGGCTCAGCGTCAACGCTCTTCGATCATGCCAGTATTCATCCATATATCCGCATCTGCGAACAAGCGTGTTATACTGTCCCGCCGAAAGCGAGGACTATTGAGCATGCATCGACTCGCCAAGCGTCTACAGGCCCTGCCACCGTATCTGTTCGCCAGCATCGACGAGGCGGCCGGCCGCGCCAGGGAGAAGGGCCTCGATATCGTGCGGATGGGTGTCGGCGATCCCGACCAGGATCCGCCGGAGTGGATCCGCGCGCTGCTGGCCGAGGAAGTGATGCGCCCCGGCAACCACCGCTATCCGGCCTACAAGGGCCACCCCCAGCTGTGGGAAGCCGCGCTGGCCTACCTTGCGCGCCGCTTCGGCGTGACCGGCCTGGGGCCCGAGCACATCTGCACCACGATCGGCAGCAAGGAAGGCCTGGCCAACCTGGTACGCGCCATCCTGAACGCGGACGACTGCTTCGTGGCGCCCGATCCCTGCTATCCGGTGCTGCCGACGATGGCCAAGCTGGCCGGCGCCCGCGAGTTCACCATCCCGCTGCTGCCGGAGAACAGCTTCATGCCGGAGATCAGCGAGGAGCTCAGCGAGCACCAGAAACGCTGCGCGCGGCTGATGTACGTCAACTACCCGCACAACCCGACGGGAAAGGTCGCCCGCGACAAGTACCTGCAGAGCATCGTCGACTTCGCGCTCGAGAATCACGTGATCGTGATCAGCGATCTGGCCTACGGCGAGATCTACTACGGGCCGGACAACAAGCCGTCCAGCCTGCTGGAGTTCGACGGGGCGCTCAGCTGCGTGGTGGAGCTGCACAGCTTCTCCAAGACCTTCAACATGACCGGCTGGCGCTGCGGCTTCGCCGTCGGCGACCCCGGCCTGATCAAGGGCCTGACCACCATCAAGAGCAACGTCGACAGCGGCGTCTTCAACGCCATCCAGCTGGCGCTGGCCCGCGTGCTGAGCGACGAGCGCTGCGAGCCGTTCCTCGCCGCCAACCGCGAGCGCTATCAGGGACGGCTGGATAAGGTCTGCGCGGCGCTGGACCAGATCGGCCTGGAGTACTTCCGGCCCGGCGGCGCAATCTACGTCTGGTGCCGGCTGCCCGCGGGCCGCTTCGACTCGATCCAGTGGTGCAGCGAGCTGCTGGACGCCACCGGCCTGGTGGTCAGCCCCGGCGCGGGCTACGGCCACAGCGGCGAGGGCTTCTTCCGCCTCAGCCTGACCACGCCCGACGAGGTGATCGACACGGCGCTGGAGCGGCTGGCGAGCTTCGCCCAGGCTTAGCCGGCGGCGGTCTACTCCACTGTCAGCACGATCTTGCCGAAGTGCTCGCTGTGCGCCATTCGCTCGTGGGCGGTGGCCGCTTCCGTCAGCGGCATCACGGAGTCGACCACCGGCCTGACCTCGCCGCGCTCGATCAGCGGCAGAAGCTCCAGCGTCTCGCTCATCGAGCCCATGAAGCTGCCGTAGACCGTCAGGTGCTTGGCGAACAACAGCTGCAGGTCCAGTTCCGTGCGCGGCCCGGTGGTGGCACCGCAGGTCACCAGCCGCCCGCCCTTCCTCAGCGACTTCAGGCACTGGCCGAAGACCTTGGCGCCGACGTGCTCGACGACGACGTCGACCCCCTGGCCGCCGGTCAGCGCGTAGACCTGCTTGTGGATCTGCCCCTCGTGCTCGTAGTGGTCGATGGTTTCGTCGGCGCCGATGCCCTGCGCCAGCGCGCCCTTCTCGGCGCTGCCGACGGTGGCGATCACGTGGCAGCCGCGGCCCTTGGCCAGCTGGATCGCCGCGGCGCCCACGCCGCTGCTGCCCGCCATCACCAGCACCGTCTCACCACTGCGCAGGTTCGCCCGCCGCGGCCCCAGCATGTGCCAGGCGGTCAGGAACGTCAGCGGGAAGGCGGCGGTCTCCTCCCAGCCCAGGTTGGCGGGCTTGGGGAAGACGTTGTCGGCCCGCACGCGCACGTATTGCGCGTAGCCGCCGTCGGCGAACAGCCCGTAGATGTCGTAGTCCGGCGCGATGTTGTCGTCGCCGCGCAGCCGCTCCAGGCTGGGCCCGCCGGGGATGCCGGGGTGAACGAAGCACTCCAGCCCGGGCTCCAGATGGCCGGCCTCGCTGCCGACGGCCGCCACCTCGCCGGCGATGTCGTTGCCCAGGATGTGGGGCAGCGGAATCTGCCAGCCGCGCACGCCGATCCGCGTCCAGAGGTCGAGATGGTTCAGCGCGCAGGCCCGAACCCTGACCAGCGCGTCGTTGGGCCCGCAGCTCGGCACCGGGGCGTCCTCGTAGCGCAGCACCTCGGGCCCGCCGTGCTCGTGAAAGCGCACCGCCTTCATCGTTTCAGGTATCTCCATCACTCGCTCCCGTCCCGCCAGCTGGGCCTAGGATACCAGAATCGCGGCGCCGGTCCGGTATACTTCGCTGACTGCTGCGTGCTGCGCCGGACGACGGGGGTATATCTTATGCCGAAGAGGGCAAGGAAACCTATGGTTAAGAAGTCCGTTAAAGACAGGCCGCTGGTCGGCTGGCGCGAGTGGGTGCGATTGCCCGAACTCGGAATATCCCGGATCAGGGCCAAAGTCGACACCGGCGCTCGCACGTCGGCGCTGCACGCCTTCGATGTGGAAGTGATTGAGCGCGACGGCGTGGAGTACGTCACCTTCAACGTCAATCCGCGGCAGCACAGCACCAGCCACGTTGTCGCGGCCGAGGCGCGGCTGATCGACCATCGCTACGTCCGCAGCTCAGCGGGCCGGCGCACGTTTCGTCCGGTGATCGAGACGATAGTGGAGATCCAGGGCGAGCGCTGGCCGATCGAACTGACGCTGATCGCCCGCGATCGATTGAAGTTCAGGATGCTGCTGGGGCGGGAGGCGATGCAGGGCCGGCTGGTCGTTGATCCGGGGCGGTCGTACATCGGAGGTAAGCCGAAGCTGCGCAAGAAAGCCACCAAGACCAGGGATGCGGCGACCGGTAAAGGGGGGAAGTGAGATGAAGATCGCAGTGCTGTCGCGCAAGGCGTCGCTGTACTCGACGCGCCGGCTGAGGGAGGCCGGCGAGGCCCGGGGCCACGAGATGATGGTCGTCGACACGCTGCGCTGCTACATGGACATCACCTCGCACAAGCCCAAGGTCATGTATCAGGGCAAGCCGCTGGAGGGCATCGACGCCGTGATCCCGCGGATCGGCGCGTCGTACACCTTCTACGGCACGGCGGTGGTCCGCCAGTTCGAGATGATGGGCGTTTACTCCGTGAACGAGTCGCAGGCGATCTCGCGCAGCCGCGACAAGCTGCGCAGCCTGCAGCTGCTGGCCCGCGAGGGCATCGGGCTGCCGGTGACCGGCTTCGCCCGCTCGACCAAGGACGTCGACGGCGTGATCGAACTCGTCGGCGGCGCCCCGCTGGTAGTCAAGCTGCTGGAGGGCACTCAGGGCATCGGCGTGGTGCTGGCGGAAACCGACAAGGCCGCACAGTCGGTGATCGAGGCCTTCCGTGGCCTGGACGCCAACATCCTGGTGCAGGAGTTCATCAAGGAAGCCGGCGGCGCCGACATCCGCGCCCTCGTCGTCGGCGAGGTGGTGGTGGCGGCGATGATGCGTCAGGCCCAGGCCGGCGAGTTCCGCTCCAACATCCACCGCGGGGGCACGGCGATGAAGGTCAAGCTGACCCCCGAGGAGCGCAGCACGGCGGTACGCTCCGCCAAGAAGATGGGCCTGAGGGTGGCCGGCGTCGACCTGCTGCGATCGAATCACGGGCCGGTGGTGATGGAGGTCAACTCCTCGCCGGGGCTGGAGGGGATCGAGAGCGCCACCGGCGTCGACGTGGCGGCGAGGATCATTCAGTACATCGAGAAGCACGCCGCGCCCGGCGCCACCCGCGACCGCATCAAGGGTTAGCGCAACGCGGCTGTCAGGCTGCCGAGATACTCGCGCTCACCCGGGTCGGTGCTGTTCAGCACCGGAACTAGCTCGTCGGGCAGATACTCAAGTCGGAAGCCGGGCTGGAACCAACGCGTCACGCTCACGCTGAACTCGTCAGCCTCCGGGCAGTACACAAGCAGCTCCACGCCGCCGATCGTGAACTGCCGGGCGGCAGCCAGCACGGCGGGGGGGGGCTCGGGCATTTTCCCCCGCCTGAACAGGCCGTCAACGGCCATGGTGACCGGGTCGAAACGCTCGGGCACCAGCATGCTGCCCGGCGTGGCACGAATGAAGCTCTGCCAGTCATCAGGCGGCACTTGCAGGTCGCCCTCCGAGCTCAGCACGAACGGTCCCCGCCCCCAGGAGCTGCTGGAGCCGTAGCTGCCGTCGAGCACCCGTATCTGGGACTGACTGATCCGCCTGCCACAGTGCCGCAACTCAAACGTCACTTCGTAGCAGTTGCACCCGGCCAGCACGGACAGCGGGAAGGATGTGATCCGTCCGGCGTAGTCGACAACTATCTCGACTCGGCTGCGCCGTGGATCGAAGTCCTGCCAGTGGACCTCAGCCAGTTCGTTGTACTGCTCGATCTGTTCAGGACTGGGCGCTATTGCCGCACTGCCCAGCGTCTCGCCCACCGCCGACTCATCGTCGGCCGGCTCCTGCGCCAGCCCCGCGCACACGGGTGCCACGATGAGCAACGCGGCAATGATCGCGATTCTCAGCATCTTGTCCTCCCGCTCCTGCGCTGGCAGTATAGACCAGTGCGCCACCGGCCGGTTCCAGCACTCGGCAGCGTGGCTGAACGCGCCCGACGCAGGCCAGCACGCCGCACACGTAGACCGCTGACCACTGACAGCCAATAGCTGATGGCCAGAGCCTGGTAGTATTGACCGCGCTACTCCTCCGGCCGCGGGATGACGTTGACGGTGAATCTCAGCTCCCGAAGGTCAGCCGCCGGCGTGAGGGGGCCGGAGGACGGAGTAATCTGGTACTCGATTTCCTTTCCACCCAATGAGCGGTCAGCAGCGCCCCGGACAACACACACCCACTCGCCCACTGGCATGCCCGGCACAAGAACCGGCAGGAGATCACTGGGCTCCGCCTGCGGGTCTATCTCAGTGGCGACGAAGGCGTCTACCATCCAGCGTTCCTGTGGGTCCACGTACAGCGCAAACACGCCCGTTGTGCTCGCCCAGCTGTCGAATGACAGGCATTTCAGCGCATCGGGATTGGAATCAGCCGAGACCCGCAGCTGGAAGTACACGTCCTCGTCCTCGAAGATCACCTCGGGCAGGATGATCTCCTCGACATAGAGCATGAATGCATCTGTGTATGTGCTGTTCTCGTATGGTGGATCGTCGTCCATTGGATGATGGCCGCCGCACGCAGCGGCGACCAAAGCGAAGATCAACACACTCAGCAGGCTCGGACACATGCTGAACAAGCGTTCCGGGCTACTCATTCCAGCCATCCAGTTCCTCATCGAAGTCTACCAGGCCGGCGAGCGGTACGTTGTACTGGCTGAGCATTTGCTGCTCGATGCCCTGATTGCGTGTGGCGACGATCCGGTCACTGCCCTTGCCTACTCCTCCGGCCGCGGGACGACGTTGACGGTGAAGCGGAGTTCCTGCAGCTCCTCAGCGGGCACGACGGGGCCCGAGGAAGGAGTGATCCGATACTTGATTTCCTTTCCACCCAGCGCACGGTCTGCGGCCGCGCGCACGACGCACACCCACTCGCCGACGGGCATGCCCGGAAGAGACACCGGCAGCAAATCACCAGGGTCACTCACCTGATCATGCGCAGCCGAAACACAAGCATCGATCATCCACAGTTCCTTGGGATCAGCGTATAGGCTGAAGTTGGGCGACACCGCACTCCACCTTGCGTGCGTCAGCCCTCTGAGAGCTTCGGGGTTCGCATCCGCCGAAACGCGCAAGGTGAAGTAGAGTGACTCGTCCTCATAGATCACGTCGGGCAGGATGATCTCCTCGACATAGAGCATGAATGCATCTGTGTATGTGCTGTTCTCGTATGGTGAATCGTCGTCCACTTGATGATGGCCCCCGCACGCAGCGGCGACCAAACCGAAGACCAACACACTCAGCAGGCCCGGACACATCCTGAACAAGCGTTCCGGGCTACTCATTCCAGCCATCCAGTGCCTCATCGAAGTCTACCAAGCCGGCGAGCGGTACGTTGTACTGGCTGAGCATCTGCTGCTCAATGCCCTGGTCGCGCGTGGCGACGATCCGGTCACTGCCCTTGCCTACTCCTCCGGCCGCGGTACGACGTTGACGGTGAAACGGATTTCCTGCAACTCCTCAGCGGGCACGACGGGGCCGGGGCTCGGTGTTCGGTAGTACTTGTACTTCCGTCCCCCCAGCGAGCGTTCGGCGGCGCAGCGAATCACCACTACCCATTCACCCACAGGCATGCCCGGAATGGCCAGCGGCAGGATGTCGCTAGGCTCGGCCTGTGGGTCGATCTCAGTAGACACGAAGGCATCGAGCATCCACCGTTCCTGGGGATTCCAGTACAACCTGAAATAGCCCGTAACGGCAGTCCACCGCTCGTGCGACAGGCCTTTGAGAGCATCGGGATTGTAGTCGGCCGAAACACGCAGCTGGAACTCGGACCTCTCGTCCTCATAGATCACTTCAGGTGGAATGATCTCTTCCAGGTAGAGCATGTAGGCTTCTGAGTATGTGCTGTTCTCATATGGAGCGTCTTCAACCGGCAAATCCTGGCCGCCGCATCCCGTGATGCCCACAGAGAGTAGTAGCACGGTCAAGCTGCAGTATGATCGCAACATGTGATCTGCGCTACTCATTCCAGCCATCCAGTGCTTCATCATAGTCCACTAGGCCAGCGAGCGGAATGCTGTATTGATGAAACATGTCGTACTCAATGTCCTGGTTCCGGGTGCCGATGATGTGGTCCTTGACCTGCCAATAGCGCGCCTCCGGCCTTTCGTCGAACAGCAACGCGGCCAGCCCGGCGACTTGTGGAGTGGCGAAGGAAGTGCCGTAAAAGGGGTGATAGTGCGTTGCGATGAGGTCATCAACGGGCGTTGCTGGCACCCACGCCAGATATGCGGACTCCGTTGGATCGTCGCTTTCCCTGAACCCATAGATGCCTGAGACCTGATAGAGCCGATCACAGGGGGGCTGCCATTGATCCGGATACCACGTCGAGCCGTCAAGAGGTGTGCCGATCTCACCCAGGTAAGGGTACCAGGCGCCGCCGTCAGAAACACCGTACAAGCCTGACACGCCGAGGATCAGATCAAGCGCCGCTGGGAACCGTACCTGCATGCCGTACGTGTTGCCGGCACACGCGACCCATAGACGATCGCAGCGGCCGATGTCGCGCCAGAGCCACTTCGCCGGCGGGAACAACGACGGCACGTGGCTGTTGCTTCGCTTGCTGTTGCTGAAGTTCGCCACGCGCACGTCCTCGACCCAGGCGCCATTGGGCAGGCACTTCCGCAGCATCACGATCGCCTGGATGAACGATCCTTCGGTCGGATGTGCTTCGTTAGAGGCGTCCCCGTCAAGCGCAGGCGGGCGGGCAGGACGCCGATCTGCGGCGCGGTGCCGGCCGCCCCCCAGCCCAGGTTGTTCGTGCAGGCGGTGATGGTCCCGGCCACCTGGGTGCCGTGCTTCACCAGCGCCCCCTCCCGGTTCCGGTCCGGTTCGGTGGGCTGGCCCCAGCCGTAGCCGAAGCGGGCGCTTCTGTCGTCGCAGGTGATGCCGCACCAGCTGATCTTCTTGTAGTTGGGGGGACAGCCCGGAACGGCGAAGTCCTGGGTGCCGCGCTCCACCCCGTCGTCGATCACCGCCACCGTGGACGTGGAGATCCACTGCCCGAACGGCGGGCCCCAGTCGATGTCCGCGTTGGCGTCGATCCCCAGGATATTGATATGCCGGTCGCGGTTCTCCTCGTAGTAGTAGTCGTCGGGCGCGCCCTGGGTGTAGTCCTGGTCATAGGCGTAGACCGCGTTGCCCCAGGCGTTCTCGACCAGCGGATGAGCGGTGTAGTAGGCGACGGCGTCATCCACACTCTGAAACGCCGCCGGCTCGAAGCTAAAGAAGAAGCTCGCCATCGCGTTGCCCGTTTCCGGCTCCTCCGGCGGCTCGAACCAGCTGATGACGACGTGCAGGCTGTGGTCGGCGATCACCTGCTCGATCTGCTGCTGGGTGGCGGCGGTCGTGAAGTCGACCAGCAAGTGCCCGCTGAACACTGCCTCATCTCCCTCCGGCCCGTGCCATGTCTCCGTGTTGTACTGCGGATCGAGCACCGCTCCCGCCACGATCTCCTCCAGCGGGTCGTTTGAGAGGACCAGGTCTCCGTTCTCCAGCTGGTACATCGCGGTGAAGGGATCGCTGCTGCTGAGCTGGTTGACGGTGTATGTCTGCCCGCCGTAGGGCACGTAGAACGTCTGCACGACGGGCCCCCACGGCGCCTCGCCGATCTGGGTGAAGTCAAACAGGCTCTGGGTCTGGGTGGGCCAGGCGTCAGTGCCGCCGATGCCTCCGCCCAGCGCCCCGCCGCCGTCCGCGCCGGGCTTGCCGCTCAGTCCCTGGCCGCTGCTTCCCCTGAGCTCCACATCGCGCGCTGTGCTCTCACTCCCGGCGCAGCCATACATCGCGAGCAGCAGCACTAGCAGTAAGAGAGAGAGACGCCTTCCGCTACTCAAGAACATAATCATACCCCACCTCCAGATGACCGTTTGTTTCGGCGGTCCAAAACAGTATAACCCCGATTCAGCCGATTTCAAGCTCGATTCCGCGATCCCGCGTCGCGATACAGGCATGGCGCACGCGGTACTGAGCATCCAGCGCCACCAAGCGCGGGACGGCACACGTTGGGCCCGTCCTCGATGGAGGCGGCGACGCGGCCGCCCTGCCCGGCAGACCCCGGCAACTGCCGACGCGCCACAAGCTCTGGCCGTACGCCGCCGCGACTACAATATGCAGGTGCGACTGCGCGGGCAGGCTGTGGCGGGATGGCTGCTGATCAGCCCCGCGCTGCTGCACCTCTCTGTCTTCGCGCTGTGGCCGATCGGCTTCGTGGTTTACATGTCGCTTTATCGCTGGCCACTGCTGGGCGACGCACGCAGCTTCGTGGGCCTCGGTAACTTCCGCATCCTGGGCGCCGACGGCGCTTTCTGGCACGCCCTGCTCAACAGCGCGCTGTTCACCCTGACGGTGCCGGTCAGCCTGATCCTGGCGTTGCTGCTGGCCAGTCTGCTGGCCCAGCCGCTCAGGCTGCGCGGCCTGCTGCGCACGCTGTACTTCCTGCCGGTGGTAACCAGCACGGTGGCCGTCGCGATGGTCTTTTCGTGGGTCTACCACCCGGAGTTCGGGCTGCTCAACTACGGCCTCAGCTTGCTGGGCGTCGACGGCCCCAACTGGCTGGGCGATCCCGCCACCGCGCTGCCGGCGCTGATGATCATGTCGGTCTGGAAGGGGCTGGGCTACTCCGTGGTGATCTACCTGGCGGGCATCAGCGCCATTCCGAAGGACCTCTATGAAGTGGCGGCGCTGGAGGGGGCCAATGCCTGGCACCGCTTCTGGCACGTCACCGTGCCGCTGCTCAAGCCGACCACGGTGTTTCTGGCGGTGACCGGCGTGATCGGCAGCTTCCAGGTCTTCACCGCCGTCTACACCATGACCGAGGGCGGCCCGTTGCGTTCGACGGACGTGGTGGTGTATCACGTGTTCCGCAGCGCCTTCGAGCGCTTCCATCTGGGCTACGCCAGCGCCCAGGCCCTGGCGCTGTTCGCCGTGATCCTGGCTGTCACGCTGCTCCAGGTCCGACTACTGCGCAAGGAGGTGGCACAACTTGCCGCTTAACAACACTGCCCCCGACCACCCGGTGCTCGCCGACCGTCGCAAGCTGCTCTGGCTGCGGCGCCTGTACAAGGTGATCTTCGCCGGCATGATCGACATGGACTTCGCCACCGTCCGCCGGCACGTGCTGCTGCTGGAGATCCTGGCCTTCGAGCTGATCCTGCTGTTCATCTGGCTGGGCGAGTACTTCGACTTCAGCCACCTGCTCTATGGCGCCCCGCCGTCGCCATTCGACTGGCAGAACAGCCTGATGCTCAGCGTCTGGATTCTGCTGGTAATGGGCTTCATCCTGGTCATCACGCGGGTGTTCTTCAAGCAGATCCGCTACTTGGAGGGCTTTTTGCCGGTCTGCTCGTTCTGCAAGAAGATCCGCCTCGACGACGGCCGCTGGGTGCCGATCGAGGAGTTCATGCAGATCCGCACCAGCGTCAAGATGACGCACTCGCTGTGCCCGCCCTGCGCCAGGGAGCACTACGGCTACGAGGAGGAGGGCGAGGGCTGATGGCGATGGCGCGCACAGCCGGCCGCGGCGCCCCGTCCCGCCGGGCGAGTGGGCGCCGGCTGCTGGGGCTCTCCGGCGGCGCGCTGACCTACCTGCTGCTGCTCGGCGGCGCGGCGCTGATGCTGGTGCCGTTCTGGTGGATGCTGATCACCAGCGTGCGCCTCGAACACGAGGTCTACGTCTTCCCGCCCGACTTCTGGCCCGACGCCTGGCACTTCGAGAACTACGCGAAGGTGCTGGCGCTGCCCGCCATGGAGGTCTGGCGCTCCAGTCCCCTTCAGTGGCTGCGCGACTTCGCCGCCACCCCATTCCCGACGTTCTTCCGCAACACCCTGACCGTCGCCAGCGTGGTGACACTCGGCAACCTGCTGCTCAGCGCGATGGCGGGCTACGCCTTCGCCCGCCTGGAGTTTCGCGGGCGCGACCTGCTGTTCTGGCTGTTCCTGGCCAGCATGATGATCCCCGGCCAGGTGACGATGATTCCGGTCTTCGTGCTGATGGCGCGGCTGGGCTGGATCGACACGTTCTACGGCCTGACGGTGCCGGGTCTCGTCGGGGCCTACGGCATTTTCCTGACACGCCAGTACTTCCTCAACCTGCCCCGGGACCTGGAGAACGCCGCGCGCCTGGAGGGCGCCAGCGAGTGGCAGGTCTTCTGGCACGTCGCGCTGCCGCTGGCGCGGCCGGTGCTGCTGGTGCTGGGCGTCTTCACCTTCATGGGCGCCTGGACGGACTTCCTGTGGCCGCTCTTGATGACCAACTCGATGAGCATGCGCACCCTGGAGGTCGGCCTGAGCGTGTTCAAGACCCAGCACACCGTGAACTGGCCGCTGCAGATGGCGGCCAGCATGCTGATCCAGCTGCCGGTGATCCTGCTGTTCATCTGCACCCAGCGCTACTTCACGCGCGGCATCGTCCTGGGCGGGATGAAGGGGTAGGAGGACAAGTGATGTTCAAGCCCCAGCTGAAGCTGACGAAAGCCGCAGTGCAGGAGCTGGCCGATGGGTACATGGCCGGGCTGAGTGACCGCGACAAGGCGCTGGAAGAGGCCGTGATGAGCCGCTTCCACGCGCGCAAGGGCAGGATGCGGCGGCTGAGTATGGATGAGCTGAAGCTGATCGGCGAGTGGAAGACGCCGCGCTCAAAGCCGCTGATCGCCAGCAACGATGCGGGCTTCGTAGAAGAAGCCACGGCGGTGGCCTTCGCCAAGTCCAGTGGCTGCCGGCTGCGCATCGAGGTGCTGACGCTGCTCAGTGGCGTCTGCTGGCCGACGGCGTCCGTGATCCTGCATCTCTGCCACGCAAACGAGTATCCAATCCTCGACGTCAACGCGCTGGCCGCGCTGGGCATCTCCTCGCCCGGCACCGGGCCGCGCCGCGGCTTCTGCCGGCTCACGCGCTATCAATTCGACTTCTGGCGCGACTACACCGCCTTCGCCCGCCAGCAGTGCGCGCGGCTGAATCTCGGCATGCGCACCCTCGACCGCGCGCTATGGCAGCGTGGCAAGGAGCTGACCGCCAGCCGATAGCGGTAGCAGGGGGCTTCAGCCCTCTGATTCGTCGAGCGGGCTGCGGCTGGAAGGCGCCGACCCCTCAGGTCTCCAGCAGGTCGCCGCAGCACTCGCTGGTCGGCTGGGTGCAGGAGCACACGTCCCCGTCCTTCCAGTAGCATCCGGCGGCAGTATCGACAAACAGAGACCGCGTCGGAGTCGAGGACCACGCTCACCGCATGACGATCCGACAGCTCATGTTGTGATCCGCCTATGGACGCCTCCAAAGATAGATGGTCCCCACGGTGGCAAGGTCGACAGCTTGGCTGCGAGCATAGAGCACGTACGGAACATCATCAGAATCGTAAGCCAGGCTCGCCCAGTTGATGGCGCCCTGGTCAATATGATCTCGGTTAGGGACGACACGCCGCTGCCAGCTCAAGCCACCACCTACATTGACGGTCTCTGCGAGGATGAGCTCGCCATTGACATGGTCCGCGTACACACACCCTAGACCATCGTAGGGCTGCGGGAAGTCCTCGGATTCATGCCTCTTCGCGATATCGAAGATGCGTGCGGTCGGTACGCTGTCAGTGCTTGCCAGATAATAATCCTGGTCGACGATGCCCAGTCCGCCTGCGTCAGCGTTAGGGCTCTGCCACAGCCCCGGGCCGCTGCCGATGTCCGTAGCGTACATCATTCTCAGTCCCGTATCGGGATCAGAGTCGGCTTCACCGGGGGCTGAATTGCAGAAACCGAAGTAGATGTCACCGGTGGTGAACCTGTCATTGGTGGCCACTACTTCATGGCTGATCGGACCGTAACTGGCGTTACCGCGATCCCAGTCGGGGTTGTCCTTTACGACTTCCAGCATGTCGAACGAGGAAAACTGCAGGGGATTAGCAGAAGGAACGGCTGTGCTGCCCACCAGCTTCCACAGCTTGATCACATGCCATATCGGCACTCCTTTTCCACTCTCCGCTCCATCACCTGGCGAACCGGTCAGCACGTACAACAGGTTGCCATATGGATTCCCGCCGGAAGCTGAAGTGACTGCTTGAGCCCCAGTAGGCCATCCGGAAGTCCAGCCGGGTTGTGCAGCAAACCGGTAGTTCAGGTCACTACACATTTCGTACGTCGGCCAACAGAGGTAGTTGCCCCATTCAAGGATATGACTCTGCTCATCATCCTCTGTCCAATACCCACTAGTGGCATCTCGGTGTTTGTACTGAACCCCGCCGTCGACCAAGGACCACCGCCAGTCATCATCGTACACCCATCCCAAGACGTAGAGTCCTGCTGGGCTTCCATTCCCGTCGTAGTGGGCATAGGATATGGGACAGGGGTTGTCAGTGTAAGGGAATGCGCCAAGCTGGCTGTGGTGGATGGTCCGCCACGTCCAGTCATCTGGCTGCGACCCCGCCATGGCTTCAGTGGTGTAGAGCTCACCACCCAACGACTGCATGCCCCCTGACGACCCCGAGAATGAGATGAGAGGTAGCGGTTTGCCGAAGCTATACTCCAAGCTGTTGGCCGCAACGTCGAGCTTGAAAGCTAGTTTGACTCCTGCCCCCGCAGCTCCAGCATACACACCGGGGAAGTTCACGGCAGATTCTACATAATGAGACACCGTCTCGATATCACCATCGTCGTAGCGTGCATACACCAGCTCACTCGTATCGCCGATACCTGTAGAGGTGACATACGCAATGTGGATGTCGTCGTCTATTACGGCGATGTCGCCGGGGCATACTGCGCCCGCCATGTTCACTTCCTGGCCGGGTGGTTCCACAGCCTCATCTGGATCCTGCGGTTCCCACGTGAATGTCAGCACCGGGAGCGGGGCGTTGTACATGGCAAGTGAGGTCGACGGCGTGTTGGGCGCCGAAGCCCTCACGTAGTAGTAGTACGGGACATCCTCCTGGACATTCTCAATCAGGAACGCGTACGCTCCGTCGTTGAACGGGTTCGGCTCTTCCGGATCGTAGTAATCAGCGTACTTCATGACTCGTGAGTCATCTGGCTGTAAGCCCAGCGTGTCCTCCGCCGCAAACGGCGTTGTGCTGTAGAACAGCTCGTACAGGATCTCCTCCTGGGGGCTATATTCCGGCGGGTCGATTGCGGGACGGAAGTAGATGGCGACGGCGCCATCGTATACAACCGCGATCCGCTCGGCGAAGCTGGACGCCGGCGCGGAGGTGTGATCGTAATCGTCCGAAGCCTTGATGTAGTACGGTTGCTCGAAGTCCATCACTATTATCGGCGGTTCAGCGATCTCTTCATTGGGAGGCCACTGGCCTCCGGGGTGCTTGTATTCAAGCAGCGCGTTGGCGGCGGCGGAGTCGAACGCGCGGATGCCGAACCAGATCATCGAGCCTGGTGTCCGCAGCGGCAGATCGATGTCGGCCTTCTCCCAGTCCCCGTCGTTGAGCACGAACTGCTTGACTCTCAATCCGTTGTCCGCGCCCGTCGGCTCCTCATGGAAGCTGATGCCGCCGCGGGCATTTTCGGCAGTGAACAACTCCGCGGGAGTCGGCGGCGGATCCTGGCTGCCGGGGCCGTGGCTGACGGCGTATATCCGGTAGTAGACCGTTTCTCCCTGCGGATTCCATAGCCCATCCTGACCGACGTCGTCGGCGTCCCAGTAGCTGAACAACAACTGGTTGTAGTACGGCTGCACCGCCCCTTCCAGACCGAGATCGTAGTTCTCGTGCGGGGTCACGTTTGGTGGAATCTCCAGCACCTCGTTGTGGTATTGCGGACCGTATTCATCCTGAGGTGGTGGCGGGGGATTGAAGTTCACCGCCAGGTTCAGCCGGGTCGCCGGGCCGTATGCCATCGTCTGGTAGTCCTCAGGATCGGTGAACGAGTATGGCACAACCACCACGTCGTAGTAACCGGTGGCATCGGCCGGGAAGCTGTTGCCCTGCAATGCGAGTTCGAACTGCGTACGCCGGAAGCGCATGGTAGTCGCGCCCTTCCAGGGCTTCTCCGGATAGCTGACCCAGTATTCGAAGTCATCGGGCGCGTCGTGGTAGTTGTCTTCGCGCAGGTAAGTCAGTACCCGAGTGTAGTCAGTTGGTGGGTTGACCCTGTCCGGCGGATATTCAGAGCTGAAGATGCTGCCAGTCGGCAGCGTCCAGACCTCGTAGCCATAGATCCACTCCGCGTTATCCATGCCGCTGTTGAGGTACGAGTATGAGATTGTGGCGCTGTCGCCCGGATGGTAGTACCACGTGTCGCCGATCAGTACATCGTGGTGTTCCACGGGGTGGTCGTATTCGTCGCCAACAACATCTACGTTCTCGTAGTCACGAATGTACCCGTCCCAGAAGCTATCGATGCTGGTGTCGCGCACGTTCAGGTCCATGAGCTGGTCGCCCACGTAGAATGAGCGGGTCTTGTAGCCGGGCGGATTCCCCTCCGTCGCCGCGAAGTTGTAGAAAGAGACCACACTGCGGCTGGCCTTATACCACGGTGTCCCTGAGTGTGTGTTCATCATCTCGGACAGCCTGATGGGCGAGAGGTTCTCAAAGGCAGTGAGTCGAGAGAAGAAGCTCCAGTTCTGCTCGTCTTTCGGTGTCCAGCAGGAGCCGATCGGCGTCAGGTCCGCCATCAGCACCACGCCGTCATTGTCGTGATCGCCAGTCAGCCGCTCCGTGAACCGCAGCGTCAGGTTGGCCTGCGAGCTGTACTCATACTCCTCGCCAAACGGCGCAAGCGTGACATCCTGCGCCAGGTTGGCCGGGACGGCGGAAGTCTCGGGCGTGCTCTGCTGGCCGTCCTTGGTGCTCGCGTCGCCAAGCGCCCCGTCCAGCGCATAGGTGAAGCTACCGGTATACGTCTGTGTGTACTCAGCTTCCTCTGGGTCGTACAGGCCATACCACAGCACATCCAGTGAGTCCAGACCCGAACTGGGTGGCAAGCGGCTTCCCGCCTGTCGCGTACCGGGATTCGTCCTCCTGAAGTCAGCTTCCGCCAGCGGGCCGTCCGCAATGAAGGCATCCGGATCGCCGGCCGGCACGGAAGCGATTATCAGCGCACCCGGGGCGAACTCGCGCGAGCAACTGGCGAAATCCTCGGCACCGGTCCAGGCGTTCTTCATCCTGACGCTTACCGGTTGCCACTCTGCAGGATCGTACCGGACGTGCAGCAGGACGCGGCGCGCATCGCGCGCAGATACACGCACAACGGCCTTCTCGCCGTCATCCTCTGACTCGAACGTGTACGGGCTTGCCGCGGCCGGCAGCTGGGAGAAGTCATCCCGCAGTGGTACGACTCGGAATCCGTTCTGCTCGGGGTATTGGGCCAGTCCGTAATCCAGCGCCCTTCTGGCCAGTGGGCTGTCGCCCGTGAAAGCAGCGGCGCCATCGCTCTCATCCACGGATACCGGGTTGAGCGAGACCCCGCTTCTTCCCCCGCAGCCATTGGCTGCGGTCAGCAGCACGAGTGCTGCCACGATAATGATGATGCTCCTTTGCATCGCCCCTTCCTCCTCATCATGTTCTGCGGCCGCCCTGGGCGACCTGTCTCAATCCGGGCGCGACCAGCCGCGCCCGGTTCACGTTCTGGGGTCAACACGAATGGAGAGGAACATTCCGTAGGCACCCTCTCCGTAGTCCGCTCCGCTCAGCACGTGCACAGCAGCGCCGCAGCCGTCAACCGTGCAGTGGGCGCTATTCAGTACGATCTTGCTGTCAGTCTCGTGGTCGCTCCGATCCAGGTAAGTAATCTCCTCAGCCAGCCCAGTCTGCAGTTCATCGGAGAGGTGGTAGTAGTAAATCGAGAACTGGTCAGTCTCCTCTTGGTATGAATCCTCCGGAGCGAACACCGCGTAGCCATCATGGAGCGGGAACAGCCGGCATTTCGAGCTGTCGACGTTCTCACGGATACACACGGCATTGGTGGATTCACCGTCGGTCACGGCCAGGTAGAGGCCGTAAGCACTGCCGAATACCGGATCGGTCTTGCTGTATGCCGTGCACAGACATACGATCCTGTCGGCCTCGCACAGGAGCTTCTTCCATCCCAGCGAGGAGTAATCTCCGTCCTCGATGGTCAGCAGCTTCCTGGGCGTCCATTCGTTCTCAGCTACGGGGTCCAGGATGTACAGCGAATGCCAGTCCGTGCGATCCGGATCTCTGATGCCGAAGTGCACCTGATCATCGTCGTCCAGGCAGAACACATGGAGGATTTGGCTCTCGTCCGGATCGTTGTAGTAGCCAGTATCCGTGATGTGGACATCACCACCGCTGTACTCCCCAAGGTAGTATTGGAAGTCGCTGTTCGATGTGTAGTAACACAGTTTGAAGTGAAACGCGCCAGACTGTGCAATTGCTGCGTCCCCGGTCACGTAGTCCACCAGTAGCGCGTCGAGTTCCCACGTCCCTTCATCGTTCCTGCGAATGATGATCGTCTTGTACTTGTGCAGCCAGGGGAACTGCTTGTAGTATCCGACCGTCAGAATCGGATTTCCATTGCCATCCCACAGCATCCGGATTGGGGAAATCCAGCTCACGCTGTCCCAATCACCCAGTATGTCTGGATCAGTGAAGTCCTGGGCCAGCTCAATGTCCCACTGCTCCGCTCCGGTTCGTCGCGCCCAGTAGACTCCCTTGACGCTCTCCCCCGCCCACGGCGGAGTGGTTCCGGACATGACGTATCCCGCCAGACAGATCTGTCCGGTGAACGGATCATGGCTCACGGCTTCCGGATAGAAGTTGATGTTCGCATTGACTGGGTCGGCCAGCAGTTCGGTCTCCCAGCCGCTGATGCCCAGCTTCGCGCTGGCGGCCGCAGACTGGGCGTCCTGATCGTCCACGGCTACAACGCTGGGATACAGCCACTCAGCGCTGCCCTGGGTATACGTCGCGGTGACCACACCCTCCGCGCCGGGCGTGATAAGCTCCACCGTCCCGCCGCTGCTTTGCTCCGGCACAGGCTCCGTGCTGACCCAGTCGACGATGCCGTCGCCGTCGAAGTCCCAGTGATACGCGGCGACCGTGCCGTCCACGTCGTAGCTGGCGGTAGCATCAAGGGTGATCTCGGCGGGCGCACCGGCGAAACCGGGAGTAACACTGAGGCTCGCCACCGGCCCGTGGTTGACGCTGCCCGTGTCCACGTCCACGTACACCGCCGCGCTGGCCGGGCCCTCTGTGCCGGACTCATCGTCATACGCCGCCACGTAGATGCCGTGCAGGCCGGAGGCGTCGACCGGCAAGGTGTAGCTGTACCGGACCGGCACGAAGTTGTCGCGCGTCGTAGTCGCTGCATCGTGCAGGCTGAAGCCCGCGTCGCCGGGGCCCTTCACGTAGACCCGGTAGCCGCTGAGGCGTTCCAGCCAGTGCTGACCGATCGGCGTGATCTCGTTGACGGTGATGAGCCCGTCGCGCTGCCCGTCCACGCGCGCCCGCCGCCAGTTGAGCGCCCCGGTGCCCTCCGCTAGGGGGCTGCCGCCCTCCGCATCATCCGGATCTCCCGTGGGCCACCACTGAAAGCCGCCGTGCAGCGCGGCATCGTCGTAGCTGACAACCTCATTCCATTGCTGGCTGATCGGCGTCAGGTCGGAATAGTTGACCAGTCCGTTCTGGTCGTAGTCGCCCTGAAGCTGCTCCGTCCACTCAAGCTCGATGCCGGTCGGCGGCTCGCCCCCCTCGCCGTCCGGGTCGATCACCTTGGCGCTCAGATCGAACACCGCGTTGGCCTGACCCGCTGGCGCCACCGCCACTGCCTTCTCCGGATCGACCCCCAGCCGCGCAAACTCGGCATCGAGCACGGCCTTGAGCTCGTCCAGCGACGGCGGGGAATCCACGCCGATGCCCACA
>Ga0180429_10000810_pt1 | contig 27227 bp, 18 predicted proteins | sample SS_ome_FD_132428 | JGI IMG/M metagenome (GOLD analysis project Ga0180429, IMG submission 132428) | Hypersaline lake sediment archaeal communities from the Salton Sea, California, USA - SS_1_S_1 metaG | ecosystem: Environmental > Aquatic > Non-marine Saline and Alkaline > Hypersaline > Sediment ...
CTCAGCGCCAGCGAGGCGCCGAAGGTCTGGGCCAGGCCGACGGCCGCCAGCAGTCCGGCCAGTTCCTGCGCGTTGTTCACGCCGCTGACGCGCCTGAGGATCTGCACGCCGGGGTGACTGCTGACCGCCCCGCCGCACCAGCCGACCTGCATCGGCAGCTCCAGCTCGCCGATCAGCGTATCGCCCTCGATGCGGTAGTCCGTCAGCCCGCGGTACTGGCCGTCCCGGGCGGCGTAGGCGTGCCCGCCGGCCTCCAGCGCGCGCCAGTCCTGTCCCAGCGCCAGCGCCGCGGCGTCGATGCCGTTGAAGATTCCCTTGTTGTGCGTCGCGGCGCGGTAGGGGTCGGCCCAGGCCAGCCGCACCGCCTCCAGCAGCCGCTGCGCCACCTCGCGGCCCGTATGCTCTTCGCTGCCCAGCCGCGAGACGGGCAGGGCGAAGCTGGCGCGCGCCAGCCGGCGGTCCGCCAGGTTGCTTAAGATCCGCAGGTTGACGCGGCCGCCCGCGATCCGCTCGATCAGCGGGCCCGCCGCCTCGCAGGCGGAGTTGACCGCATTGGCCCCCATCGCCTCCCGGACGTCCATCAGCAGGTGGACCACCACCATCGGGCCGACGCCGGGGCCACCGTCCAGCACGCGCGTCTCGAGGCCCGTCACCCCGCCGCCGCGGGCCACCATCCGCTCGTTCGGCGCATTGGCCTGGGCGATGATCTCCGCCTTGCGCTCCGCGAGCCGCTGGCAGGCGGCCTCGGGGTCGGCAACTTCCAGCACCTGCACCTGGCCGATCATCAGCGGTTCGTCGGCCGAGGCGCTGAAGCCTCCGCTGGTGCGGATGATCAGCGCGCTTTTGCTGATCGCCGCGATGATGCTGGCTTCCTCGGTGGCCATCGGCACGATGTACTCCTGGCCGTTGACCACGAAGTTGAGGCCCAGTCCCAGCGGCACGCCGAAGACGCCGATCGCGTTCTCGACCATGTTGACGGCGTGCTCGATCCTGAGCGCGCTGCCCTGGCGGAGCTGGGCCAGCTCGTCGTTGCCTAGGCTGAAGGCCCGCTGCAGATAGGCCAGCCGCTGCTCCACCGACAGGCGGTAAAAGCGCGGGATGCGCGAGGTGCGTTCCAGCGGCAGAATCGCGTCCCGTGCCTGCTTGTCTTGCTCTTTCGTCATATCCCGACTCAGTCCCTGCTCGAAATCTGCCCTTCCGGTGTAGCGAGCCAATCTCTCAACGCGCCAGTGTAAACGCGGGGCGCCTCCCGCAACGCCGCCAGATCACGGCAACCGATCAGCAGCATTGCCACCTTGAGCTCGTGAGTCAGCCGCGCCAGAAACGCGCCGGCACCGGCCGCGCCGTCCGCCAGATATGCCAGCAGCACGGCCCGCGCCACGCCGGCCAGGTTCGCCCCGCAGGCGATCGCTCGCGCTGCATCGAGCCCCGTGACAATACCCCCTGAACCGACAATGCACGTGTCATAGCGCGCTCTTCGCCGGGCGCCGATGATACAGGCCGCGGTCGGCATGCCCCAGTCGCTGAACGTCTCACCGATCACGCGGGCGAGGTCCGCACCGGCGCGGTAGCTCTCAACCTTCGGCCACGAGGTGCCACCGGCGCCGGCGACGTCAATGAAGCTGATGCCCCGACCCGCCAGGAGTCGCACCGTCGTGGACGAGATCCCGGCTCCGGTTTCCTTGACAAGCACGCGGCCATCCAGCTGCTCGTTGAGCTGTGCGATCAACTCCCGCAGACCGCGGAAGTCCCGGTCACCATCCACCTGGGCCAGCTCGTGTGCCGCGTTCAGATGCACGCAGATACCGTCGCCGTCAATCATCGAGACCAGTTCCGCGATCCGCGCCGGCGGGTGCTCGCGCAGCTGTTGCGCGCCGATGTTGCCCAGCAGCACCCCGTCCGGAATCGCTGCGCGCACCGCAAACTCCGGCAGGCGATCGGGATGCCCCAGCAGCACGCGCTGGCTGCCGACGGCAAAGGCGATCCCCGCGCCGGCAGCGGCACGGGCCAGGGCGCGGTTCAGTTCGCCGCCGCGCTCCGCGCCACCCGTCATCGAGGTGATCATCAGCGGCGCGCTGAGCCGCTTGCCGAAGAACTCCACCTGGGTGTCGATCTCATCCAGCGCCAGTTCGGGCAGCGCCTCCGGTATCAGCTGCACGCACTCCAGCAGCGTCGTGCCGCGGTGCTCAACGTCTTCTTCCGCGACGATCCGCAGATGATCGGCTTTGCGTTTGAGGATACTGTCGTCACCCACGGCTTGTCCCAGCTCCCTGCGGGCCAGGCGAGCGCTCGCCGCCCGCGAGGCACATCAAATGGGGCATTGCATACACATTATATATCGCGCGAGGTCGGGTTCCGGCCAAAAGCGCCCGCTAGAATAGGGGCAAACGTCCGGCCCCGGTGGTTCTATCCCGCGGGGGGTGGTCCCACGGGAGGCAAGCTGATCGTGAAGCTCAAGCTGCACTGGCAAATCCTGATTGCGCTGGGTCTGGCGGTGATCGTCGGCCTGTTGACCCAGGCGCAGAATCCGTTCACCGGCGCGGACCAGGCCGAGCTGCACGGGACGTTCTATGAATTCTACGACTTCTTCGGCAACCTGTTCCTCAATGCGCTGAAGATGCTGATCGTGCCGCTGATCGTTTCCTCGATCATCACGGGCATCCTGAGCACCGGCGGCGGGCGCGACTTCGGCAGGCTCGGTGGCAAGACGCTGCTCTACTACATGTCGACCAGCCTGATCGCGATCCTGATCGGCCTGACACTGGTCAACCTGGTCGGTCCCGGCTATGTCAACGGTGAGCCGGCGCGCGACCAGCTGGCGCTGCACGCCGACACCGCCGCCGTCGAGCAGGCCGTCGAGGGCAAGGGGATGAAGGACGTCGCCGAGATCTTCATCCGGATGGTGCCCGCCAACGTGATCGACGCCGCCACCAACAACGGCCAGATGCTGGGCGTGATCTTCTTTGCGCTGCTGTTCGGTTTCTTCCTGACCACGCTGAGCGGCAAGCCCCGCGAGGTAATCTCCGCCTTCTGGCAGGGCGGCTTCGAGATCATGATGAAGATCACCGAGCTGGTGATGAGGTTCGCCCCGATCGGCGTCTTCGCCCTGCTGGCCCGCACCGTCAGTCAGACCGGCTTCGACGCCTTCATGCCGCTGCTGAAGTTCTTCCTGACCGTCCTCGCCGCGTTGGCGTTGCACTTCTGCGTGGTGCTGCCGCTGGTATTGACCTTCATCGCGCGCGTCAAGGCACTCCGCCACTACGCGGCGATGGTGCCGGCGCTGCTGACCGCCTTCAGCACCGCATCCAGCGCGGCCACGCTGCCGCTGACGATGGACTGCGTCGAGAAGCGCGCCGGGGTTTCGAACCGCATCACTAGCTTCGTGCTGCCGCTGGGCGCCACCGTCAACATGGACGGCACGGCGCTGTTCGAGTGCGTGGCGGCGATGTTCATCGCCCAGGCCTACGGCCTGCAGCTGACCTTCGCCACCCAGTTCATCATCGTGGTGATCGCGCTGATGACCAGCATCGGGGTGGCGGCGATTCCCAAGGCCAGCCTGGTGGCGATCATGGTGATCCTCTCGGCGATCGGGCTGCCGGCGGAGGCGCTGGGGCTGATTCTGGCCGTCGACCGCATCCTCGACATGTGCCGCACCAGCGTCAACGTCTTCAGCGACAGCGTCGGCGCGGTGGTGATCGCCAGAAGCGAGGGCGAAACGGGCGTGCTGGCCAACGCTGCGCCGGCCAAGGCCGGCTAGGTTGTAGCGGCCGGCGACAAACGGCAGCCGGGTACACACCGGCAAGTGTGCCCCACCCGGCGACTGACCTTGGGTAGAATCAAGTGAGGTGGGAGTATGCGGTTTCGTCTACTGCGCTGCGTTGCCGTGCTGTTGATGCTCGTCTTCTGCGTCGGAATTCAGGCGTGTTCTTCGTCCTCCGTCGAGCAGCCGCTCGACCGGGAGCCCGGACCGTTCGACGCGCAGCTGGACCTGATCGAGCGGCCCCAGGAGGTCGGCGCCCAGCTCTGGCAGGTGATGAAGGAGGCGATGGCGGACCGGCTGGGGGCCGCCGGCGCCGAGCAGGCGCAGCCGCACGTGCCGGAAGATCCGCGCAGCTGCTTCGGCCCGCACTTCCAGAACTACTACAGCGGCCAGGTCCAGGTCGCCTGGTACAGCGACCTGTCGGGCGACTACACACGAGACGGCAGGGTCGACCTCGATGACTTCGCGCTCTGGGCCGAGAACTACGGCCTGAGCGAGCCCCGGCGGTCCGTGGGCACAGCCGACTGGCCCGACGGCAGCAACGATGGCCGCATCTCCTTCGACGATCTGGCCGCGATCGCGGGCAGCTACCTGGCGCGGATCGACGGCTTCGTGCTGGAGGAGTACAGCCTAGCGGGCACGGAGGCGGCCTGGCAGCCGCTGGAGGAGTACGAACGCGAGAAGCAGAGCTCGGCTGCCCGCCCCGTGCTGGTGTTGGAGGACCTGGTGGCGGGGCGTGCGTACCGCGTCCGGCCCTTTGCCGATCTTACCGGCGGCCGGGCCTGGGGGCCGGCCAGCGAGGAGTTCACGCTGCCGGAGGAGGCGGCGCCCCAGGGGCTGACGGCCAGCCGGGGCACCTACTCCGACCGGATCGAACTGCGCTGGTACACAACGTACTGGCCCGATTTCAGCGGCTCGAATCCTGGGTCGCCAGACGACTTCAGGATCTATCGCGGCACGACCCCCGAGGGCCCCTGGGAGGCCATCTTCGACACAGAGTGGGGCGCCAGTAGCTACAGCGACAGTGATTCGCTCGTGCCCGGGCAGCACTACTGGTACCGGATCAGCGCGGTGCTCTACGACGGCGAGACGGAGCCGTCACGACCGGCGGAGGGCTGGACCAGCCAGGTTCCGGCTGCTCCGCAGGGGGTGCAGGCGACGGACGGAACGCACGGCAAGCGCGTCACCGTCAGCTGGGAGCCGGTGCCCGCCGCGCAGGAGTACCGGGTCTATCGCGACTACTGGGACAACCAGGTCGCGGCCGTGACGGACGGAGCCAGCTGGGATGACACCACGCTGACCGACCAGCAGTCTCACCCCTACTGGGTCGCCGCCGTGAACAGCTACGGCCTGGGCCAGTTCAGCGCCGCCGACACCGGCTTTCTGGCGCTGGGCGGAGTCAAGGGCGGCTACGGCGGCTGGCTGTCGCCCACCGGCGGGCCGACCAACCAGAATCGCAGCGCCCATCCCGGCCCCGTGGCCCCCGATGCGCTGTGGTCACTGGACTTCGGTCTGACGGCCGAGCCACCGATCGTGGCGCGCGACGGATCGCTGGTCGTCCACTATGGAGAACTGGCCTGCATCGAGCCGGACTCCAGCCTGCGCTGGTCCCAGGACCTGCCCGGCTGGCGCAGCACGGACCCGGCGATCGACGTGGACGGCTACATCTACTGCGCCAGCTACGACTACAACACCGAGTACGCCGAGATCCGCAAGGTGAGGCCCGCCGACGGAGCTGCAGTATGGACGCGCCAGACTGAAGCCCCCTGCAGGCTGCTGGCCCCCGGCTACGGCGGCCGGCTGTACGCGGAGATCCAGCGCGACGACTACGGCGGCGAGGTGGCGCTGCAGGCGCTGGATGAGAGCGCCCAGCTGCTCTGGGAACTGGATTCGCTCAAACGGAGCAACCCGCATCAATCCTACAGCCGGCCGGCGGTCAGCGCTGACAATTCGCTGTACCTCGTGGCCGGGACAGAGGGATACACCTTCGAGCTGCTGGCGATCGACGCCGCCGGTCAGATCCGCTGGCGGCGGCAGGCGGAGTGCAGCTACCCGGAGATGCATGTGGGCTCCGTCAGTCCGATGCTGCTGGACAACGGCAACATCGTCGTCGGCTGGAACGGGCCGTTCGTGGCGGATACGCCAAGCAGCTGCCCGGCGATGGTCGCCTGCTACAGCCCCGGCGGCGATCTGCTGTGGACCTATGAAACGGACCGCGACGAGATCAAGTGCCTGGCCCAGGCCCCCGGCGGCAGGATCTACGCCGTAGCGGACTACGTTGTCCTCTGCTCCCTGGGCTCGGCGCAGCAGGCGCGGCAAGCCAGCCGCACCTACGACACCTGGCTGTACGCGTTGGAGCCCGACGGCGCGCTGGCGTGGAAGTACGGCCTGCGCTACTACTGGGGCGACGCCGCCGTTGACGCCGACGGGGTGGTCTACGTGGTGTCCGGCTTCCTCGAACTGCATGCCATCAAGCCTGACGGTGAGCTGCTGTGGGCGACGCCGATCGAGTACTGCGAGAACGAGCACGCTGTCCTCGGGCCCAACCGCCGCCTGTATCTGATGATGAACTGGGGCGAGTTGGTGGCACTCGGGCCGCAGTAGTCATCTGCAGCCGAGGGCCGGTCCCGGCTATGAAGCTGCAGCCGACGCGTCCAGCAGTTCCGCCAGCCTGGCCAGCGCGCGCTCGACGGCCTGGCGCTGGACTGCCGGGCGGTCGCCGCTGAGCTGCAGGCGCTCGATCTCCGTGCCGGCCGGGCCGGACCAGGCGATGTAGACTGTGCCCACGGGCTTGTCGTCGCTGCCGCCGTCCGGACCGGCGACGCCCGTGATCGCGATGGCGTAGTCGCCGCGCAGCGCGATGCCACCGTTGTCCACCAGCTCGCGGGCGCACTCCTCGCTGACCGCGCCATGGTCGTCCAGCGTCGACCAGTCGACGCCTAGCAGCTGCGCCTTGATCGCGTTGGAGTAGGCCACAATGCCGCCGCGCAGCACCGCCGAGGCTCCGGGCACCGCCGTGATCGCCGCTGCCAGCTGGCCGCCGGTGCAGCTCTCCACCACACCCAGCGTCAGCTTGCGCTCCGTCATCACCGCTACGATTCGCTGGGCCAGCTCATCGATCTCGCTCATCTCGTATCTCCCCCGACCAGGATGGGCCGCGCCCGGCCAGGGCGCCGCCGTGGTACATTCTAGTGCCGGCTGCCGCGCTGAAGTCTCATCCGCGCGTGCCGCGCCGCCCCGCGGGCGACGGTGTCCTCGGTTTCCGTGAAGAACCGGATGTCCGGCCTGGGCATCGCCCGGAGCAGATGACGCTCCAGGGCGGAGCGCATCGAGGGCGCGAACAGCTCGTGGGCGCGCGCCAGCCCGCCCCCGATCAGCACGTAGTCGGGGGTCAGCACGTTGCACAGGCTGCCGAGGCCCGCCCCGACGTAGCGCCCGTACCTCAGCCAGGCGCCGACCGCCGCCGCCTCGCCCCGCTCGGCCGCCGCCGCGACGTCCGCCGGATCGTCGGCCCGGCCGCCGCCCGCTTCCTCGTAGTAGTGCAGCAGCGCCCCGCGGCCGGCCATGAACTCCCAGCTGCCGGGAATGCCGGTGTTGGCCCGGGCGCGGTCGATCCCCAGCGTGATGTGGCCGCCCTCGGGACTGACGCCGGCGCCGCCGCTGAACAGCTGGTCGCGGATCCACAGCCCGGTGCCGATGCCGGTGCCCAGCGTTACGCCCAGCGCGATGCAGCGCTGCTCCACCAGCGTCTCCAGCGCTGCCAGCAGGAAAGCGTCGGCGTCGTTGAGCAGGTGCACCGGCCAGTCCAGCCGGTGCTCGAGCAGCTCGGTCAGGGCCAGCCGGTCCCAGGGCGTGTTGGGCGACTGGAAGATCACCCCGCCGGCGATCAGCCCGCAGGAACCGACGCCCAGCGCCGCCGGCGCCTCGATCAGCTCGGCGGCGAACTGGCGCACGTAGCCCGCCAGCGCGTCGGCCACCTTGCCCTCGTCGGCGCTCTGGGGCACCGCCAGGCCCGGCCGCCAGTCCAGCCGCTCCGCGTCGCGCCAGGCCCCGAGCTTCAGCGAGGTACCACCGATATCGAGTCCCAGTATCACACTCATGATCACTCCATGTAGGCGCTGAGGGTGTAGGTGTATACCCCGTCGCTCAGCTTGACCAGCTTACAGGGCGGCAGCCGCTGCACCCAGTACGTCAGCTCCTGCTCGCCGAGGCGCACCGCCAGCTCGTAGCAGTCGGTGTACTGCGCATCGGCGGACAGCACGTTTTCCACACGCTGCGGCTGCTCGATCCGCAGCGCCAGATGCCGCTCGTGGGCCGGGTCGCAGATCAGCGCCTCGAACGGCCAGCTGGCCTCGCGGAACTTCAGCTGCCGCACCAGCAGCAGCAGCTCGTCGATGTCGTAGCTGAACGGCATCATCCGCAGCCGCCGCAGGGTGGTGACGGCGCCGGCACGATGCCGGATCACCAGCCGGTCGAACAGGTAGTCGACGTCCAGTCGCTTGGTGTCGTGATAGAGCGGCTGCACCTCGACCACGCCCCCGTCGCTCTCACCATCCGTGGACGCGGGCGGCGGATTGCTGACGGTCGGCAGCTGGATCACCACCTGCTTGCGGCGCGGCTTGAGCGTCTCGGCGTAGAGCCAGATGTCGGTCTCCTGGGGCTGCTCGTGGTCGCTGCGCTGGCGCATGTGGATGAAGTCGCCCAGCACCGGATCGCTGACCAGCTCCACGCTGACCGTCAGCTGGCCGACCACCGCGCCGCCGGCGTCCTGCACCACGTAGTTGCTGATGCCGGGGTGCACCACGTTGTGCAGCCGGCTGGCCGGGTCGTAGTACTGCCCGCTGTCCACCACCGGGTCGCCGTCGACCGGCGGATTGAGGAACGGGTCCTCGCGGGTCTTGCGCTGCTTGTACTCGCGCTCCTGGTCTGCGGTGCGCGGGCGGCGGCGGCGCACGCCCTCCGGCACCTCCTCCTCCTCTTCTTCTTCCGCCTCGGCGGCCTGCTCACCCCCCTCGTCGCCCGCTTCCTCGGCGGCGGCTGCCTCCTCCCCTTCCTCGGCCGCGGCTTCCTCCTCGTCCTCGGCCTCCGTCGCGGCCTGCTCTTCCTCGGCGGCGGGCGGTGGGGGATCCTCGTTCTGCTGAGCGGCGGCGGGCTCAGGGGAGATGGGCGCGGCCAGCAGCAGCAGCAGCGCCGTCAGCACTGCCAGCGCGCATCTGATCACCTCACGCATGTCTGCAGCAGCCAGAGGCCCAAGAATATCAGCAGGCTGGCGACCGTCATCACCGAGACCAGCCGCGCGCGCTTCTCACCCTGCAGCGGCCGCTTGGGCGGGCGCCGCGAGCCGCTGAAGTCGAAGCGCAGGTGGCTGACCGACTGCGGATCGGTGCGGGCCAGGTATTCCTGCGGACGGGCCGCCTCTAGCGCCTGACGGCGGGTCGGCCACCAGCGTTCAGCCGCGCCAATCTTGGCCTTGATCTCCGCGCCCGCCGCGCTCAGCCCGCGGTCACCCTTGAGCGTCGCCGTCTCGCCGCGGGCCAGCGCCGCGCGATAGGCGGTGATCTCACGCTGCTCGGCCTGGCGCTTGAGCCAGCTCATCTCCCGCGGCCTGAGCCCCTTGCCCGGGTCGCGACTGGTATCCAGCGACGAATACAGCGGCTTTGGCGCGCTGGCGTCCGGCACGTAGATCTGATACGTATCGGCGCGCGCCAGCCGCTCCAGCTCGGCGTTGCTCAGCAGCGTCAACTCCGTCAGCCAGCGCTCCTCGCGCGCCAGCATCTGGGCCGCGATGGTGCCCGGTACGTCCTCGGGCGGCACCCGGCCGCTCTCGCGCAGCGCGTTGAGCAGCAGCCCGTTGCGCTCGTAGAGCTCCGCCAGCAGCAGCTGGCAGCGGGCCCGCAGGTGCGGGTTGACGTCGGTCACCGTCTGCAGCGCCGGCATCAGGGCCCGGGCCGCGCTGCGGTATTCCTCGCGCTTGAAGTGGGCGTAGGCCAGGTACAGCGCGCGGGTCAGCTCCAGCGCGTCGCGCTCCGTGACCTCGCCTACGCTCAGCGCCCCGATCGCGCGCTCCAGGCTGCCGCGCTCAAGGTGGATGATGCCGCCGATCAGCCGGAGCTCGTCGAACAGCCCCCAGCGGCCGGCCATGTCGCGCAGCACCTCCAGCGCCTCGGCGGTCTGGCCGTCCCGCCACAGCGCCACACTGTAGAGCACCTCCGCGCCATAGGCGTTGGGATAGAGCGGCAGCAGCACGCAGGGCGTCACGCGCAGCAGCAGCCTGAGCGACGGGTACATCCGCCGGATCGCCAGCCCCGCCTCCGGCTCGCTCTGGTAGCACTCCGCCAGGCGGTCGACGGCGTCGCTGATCCGCCCCTCGGCCAGGCAGAACGCGCCGGCCAGCAGGTCGATGTCCGGCAGCAGCGCCCCGCGCTCGGCCTCGCGGATCGTCAGCCCGGCCGCGGCCTGCGCGTCGTGCTCCGCCAGCCGCTCCAGGCAGACCTGCAACACCTTCTCGTCGTACGGCATCAGCAGGTGCGTCAGCAGCCCGGCGCTGTGAAGCTTGCGGCTTTCCTGCTGTCCCCGCCCCACGTCCAGGTCAAGCAGCCGCATTTCCGGGTAGCTGTCCAGCCACCATTCCCACACACGCCGGATTGTAGCACGGCAGGACCGGCGGGGTGTCGCCGGAGTTTGAACATGGCTGGCCGGGCTGCGTCCTGCTAGCTGTGAAGCAACTGAGGGGCCACTGAGCAAACCAAGCGTAAAGCGAGACACTCCACTCATGAACAAGACCGCCGGGGAGACCCGGCGTTCTTGCTATTCAGGGTGGGCACCGCCGACACCCGATCGGCGCGATGCCGGCGGTCTTACTGGGATGGGCTTAGTCAGGCCGCACGCCGCGGCTCAGAGCTGCCAATGTCCCCCCCTGTCTGCTTTTCAGTCCGGGCGGCTCAGACCTCGCCGCCCTCCTCGTCTTCCTCCCAGGCGTCCGCGCCACGCGCCCCTTCCGGCGGCTTCCAGTCCAGCCGGAAGCTGGCAACGTTCTGGCTGAGCGTGATCTCGGCGCGCCTGGCATTGTCTTCCCAGTCGGCGCTGGCGGCCACGCCGTCCACCACCTGGAGCCCCAGCCGCTCCAGGTTGTCCGAGGACAGGCTGCCCGTCGGCAGGATCTTCACGGCGTAGGCGGGCGGCACCTTGAGGCGTACATTGCCCGCGTTGTTGCTGATCCGCACCCGCACCTGCTCCACCAGTTCACCGAGCGCGGCGATCACGTTGCCCGCGTTGTTCTCGATATCCAGTTCCGGCACCGCCAGGCCGTCCAGCTGCAGGCGGCTGTCGGCCGCCGAGTTGTCCAGGTGGACGCGGAACGGCACGCTGGGATTGGCCCGCAGCAGGCAGCGGCCCAGGCTGTGCCTCAGTGTTACCTCGGTCTCGCCCTCGCGCTCCTCGGCGATCACCACCGGCTCCTCCGGCGCGCGCTTGACCTTGCCCAGCAGCAGCTTGTCGCCGATGTCCTGGGCCTTGAACTTGAGCCGTCCCGCCCGAATGTCCAGATTGAGGTGGCAGCGGCTGATGCCCTCGGGCCGCTCGACGGCCAGCGGGTAGTCCTGGAACTCGAAGAACTTGCCGGCGCGGCTGCGCTTGAACCGCGTCTGGGCCTTGCGCGCCCCTTCCTGGACCGTCTTCTTCAGCTCGACGTAGACCTCGCCCAGGTTGCCCAGGTCGATCTTGGGCAGCCTCAGGTCGCCGACGTCGAAGGCGAAGCGGCGGCCCGGTCCGCGACCGGCGCGGTCGGCCTCCCCCAGCGCCTCGATCAGGCGGACGCCCTCCTCCGGCGATATCTTGCCTTCCGCCACCATCTCCAGGACCTTCAGTTTCTCACGGCTCATCATAAACACCTCGCTTGATTACCTCGCCGCCGGTCAGCCGGCCAGCGGCCTCAGAATCCGCACCCCCCGGCGTCTGCGTCGGGCACGCGCCACCAACCGGCCGTCGTGCTCCGTCGAATCGACCAGTTCGAGCTCCCAACCGGCCCGCCTGAGTCCGGCCAGCACGTCGGCAAGCTCGCTGAACGCGACGTTGGTCAGATCGATTTCGCGCCGTTCCCAGTCACCCATCACGTACATCCACCCCCAGAGGGCGGCGATTGCCAGCCGACTAGCCACGTAGCCTGCGCTCCGCGTCCTCGACGCTCAGCTCGCCGCGCTCCAGCGCCTCCAGCACCGTCTGCCGGTCGACCGGCTCGTCGGGCTCCTCGCCGGCCTCTTCCGCGGCCAGGCTCAGGGCGTCCAGCAGCTGGTCCAGCCGCCCGCGCACCGTCGGATAGCTGATGTTCAGCGCCGCCTCCACTTCCTTCAGGTTGCCCCGGCAGGCCAGGAAGGTGCGCAGGAACTCCAGCTTGTCCGCTGGCAGCCGCGCGAACTCGTTGGCCACGAACTCGCCCGACAGCTCCGTGCCGCAATCGCTGCAACGCAGGTGCGTCACGCGCAACTGGCCGCCGCAGACGGGGCACTCCGATATCAGCTTGTTCATCTTACCCCTATCAGGAATCATGATGTTCTAATCATACCGCCTATGATTCCGTATGTCAAGCCCTACTGCAAGATTCTTAAAAGCGTTATTCACTTTACGCAGCAGAAACGACGGCGCGGACCGATTGGGCATCCTGCACACTGGCTCGCAGCGGCCGCGGGCGGGTATCCTTGCTGGGGATCGATGCGGTGGGCGCGACCGGGCCGGGCTCAAGGGCTCGGAGTGGATGAATCAGCGCGGGCGCGTAACCGCCTCCCGCGACGGCCGTCTAAGTAAAGGTATAATCATGTGATTGAGGCTTTCCATAATATATGGGCAGAGGGAATATTATGCTGATCTCCGGAGCGCGGGTGCGCTGGCTCCTGATGACCATGACCGCGGCTTTGCTCGGCGCGGCATTGACGGCCTGCGGTGGCGGCGGGGGGGGACTGACCCCGGCCCTCGAGACCGCCGGCGACTGGCCCGGCCACGGCTGGGAGGGCGCGGCGACCGCCGGCGACTTCGCGCTGGTGGCGGTCGACGACTCCGAGCGGCAGCTCGATCCGCTGACTGACAGCCTGGCGCTGGCGCTCGACAACGCCCAGCGGCGCGTCAGCATCAGCGCCGACCTGGCGGAGCCCACGGACCACGCCTGGCTGCACCTGCGTTACGACGCGCGGGCGCTGCATCCGGTGGCCACTAGCATGGCGCCGGAGCTGGAAGGGCGCGCGCTGTTCCTGGGCATCACGGAGAAGCCCGGCGTCGTCTCGCTGGGCGTGGCGGCCATCGGCGACCGGCCCGTGCTGGCCGGCGACCAGCCGCTGTGTTCGGTCGAGTTCGCGCCCGGTCCCTACGCCGGCACGCGCAAGGTCAGCGCCGTCTCGGACAGCGTGGTGACGGACCTGCACTTCAACAACACCGACCGCTCGCTGCTGGAGTGGACCTATCGCTGCAAGGGCGACTACAACCAGGATTCGCTGGTGACGGTCGCGGACCTGACGCCGATCGGCATCTACTTCGAGTACAACCACGAGATGCCGGGCTGGCAGGCCGCCCAGGTGGCCGACGGCGACGAGAATCTGTTCATCACCGTCAGCGACCTGACGCCGATCGGCCAGAACTTTGACGAGGCGGTCACGGGCTACAAGGTCCAGGGCGGGGCCAGCGCAAGCGGCCCCTTCGCCGGTGAGGCGATCGTGCCCCACAGCAAGGATCTCGTGCCCGAGGGCGGTGGCTTCCTGCATTTCACCTACGACGTGCCGGCGCCGCTCGAGGGCGCCTGGTACGTGATCTGGGCGATGCAGAACACCCAGGTGGCCGCGGAGCACTCCAACGCAGCGCAGTACAGCGAGGAGCTGATCCTGGCGCCGCCCACCCAGCTGGTGGCGGTGCGTCAGGACGACCACGTGCTGCTCAGCTGGGAGGCGCCCAGCGGCGCCCTGCCGGACGGCTACGAGGCCTACATCAGCTCGACGCCCGATCTGTTGAATCCCGGCGACGGCATCAAGCTGCACACCGGCTCGATCAGCGGCACCACCTTCGAGGTTGATCCGATGTTCAGCCCGGACCTGCCGCACTACTTCGGCGTGCTGGGGGTTTACGGCAGTGAGCGCAGTTCGTTCAGCAACATCTTCCACTACCAGCCGGGCGGCAACGACGCGCCCAGCAACCTGCTGGCGGCGCGCTCCGGCGACCACATCCAGCTCAGCTGGGAAGCGCCGGCGGCGGGCACCCCCGACGGCTACAACGCCTACATCGCCAGCAACGGCGAGATGACGGGCGCGCTGCCGGTCAACGGCAGCCCGATCGCGGGCACAACCTTCGACGCCGATCCGCTGTTCAGCCCCGACACCGAGCACTACTTCGGCGTCAAGGCCATCTACGGCGCGGCGGAGAGTGAGTACAGCAACATCTACTACTACAACCCGGCGGCGGAGCAGGATCCGCCGACCTGGAACCCCGGCGAGGTGGGCATCAAGGCCGCCACGCCCGGCGACGAGCGCGTCACGGTGGAGTGGTGGACGGCGACCGACGCCGAGAGCGGGCCGGTGACCTACCTGATCCACTGGGACGAGGAGGCCAGCTTCGACTGGGCGACGGCCAACGTGGTCACCGCCACCGCCACCGACGTGGACAAGTCCGTGACCGGGCTGACCAACGGGGTGGCCTACGAGTTCGGCGTGCGCGCCCGCGACACCCTGGGCAACACGGACGACAACACCAACACGCTGGTGCGCACCCCGCTGGGCGGCGGCGTGCCGTTCGACGACGGGATCTGGCAGGACAGCGAGAAGGTGGACGACGGCGGTGCGTTGAGCAGCCAGCAGGTTGGCTGGTTCACCAACGTGGAAGCGAAGGACGACGGCACAGTTGGAATCTCCCACCATAACGAGAGCAGCGGTGATCTGCTTTACAGCGAGATTTCCACCGGAAGCCCCACCTGGACGACAGTGACCGTGGCGAGTCAGGGACAGACTGGCCAGTGGAATGACCTGGAATTCCATCCCGTGACCGGGCATCCCTGCATCGTTTATCACAATGAGGACGATGCCTCACTGGAATACTCGGAGTTCAACGGCAGCACGTGGGATACGACCACGGTCGACAGCGGCGGAGACAAGGGCGCTTTCGCCAGCCTTGAGTTCGACCCCGGTGACAACAACCCGGCCATCGCCTACTTCGATGCGGTGAACCAGGACGTGCGCTTCGCCAAGTACGACGGTAGCGAATGGGACAGCGAGATTGCCTACAACGGCACGGCCGGCGGGACAAACCTGAGCGGCGCTTTCTGCGACCTGGCCTACAACCCGTCGAACAACCGGGCCGGCATTGCCTTCGCCCGGACCTACGATTTCGGCGGCTTTCCCCAGATGGCGTGCTGGATCACCGAGCACAACGGAACCAGCTGGAATGCGCAGGCCGCCTGCTACGGTCCTTACAACGACCTGAGCATCGACACCGCCGGGTGGGCCAACAACCTGTGCTACAGCGCGACGGGCATCGCCTATATCATCACCGTCGAACTGATGGGAGAAGTGCTGATCGCCGACAATTCTGCCGGCGGCTGGGACCCGACGACCCACGTCTCGGTAGGAACCACCGGCCCACTGACGGCCGGCCAGGTCGATCGGGTCTACACGGACATCCAGTGGTACAACTCGAACTTCTACTGGGTGTACTACGACAAGCAGGCTACAACGCTGGACTTCGGCATCGGCTACGGCAGTGGCCCCTCCGTCGAGACCGGCGGCAACGGCGGGTTCCCTTCGCTTGATATCGACGGTCTGGGCAACCTCCACGCCGCCTATGTTGACAGCACAGGTGGACAGCTCCGCTACGCGCTAAGCATCAACAACGGAGACAGCTGGACGCCGCAGACGGCGGACAGTGGTGAAGGCGGCATGGGTACGGTCGGTGAGCGCGCCAGCCTGGCCTATCACCCGACCGGCAACTACCCGATGATCAGTTATTACGACGCCAGCAACACGGCGCTGAAGTACGCGGACAAGCAGCTCGGCAGCTGGCGCGATGAGATCGTCAGCGACAACGCCAACGACGGGGGCGCCAGCGGCATGGGCGTCGATTCCGCAGGCACCGCGTACATCTCGTTCTTCAGTGTCAGCACCGAGAACGCGGCCCTGAAGATGGCCGATGGCGGTTTTGGCAGCTGGGACTTCACCACGATTGTCGAAGCTGATCTGATCGCGGGCGGTGATGTTTCCGGCAACTACTGCGCAATGGCCGTGAATTATCCGTCGGACGAGTCACCGGGTGTGGCCTATCACAACACAACCCAGCGGCGGCTGGAGTTCGCTCAGGGCGATACGGGCGGCGGCTATGAAAACACCACGGTGTACGAGTTCAACGATCCGGGCCGCTGGAACGCTGTCGCCTACAACCCCGCCAACAAGTTCGTCGGGGTAGCCACCTACGTGCGCGACTCCCAGGATCTCTACTTCGTCCAGCGTGCGGGTAACGGCACCTGGGCGCCCGTTCCCGTCGACACCGGCGGACTGGTCGGCAACCGCTGCAGCCTGGCCTACGGCGCGACTACCGCCCGGCCCTGGATCAGCTACTACGACGAGAGCAATCAGCGCCTCAAGGTCGCCTATGTGCCCGAGGGTGACGCCTGGGATACGGATCCGTGGCAGTACATCGCCATCGCTGCCCCGGACGGCTCGGCTGACTACGGCAGCTTCAGCTCGATCGCCTGGCATCCGGTGCACAACCGGCCGGCGGTGGCGCTGTACGACGCGGACGCCGGCAAGCTGTGGTATGTGTTCATCGGCGATCCGGCGGCGCCCCAGGCGGCGGTCGAGGTGGCCGGCGGCGTCAGCATCGAGGGCGCCTACTGCTCGCTGAGATTCAGCCCGGACACAAATCAGCCGGGCATCGCCTATCAGGACGTGACCAATGGCGACCTGCGCTACGTCGAGCGCCACGCCGAATAGCCCCTGGGGAATCTGAGGAAGGAAGCAAGGGGCGGGCCCCGGCCCGCCCTTTCCCTTGCGCTGAGAGCACGCGCGGCTAGCGCAGGCCGAAGAACGCCTTGACGATGTAGGTCGCGATGCCGGGATTCTCGCGCAGCCGGCGCGTGGAGTACGGATACCAGTCGGGGCCGAACGGCACGTAGACGCGCAGGCGGTGGCCCTTGCTGATCAGCAGCCTCCGCAGCTCGGGCAGCACGCCCAGCAGCATCTGGAACTCGTACTGGTCCTTCTTCAGCCCGTACTTGTCGATCAGCATCAGCCCGGCCCAGATCAGGTACTCGTCGTGGGTGGCGATCGCCAGGTAGTCGCCGCGCTTGATCAGCTTCTCCATGGCCGCGATGAAATTCTCGCGGATGATCTGGCGGTCGCGCCAGGAGATCTCGCGGGGCTCCAGGTAGATGCCCTTGCACAGCCGGATGTTGGCCGGCCGGGGCAGCTGATCGATGTCGGTCAGCGTGCGGTGCAGGCAGGCCTGCAGCACGGTGCCGGCGTTGCCGTACTTCTCAAGCATCTGCCGGTAGATCCGCAGCGTGGCGTCGGTATAGGGGTGGTCCTCCATGTCGATGCGGATCCAGTTGTGGCGCTCTGTCGCCGTCTGGTAGAGGTGCTCGCACTGCTCCAGGCAGAACGCCTCGTCCAGGTTGAGGGCCAGCATGGTGGGCTTGATGCTGACGTTGGCGTCCAGGTCCTCGGCTTCGATCGCCTCGAAGACGCGGTCGTAGTCCTCGACGTAGCTGAGCGCCTTCTCCTTGTTGGGCACGGCCTCGCCGAGTACGTCGATGGTGACCATCGCACCCTCGCCGTTGAGCTGCTTGACCACCTTGACGGCCGCCTCGAGGGTCGAGCCGGCGACATAGCGCTTGGCGACGAAGCCGACGATCGGCTTGGGAATGATCGGCATACAGGCGACGACCATGCGGCTGAAGAGATTCATGCTGCCTCCGTGGATCTGGACGCTCGTGCCGCCACCATCGCGGGCCGCCGCCCAGCCGCGCCGGGGGAAGTCAACGTGGGATCTAGGCTTCCGCGAGGCGGCTCCGCTGGGCACCTTGACTCGGCACCGAGTGCCAGCTGCCACGATGATACGACCGGACGATAGGCCCTGTCAAATCATCCTGTCCCACCGGTACACGGCCGCCAGCGGCCGCTGCGACTAGCGCCGGCCCTTGGCTTCCTCGCGCTGCCGGTAGGCCTCGGCCTCCTCGTCGCCCAGCATGATCCGCACGCCCTCCACCTCATCGTCCAAAGTGACCGGCTCGCCACCGCGGCCCTTCTTCTCATAGAGCACGCGGGTGCGGGAGCTCTCCTTCTGCACCCAGATCAGCAGCGGGTCCTCGGCGGTCGCCCAGACTGTCATCGTCTGCAGCGGCTGGCCGTCGGTGCCGATCAGCTCAGCCACGCCGCTGCGCGGATCGTAGCGGTAGGGAAACTCCGTGCGCGGCATCGTCTCGCCGTTGTGGGTCGACTCGAAGACGGCGGTGTCCTTGTAGCGGAACATGATGATGTCGAAGTTCTCGGCGTCGTGGTCGATCGAATGCCGCGGATGGTCCTCGCGGACGCTCTGCCAGTCACCGTAGATCACGGCGGGATGGATCAGTTCATCGGGCTCCGGATAGTAGTTCTTGAGCACCGGAGCGCCTTCACCACCCCCCGCCTGCGCGTCCTTGTCGGTCTTCGCCTTCGTGACCTTCTGCCGCCCGGCCTCTGCCAGTTGCGACAGCGCCGCGCGCACCTCGGCCTCCATTCGCGCCTCGCCCTCGCCCCGCTGCTTCAGGTTCAGCTCGACCTTGCTCACGATCGCCGAGACCGGCACGCCCTCGGCCGGAAAGCCCTCGCCGGTCAGCGCGTCATTGGCCTCGTCATGGCCCAGCCCATAGTGCTCCGCCAGCGCAACGACCTGCTGCCGCGTGTTGCCCTCCGGTATCTTGAGCTGCTCCTCCGCCGGGTCGATCATCTCCGGGAGCTCGTCTGCCGGCACATCCGGCTGCGGGGGCGGTGCGCCGCCAGGCGGCCCCGTGATGAACATGTCCGGGCGGTAGCGCTTGTCCAACACGTAGCGGACCGCGTCGTTCGGATCGCTGAGGACCAGGCCGTTCTCGGCGACCCCCCCTTCAGCCATAGCCTCGCGCGCTTCCGCGATCAGATCCGCGATTGGCGTCGGTTCGACCGAGCCGTCAGGCCTGGTCAGCATGCCTGCCTCCCGGTCGAAGATCGTTCCGTACTCCATGCACATCTCTTCGATCAGGCGGGTGGCATAGCGTTCGAACTCAGCCTCGTCCTCTGTCAGTTCAGTGAAATCCTGCGCCTCCCCCGGGGGCGGCTCAGCCATCATGGCGTCAGCCATTACTTCGGGGGTGGCCGCCTCCGGGGCGGTGAAACTTGCAGGCTCCGCACCGACGGTCTCGGCTTCCTCGGTGTCCGCCTCGTTGCAGCCCGCGAGCAGCAGGCAGAAGCCTGCCAGTGTCACAGCCATCAGTCTCAGCATGTCGCTTTCCTCCGTCCTGTCTCAGCGTCCATTACCATGACGCAGCGGCACCCAAAAGGTTCACCGCGCCGGCTAACTCACCCTGGCGCCGGGCATAACGCCGCGCTCCGGCGTCACCAGCGCCAGCGCTCCCTCGCTGTCGGTGGCGGCCAGCAGCATCCCCTCGGACAGGATACCGCGCAGCTTGGCCGGCGCCAGGTTGGCGACGATTACCACCCGCCGGCCGACCAGTTCGTCGGCGGCGTAGTGCTGCGCGATGCCGGCCACGATCTGCCGCTCCCGCTCGCCGTCAAAGACTGTCAGCTTGAGCAGCTTGTCCGTCTTCTCGACCTTCTCCGCCGTTCGCACCTCGGCGACGCGCAGCTCCAGTCTGGTGAAGTCGTCGATCGTCACCGTGCCCATCTGGTCCTCCTGTTCCGGTACCGCCGCGTGAGCCGCCGGGGCAGCCCCTTTGCCGGAATCCTCGCTGAACAGCGCCTTCATATCTACGCGCTTGAAGATCGGCTGGCTGGCATTTACCCGGTGCCCGGCCGGTACCGGCTGCTCCAGCGCCTCGACCCGCTGCTCCTCGAGTGTGCCACCCAGATTCAGGATACGCCAGAAGCGGTTGGCGGCGCCCGGAATCACCGGATAGGCCAGCAACAGCACGGCGCGGATCAACGCGATCAGCCGGTTGAAGACCGTGCTCATTTCCTCACGCCGCTCGGGTTTCTTCTTCAGCTCCCAGGGCTTCTTCTCGTCGATGTACTTATTGGCTTCGCCGATCAGCGCCCAGATCTCCTGCAGCGCTTCGGAGTAGCGCAGCTCGGCCATCAGGGCCAGTACCTGCTCCGCCCGGGCACGGCGAGACTGCTCGATGATCTCATCGGCGTCGGTCACCGCCAGCACCTCCGGCACCTGCCCGTCGAACAGCTGGTGCAGCATGCTGACGGTCCGGTGCACCAGGTTGCCCAGGTCGTTGGCCAGATCGTAGTTGTAGCGGCTGACCAGTGCTTCGTGGCTGAAGTTGCCATCGAGGCCCGGCGGGACCTCGCGCATCAGGAAGTAGCGCAGGCCGTCCACGCCGACGATCCGCATCGCGTCGTATGGATCGATGACGTTGCCCAGGCTCTTGCTCATCTTCTCGCCGCCGAAAGTCCAGTAGCCGTGGATCAGTTCCTGCTTGGGCGGCGGCGCGCCGTAGCTGGCCAGGATCGCGGGCCAGATGATGGCGTGGAACCACGGGATGTCCTTGGCCATCGTGTGCAGGTCGGCGGGCCAGAAGTTGGTCTCCGGCTGGCTGACCAGATCCTCGCGGGTGGTCTCCCACAGCGGCTCGCGCACTTCCGTCGACTTGCCGTCCACGAAAGTCCGCTCGAACGCCTCGATGTCGAAGCCGCAGCCGGTCACGTATGTCAGCAGCGCCTCCTCCCAGACGTGGAACACGTGTCCCTCGTCCCAGGGCAGCGGGATGCCCCAGGCGGTGCTGGTGCGGCTGATGCAGATGTCTCTGAGGCCCTGGTTGATGCGGCTGAGCATCTCGTTGCGGCGGGACTCCGGAATCACAAACGAAGGATTGGCCTCGTGGAAGCGCCTCAGCCAGTCCTCGTACTTGCCGAGGCGGAAGAAATAGGCCTCCTCGGTCAGGTACTTCAACCGCGGATCGCTCGCCGGATCCTCCGGTACCTCGTCGTCGTCGAGGAACTTGTTGTCGCTGGTGTGGTACCAGCCGCTGTATTCGCCCTTGTAAACGTCCCCGCGGTCGTAGATCCGCTGCCAGAAGGTGCGCACCACCTGGTGGTGCCGCTCGTCGCTGGTACGTACGAAGCAGTAGTTCTGGACGTCGACGTCGGCCCACAGCTTGACGAAGGTCGGCACGATCTCGTCGCAGAACTCGCGCGGGGGTTTGCCCGCGGCGGCGGCCAGGTCGGCGATGTTCTGGCTGTGCTCATCGCTGCCGGTCACCAGCAGCGCCTCGTCACCCATGAAGCGCCGGAAGCGAGCGGCAATGTCCGCGATGATCGTCGTGTAACTCGTACCGACGTGCGGGCGCGAGTTCACGTAGTAGATGGGCGTCGTTACGTAATACTTGCCGTTGCTCATACTCGCTCAAGGGCACTACCGCAATTGAGGATGAATTAGTGAGTATAACAGACCCTGAGCACCCGTGCGGCCGGACTGCGGGACCGGTGTCAGAAGTCCTCCTGGGGGCGGCTGATCGCATCGGAGCGCTGCTGCAGGTAGCCCTGCATCTCGCTGCGCGCCGGCACGTAGCCCACGCTGACCAGCGAGCCGTCGACGGAGACCGCCGGGGGATCCTCGATACCGTTCATTTCCAGCTGCCGGGGATCGGTGATGATCTGCACCGAGGCGTCGACCTGCAGTTCGCGGATCAGCGTGCGGATCTGGGCCAGCGCGGCATAGGCCCCGCCATCGCCTTCCCGGCCGTAGATCAGAACCCGTATCGGCATTGGCAACCTCCTGATCCCACCAGCAGCCCGCCGTAGCTGCCGCTGCGGCTCGGCCGCGAGGCCGGGCCCGGCGTCGGTGCCATCGCTATTTGCCCGCTGTCAAGACCAGGATCAGCGCATCGTCGTAGCCGTTGGCGTTGCCGACGGTGAGCTGCTCCTCCTCGCGCATCGAGGCGCCGTAGGGCGAACCCCAGAGCGGTCCGACGTGGCTGCGGTTCACACCGCGCGTCCAGGGCGGGATGCCCAGCAATGTGTACTGATCCACCGTCCGGTGGGGGTTCAGCTCATATCGTCCCGTCGTTGGATCGAAGATGAACTGGGAACTGGCGGTGGTGGCTTTGCGTGTGCCGGGGAAGGAGAAGATCACCAGCGGCTCCTCCCCGAGCAGATCGATGCCGCGCGTGCGATAGCCGCCCCAGACACTCAGCACGTAATCGCTGAGGCTGACCGGATAGGTCGCTTCGTCGCGGTTGTTGTGCGGGATGATCGCGTTCTCGCCCTCGATCTTGACGTAGTCACGGCTGCGGGCGTCGTCGGGCTGGGCCACGATTTCACCGCAGACCTTGTAGAGGAAACTGCCCGGCAGGTAGGCCCGCCGGCGGGAGGTGCCGCTCCACACGTCGTAGAACTCGTACTGGATGTTGCACCACGTCGGTTCCTTGATTCGCTCGTCAAGCTCGCGATCCCAGCGTGTCCAGTCGATGTAGCGCGCCTCGCAGAGGCACTGGCCCATCAGGGTGCCCAGGGGGCCGAAGCGCGTGCCGTACTCCTGGCCGTCGGAGAACGAACTGCGCAGCGGATCGCCGGCCGCGACCTGCAGCCGCAGCACGGCCTCGGGCTGGCGCACGAACGGATTGGTGGGATAGCTGTCCTTGTAGCCACCGCGGATCAGCGGGTCGGCGCAGCGGCTCGGCTCGATGTCCACCAGTCTGAGGGTGCGCCGTTTGTCGTTGCCGATCTCGACGAGCTGGGCGCGGTTGTCGCCACCGATCAGGTAAGGCGGGTACTCGCCCTCGTTGTCGACGGCGCTGCGCTCGAGGTCCAGCTGAATGTTGTGGATCGCGGCCTTGGATTCCGCTTCCTTGGCCTTGTCCTTGATCTTGATGTAGTTGGGCAGGACGATTGCCGCCAGGATCCCGATGATGACGACCACCATCACCAGTTCAATCAGGGTGAATCCGCCGCGCACGGCCCTGCCACTCCCGGTGGCGTCGCGCGCGCTACCGGGCTTGGCGCCTCGCCGCCTGTCGCCCCATTGCCGCACCAGTTCTCCTTCGATTCAGCCGATTACCAGTAACGAACTCCACGCGGATGGGCGGAAGCCCATTACTCCTGACTACATTATAACTCAGCCGACGCAATGCTGCGAGACCCGGCCCGCCGGTTCCGCCCGAATCTCGGTCGCCACCTTCCCCTCTGCTGGTTAGACCGCCGGCTAGCGGGAGTTGTTCGCCCACCCGGCGAACGAGCGGTCCGGGTGTTTGCTATCATGCTTACAGGAAGCTGACCGCCTCAGGGGAGCTGCGAGACGATGCGTACTTGCCGGTTTGCGTTGTGGCTGATTGCGGCGATCACGGCTGGCTGTCTGGGGGCTGCGGCCTTGGCCTGGGCCGCGGACTTCACCCAGGCGGAGCGTGACGTCGACTTCATCAAGGCCTGCCGTCGCCAGGATCAGAGCCTGGAGAAGCACTTCGGCAACCTGATCACGCCGGACACGCGGTTCTTCCACCTCGGCGGCTTCAAAGCCCTGATCCACCGCGACGGTTTGGACCGGCCGCTGTGGCTGGTGCCGGTCAAGAGCGTGCCGGCCGCCGACGCCGACGAGCTGAAGGCGCTGGCCCGCGGCAATCCGCGGGCGGTGGGGGTGCTGACGGTCGCCTACGGCAACGACGATCCGCGGGTGACGCCTGGTTCGTTCGTACTGATGTACGACGGCCTGCGGGTGCGCCTCGTCGACGTACGGGAGTACATCGTCAACCAACTCCACATCACGGTGGAGGAGGCGCCCGCCGACGGCCAGCTCGATGCCAATCTCGGTACGGTGACGGGCACGGCCTACGGCCAGGCCAACATCACCCCGGAAGGCGACCTGCAGGTCTATCTGCAGCTCGAGGATGAAAACGGCAAGCCGCTGATGGACGAGGGCGGGTTCTGCAAGCTGCTGATGACGATTCCGATTGAGGGCATCGCCACCGACGACGACAGCCCCTACCGCGAGCTGGCCGTCCCGGAAGAAGAGGAGGAGTAGCCGGACCCGTGGCGCACGCCCGGCTGGAATCGAACCAGCGACCCTCTGCTTAGAAGGCAGATGCTCTATCCACTGAGCTACGGGCGCGCGCCCTGCATTGTACCCAATGCGCGCAGACACCGGCGATCCAATCAGGTAGGCCGGACTTCAGCCCGGCGATCCAAAGGTCGGCGGGTTGAAACCCGCCGCTACCGGGTGATGGTGGGCGGGGCTTCAGCCCCGCGATGGCTAGGTCAGGGGGCTGAAGCCCCCTGCTACCGATACGCGGACGGGGCGGACGGGACGTCCGCGCCATGCGACGCCGGTGGAATGGTCGGGCAGGCCAGATTCGAACTGGCGACCCCCTGCTCCCAAAGCAGGTGCGCTAACCTGACTGCGCTACTGCCCGATCGCAGGGGATTATACCGCGACCGGTCCCGGCGGGCCGGTTGTGTCCGGCGCGCGCTGAGGCTATAATCCACGGCGACCTACAACAATCCAAGCCTCGGGGTTGGTAAGCCGTGTCTCATCTGCTGCAACTGCTGCTGTTTCTGGCGGTCGTCCTGTTCGCCGCCAAGTACGCCGGATACCTGGCCGTCCGCATGGGCCAGCCGGCGGTCTTCGGCAAGATCGCGCTGGGCCTGCTGCTCGGTCCCACGCTGCTGGACATCATCAACTGGCACATCGGCGGCTTCTACTTCTTCGGCGGCGTCGATCCGGCGGCGGTGGCCCACGGCGCGGCGCACGGCGCCAATCAGGTCTCGGAAGCCATTCAGCACGCGGCGGGCAACGCCCCGATCGGCGGCTGGACCGGCGACGCGATCCGCGCCACCACCAAGGACCTCGCCGAACTGGGCGTGCTGTTCCTGATGTTCATGGCCGGCCTCGAGACCGACCTCAAGCAGATGATGAAGGTCGGCAAGGTGGCGCTCTACGCCGCGATCGGCGGCGTGGCGGGCCCGTTCCTCGCCGGCTGGGGCGCGGGCTACGTGTTCAGCGTGATGGGGCTGAACTTCAACATTTACGAGTGCATCTTCATCGGCACCATCCTGACCGCAACGTCCGTGTCGATTTCGGCACAGACCCTGATGGAGCTCAAGCGGCTCAAGACCAAGGAGGGCACCACCATCCTCGGCGCGGCGGTGATCGACGACGTGGTCGGCATCATCGTGCTAAGTTTCGTGATCGCCTTCAAGCCCGCCGGCGAGGGCGGCCACGCCGCGCCTCACCAGCTGCTGGACTGGATCATGATGGGGATGGTCAGCCTCGGCCTGCCCGAGGGCGCCGTGGCTGGCGTGCGGATCGCCTTCCTGGTGCTGATGATGGCCGGGTTCTTCGTCATCGCGGTGATGGCCGACCGCTGGTTCATCCAGCCGCTGGTCAAGCGCTTCGAGCGGATGCCGGTCACCGAGGGACTGTTGGCGGGCGTGCTGCTGGTCGGCCTGCTCTACGCCTGGGCCGCCGAGTGGATCGGCAACGTCGCGGCGATCACCGGTACATACCTGGCGGGCGTGCTGCTGGGCCGTACCGACATGCGTCACGCGATCGAGGAGAAGCTGCACACCCTGACCTATTCGTTCTTCGTGCCGATCTTCTTCGTCAACATCGGCCTCGAGGCCAACGCGCGGCCGATCTTCGAGCCGCTGGCCCACCTGCCGACGATGACCAAGGTGGAGTGGCTGGTGCTGATCTTCACCCTGCTGATCTGCGCGATCGCGGTGTTCACCAAGGTCTGGGGCTGCCAGATCGGCGCCGCGCTCGGCGGCTTCAGCAAGAAGTCCAGCCTGCGCGTCGGCGTCGGGATGATCAGCCGTGGCGAGGTTGGCATCATCGTCGCGCTGGTCGGCCTCAACGCCGGGATCATCGACACCGAGGTCTTCTCGATGATGATCCTGATGGTATTGGTCACCACGCTGGTCACCCCGCTGTGGCTGAAGGTGGTCTTCAAGCACGATCCGGAGGATGAGAACGGCGAAGGCGGCGGCGCGGGCGATGAACCGGAGGACAAGCCCGAGCCCGCCGCCGCGCCAGCCTAGTAGGGGTGGCGCGGGTGTCTCTGCCCGTGATCCCGGTAACGGCGGGTCCCCGACCCGCCGACCTTGAAGGCACAATGTCCGGTAGGGGCGACGCATGCGTCGCCCGCTGCGATGGGATTAACCACAGAGATCACAGAGCGCACAGAGGAGCCGGGATGCGTTGTCAGTGGCGCGGCGTTCGGGCCGCCACTGCCTCGCGCCGCTCCGCCAGCTGCTGCACGGCCGTCGTTTGTGCCTTGTCGAGTTATAATCGCATGGGGTAACAGTGAGTTCACCTGCACACCATCGCGCGTGCCGAGGGTCGGCGCACTTTGTTGTCCTTCTGTTGCTGGCCTGCTTCTCCTGCAGTGATGCACCACAGCATGAGTCTGTCGTGTGGCAGCGTCAATTGGCGGACATACCCGAGCTTGCCATCAGTCCCAATGGTAACTTACTGGCCGCTTGTGATTGGCAGCTCTACTGCTTGTCACCAACAGGACAGGTCCTCTGGCTGCACAAGAGGGATGCATTGTCTTGGGGGCCACCCGCCGTCGATGTGGATGACAACGTGTACATGTGCACTGGAGAGGGCGAGCTATTCTCGCTGACGGCCACAGGCAAGCTGCGCTGGTCAACCATGCTGGATAACCCTACCTGCTCCGCCGTTGCCTATGACGGCCTGTCCAGCGTCTATGTGCTCGATGGGTGGAATGCCGTTTACTCGTTTTCCACAGAGGGAGCACTCAACTGGAAACGCGAGTGCTATCCCCCCCTCATGCGTAGCGGCAGTAGATACAACAATCATGCGCCAATCGGAGGAGACAAACCGGGGATAGCCGCTGGCGGGACAGTACTATACGCGGACGACAAGAGCGACGAGCACGGCCTCTATGCTCTGTCACCTGCTGGCGATGTGCTGTGGCACACGGATGAGCTGCTCTACCAATACAGGTATATCGCCGAACTGGAACTGATCGTGAGTCCGAGGATGTGCGCGGTCTCGGCTCAGGATGGCAGTCTTCTATGGGAGGCTGATTTGGGTGTGCTGTATGGCGAACATCCGCCAGTTCTAGCCGCTGACGGAAATCTGTGGTTCACGTCGTCAGGCATTCGGCACGACCCCCTGGAGGATGGCAAGGGCCTTCGTTCAGGACTGCACGCTATTAGCCCGGAAGGTCTGATCGTCTTCTCATATGAAATGCCTTCAATGGCTTACTCGCGACCTGTTCGCACTGCCCCCGACCTGCTGGCATTTGTCGGAGAGGACGGGGTGCTCTATCTGTTCAACGTGGTCCACA
>Ga0180429_10000812_pt1 | contig 27202 bp, 32 predicted proteins | sample SS_ome_FD_132428 | JGI IMG/M metagenome (GOLD analysis project Ga0180429, IMG submission 132428) | Hypersaline lake sediment archaeal communities from the Salton Sea, California, USA - SS_1_S_1 metaG | ecosystem: Environmental > Aquatic > Non-marine Saline and Alkaline > Hypersaline > Sediment ...
AATAAATCAACCTTCTGAGCGTCCCGATCATTATTTTCTACTACAATGATATCTTCATAACCCTTCAGGGTATAGTTGCTTGTTCCCGGGATGATGTAAGTCATGCGAACACTCAGATTCGTCTTTTCATAAAGATAAATCGCGAGTCCAAGCTGATGACCTGCCGCATCAATATTTAGATAGATAGACTCTCCTGCTTTGATGACCTGCTCTTCTAAAAAGCTTTCTGAAGTAATAGTTTTCAATGCTTTTACAGGGAGACCATCAGCTGGAATGTCTAAAGAAGGAGCCTCGAATCCTCCTGAAACCCGGACATCCTGTTCACCGGATCCAAGGGATTGATATAGGGCAAAATCAGACTGTTCCAGGTTGCCATTGACATATCGGAAACGATAATACCTTTTGGATAGATAAACCCATCCTGTGTCACCCAAAGCATGTTCTGTTAAATCGATAGATTCCACTGTGGACCAAGAATTCCCGTCGTCACTTTCTTCAACATATAATGACCCGGCTTTATCTGCAAAAGCATAGCCCCTCACTTTAGAAATTAGTACATCTCCAAGCCGGTCCTGGCCATACTGGTTATAAACCTCTGTAGCTTTAAGAGGCAGATTGGTCAACAGCTCTGCGCCGCCGCTGACATCCATATTAGGAACTGTAAAATCCGTATCCCCCTCCCGAAATGGTTTCACCGCACCTGGTCTTGAATCAGCATCCAACGGAAACAAAAAATTGTGTTTAGCCAATGTTCATCCTCCTCTGTTTTTGTATATCTCTTTAATCTGGCTAATCGAACGGATGAAGCACGCGCCATAGATCACCCCCTAAAAGGCAAAATAAAAAAGCCTATATGACGGCTTCCGGCGGGTATTCTTCATTAAAGATTTCTTTGTACTGCTCAGGAGACACAAGCCTTTTATCTACCCCATCTTTGAAGTCTTCTGCGGTACAGTCTTTATAATAGAGTGCTTGTTTCACCATGTCTGTTGTGGCCCAATTATAGTAAAGTGCCAACACCCAAAAGTTCATTGCTGCTCCTCCCCTTTCAATTGAAGCGATTGAATCTTAAGTTTTGCCAGTTCCTGCCCCATAAGTTTGTATGACTCCTCGAGGGCTTTTCGAGCCAGCCTCTCCTCTGTCAGCTGGCGGCCAAGTGACTCTGTTAAGCTTGGCGGCGTATAGAGCTGACTTTTTTTTGATTCTTCCCACCACAACTGCAACTCCTCTTCCGACGGAATAGGCGTCCTTAAATTCCATTCTTCAATATAAGACCCATTTCCATCGTTTCTTAAGACAAAATCCTTTTTGGGAATGGCATCAGGATACTTGTACATGATGGCATCATATAAGATCATAAGCTCGCCTCCTAAATGTTTCGGTAATTCCGACCGCCTAATTCCAAGATATCGAAATAATTAAGAACCCCATTGCTGTCCATGATATAACGGGTCTTGGATCCGGAATAACCCGCATACACGTAAATCTCGATATAATCTCCTTCATCAAGTGGAACGTTTACTGTGCCTGTCACCGTCGCGTGAAATTCTGTTGAATCGCTGTTATCTTTTGGAGATGGAATGATGAAGCGATTCATCAATTTATATTTAGCTCCGTTCTTATAAACATAAAGCTCAAAGTTTGAATATTGGAGTGAGTTTTCAATATACAGACTTGCGCCTACCAGGTACATACCGGAATGACTGGCCTTAAATCTGTTGTTTTTCGTATCAAACAATTTATGGCTGTCTTTGATGATTCGGTTGAATTTGATTTTCTGGAGTTCCCCTCTTATCAAAGCTTGTCTGCCCGTTGTCCCTATGTTCGCATGGGCAAAACCAGATATTTTTTCCCATTGGGTCCAGCCAGACTCATTCCACCAGTGCCGAATCCATGTCCCCGTATTATAGTAATAATCACCGGTTTCATTTGCGGTCCCATAAAAGTATTGAGTAAAACGATAGTTCGAACGCTTTTCGTTTTTCACAAATCCATAGCTGAGTGGATAACCAGTTTTATTGCCCTGGCCAATATCCATTAGTGTAATGCCGAGAGGATATTCACTTCCTGCAGTCCGGGCATCTTGTATCGCCTCTGAATCTGGTAAGACAGTCAATTTCTCATTGGTAAACGTTTGATCCGCGTATGTTTTCGCATTCTCTTCGGCGTGATCTGCTTTTTCCTGGGCAGCACTCGGCGTTTCCTTGGCATTCCATTCTGCTCTTTCATCTGCTGTAATATGAATGGTTTCATCATCAACATGTCGATTAAATTCAGCTTTTGAAGCTTGCTGCACATTCTCTACATTCGCAAGCCCAATTTGAGCCTTTGTCGTACCATGCGGATTATTCAGATCATTTTTATGGGCAGCCAGTTCTTTGTGTGCGTCTTTTATGCCTTTTTCCCAACGATTGACGTCATCTTCGTTTATCGGATCATCCGGGAGCCAGTCCGTCTTTGCTTTGTAAGCCATTTATTCCACCACCTCAAATGTAAATCGGAAATCGAGCGCGCGGTTGGTACTGACATCCAGGTCAGGACTTCGTTCTGTAATCACGTGGTCTTGATCATCAATGATTTTGACACTTTCAATGTGACTGACATCTTCCTCACGTTTAGTCAGTACAGTGACAGTTGTGCCATTGATCGTGATGTCGGCAATCTCAGTTTCTTTCCCATTCAACAAAACCTTTTTGATCCTGTTTTTCAGATCGGCCGCCACGCGCGCCCTGTATTTTTTTGTGATCATGTTAAAACCACCTCATTATTATCAAGTGTGACAGAATAGCCGACCCGGAGCTCCTTTATTTTTCGATATCTTCGATGATTCATAATGAACGTATCCTTAATCTTCAGCTGTTCATTAAAGCCCGGCCGAAATGTATATGCGAGGTGAGCCGGCTTTATATTTTCAAGTGTTTCAATAAGCTCTCTGACATTCTGCAGGTCGTCAATGTTGATATCTACATTAAAGCGGTACTCCTTTGGAAGCAGCCGAACTTGAGCCGAAGGATTCTTTAAAAATCGGTTTAAAGCTTGTTCGATAGCCTGATAAGTAGCCGGCGGAATATTAGATGTCTTCGATATCAGCCGTAGTCGCCTTATCTCTATAGAATCTCCAGATTCTCTGGCCACATTTAATAGAGCTTCCCACCGATCAAGGCCCCATGTCGCTGTTGTAATGAACAGTTGATCTGTCAGATCAAAAATATCATTGTTCTGCTGCTCAAACTCCGGAGCCTCCGCTTGTAGAATCTCGCTCATTTCTCTGACTTTTGTGAGGAACGGCGGCAAATAGTTCTCCATTTCTTCAATCTTGCTCAAGGATCGTCACCGTCCCAAGCTTTGGAATGTCTTCATCCTTCAGCTCTAAGTTTTTTGTGTCCCCATTAATTTTCACACCGGAATAATCGCTGACAGACTCCGAGTTAAACACAATGTTATTGATTTTCGAAAGCCGGATAATGCTTTCTGTAAAGGCGATATCCTTAAAAAAGCTTTTCACTTTTTCTTCAATTTCTTTTTGAACATCTTCAAGTGTGTAATCAGGTTCGGGGGCAACAACGACTTCAATATCAATCGTTTTATATACCGCACTTTCGACGGTAACCGTCGCCCCAATTGGAGCCTGTCCCTCCCCTTTGCCTGGTTTAGGATCAATATAGTCTTTTACCTTATGGACCAAGGTTTCCGATGCAGGTTCCATTTTGGCATTCGTAATCACGATTTTAACCGTTCCATCTCCATCCCAAAGAGGAAATACCTTCGCCCGGCCAACGCCGTCTACCTCTTCCGCCCATTGCTTATAATGCATTTTATTTGCGCTTACGGCTTCGCGCCGGACCCGGACGGAATACCGCGCATACAATTCTTTGTCTGTTTCCTCTTCTTTTCCTGGAACTAGGAGTTTCCCCATGATAGCTGAATCAAGTCCTGGAATTGTATCGAGAGAAAGGAGAGGACGCCCGTCTAAATTTGCATTTCCGGCTTCTCCGGCGGTTTCACATTCCAAATATCCATCCCTCGTATATTTGAAATACAGATTGTCAATAAAGAAGCGGGAGCCTACGGGAATGTTAATGCCTTTTGTAAATTTTGCGGCCCTGACTGCTTTTGTTGCTGGCTGTCTTTCCAAACCGGCTTCAGCGGCCCGCCTGTCTAAAAATTCACCTTGCGCAGTGTCGGCGAAGACCAATTCTAACACCGTGTCCAGCCAGATATAGGATTGAGCGAGTTCTGCAGCCGCCGGCGCCAACGCATTCCAAATCACACTGTTTTCCCGTTTATCAATATCAGCTGGGACACGATCAAGCATACGCTCCATAATCTCATCAAACGTCTGATCTTCAAACATCTTCGCCAATCACCTCCTCAATCTCCAAGGTTCCTTCATCTGTTTCAACCGTAAATGATACATGAAAGGCGTCCTCTATTTTCTCGATTCCAAAATCTTTGACGGCCGTGATTCTTTCGTCAAAAATCAGAGCCTCCTCGATCAGTCGCGGGATCTCCATTTCCTTATAAGCATCGGTCGTTTCATTGTCAGAAAGAACCTCCTGCAGTTCATTTCCGATATCATGGCTATAGATCGGATAACCATAACGTTCCGTTCGAAGGGCCATATAAACCATTTGTTTAATGGCATCAAGTCCTGATATGATTTCATTCGTTATTCGGCCGGAATCAAAATCAATTTTGTATGTTTTTGAAGTCTCAATGACGTCACTGTCATCCTCGATATCTTCAAATTCCACTTCCGGGGAAAGCGCCATGTCAGACACCTCCTATATCTTGTCGATCACAAAAAAAGATTGCCCGCCTGGCATGGCTGCAATCATCACATGGTCACCTGTATTCAATTGATTGTATAAACGGATGGTTTTTTTCTCACCGTCAAGCTCTATTTCCCTTGTATGTTCCCTTAAATGTTCAGCCACAACCAACAAATCAGAGGGAATCACCAATTTGTCATTGTCTCGAATTTTAATGCTGAGAGGTGAGGCTGATACGATTTCCGCGGGCATCACATCGACAGGAGATTCTGCATTCACGGCTCCGAGAGCCAATTCCTTTATGGCATCACTTAATCTCATGATGCCGACGCTCCACTTGGCATATGGTTTTTAGGGACAACATCGATCGTCATCGTGTGTTTTGAACCCTTAAATTCATGCTTGTCTGTATCGACCCAATACTTTTGTTTAATGCCGACCTCCGGGATCGAGATGTACACCGGCATGCCGCTTTGAAGATCCGGAATCCCAAGCGCCTGAATGCTTTTCAGCTCCTTTTTAACACCCTTTTTCTGTGACTGTCTAACTTTAGCCCGCTCTTGAAGCTGCGCCTGGTTGATGTTATTCGATACCGTTTCAACATATTGCAAAACACCATATTTTTTTATGCCGGTGCTGTCGCTTGCAGTAGCTGTATAAGTTTTGTTGTCTTTCTGTCGGCGCATTTTAACGCGCGTCGCTGTATCATTTATGGATGTACTGTACTGATAGTCCATAATATTGACGCCGGTTTCTAATACCCAAATTTCCGATGGGTCTGGCCATGCCCGCAAACCGAGCTTTCCTTTGGATGAATAGAGCTGAAAGTTTTTCCCCGTTTGCTTTTTGGTCTCTTTTAAGGCCTTCAAAATGATGTCATAGAGCGATGTATCGTCTTTAATAACTAGGGATTTAATTGTATACCCTGTGTTGGCGATCGAAGTCTTTGGGATTTGAAAATCGTTGGCGATTCGGTGGACAATTTGATCCGCCCGCTTGTTTGAAAAAACATAGACATCTTTATTTTTCACAAGATACTGCAGCATATCATAAGCAGTGAACACTATCGTATGTTCATCAGGTATCCTGGAAAACACAATTCCGCGGAACAGCTCTTTGCCTTTCCACTTGAATAAAACCGTGTCGCCTTCCTGGACACTGTAATATTTTTGATCGCCTTGTTTGACCACGATCGTCGCTTGAATAGAACGGGGAGCCTGGTACCGCTGGCCTTCAAGGGAAACACTTTCTGTCACCAGCTCCCGCCATTCCGTTTCTTTTACTACGAATAGTTCAATCATATTCGTTCACCCCACCTGTTTTCATTGAGGTATTTTTAGTTTCTGGCCGGGGAAAATCCAATGACCAGGCTGCCTTATGTTTCGTTTACTCCGCTTGATCATCGCTGTTTTATTCGCATTCCAGATTTTCCGCCACTGCAGGCTGTTTCCATAAAATCGGCCAGCAATATGCCAGAGGGTATCCCCTTTTTTTACGGTGTATACTTTAGGCGCTGCCTTTGACGGGCGTTTCTTTTTCGTCTTCTTTTTTTGCTTGATCTTTCGCGGAGACGCTGTTTTATATTCCTTTAATGTGATATCGAAATCACGGTCTCCAATGTCTTTTTGGCCTTCATGATGAGTAAAGGCATCGATGCTGCAGTTTAAATTGATCTTCGTACCGGTAACAAGAAATCGAACCGGCTTTTTATTTTTCATCCATCGTTCGATTGTGGCAATTGCATTTTCCGGCGAAGGGAATCCCTTATATTCAGCCAAAGGGGAATACTTCTTCGGAAAATAAGAGGAAAACGAAATGGTTTTGGCATTCGGATCGTTGATGAATGTCAGCTCGCCAAATTTGGCCACTTGAACGGTTTCATTTGCCGTGTTGTTGGTTACGTCTATTTTTTCAGGAAGCACGGGGAAGCGCAGCTTTTCCTTCCCCTGAGATAGCCAAAATTCATAAACAGAATTAGTCAAAAGCTACACTTCCCTTCGTTCCAATGTTAATGTCCTCTTCTAACTCATCAACTAAGGCCTGTTTGATTTTATCAATTAAGCGATCCACATCTTGATCATTGTGAAAATGCTGATCGCCATTAAAATGGATGTTGATTTCTTTGGTTCCAGACGGGACGACCGTGACGGCACCAGTTTGGCCAGATGTGGCAATATCCACTTGATCAGATGACATGCCAGATTGTTGAGACGATGGATCGATCACATCAAGACCAAGTGCCTGTGCTGCCTGAGAAAGCAGATAACGACCGCGGATGCCGCGCTCTTCTGGAATAATCCATTCCCGTTTTCCACCTTCACCGATGCGAGCAATTTGTTCATTTGTGATTAACCCGCCGTTCGCATAACCCTTATAGCCGCCGCCATTTCGCTTGCTTCTCATTCCCGGCGTGTTAAAAACAGAACCATACCGAGCTTTGATGTAATTGATGGCTGCCACCGCATTATGAATCGGGTTCCAAATATCATTTAACCCTTTCATCTTATAGGCATTAAAGGTAGGATCGATGGTTTGCATTAATCCTTTTGATGGCGTGCCCCGCTTGGCGTTGCTGTCCCACAGGTTAATGGCCCGCGGGTTTCCGCCTGATTCATGCATGGCCATTTGAGATAGTGGCCCAAGCCAACTCATCGACGTGCCTGTGATCATAAGAGCCTTCTGCAGCCAGTCTTTTATGTTGCCGCCGACTGCCCCCATTCCTGCAAAAGCTCCAGCAAGAGAGCCGGCTTGTTTTTCGGCGAAGCTCTTCACATCAACTGAGCTTAAACCTTTCACGATACCAACAGACGCAAAACGCCCAAGGCTCATCATGACTCGGGATGGGGAGTGAATATCTAACTCATCGCGGAAAGCTTGTTCCACTTTCTTGGCCAATTCCTTGGCAGCTTCTTTTACTTCATTCTCTTTTGAATTCATGCCGGATACAAAATTACCAATCATGCCAGATCCCCAGCCTCTTGATGACTGTTTCGAATCAAGAAACGGCTTATTGATATGGGTGTTGATATATTGGTTTGTACCTGTAGGCGTAGCATTCTGACCAGCCGCAAATCCTCTAACCGTATTCACACCCCATGAAGAAGCCGTATTCACTGTATTTTGAAAAGGCGTCTTCACTTTTGACTGCAAGAATCCATCTGTTCCGGTAGAAGTTGCATTCTGCCCTGAAGCATATCCAGCTACGACATTTTTCCCGAAGGATGGGGAACTTGTCACCAGGTTATTAAAAGGTGTTTGAATGTTTTTCTTCTTCCAGTCTTCTATAGAGACAACGTTTGAATTGAGACCTTCGTCAAAGCCTTCTGTAAATTGCTGACCAAAAGACGATGCTTGATTCGTCATGTTTCCCGCATTCATTGATGGCGATACAGAAGCAGCAGAATAGGAAACAGCGCTAGAAATAGGTGCAACAGTTCCGACATCCGTAGAAACAGAGCCGATATCATCAACAACCCGCATACCGAGTTGAGTTGCCGCTTGTGAGAGCAGCAGCTTTCCGCGGCCCCGGTTGTTTTGAGTTGGGATAACAAATTCGTTCCCGGCTTCGCCGATCCATGAAATGGTTGGTTTTGTGATATAGCCACCTGTAGCATTTTTATCGGTTTTCTTTTCTATAATATGAAAGCCAGTTTTCTCTTCACCTATTTTTTCAAAGGTTGTTTTATTTTTACCCTGCCATAGATCGTCCCAGCCTTGTTTTATACCGCCACCAAAATCCTTTACCTTATCCCAGACGTTGCCGACCCAGCCAAAAGCTTTTTCAAACGCTTCAGAAATGTCATCTGCGACCCCAACAATTGGCTCTCTAACATGTTCATCAAACCAATCAGAAATATTGGTCCAGTATTTGATCACTTTATTTTTTGCCATCATAAAGTGACCGTAAATTTGGATAGCTGCTATAATCAGGTTTTTAATGATCGGATCCCAGACGTTCTCAGTGAACCATGTCGAAACAGTGTCCCATGTTTCCTTGATCCAATTCCATGCTTGGACAAGCCCATTCCAGATATCTGTTGCGGTCTGAATCGCAGGCTCCAAAATCGGATCCCAAACATTTTCAACGAACCAGGTTGAAACAGTCTCCCACGTTTCAGAAATCCAGTTCCATGCTTTGACGAACCAATCCCACACATCTAACGCAAATTGGACAACGTGGGACAATATTGGATCCCAAACATTTTCGACAAACCAGGTCGAGACGGTTTCCCATGTTTCAGAAATCCAGTTCCAAGCCTGAACAAGCCAGTTCCACACATCTATTGCGAACTGAACTACATGGGACAATATTGGATCCCAAACATATTCCATGAACCATGATGAAGCAATTCCCCATACCAACTGAATGGTATACCAGGCTACCGCAAAGAAGCCTACGACATTGTTTATAACTCTTACTCCAATATTGTATATAGGCGTCCAAACGTTATCTTGAAACCACGTCTTTACAGTTTTCCAAGTGTCTTGGATCCATGACCACGCTTGTTTGAACCAGCCCCAGACTTGAATAGCAAAATCGACGACAGGTTTCAGAAAAGGATTCCAAACTTTTTCTTCGAACCACGTTGTGACGGTTGACCAAGTATTCTTAATCCAGGTGAGCGCATCATCAAACGTTTTAGAGACAGGATCGGATACATTTTCTTGAAACCAATCAGATACCTTTTCCCATGTCTTTTGAATGTTGCTCCAAGCTTCTGACGATTTTTTCACAATAGTATCCCATGTTTTCATGATGCCGCCATCATCAATCCACTTTCCAATGGATTGCCCAAAGTCTGAACCGCCAATACCGCCGGCGACACCACCAATAACACCACCGACTGCGGTTCCGACTCCTGGTGCTATTAAGGTTCCGACGGCAGCCCCTGCACTGGCTCCTGCAGCTGATCCTGCCAAGCCGCCACCAAAACCGCCTAATTTTTCACCAGCATTGTCTTTATTCATGCCAATGAGTTCGGTTGCAGCAAGCGCGGTTCCTAAGATTGGGACGCGTTTACCGACTGATTTGGCCCCTTTTCCTGCTTTGCTCCAGAACCCGCCGCCTCTCGTTTGGTTTGGATTTGACGGAGAAACTCTTTCTCCTTGACCAAACCAAGGGTTGCGGTATTCCGGTCCTCGACGGCCTCCACCAGCTCTTTTATTTCTACCACCTGGGGTGAGAGGGCCTCCTGTTCTCCCACCGGAACCCGGTCTGTTTTTTAACCACTTGTAGCCTGCGAAAACACCAGAAACTAGCTTCCCAACAGGCTTGAGAAGACGTCCCACCTTACCAATAAAGGCTAAAGCGAACGCATCAGCAAGAAGGGCACCACCAACAGAACCTTGACCGGTGACCGCATCCCAATTTAATTTAGCGAGCTTTTTCGCAATGCGCATCGACAACTCAACCGGATCCAAGGCATCCACAAAGCTGACAACAAATGTCCGGCCGGCTTTTGTTCCGGCATTGACGAAACCATTTTCGGATGATTTATCATCAATTCCGAGCAAACCATTGATAACCCCATTAATGATACCACCGTAAGTGCTGCCGAGATTGCCTGCCATTTTAATTAAACCGGGTTCTCCCGTCTTTTTCCACCATTCTCCGAAGACATCCTTCGTGTTATCCAGCACGATCTGCCAACGGGTTTTAAAATCCATATCCCTGTATTTTTGCAGCTGATCAAACCGTTTTTTCAGCTCAGGATCTTCTTTAAATTTAAGCTCCAGCTCTTTCTTTTGTTTCTTCGTGAGCTCTCCAGGAAAAAGGATTTTAAACTGTTCACCGATGAAACCAAACACATTTTTCGTCGGATTCAAGAAACTTTCCGCAAAGGCCTTTCCTGCCTTCTGAGCTTTATTTGTAAGATCTGTCAGTACAAAAGAGTATTCACCGCGCCATTCTCTAAACGCTTCAAGAGCCGGCTGAAATGCCTCTGCCAGCCCTTTTCCCCATGGCATGAGAATGGAGTTATTGATAAATGACTTAACCCCTAAAAATAAGTTTGCGAGGTTGTCAGACATCTTGACCATCATGTCATTGTATTTTCCAAATTCCTTTGTGACCTGCGGCCAAGTTTTAGAAATGTCCTGTCCACTCTCCGCTAATTTCTCAAGTTTGCCGCGGGCCTCACCCGAGATCGCCCCCATTTCTTGCAGGGCTGCCGTTGCATCCCCAATCGGACGGCCAGACTTGATCCCGTCATAGAGGCGTCCCATCCAAAGAGCGACTTCCGAGAATGGCCGCTGCACACCTGCAGCCACGTCCCCGACAAGTTTCATCCCTTCAGCAGTAGAAAGGGCGTTTCCTGTAAAGACCTGCAGCACCCGGCTTGATTCAAAAATTTCATCCCGGGTAAATGGAGTTTGACCAGCGAACGTTGTTAATTCGTCCAGTCTTTGATCAGCTTTAGCCCGGCTTCCGAGTAGTGTTTCAAATGCAGTGGTCATATTTTGACGGTCGGCAACCATCTTTAAAGGAACGACAATTCCCCCGGTCGCCCCGGCTCCTACACCGAGAATTCCGAGTGTTGAAGTTGCCGCGGAAGCGATCGCCTTCAAAGGCTTAGTTGCAAGGTCTAACACTTTGACAGTGGCGGTCCATGTACGATTCAAGTGTTGGTTCGCAAATGACGTAACCCGACGGGCAGGCGCGGTAAAACGATCAATCGCTTGAATGCTTGATCTGTAGTATTCCGGTATTTCACGCCTTGCACTTGAGACGATACGATTCACGGTTTTCGTCACCATGTCTACTGCCCGAACTGTAACATTGTAGCCTCTTCCTAGCTGATCTTTGGCATACCTGGAAATACGGCGAATGACGGCCGTCGCCCGATCCTTTACCTCAATAAGGATTCTGCGAGGACCAGATAAGTGACGATCTAAATATCGCCTCAATCGCAGAATCTGCGGTGTTGCCCGGTCTACCACTTTCATCATGATTTCATGTGTTCGCGGCAACCGCCGCGCGATAAATCGGTTCATTTTTTGCATGGATCGGGTCGCCAAATCTTTCACAGACAGGACAAGCTGATGAGACTTGCCGATATCCCTAAGGATGAACATATGAATTCTTCTCAATGTTTGGCTGGCCTTGTCTCTTGCCCGAATGACAAACGGGCGCTGTTCAGTCCTTTGTCTGAGTCTATCAATACGAACCATCTCACCCCGAATCGCACGTAGACGGGAGGTCATGCGATCCTGCAGATCAAAGCGTGCAGTTAATTTGGCCATAATCTATTTACCTCCCTTCTTTGCCTCTTTCTCTAAAACTTCAAGCTTGTGACCGATAAGTCCAAATAAAAACGCCTTAAAATGTCGAGGCGCTTCATAGATTTCTAATAGTTGGGATGGAGAATAATGAAGCTCATGCATGCAGTAATACAAATACACGGCCTCCTTATTCCCATCCTTGATTAGTTTTTTACAGCTGCTTCTAAATCTTCTGGATCGTCTTCAAAGCCGTTGATTTCGATTGCTTTGTTGAGCCAGTTCGCGTATTCTCCTCCGACTGACAGCACGCGCTTGGCGACTTCTACTGGATCAGGTGTTTTATATGCCTCTCGCAACTCTTTTGAACGGAAATCCGGGTAAACAGTAGACTCAACCGCAATTCGGGCATAGAAACGTTGAGTGTCCAGGTCTTTCACGCGACCCCGGCCTTTCACATTTTTATAGGTGGTGTTCTCTTTTTCCAGCTCATCGATGCGCTCTGTCGTGATGGCCTTGAACACAAAAGGAATGACGTTTCCCCCTTTGTCTTTAAACCGTTTTGAGATAGGCACCTTTACTTCTTCTGCTTCCTCCGTTTGTCCCGGCATAAAGAAGGAAAGATCATATACTTTTTCGTTTTGTTTTTCGTTCATGTGTATTAGCTCCTTTTCATTTTGTCTTTAGGCAATAAAAAAACACTCTCAGTGGTTGAGAGTGTTATGGTAAAATATTCATTGTTCATATAGCTCGCTCCGTGAAGGAGGTGAGACAAATGATAACAATAACAGAGATGTTCAGCATTCTATTTGCAAACAATATTTTTCTTGTTGCTTTGCTAACTTTTATTTTAAAGCTGAACAAAAAAGATCCTACTGAGAAAAATCAGTAAGATCTACGTCACATCGACCGTATGGTGAAGGAGCACCTGCGGTCTTTTTTACACCTTGAGTATACATTAAGTGCATACTCAATATATATTATCGTATCACAGGTGTGTATTTTGTAAACATATTTTCATTTATTTTTTAAGCCTTAAATAACAGCTTAAAAAGTATCATTCAGTTTTTCAGGAACATCGAAATCTTCAAATGTGAACGGCACTTCTTCTTCGAGCGCCTCTGAGTCGACATCGAGTCCCGCGATTTTGGCGGAGTCAAAGTTCACATCAAACAGTGTGACCCGTTCAGTTCCTCGCCCTGCAGACTGGTCATCGAGAACGGCTTGCAATGTGAAATACGGATCTTCTCCCTTTTTTACATAGTTCAACATCAGCTGCACAAACCTTGAGGTAACTTTGTAGAACGTTGCCGTTCCCGTTCCGTTTGCCCCCGTTGTCTTATGCCCTGTCATACGGCGGCCCATGACATTGACCTCTGCTTTATTTTTCTCAACGTTTGCTTCAAATGTTTTAATAAAGGCCAGTTCTTCACCATCCAAAAACAGACGGCCTTCTTTTCCTGAAATCGTGTTTTGAGCTTTAAAAGCCATCTTACTTCACCTCCACATTAAAGTAGAATTTTTCAGCTGCGTCAACCGGCTGAACGGCCAGGTCAATCAAGAATCCGTCATGGTCCTCATTCAGCTTGATAGTCAGATCGTTTTCTGAATCAAAGCCTATAATCCCGTCTCCGTCTTCCAGTGTCGTCAGGTATTGAATGATGAGCGTTTTGACATACTGCAGGCCATCATCAGAAGCCGGGATGTCACTGCCGGTTCCTTTTCTAGATTTAATGAGCGCTTTAAGTTCCCGCGTAAGATCGTTGTTGATCGCATCCAGAACCCGGATGATTTTGTTTTTTGAGAACTTCTTATTTTTCTCGGCCGTAAAGGTCGTGAGAGAATTAATATCCTTTTCAACGCTGACAGATTTATCGCGAGCGTCAAACGTGAATAAGAACTCCCCGTTGTTCAGCTTTTCAATGACTGTGTCATCATCAAGGCGGTTCAGGACATCCACCGCACCTTCGTATTCAACAAAGGTCAAGGATTGATTGAAAGAAGCTCCCGCGCTGGCCCCGGCTACCCATGCTGTAGCCTGATGCGGCGCAATCTCTGTACCGTCTTCCAACAGCACGCCTTCTGTTACATTGATAATACCTTCATAATCCCCTTTATAGCCGAAAAGGACACCTTGAACCTTGCGCCCCTGCTTATCGCGTAAACGTTGAATAAAGGATACGAATGTGGCTTTCAGCTGCTCACTGTTTTTCACCGGTAATGCGATGGTATCGAAGTATTCTGTTTCGGCTGCCTCCAAGAAGTCCATATAGTCTTCATTCGATACACTTTTGTCTGTGCCGCCAGACAACCGGACTCCGGCAGAAGTGTTTAATTTTCCTTCTTCCTTGTCACCTTCAGCCCCTGAAAGCGGAATTGTAATGGTCAGTTCTCCTTTTCCAGTGAAGGTGACATATTGGTTTGACTTGAGTTCCTCTGCCTTAGAAACCGTCTGTTTATCGACTTCAGACTGATTAAAGAATGTAGTGACGTCAAATTTTGAAGAATCCAGGACATTCTCGCTGACTTGAATAATAATGTCATTGCCCTTTGTGCCGCCATAATTGGCTGTAGCTTTTACACCTTCACCAATATCACCTGTAGCCCGGTTTCCTTCATTCAAGCGATACAGGAGAACCGTCTGTGCTTTTTTCTTAGCCTCTCTGAAAAGTAGGAGGGTTGGATCATCAATTGGCAAACCGACTTTCTTATTCAAGTCCTCAATGCTTGAAATTGAAATGAACTTTTTCGCTTCTCCCCAGCTTGTTTTAACAGGTACAGCCGCAATCCCGCGATCACCAAGAGAAACGCGTTCTTGGGCTGTCGTTTTGAAATTAAAATAAATGCCGGCACGTTCCTTTTCCTTGCCGGGCGTAAATGTTCCGCCATTCATTTAGTTAGCCTCCTTCCGAAGAAATTCGCGTATGCGTTTCTTCGCTTCTGATTTTGTTACTTGCTTCTGCCCTAAACCAAAAAGAGCACCGTCCAGAACTTCCGGTTTAACCCCGAATAGCTCTTTACTGTGCTCCCGTAAGTCTTGAATATGAAAAAGAGATTCAGGGCGGCGCGTGGTATTCTCTTGCCCCTGAACCTCTTCATTTTTTGCTTTCTTTGTATCCACTTATTTCACCCCGCTTGTAAATTCAAAATCTTGAAGAGCTGGCTTTTCATCTCTTTTGTACCAATACCGGCTGTTCCATTGAATAATCAACACAGCGACCCCTTTATCAGATATTCGTGATTCTATCCGATTGATTCGCAAAGATTCCCCCGTCTCCGTTCCTTCAGTATCAACAAGAGGAATCGTGCTGCGCCTCTCCCGTACAGCCTCCGCGATTTTCTCAGCTTCATCATGAGCCAGTTGTGAATCCTTATGAAATAGCTTCACATTGAGGCTGTATGTTTTCATATACGTTGATACGGTGTCATTCCCATCCGCTACGGAAGGCGGCGGAAAATAGAGAGACGGGGTTTTAATTTGAATAGGAATCTCCCGGTCATATATTTGGACGGGAAACACCCGATAAAAGAAGTTCATAATGGACCCGACTTCATCGTTCAAGCCATCACCACCTTTAAAATTCATCCAGCCATTCCTGAAGCTTACGGTCTAAGCTTCTTTCAAACATTCGCTCAAAGATCGCCAGGGCATTGTCCCAGTAGCCGGATCCGTCAACCCATTGAAACTTCAACAGCATTCCGGTTTCCGCAGCGGGATCATATTCAAAGCGGTCACCTTTCCATCGCCCAGGAACCCACCGGCGGTCGAGATTCTTTGATGGATCAATTGTAAAGTGCCCATCGTTTGCAAAAGAAGCGTATTCCAAGTTGGTCCCTACATCCAATGTCAGATTGCCAGCTGTCGTAGAGAAAATATTGTCTGCGTCACCTTTCTCAAAGGAGTTTAAAAGGCGGCGCGTTTCGACGGTTTCAGTTTTCATAATTTCATCTTGCACAATCTCCAAAAATTCATAGCCCATCGCCTCAAGCCAAAGCTCATATTGACTTTGAAGCCCTCCATCAATTGCGTCATCGAGGGCCTGAATAAATTCATCTAAGCCGTCAATTCTCATAGGTTGTCACTCCTGACTGCCGTCACTTCAATATGATGATTTTTAATTTTTCTTGGCTTCTGCAGCTTATAAGAAGTTCCTTCCCAAATCACTTTGTCATTCAGTCGAATATCAGCTGAAGCTGGGAAATGAACCAGAAAGGAGTGAACGATCAATGTATTCGGCTCCTGCTGCACAACGGATTGATTTTTCTCCGTAAAGTAACACGCTTGATCTAAAATATCCGGTTCATCAGGATAAAAGAATTCTGGCTGGCCATCCTGAACCGGAACACCATACCGGGATTCCGACGGCTGTTCCTCTTTTAGATGGTAGATGTCACAACGGTGTGTTAAGAGCCGGCTGTAACTCATAATGCCCTCACCCTAAGAAGAACAGATCCTTTACCATCAGGTGGGACATTTGGATCCTCAACAAAATCTTTTAATAGATTTGCGACATCTGGCTTTTGAATGGTCTGACCATCTCCAAGCGTATAGGAATAGTCTCCGATTTTTTCAGATTTATAGCCCTTGACGATAGATTCATCAGAATTGATCAAAGCGAAATATTGCGCCATCTTTAATAAGGCAAGCTTAACCTTTTCCGGCAGTGGATGATATTTCTCACCAGAGAAATCATGACCGGCAATGTTTTGAATTTCGGTTTCTGCCTCTAAAATATCGTGCTGAAGCAGGTCATCAGGCCGAGCCTTGACCGTATCGAAAACAGAATAGGCAATCACTTCGTCAGGAGTGATCAACATGCCGCGTCACTCCCCTTGTTTCTGCAGGATGAAGGCAATCCTTTCATCTGCGTTTTTTAACGCTGCAGGATCGCCGCCAAGATCAGAGATAATGTCCTCTTGTCCTGCCTTCGTCATGCCTCTCAATTCTGATTCTGTGTATACTTTCGAATCAGGCGATGCCGCTGATGTTTTAGCGGCCGCTTCCTCTTCCTTCGATTCGCCGCTGTCTTCTGGGCCATCCTCCTTGGACTCGCCACCAGTCTCGGGGTCTTTTTTCTCTTCTTTTTCTTTGATCAATTTGCAATCAAACTGTTCATTGTCTTTAAGATAGAGATACACCGATTTCTTGACGTCTCGCTCTGCACCCAGGGTAAAAACATGGTCCATGACATCGTAAGTTTTCCCTTTGATCAGTTGCGCTTTATAGGTATCTGCCATGCGTCTTCACCTACTCTTTGACCTTGATGATTTTGGCTACCGCGTCCTCTTCCTCAAACACACTGTCCAGTTTTGCAGTCAAAACAATAATGAATTTTCGGCGGCGGATATCTTTATCGACTTCAATTCGGATATTACGGGAGAAGCCGAGCACGATGTTTTTCGGATGAGTCAAAATGACGTCTGATACATCGATCGCTTTTTCTCCTTCGCCGGTGGAATATGGCTGCATGTTTGCAATTCCCTTGATCGGCACACCAAAAGCAGAAGAAAGCCCGCCTTGAACAGCAGCATCCCCTAAGTTGGTTTGACGATCGGCCACCTTATCCTTCCATTCAACTTCGATACCTGGTGAAGTATAGAAACGGAATTCCTGCGGCACGCGCAAATATTTAGGCGGTACAGCCTTATAACCCCGTTTGAAAATTTGCCGTGACAACTCTCCCCCCGCGGCATCCACAATGTGAGATTGGGCTTGCTTACGGATTCCATCAATTTGTGCAAGGAATGAATCATCTGATTTTGAATCACCGTTTATGATTAATTCCTCGATATCCACTGCTGCGCGCTTAGCCAGCATCTGCATGATGGTGTTTTGCAGACCATCTTTTTCGATGTTGTTTTCGAGAGTGTCATACGTGATGTGGACTTCTGCGATGACTTCTTTTGCGTTCAGACCGATCGTACTTGTAGTTGGAACAGCTCTTTCATCAGAAGAAAGTGACTTTCCTTCCTCTGCTGCCCTCAGAATACGCTGGCCAAAACCGATCTTCTCAAATTTCTGTGCATCGTGGTCCATCGGAATGACGCGGGCATCATTTAAAATTGTTGGCGTATTTTGCACCATACGGATAAACGTTGACGCTTGAGTTGGGTTCATCAGCCCGCCGCTTTTCAGTGAAGCGAGCGTCATTTCTGCCTTGTTGATAATCTCCTGGTTTCTCATCGTATTCCTCCTTTAAAGTAAGCCGTCCCAAACGGACTTTTTGATTTCTTCTTTGTCTGATTCTTGATCAGATCCCGCTTGTTTTGAAATACCGCGGCTCTTTTCAACAGCTTCCAGCCGGTCTTGAATAGGTGAGAGCTTTTGTTCAAGCAGCTCATCCATTTGTTTGATGACGGACTCTTCTTGTTTTTCATCCTCTCCGTCACCCTCTGCAGGCTCAGCTTCCTTTTCTATTTCATCAAGTCGCTTGGTGATCGGGTTTAATTTGTCATCAAGCAATTTTTCAATATCTTCTTTTTTCAACTCGTCTTCCTCCTCTTCGACTTCTGCCTGACTCAACAAATTGCCGAGTGCAGCATGAGCACTTTTGATTTCATTCAGGTTGGATGCCGAAAACTTGCGACCGGCTTTTTCTACAGAGGTTTCTTCCTCCTCGCTTTTGCCTAAAAAGAAATTTTTCAGCAAATTAAAAAGCCCTTTCTCTTCATTTGCAGAAGGAGAAAAAGGCTTCTCTTTTTGTTTTTCGATTGTCTCGGCGGTGCCAGCCATTGAATACCCGGTGATCTCACCTTTTTTGATCTGTTCCCAAACCTCATCCGAAGCTTTTGTGACAAGCACCCAGGATCCTTTTTTTATGGTTTCACCATTGACCTCAAAGTCCGCCGGCGCGACATAGGATTCGACCACTTCACCGACGCCGCCTTGAAAATCATGTTGCTTATCAATCTCCCTGGCATCCTTCAGGAATCCGTGGGCCGCTTTCTCAATTTCAGCAGAGGTCATGAAATCCCCATGAGCGTCTGGCGTATCTGGTTCATATACAATCCCGTATACAAGCTTTTTTTCATCATCCGCTTTTGTCAGGACTTTGATTTCTTTCTGAAAGTCCAGCTGCTTTTCTGATTTCATAAAAAAGAACTGCTTTTGATTAGCAGCCTTGTCTACGTAAGAAACATGTGTGATTTTTGCGTTTACTAATTCACGTGGCATTTATTCACCCCCTTTCAAGCCTAATCATTTTCTTCTGAGCGGACAGCACGTTCTCTTTCTTCTTTGAGATTAGCTCTTTCTCGTTCTCTTTCTACTTTGCGATTAGCTCGTTCTTCTTTCCATTCTCGAATTTTTAAAGACAACTTATTCCATACATAAGTTAAACCTGCCGATGCATAATCGACGAATTTTTTTTTCTGTTTTGTATCGTCTGCAAAAGCAAAATTAATAAACATAGAAATATAAAGAGTGGCAAGAGACGAAATGAAAATTATAAGTGCAGAAAAAAAAGCTTCTTTAAAGTTTTCAACCCAAACTGCTTCACTAACAGACACTCCGTCAAAAATTACAAACAGTACAAAACCAAATGATATCCAAGTAACTGCATATAAGGTACTTTCAATAAAAAAAGAGATTCTTAAAAAAAAGCGGAATAAATAATTCATATCTACAGTTTTTTTATACCAGTTGTAGTCCTTATATATAGTCTCAAACAGCCTCCAATACTCTTTTTCAAGATTATATTTTAGACTCCTTACTTTAAAGAATAATGATTTCAAACTTTCTTCATCAAATTTAAGAATATATTGATTAAATGCCTTCTCAGTCTCAAAAAATTTATTAATCAACTGTCTATTCCCAAGCTTTGAGATATTCATTTTTTTCGAATCATAAATATCGAAAAAGTCTTTAATCAGCTCAATTTTATGTTGTCCATCCTTGATATTCTCGATGTTTTTAACTTTAAGATACATAGGTTCGATTACTTTTTCTAAGTTATTTTCAGCATTTTTATAAAACCTTTCAAGGTCTTTGTGTCGAATAGTTGAAATAAATGCAATAAACGCTGATAAAACTACAGTAATAACAGGTAAGTATTCCTTTATAAACCCAACAAAAGCATTCCAATCCATATTAAAACCCCACTATTATATAATGAGGCTATTATACTACTTTATTCCATATTTGCTAAGGCTTCTCTTCGAATCTCTTCTTTTTCCTCAGCTGACAACCCTAAAATTTTGTTATCAACCACAGGTGATAAAACACAATGACAGTTGACTCGTTCCTTTGCTGACAGCTTTGAATCCCTCGGATGCATGCAGGTTTCACCGCTGCCTGGAATCGTGAATTCTTCATCTACTCCAATGACAGTTCCATCGAGAGCCATGTGATTTTCACGCGAATTGTTTTTCTTTCCTCCGCTGTGTCTCCACTTTTTCCCGATGACAACCGGCGATTGAGAATAAGCCTCCTGCTGTGCGGCAGAGGAAGCGGCAAGCACTTCAGTTATGGCAGTTGTCCGCGCTCGCGATCTATCAAACTGCGGCAAATCCCTGAGAGTCAATTCAATGTCCTGAATAGAAGCACCGTTCTCAATGGCTTCTGTCAGAACATTTTCTACCGCCTCATGGGTATTCAATTTCATGATCTCGGCCAGCTCCTCAGACCAGCCTTTGATCCAATTAGTTGAACGACTCGAAAGAATTTTAAACGGTACTTCCGGATCCAATGAATCCATGATCACTGAAGCCAGCTCCTCAATGGTCTGCTGCAGAAAACCTTCTGTCAGCTCCTGAAATTGCTCCTCGAAGTCATCCCCTGCAAATAGATTCTGCGTAAAATACACCAGAATGGCTTCTAACGTCTCTTTTGAGTCTTTGCTTACAAAATCATTCAGACCACTTAAAAACTTCTTACGCTGGCGTCTGAGCAATCTGGCAACCTTTTTCTCATATTCCTCGACATAACCGGGTATCTTAGAAAGACCGGGGAAATCAGGAATAACCTCCACGAGTGATTTTTCATCATCTTCCTCGGCTTTTCGAATAAAGGTGTTCATACTGTTTAAAAGCTGATCGGTCTTATTCATTTTGCTTCAGCTCCTCGAGCACATCCCTCATATCCTTCAGCAACATGATCAAATCCTCTGAACGATTGTCTTTTGATTTTTGAAAAAGAGCCTGCAGCGGATCAGAAGAATTGTTTTGAGCTTTCCCAAGCGGCCGACTGTATTCATCCTCCGGCCATTCTTCAAGTGTTTTCCCAAGCACACGGCCAGCCAGATCCCGTAGATCGTTGGGAGATACAGCGCCGGCATTAATAAAAGGCCCCAACACTTTGGCAATCTCCATCGGATCACGGAAGTCTGGACCTTTTAAGGTGAGCTGAGCATGATAAATATTCAAATCTGACAGAAACAAATTATTAAGTTTGCCGGTTATGATCTTCCTTTCTGGCTGAAAGACTTGTTCCTCTGTAATTTTTCGAGCGGTGTCTGCGGTTGCCTTGTTATACTCGTGTGCTTCGCCTGTATAAAGAGGCGGTAGACGGAATGCAGAACGCAGCTTACTTCTGCTTTTCTCGTCATATTCAAGGAATAGGGCGTCTTGCTGCAGAATTTCGCCTAGGGACTTAATATCAACTTTGACGGAGGACACATCCTCTTCCCCGGTAATGCCCTTTTCAGTTGGTATTCCCTCTACTTCAAGCAGGAGGAATTTATGAGCGTTTTCTGTGCCTTCAAGGTCATTCATGTACTCCTGCAGCTGTTGATAAGAGGCTTCAGAAAGCATCCCGTTTTCCACCGTGATGGCTGCTGGAATATGGCGCCCTTGCTTAAAGTACATGTAATTCAGTTCTTCCGCTTTTCTGGCCCCGTATAGATTTACGATATGCCCAATCCAACGAGGAACGCCATAAGCACCGCTGCCGAGCTTGAAGTGAATGACCTCGTTAGCTTGAAGCTCCTCTGGAGTGTTGTTATCGTATTTTCCAGTTTTTAAATTTAGAATACGCGGATCCCCGTATTCCTTAAAGAAGACCTGTTTTCCATCAACCATCTGAACGTACTTCCGGAATCTTTTCTTCCGCTTCATCGTTTTGATTTCATTGTGCTCCCGAAATGTGAATTCTACTTCGATCGGCTCCGTATAGTGGCACACCCTCATGTTTTTAACGTCAAGATATTCAACTCCCGCTGGTTTCCCGGCCCCGTTGCGGAGAACTTCTAGAAATCCGTTCCCGGTTTTCTCCCGGTCTTCTAAAGCATACCCGACAACAATTTCGGCTGATTCGTCAAAATGAAGGTAGCGGATAAATTCCTCAAGCCGTGTCCAGTCATTTTCCGCAGCCTGCTTTTTTTCAGACTGTACATCATCCCCATTGATATCAAAGGTGTATTCCACATCAAAGCCAAAGCCGAGAATATTCGTTTTGTAGGCATGAATGCACTGCTGCAGGATCGTCGAATACTCCGCGATGCTTTTCAATTCCTTCAAATTATAAGGCGGAGCAATGATGTCATTTTCTTGATAGGTGAACTGATCTTCATAAATCTGTTTGGTCGTTTCGCTCGGCGCATTCGCTTTGAACACGGTGGCTTTCACAGATTGTTGAGCCATGCTTTACCTCCTCTCTCTATTCGGCCGCGGCCGGATTTTCGGTTTCTCCTTCAGATCGGTGACCTCGTAATCATCGAGGGCATACCAGATGGCCGAAAGAGTGTGGGGATCGATCTTGAATTCATCTTCAATGATGTTACCCAGCTTGTCTTTTTTATAGGTCAGCGGCTTGAGTTCAAAAATGGTGTTCCGGCATTGGTCGGAACAAATGATCTTTTTAAACCGCTTGATCTTTTTCGTATACTGCAGGCGCGAACCTTGGAACTTGCGAGCTGCAACCATATTAAATCCTTGATTTCTAAAATAACGGATTGTCTTTTGCTCAGCTGAGTCAGCCTTGATCAACTCTTTTGTCTTAACAAATTCTTTTAAATCAAGAGCGGTCACATCATCCGTTTTATCCCGATCGTAATACTCCCAATAGATATACAGATATTTCTTTTCGTGGTCCACAGCGAGCCGGACAACGGCGTTATATGAATCCACAAAACCAAAGTCCATGCCTACCCGTTTAAGCGGGCGGTTAATATTAGCAATGGTCTGCATCACTTCATCGTGTGGCCATACCTCAAACTGCGGAAAAACCCGAACCCCATTCACGCCAAAATGACCTTTCCTGGCGATGCGGTAAAGGTCTGGATCATATTCTTTTAGTTCATCCAGCTGCTTCACGTAGCTTTTCGGCAGAAACAAGTTATCGTCAGCAGTGGAATGATGATAGTATGTGTCATTTAAAACGATCGTTCGCTTTTCATAAAGCTCGTTATCATCCAGGACAAATCGATTATTCAGATCATCTTTAAAGAAATGCTTATATGTCCAGTTGTCTTCCCCGACCGGGTTCGTGGAAAAAATCATATGAAGCGGCAGCGTAGGATGCCGCAGACGGCCGAGAAGCTCTTTAAAGCCTTCATACTTGACCTCTGAACATTCCTCAATCCAAATGATCGAGATGTTATTGATCGATTTCAGTTTGGCCGGTTTATCCAGTCCCTTGAAGATGATTCGGCTGCCATTCGGGAACCTGACCTGCATCGGAGATGTCATACACCTCACGATATGATCAATCTCTAAATCATTGATGATCTCTTCAAAAAGAGAGAATGTAGAATCCCGGTGAGTGTCGTACACTTCACGAATGACTAATACTGTTCGTTTTTCTTCAAGAAGCTTCAAAATGAGCTTGAGAGCAATGTGATAGCTTTTGGATGATCCGTAACCGCCGACGAGCAGCTGAAATTTTTGGTTCCAGTCAAAGAGAAAATCTTCAAAATGCGGATTAACTTCTTTTACCGTCATTTGTCGTCACCTTTACGAGTAATTGTGATATTCACAGAATTATCCACAGGGCGGGCTGTCAGGCGTTCAAGCTCTGCTTGTTTTGTCTCATTTGAAAGATAGATGCCGCGGAGCTTCAATTCATGCTCATCCATTAAGCGGATCATATCGTATTTCTGACGAATGGCTTTCAGCCGCTTATCCGTTACACGAGTGAGTGCCTCCTCGATGTTCAAGATGTCATCAATCGCCCTCATCTCGGTTTCTTCGATTTCAGTCACGACAAGACGCTCATTCATGACCGGGACCGGCTTAACAAGTCCGTTTTTATCCGGTGTTTGAACGATATCCTTGACCTTGCGCATTTGTTGCAGCACGCGGCGCTGTTTTTCAGATAGGCCGTTTTCTATCCGGCTGATCCGCTGCATCATTCTCCTCTCCCGAAGGCTCAACTCCCTGATCGTTAAATCAATTTGAAAGAGCGGGTCCGTTTCGATTTCCACGAACAGCTGTCTTTCATCCTCATTTAAAAAATCCCACATGATTGTTTCATATTCGCCGGTACGCACGGAATTTTTATTCCCTTTTGGAGCGGCACCGCCCCTATTCCCTTTTGCATTTTCGTTTCCAGGGGGTGCCTTTCCGCCCTTGTTTCCTTTGGCGTTTTTATTCCCTTTTGGAGCGCCGGGACGAAAAGGAGCGCTCCCATTCGGTTTAGGAGCGCTCCTTTTGAATTCATCTTCCCATTTATCTGTTGCTTTCCACTTGCGGACGGTGCTGCTTGAGACGCTCAATTCATCCGCGATGTCTTTTAATTTCTTGGTTCCGCTGCTTTCTTTCCATAAACGGAACGCTTCGTCACGTCTTGGATCACGCGGTCTGGCCATTACATTTCACCCACCTCCGCAACCTGTATTGAGTTTGAGTTTGTTTTTAAATTTCTTCATCTTTCTGAAGCTGTATATCGAGCTCTATGAGCTTTTTTAAATCTTCAACAGTGTTCACTTTAATATGACCGCTTTGAAAATCTTTGACCCATTGGGTGATACCTGCCTGAATAATTTTTCGGTATTTCTCTTTAGATTGACTGATATTTTCAAGCAATTCAGCGCTATGCAGGAGAAGCAGTTTCTCTTTTTCTTTATCATCGCAGGAACGTATGTTTGTATTTTCTGTTGCCATCTGCCTGGTCCTCCCATAAAATAGAGATGAGAGCGTGATATTCCCACAAACGCGGCCGCGTCTTCATCACGCTCTTACCAGGTCAATGGCCTTGGTTAGGGGAGGGTGTTTTCCAGCACCCTCTTTTTTTAAAATTTCCCCTTAAAACCTCTCGAGTTCTGATGAAAACTCATTTAAGCTGTCAGAGTAAAGGAGAGGATATGAATGAATAAAGAAATTTTAGACCTAAAAACAATAGCTGAAGGAGCCCGCGCTGCTTATAAAATGGGGCATTTAAGCAGAGAAGAAGCCTCAGCCAAAATAAAACCCTATTTACTAAAAGTAAATGAAAAAGCGGTGGCAATTGCAAAAAAATATAACCAACGCCCTCGAAAAGTTTCATTGACTTCTTTCTTAAGATGACGCCTGATCGGCGTCTTTTTATCTTTCTTCTATAAAGTCACTCAGGTCAGCAACTTCAATATTTTTATAGATGCTTTTAATGTTTTTAGGATCTCCCTTATAAAAAACAAGCACATTTTGATGAACCTTGACTACCTTTCTGCTAACAAAATTACCTGCTGCCCTTACGGCGGCTGTAGCGAGTGCATTGATCAAGATAATTTCATTATAGAAATGTAGACCAGCATCCAAAAAAGCTTTTTTGGTATCATCAACGAAATTTCTATAGACACCTCTTTTATCCCTTATATCCCCAACAACAAAAACTGCGAAACGGTCAGGTTTTAATTTAGCAACTCCTCTTTTTATAATTTCAGAGTAAGCTGAAATAAAATCATCGTATTCCATGTTGCTTATATCATTTGGATTATCAGAATATACTTCAAGATCACCATAAGGTGGGCAGCTAAACAATAAGTCGATATGGTTATCTTTAATATGTCTATCAACATTTAGGCTATCATCACAAATCCAATTAGGTGCTTTTATGTCCTTAATTTCTGCAGCATTTTTTCGATTCGCTTCCACTTGTTCTGTTCTAATATCAATCCCGTAATATTCATAGCCTAAAAAGGAAGCCACAATGCCCCTTACACTGCCGCCCGCAAAAGGGTCATAAATCTTACCTTCATCAACATTGAACCATTTATAAATTATTTCACATAAAACAGGGTCAAAAATTGACGTACCCTTGAGATTGGCAAACTTTGAGAGATCAGAGAATATAAGGTGATCGTCTCTTCCGTCATCAGAATTAATTCCAAGCGCATGCCACTGTCGCTTTCTCTCTTGCCAATAACCTTGACGAGCGTCAAAAATTGAAAACGGCGGAATGATAAACTTGTCTGCAAGACTTTCTTTAACATCACCCTGCTCTTCTTCGTCTAAAAGTAAATCCTCGTCTTCGTTTGTATTCAAAATGTCCTCAAGTTCCGTTTCAGTAAAACCAGTTAAATCCATGTCTATATCAAAATCTTGCAATTCCCTCAAAACCTGTTCAAGTTTAAATTCATCCCAGTCACCGCTTATTTTATTAAGAGCAAGATTAAGCGCCTTTTCTTCGGGCTCATCCAGATTTACAACTGAAACCAAGAGAGTCTTTGGATTTTCTTCTATGAGGATTTTAAAGCGTTGGTGGCCGCCTACAAGGTTGCCAGTCCTTTCATTCCAGACTAATGGTTCGACTGCACCAAAACGTGTCATAGACTGTTTAAGGGCTTCATATTCTGGATCCCCCGGCTGCAGATCGATGCGGGGATTATATGCCGCAGGATTAATTTTTTCAACCGGTATTTCTCGAATGTTCATACACTTACCTCCAAGTTACAGTCAATGTTCATTTCCTTCTAATTCGGCCGCTCACTCTTTTATAAATGTCTCTTTGGATTCCCATAATCTCTTCCCATTCTTTTCTGGAAAGCTTCTCATTTTTCGCGGCTGAAGCATAAAATTTCTTTTTATCATCAACAGACAAAAGATCTCTTAATTTCATACTCATTTCTCCTTACCGAATAAACACCACCTTGCGCTATTCGCTTTTTTGAATTAAAAATGGCTCCAGCTAATCTCCAGGAGGACGCAAAGATTAAAGGGAGCCATGTAAAAATGACTTCCTTTGCAAACGGGATCTCACCGCTTGCGTTCCCCGTGACTATCGCGCGCAATCCTGCATAGACTCCAGCCGCTCCTCCTGTGAAGCTGACGACCTTCATCATCATTCGATACATCCGAGT
>Ga0180429_10000814_pt1 | contig 27138 bp, 15 predicted proteins | sample SS_ome_FD_132428 | JGI IMG/M metagenome (GOLD analysis project Ga0180429, IMG submission 132428) | Hypersaline lake sediment archaeal communities from the Salton Sea, California, USA - SS_1_S_1 metaG | ecosystem: Environmental > Aquatic > Non-marine Saline and Alkaline > Hypersaline > Sediment ...
TATAAACCGATATCCAACAAACTCACCAGTACCTAAAGCGTGCAGGTTTTGTGATACAGGAGGATATAGGACGGAAATAAGAGTAAGGATGGCCCAAACTCTAATGACTTTCCAAAAACTAGTTCTGCATTTCTGTTTACCAGCACAAGACTCTTCACTTAGATCGTGACTCATAAATCTTTTCCAATCAAAACTAGGCGATCACGATGTCAACCTAACTACTTATTCTAGACAAAAGCTCCATTACCAGGAAGCATTCCACCTGTCCTCGCAAAGAGTTTATGGGAGCAGAATTCCCAACAACCCTCCAAGATCATCGCGATCCGCCGCTCTGAAGGCTTACAGTTCAACATCCTCAGAACGCGCAACCTGTTACCCCACAAAGCCGTCATACCCAGGCAGCTAATTTGGAGTCCCGGACGCGATGAGCCGGGGCGGGTGGATCCCTCTGGCACGAATACCCGGCCAACGCTCGTTCCCCGACAGGCCGTCGAATCCTAGAACACCCAAAATACCGTTGTTCTAGAGATTGTCAATAACAGGGAAACCTGGATATGGAGGCGGTTCGACACACCTTTGGGGACGTTCGTAATGGGTTGGTTGAAAATCCATCACTTTCGACAAGTGACCCACGTGGGTCGCCTCGCGCCCCGACGCCCAAAAAAAATACCGAATCGACTAGCAGCCACCCGCCGATCTTGCGCTTTGGCTTTTAGAACCGTGGATCGTCGGGCAGGCAAAATGGCGGCGGGCACGTGTTGCAGATGTTGCTTCTCTCCTTCGGCTTTCATGCAGAAAAGGAGGTCTGTCATGAACAGATCGTTTTTAATCCTGGGCCTCTTGCTGATTCTCGTCTTGTTCCTTGCGCCCTTCGTAATGGCCCAGGCCACGGGTTGGGAAATCGTTCACGCCATTCCGGGCGAACAGGACGGCGACCGTATGGGAACATCGGTGGCCAGTGCCGATCTCACCGGAGACGGTGTCAACGAGCTGATCGTGGGTGCGAGTCACGCCGATCCCAATGGCCTCTCCGACGCAGGAATGGTCTACGTCTACGACGGCGAATCGGGCCAACTGATTTATAGCTGGCCCGGCCACCACGCCGGCGAATTCTTCGGATCGTCCCTCTGCGGGTTGGGCGACCTCGACGATCCCCCTGACGGCATCGGAGAGATCATCGTTGGCGCACAGGGTTGCGATGTCAATGGATCCAACGCCGGTGCCGCCTACGTTTATTCCCTCTACGTTCCGAACCCGCGATTGACTCTCTACGGGGAAGCGGTTGACGACCTTTTCGGCATGTCCGTATCCGGTGCGGGCATGGTGAACAGCGGCAATGTCCAAGATCTGGCCGTATCGGCACCTTTCGCAGATCATTCCAATTTGCACGATGCCGGCACGGTGTACATCTTTTGCGGCGTCACCGGAACGGAGATTACTCGACTCAAAGGAGAGAAAGGGGGCGACGTTTTCGGCTGGTCGATCTGCGGATCGGGAGACCTCGACGGAGATTCCCACATCGATCTGATCGTCGGTGCGCCCTTTGTCGATCCTCCCGGCAGGATCGATGCCGGTTCAGCCTACATTTACTACGGCCCGAGTATGCAGGCGGTCAATCAGATCCCCGGCGATACGGAACAGGATTTTTTTGGATGGTCCGTTGCCAATGCAGGTCACGTCGACTCGATCCCCGGGGAAGAAGTGATCATCGGCGCACGCCGTGATGATTGCGGCGGAATGGGAAATTTCACCGGTTCCGCAAATGTCCACACCTACGACGGCGGCAATTGGCCGCGGATTCACCGATTCGAGGGGCACTATCCGGGACACAGGATGGGAACCTCCGTCGACGGTGCGGGCGATCTCGACGGCGACGGCTTCGACGACCTGATCGTGGGCGCCGAGCGCGCGGGCGCAGAGGGTTCGGTGTACCTCTTTCGCGGAAGAGAAGGCCCTCCGAGCAACGATGGCAACGGCCTTCTCATCTGCCGGATCAGAGGCGACGATCCGGGCGGCTACTTCGGCCACTGCGTGGCGGGCGCCGGCGATGTCAACAGAGATGGCTGCCTCGAGATTTTGGTCGGGGCGTTGTTAGAGGAGAGCGGCGGCACGCAGCCGGGCGCGGCCTACCTGATCCGTTGCCAGCCGACGCAGCACGTCTTCCTGGCCGGCATCAACGATGATTTCAATATCCAAGATCATCCGCCGAATGGTGATCTCGAGTTCAGCTCGCCTGCGCCTGATTTCGAGATTTATCTCGATAGCCTTCCGGGCGGATCTCTCTGCGCCTTCGATGACATCGACGCCAACAGGCATTTTGGCCATACCTTCCAACAGTTCGACAGTACATTCGCTCTCGCCCGCCGGCTGCCGACCGGTATCATCCGGGCTGAGCTCGAGATCCGGACACGGGCGGTCAACAACTCCTGGCAGACGCGCAACGACACGATCGTTCTCGGATATGATCGTCTCAACGGGACGGGAGATCGATTCTGGAGCTCGCGGCTTATCGATCTGCCGAATGCGAGTACGTGGCCAACGGTCAGCAGTGTTCTCGATCTCGACAACCTCGATCCCGATAGCCACGGCACGACGAGCATTTTGGAAGATATGGAAACTCAGGGTTTTCTCGACGTCAGGATCAGTGACGACACGGGCGTCGATTACATGGTCCTGCGCGTCTGGACGTGCCAGCCGCAGACCGGGATCCTGACCATGCCGGATCCTCTGGACTACCTGTATCATGGGGTATCTCAAGAGATCGAAGTGGAATTTCCTCCCGTCGGCCCATTGTTCGACAGAGTCGCGCTGGTCATGGATCGCGCCTTCAACATCGGTGACATTACATGGGGATCATACTACCCCTTCAATATCGTTCCCCCTTCGGCCGGTTCACCCGGCTTCGATTGGGCGGGCATTCTTCCCCCGTGGTCTGTCAATCCGCATACATTCGCGCCCTTGGTGCCAATGTGGGCCCGAGGCCGGTACCTCTCCTTCCAGGCTGCGGCAGCCGACTGGTCCTCGGTGCCGGGCCCGACCTACTGGTACCTGTCCAACACGATCACGGCGCCCGTCTTTTGACACGCCGGCCGATCGAAATTCTATTTTTATGGGTTCATGAATCATAAATATTTTCCGATATCAGATACTCGAGAAAGCGATGTTTGTCGGGAGCCGAAAAAGCGTGGATCGTTAGAGGGATTTGCGAAGATGGGCCGAGATGTTTCCGTATTGATCGTGGAGGACAGCCCCACACAGGCACTGTCCCTGCAGTACACCCTGGAGAAGCACGGCTACCGCGTCGAGGTCGCCCGCGATGGCATGGAAGGACTGAAGCGGCTCGACGAGTCCTTTTTTCCCGTGGTCATCACCGACTGGGTCATGCCCGAGATGGACGGGATCGAATTCTGCAAGGAAATCAGAAGCCGCGAATTCGAAGGGTACGTCTACGTCATCGTCCTCACCGCCAACGATTCGCGCGACCATATCATCGCCGGTCTGCAGGCGGGCGCCGACGACTATCTCGTCAAGCCGGTCCACGATGCCGAACTCGTCGCGCGGCTCTTTAACGCAAAGAGGGTTTTGAGCCTCGAGTTTTCCTTGAAAAAACGCAACGAGGAGATCGCGCTCCTGTCGGTCACCGATCCTCTCACCTCAACATTCAACCGGCGTTATTTGAACGAACATCTCCCCGATTCGCTGAAACTCTCGTCGCGCTACAACCGGCCCGTCTCGTTGATCATCTGCGACATCGATCACTTCAAGAGCGTCAACGACACCTACGGACATCAGGTCGGCGACAAGGTCCTGGCCGAATTTTCCCGCTGCCTGCTGTCGCACGTTCGAGAGGGGCTCGACTGGGTGGTGCGGTTCGGAGGAGAAGAGTTCTGCATCGTCTTGCCCGAGACCGATCACACCGGCGCAATGGCGGCGGCCGAACGGTATCGCCAGGCCGCGGAGCGGATGCAGATTCCCACCGAGCAGGGTGTGGTGGCGATCACGGCGAGCTTTGGTTCGGCAACCTTCGAATCACCCGAGGGGGCCCGGTGCATTTCGGCGGAAGATTTTATCGGTGCGGCCGATGCCTGTCTCTACGAGGCAAAAGAAAGGGGCAGAAACAGATGCGTGGGGATCGTCTACGGCCAGACCGATGGCGAGGCGCTCCGCGACGGTGATCTCTTTTCCCACCAGAGTTTGCAATTATAATTTATTTATGAGAGACTGTTTTTCTCAGGTTCGGCAATAGACTTGTAGCAGGATATTAGGCGCCTCCCTTTTGGGCATTTTGAGGCGTGTCTCCCAATACGAGGTAAATATTGTGAACGTGGAATCGAGCGGAAAATCTCCGCACAAGGGCAGCTCTTCCGAGGAAATCGATCTACTCGCCCAGGAGAGCGCGTCGTCGCGCTCGCCGGGCGTTCCGCGCGAGCTGGGCGACTTCAGGATCATCGAAAAGATCGCCTCCGGCGGAATGGCCACGGTCTACGAGGCGGAGCAGATCTCGCTCAAACGGCGCGTGGCGCTCAAGATCCTTCCCTCTCACCTCGCCGACTCGGCCAAGGCGGTGCGCCGCTTTCAGCGCGAAGCCGAAGCGGGCGGGCGGCAGAGCCATCCGGCGATCGTTTCGATCTACGCCGTGGGCGAGCACGACGGGACCTACTACATCGCCGAGGAGCTCGTGGAAAAGGGCCTCACCCTTGCCGACCACCTCAAGGCGATGGAGGAGAAGAAGGATCTACCTGTAGGCCACTTTCGCAAGGCGGCGGCTCTCGTCGCCACGGTGGCCGAGGCGCTCGAACACGCCCACGCTTCGGGTGTGATCCATCGCGACGTGAAGCCGACCAACATCCTCGTCACCGCCGACGGCCGGCCCAAGGTGACCGATTTCGGGCTGGCCAAGGTGCAGGATGCCCTGAGCCTGTCGCGCACGGGCGAGTTCATGGGGACGCCTTTTTACATGTCGCCCGAGCAGGCGCTGAGCCGCCGGATCGGGATCGACAGGCGGACCGATATCTACTCTCTCGGCGTGACCCTCTACGAATCGATCACGCTGACCCGCCCCTTCGAGGGCAAAACGTCCCACGAGATCCTCAAGAAGATCATCTTCCACGAGCCGAGCGATCCCTGCAAGGTGAGCCCCCGCCTTCCGCGCGACCTGGCGATCATCTGCCTCAAGGCGATGGAGAAGAAACCCTCCCAGCGCTACCAGACGATGGGGGAACTGGCCGACGACTTGCGGCGGTTTCTCAACGGCGAGGTGATTCTGGCCAAACCGGCAGGGCTCGCCACGCGGCTCGCCAAGCGCATCAGGCGCCACCCCAAGACGTCGTTCACCGCTGCGGTGATCCTAGTCGCACTGATCGTGATGGGCATCAACGGGCTCTGGTTTCTTTCGGAACTTTCCGCGGAGAGAAAAAAGACGGCCGCCGTGAACGAGTTCCTCGCTTCCATATTTCTCTCGCCCGATCCGAACTCCGAGGGCAAGGATGTAAAGGTCGTCGATTTTCTTGCCAAGGCGGTGGCCGATTCGGAGAAGAAATTCAAGGATCAGCCGGCCATCCGCGCGATGCTGCTCGTTTCGATCGCCGATGTCTACGAATCTCTCGGTGTGCTCGATGTAGCGGAGAAATGCTACGGCCAGGCGGTCGAGATCCGTCGCGAGACCGAAAGCGCCGACCATCCGGACACGCTCACGGCCCTCGCCAAGCAGGCGAATGTGCTCATCAAACTGGGTGAATTTTCAAGTGCGCTCGAACGGTACGACACTGTGCTCGCCACGTGGAGCCGCGATCCGGGACCCGAGGCGGCCGACACGCTCGACGCCATGGAAGGCAAGGCCAAAGCGCTCTTGAGTACGGGCGCTCTCGATGAGGCAGAGGCGATCCTGCGAGGCGTTCACGAGACGCGTCAGCGCATCCTGCCCGCCGGGGATGAGGACTTACTGAGAAGCAAAAACAACCTCGGCTGCTTCCTCATGAAGTACCGCGAGGATCTCGACATGGCCGAGTCGCTCCTGCTGGCAGCAGTCGACGGCCGCCGTGAAACACTCGGTCTTGAGCATACCGACACTCTCCAATCGATGACCAACCTCGCCCGCCTCTACAAGGACAAGAGAATGTTCGCCGCGTCGGAGAAGCTCTCCCGCGATGTGCTTGCCATTCAATCGAGGATCCTGTCGCCCCGGCACCCCGATCTGCTGAGGAGCAAGAACAACCTCGCCGTGCTGCTCATTACAATGAAGCAGTTCGACGAGGCGCTCGCCCTGCTGGAGGAAACCCTGGACAGCATGCGCGCCCAGTTCGGCGAGAGCCACCCCGAGACTCTCGACACCATAAGCAACCTCGCTTTTGTCAGATGTAACATGAAAGACCTCGACGAAGGGGAGCGCCTCTTTCGCGAGGTGGCCAACGTGGTGGAGAAAAATCCTGACAGGGACTATGTAAACAAGCACCTCTGGTTTTCCAACCTGGCCCAGCTCTGCAAGCGCCGGGGCAAGTACGCCGACGCCGAGGTTTATTCCAACAAAGCGCTCCACGAACGATCCGAACTCTACGGCGCCGAGCACATTTATGTTCTTCGTTCGGTGACGCAACTCGCATCGATCCTCCTTCGATCCAAAAAAACAAGGGACGCGGCCGAACTGCTGGGTAATTACGACGCGAGCGCCATCGATGCCTTCTCGAAGGAAAACCCCTACCGGATCGACTTCCACGATTGCTACACCGAATGCCTGATCGCTCTCGAGGAGTTTGCCGGTGCGGCCGATCAGGCCCTCATCTGCCTCAACGCTGCGCGGGCGTCGGAGCGCCACGAAGATGAAAAATACATCAAGCTTCTGGTCTATCTCTATACACAGGCGGGTCGGCCGGAGGAGGCCGCCAAATACAGGGCTCTCGCCGGTTCTGCTGAGAATGGTTGATATCGACAATGAGATCGGGGCGAAAGGCTGTTCGCTCCCAAAATCGGATGACATGAAAGGACGTGGCTCATGGGATCTTCAAGCACTGGAAGTAGGGATGAAAAAACTAACGCCCCCAAAATGCAGGAAGGCTGTCATGTCGATATCGTGGTCTTCGACGTCGCCGACGCCCAGGAATTCCTGGAAGAGGCGTCGCAATGGCGGTTCGTTCCCGCCATGCAGACCACCTACATTTCCTTCACCTTCGGCAACAACCAGGAAGGGGGCATCTGGGTCCATCCCGGACTCGCGCCACGGGTGATCAATTTCTACAAGGTGGTGTCGGTCAGCGCCTACATCAACCAGACCCCGGCCATCATCCCGCTCGACCAGGGAACCAATCACCCGAGAGACGGCAAGCCCTGGGCCGTTTTTGCCGCGCCCGGCGGCGTGGTCTATGGGATCCACGAAGAATAGAGTCCTGGCGATCCCACATTAAGATTGGCTCCCACTGGTTACCTTTCGAGTGGCGGAGATCTATTCTCTTAGCTACAAAACTTTGCTTTCCGACCGGGGAATCGAAAGAGCCAGGGACTGACATTGCATCAATCACAGAGCCAACAAAATCGCAGGAGCCGCTCCTTTGGGAACGTTCCCTTTCTTGGCAGGACGATTCTTGTTCTTGCTGCTGGAGTCATCGCTCTCAGTGTTCTGTTGTTTCGTTGTCCTCGTGGCCCGGATGACCGCTACGATGTGGGGAAAGAGTCAGCCCGATCGGTATCGTCGAGATTCGACGCGGCCGCTGATGGGGATGACCATAAGAGGATCCCCCTGCGGGCGAGTATGGACAGGATCTCCCTTTGCGGATCGGTCAGAAACGGGCGCGATTTTCGGGCGATCAGCCATGCTCAGATCGAGTGTCTGATTGTTCCGATCGACGTGAAGGCCGAAGGCCTTCGCATGACGACAGACGAACAGGGACGGTTCAACGGCTCCATCCCCTCGCCGCGAGGACGGCAATACAGTGCGATTCATTTCAGAGTGACTGCGCCGGGGTACTGCGCCTTGGAAACTCGGTTGAATCTGAATTACGCGGAGTGCGCCAATCCTCTCGATTTCTTTCTCGAAGAAGACAGTCCTTTTCGGCTGACCATTGTTGATCGGGCCGGAATTTCGATCGCCGGGGCTGAGATCACTTTTTTTTCACCGCAAAACGGCGAGGTCTATCTGAAGAAGACCACGTCGACGCGCGGCATGATCGACTATCGCGCGAGCGACATCCCGCCACTGCGTCAAGAAGCCGAGTCTCTTGGTCTCTTTGTCCGGGCCGAAGGAATGTGCGATCTCCTCCACCGCCAGAGCGTGGGGCGCCGCAAGCGATTGCCCGACGAACTGCAGTTGAGCCGCGCGCGGACAATCTCGGGGATCGTGATCGACGAAGCGACCGCCCAGCGGTTGAATCGCGTTCTTGTGGGGCTCCACTTTTCGCAGGCGATCACAGGGAAAACCGTCGCCTCTCTGCGCGGTGGTGCCCCCCTCAGGACAGAGACCGGCAAGGACGGTCTGTTCGAGCTTCCCTACGTCGAGGTCGGCCGCGGGCCGTCCATCGATCTCTTCGCACTCGCCGACGGCTACCTGCTCTTCGAAGGTCCAGTTGATCGGGCGTGCATCGAAAGGAACGAACCGATCGAGGTGGCGTTGACGAAAATCGTCTGGAACGGCGCCGTTCGCTTCCGGGCGATCGCCGCCGACCGGGAAGAGCCGCTCTGCAATACCGATCTTCACACCCCCTATTCGACGTGGGTTGGCCGCCATCGATGGACGGGCAGAACCGATGAGGCCGGTTTCTTTTCCGTGCCGAAATCGGCGCAGCTCTTCACTCCATCCCTGTTTATTACCGATGACGGCGAGTACATTTTCCGGCGGCACGAGATGAAGTCGACCCGGACCGGCGGCCACTGGCGGTCCGAGTTCGAACCGATCATGGTCGACGATATTGCCGTCACCGTCATCGACGAATGCGATCGGCCGGTTGAGAACGCCAATGTCTATCTGGTGGAGAAGAGATTCCTTCAAAGTGTGGGAAGCAGCTACCGATCGTGGGCGCGAACCGACGGAAAAGGTTTTTGTACGATGCCGCTCAGGGCAACACAAACTCAAGAGTACTGCCTCGTCGTCGGCCACCCGGCGTTTGTGACTTACACCTCGGCGCCTTTCGAGGTTGCCCATGAGTTCGCAGACGGGCCGGCGAATGCGGCGGTCCGACCGGTCACGATCGGCAAGGAGTGCCGATTGATTGGAGCCACTCTCGTTCAGAATGTGCGCGTCGTCGACGAGGCTGGACTCCCCCAGGATAAGCATCTCGTTATTTTCGAGAGCGACCAGATGAGCGATCGCGCTGTTGACCGCAGAGTGCGGACCGACGCGCGAGGATTGTGCGAGATGCGGCTGCGCCCCTTCGAGAAGGGATGGATCTCGGTGGCGGGACGCCCCGATACGCGGACGGTCGTGGCCTACGCCGACCTCATCGCCGGAAAGGGAATCACGATCGTCTGTCCCGCCGCCGCTGCCGAGGAGTGGCTGATTCGTGGAATCGTCACCGATGAGGACGGCGCACGGCTCGAAGGTGTGAGGCTGTGGACGGCAACGGGCCGGACAACCACGGGATCTGACGGTTCGTTCGAGTTCTGCGTCGAGCGGGGCAAGGTCTACGACCTGAGAATTGCCCGCATCACCGGTCAAGGCGATTGGTGGTACGAGCATCGGGTCGTCGAGGGGCTCGGGGCGGGAGCCTTCGAAAAAATCGTTTTGAAGCGCACGACGGGAGTTGAGGTCCGCGTTGATGGTTTTTTTGACAGGTCTCGCGGTGCGTTGACCTGGAACGAGTTATGGCTCGAGGGGCGTGATGGGGGGCGGATCGTTTCCCAGTCGACGCACACCCTTGGAAGCCGCGTTCTTTTTGCCGGCGTGCCGGTCCCCACGGAGCTCAGGGCTGTGGTCAGGACCGAGGACGGCTTCCTGCGGGCGTCAAATTTTGCTGCTGTCGAAAGGGGAAAAAGCCGGGTGATCACGATCACCGAATGAGATCGGTCCCGCTCGATCCCACCTTATCGCGGGGATTTTCGATTTCTCGTTGTGAGACAGCATAAATTCATTATAATATATAAATTAGAGATAAGCCCAAAATCCTTTGTGAGCACGTATTCAGTCATCCCAAATTCGAGGAGTCGTTATGTCCAGCAAAAAGCCCCGTGCGCCATTCAGCCGATTGGCGGTTGTCTGTTCCTTTGTGTTCATTGCCGCGGCGGTGACCCTCTTTGTATCGACAGAGGTCTTCGTGCCGTCAACTGACTCGGCGCAGAGCTCAGCGAGCTTTGTGCTCAATGACTATCAGACCATCGAATCGCGCGCCAACACCTTCACCGGAAACGTCCAGAACAGGTGTACGATCAGCGTCGACAGCGAAGGCAACCTCCTCGAAGCGTGGGCGAGCCGCCGCCAGGAGAACGGGACGTACGGTGTCTTCGCCCAGCGTTTCGATCCTCTCGGCCGCCCGCTCGGTACCGAGATCCACGTCAATCAGTTCGTGGCCGGCTACCAGAGCGAACCGGCTGTCGCCTTCGACCGGTCGGGCAACGCGTGGATCGCGTGGCAGTCGCTCGGCCAGGACGGAAGCCGTTCGGGCGTCTTCATGAGGCGCTTTGGAATGAAGGACGGTTCCTTTCAGGCGCTCGGCGACGAGATGCAGGTCAACACCACCACCGTGGGCGAGCAGATCACGCCCAGCGTGGCGGCGAACGCGAAGGGGCAGACCCTCGTCGCCTGGTCGTCGATGGATGACAGCGGCGAACTGCGCACGGCGGCGCGCCTCTTCAACAGCGACGGTTCGGCCGCCACCGGCGAGCTGGCGCTCAGCGCGTCAGAGGTGAGAGGTCAGGACCGTCTCCCCGCCACCGTGAGCGTCGCCGAAGGTAAATTTCTCGTCGCCTGGGCCCACACCTCGGCCGACGGAAAGCCCGAGTCGATCATGGCGCGCTTCGTCGAATCTGACGGCGCCGATCACGACGCCTTCGTGGTGAGCGATTCTTCCGACAGCCGCGAACAGATCGAGCCGTCGATCGCCGCGAGCGGCGACGGACAGATCGTCGTTGCCTGGCTGCGTTCCCACACGCAGCGCGGCTACGATGTGGTGGCGCGCCGCCTGAGCAGCGACGGCTCTTTCGAGAGCGACGTCATCGCCGTGAGCGAGCGCAACGACGGCTGGAAGAGCGGCGCTTCGGTGGCCATGGCCAACGACGGACGTTTCGTCGTCTCCTACAACCTTCTCGGCGAGAAGGAAGAGGACGCCCACAAGAAGCGTCCCAAGACGGCTGCGTCGATCTTCGCCCGCGTCTTTGATGCCAACGGCCGGAGCCTTGGCGACGAGTTCAAGGTCAGCCAGCACCCCAAGGGCCCCCAGACCCTGCCCGTCGCGTCGAACTCGACGCGCACCGTGTGGGGCGGCCAGGACCAGATCGCTTTCGCCTGGAACGGCCGCGCCGACGGCGACGGTTCCGCCGCCGGTTTCACCCTTTTCGCACCGAAGACTCTCGATGTGGCCCCGCCGCCCGTGGTCGAGCCTGTGGCGGCCGCGGCCGATGTGGGCAGCGACGATGTGCGCGTGCCGCCCGACTTCAATCCCGACTGGGTGCCCCAGGATCCGATCGTCGATCTGGCCGCCGAGGGGCCCGACTTTGGCTTCATGGCCTTCCAGACCACCGCATGGCAGCCGCCGGATAACGACTGCGCCGCGGGACCCAACCATATCGTCTCCGTGGTCAACATGGACATCAGGGTTCACACCAAGACGGGCCAGCTCATTTCGGACGAGCTCCTCGAAGACTTCTTCGCCCAGCAGAGCGGCGGCGATTTCCTCTTCGATCCGGTCGCGGCCTATGACCACCATGCCGACCGTTTCGTCATCGCCACCGCCGACCACCAGGGATCTGCCGACGGTCTCAACGTGGCCGTCTCCAAGACCAACGATCCCACCGACGGGTGGCACAAGTATTATTTCAATACCGACTCGATCGGCGACTACATCGATTTCGAGAACCTCGGTATCGGCACCGACGCCTACTACATCACCGCCGACTATTTTGGTTCCTACGAGAACGTGATCCACATTTTCGAGAAGACCCCCATGCTCGGCGGCCTTCCGGTGACGATCAAGTACCTCAATACCACCTCGGGCAGCCTGCTCTCCCTCGGATCGGTCAAGACCTACGACACGAATCCGCCGGCGCAGTACTTCGCCTCGTCGTGGACCTCCTCGTCGTCGCTCCGCATCTATGCCGTGCGCAACGCCACCGGGTCGCCCACGCTCGATTCGACCAACGTTTCCGTCTCTTACTTCTCCAACCCGCCCGACGCCACCCAGATGGGTTCGTCGAACAGGATCGCCACCATCGACGACCGGATCAAAAACGGCGTCTACCGCAACGGTTCGCTCTGGCTGACCCACTCGATCGGCGAGAACAGCACGGCGCGCGTGAGGTGGTACGAGATCAAGATGAACAACTGGCCGGTGAGCGGATCGCCCCAGCTCGTACAGGAGGGGACGCTCAACTACGGTTCGGGCGAGCACAACTGGTTCCCCGACATCACGGTCAGCGACGACAACGACGCGGTCATCACCTGCTGCCGCTCGTCGTCCAACGACTATCCCTACATTGCCAGGGCGGGACGCAAATCGTACGACGATCCCAACACCTTCCGCCAGTCGTCGCGCCTCAAGGAGAGTGACGGCCCCACGTCGAGCAGCCGCTGGGGAGACTACAGCGGCAACGACGAGGATCCCGTCGATCCCGGCGTGGTCTGGAGCCACACCATCTACAACTCGACCGGTTCCGACTGGCGCGGTTGGGTCGGCCGGACCGACACGGACAAGCTCATGGTGCACGATGATCCCGGGATCATCTACCGCGGTGCGAGTGTGACCCTCAACGCCCACGGCGCCCATCCGGGCGGCTACGTCTTCTTTACCTACAGCCGCGCCGGAGCGGGCAGCACCTACATTGCCGGACTCAATGCGACTCTCGATTTGGCGTCGCCCGTGAGTGCGGGCTTTACGATCGCCAATAGCGCCGGAGACATTTCGCTCACCAAATTTGTGCCCGCAGGCGCAGTGGTGGGGCCGATCTATCTCCAGGCGATCGAGAGGAACAATACGTCGAACGTGATCGTCACCGCCATCAATTGATCGGATGATCGTTCGAGACTAATCAATTTTGAAAACCGACGTTCCCGGGGTAAAACCACCTGTTTTACTCCGGGAACCTTCTTTTTTGGGAGTTTTCATCAAAAACGACTTGGCAGAAGATGTCCGAATTGCTTTTATTCCACCATGAGAGAAATAATAGATGGCACAGAAAGCGGCGGTCCTGACGCCGAGGCGATATCCGGTCTCGTTGAGCTGGGACTCACTGCGAATGAAGCCCGCGCCTACGTCTACCTTCTCCAGAACTCACCCGCAACGGGGTACAAGGTCGCCAAGGCGACGAGCCGCTCTTTTTCGAACACCTACCAGATCCTCGAGGCTCTCAGAAAGCTGGGAGCTCTGTTCATCGAGGAGGGGGGGCGCCGCCTCTATCGTGCCCTGCCGATCGACGAGTTTCTGGCCGCACTCAGGCAGCGCCTCGAATCGCGCGGCCGCCAAGCAAAACGTGCGGTGAGAAAACTTTCGCTGGCCAAGGGCGACCAGCGCCTCTGGGAAATCAGCAACGTCGACCAGGTTTATGAGACTTATCGCCGTCTGCTTGCCGAAAGCCAGGAGCGGGTTCTGTCCGAGCTCTTTCCCGAACCTCTCGAAATGGTCAGAGACGCGCTCGAGGCGACCGCCGCACGCGGGGTGATCGTGGTGGTGCGGATTTATCAGCCTGCCCGGATCGACGGGGTCCGCACGGTTCTGAGCCCCTACGGAAATCAAAATCTGCGCGCCTGGCGGTCCCAGTGGATGTCGCTCTATGCCGACGGTCTTCAGTATCTGCAGGCAAACCTGATGAACGGCCGACGTGGCGTTCACCACGCGGTGTGGAGCGCCAACTCCTACGTATCGAGAACCCTTTACAGCTATCTCAATTCCGATCTCCACCACTATTCGTTTCGGCAGGCGCTTGATGAAGTCGACTCGGTCGACGCGATGCGCGCCGCCTACCGGGAACTGCAGCAGGTTTTTCCGCCCGGTGGTGATATCGGATTCAAGCGCCTCTTCGATCAAACCTATCGCCAGGCACCCGAGGAGTGAGACGACCATGACGATTTGCATAACGATGAGTAGGGCTGCCCCGGTTTGCGTGTTAATGCTTCTTTTGCTGGCGGCGCCCGCGAACGGCCAATCGCGGGAAAATAGTCCCGATCGGCGCGTCACGACGGCCAACTTCGCGCAGGCCGCTGACTGGACCGCTGAAAAACAGCTTGCGCGCATCACTGGACTCTGGACCGAGCCCCATTGGCTGCCGGGCGAGGACCGATTCATCTACAAGCGCTCGACGGGTGATGCCGTCCAGTACTTCCTCGTCGATGCTGCAGCCGCCATCACGGAGCCCGTTCCCGAGAAGACCGTTCTCGACGAGCTCGAGAGGCTCTCTTCCACGGAAACTTCGCCGGGGGAGAGGATTTCGCCCGATGGAAAACAGAGAGCCCACATGCGCGGGTACGATCTCTGGATCGACAGGACCGATGGACAATCAGAAGCGGCGATCCGGGTGACCGACGACGGCGAGGAGCATTACCGCCTTTCGCCCGAAAGCGGTTGGTCGCCTGATTCGAGATATCTGGCCGTCCTGCGCGAGGACTGGCGCGGGGTCAACGATCTCTGGCTCGTCAATCCGCTCAGCGATCCGCGTCCCACCCTCGAGACCTACAAGTGGCCCATGCCGGGCGAGGATGTGGAGCAGTATTGGTTGTTCATCTACGACAGCGTCACGGCGAAGTCGATCGCTGTCGATGGGGGACGATGGCCCGATCAGACGATCGCCCAGCTCAAGTGGAGCCCTGACTCGAGCCGTCTCTATTTCACGCGTATGAGCCGTGACTGGATGAGCCTCGATCTCTGCGGCGCCGATCCCGCGACAGGAAAGTGCGAGACCCTGATCGAGGATCGCGGTCACCGCCAGATCATCACCCGTCCTCCCTACCATCTCATCGCCGCCACGGGCGAGATCCTCTGGTGGTCGATGAAAAACGGCTGGGGGCACTTTTATCTGCATTCCCACGAAGGCACGCTCAACGCCCGTGTGACTCGGGGCGCCTTTCACTCGGGGCGTGTGGTGCATATCGACGAGGCGGAGCGCGTCCTCTATTTTATGGGCTGCGGGCGCGAGGAGGGGCGCAATCCCTACTTTCATCATCTCTACCGTGTCGGCCTCGACGGGGGTGGCCTCGAACTGCTCACGCCCGAGGACGCAGAGCATGAGATTTCCATGTGCGAATCGGGACGCTTCTTTCTCGATAACTTCTCCCGTGCAGACCTTGCACCGCGTGCCGTGGTACGCGACAGCAACGGCCGGCTCGCCGTCGAGCTCGACGCCGCCCCTATCTCGAGTCTCGTCGATGCGGGCTGGAAAGCGCCCGAGATCTTCAAGGCCAAGGCGGCCGACGGTGTGACCGACCTCTGGGGAGTGCTCTTCAAGCCCTTTGATTTCGATCCGAAGCGCAAATACCCGATCGTTTCCTACGGCTATCCGGGCAAGGAGGGCGAGGTCATACCCTGGCGTTTTTATCACAATAGCTGGGTGACTCTCATGAGCGTGAGTCTCGCCCAGTACGGATTCATCGTGGCCGTTTACGGTAACCGCGGCGGATCGCCCGAACGCGGCTATGACTATTACGATTTCGGTGCCGACGATCTGCGCGACTATCCCGTGGCCGACAAGAAAAGGGTGATCGAAGAGCTTGCCGCCCGCCACGACTACATCGACATCGACCGTGTCGGAATCATGGGCGCGTCATCGGGCGGATTCATGGCCGCCGCTGCGATCCTCGTGGAACCCGATTTTTTCAAGGTCGCCGTGTCGCGGGCGGGCAATCATGACAACAACCTCTACTGGCACCATTGGAACGAGCGCTACGGGCGCGTGACCGAGGAGGCGGGCGACGGCGGCCGGAAACGTTTTCTCTCGCAGACGCCGACGAACAACGAGGTGGCGGCGAATCTCGAGGGCCGCCTCCTTCTCGTTCAGGGAGACATGGATCTTCACGTGCCGCCGGCGCTCACGGCGCGGCTCGTCAACGATCTCATCGAGGCCAACAAGCGATTCGACCAGTTCATCGTGCCCGGCTGCGATCACTTCTTCGGGAAGAACTGGCAGTACCTGCTGCGTTACATGGAGCTCTACTTCGTGGAGAACCTGATGGGCGACCGTTCGGGCTGGTCGGCTGATATCATGAAAAGTCGTTCCCGATGACGATCCGTCTCTCCCCAGCCAACCAGAGTCTCACAGACTAATCGTGGCTCTCCGTACTTTCCCTATAGACAATGCCGGATCAATTCGGACAGAATACCGGGACAGGGTTACAGATTCGCGCAGCCCAGAATGAGAGAAGCGAACCCGTGAAGGACTCGGATTCGAAAAAGAAGAGTGAAGACACCCGTCTCCTCGTCAACAAAGCCAAGCAGGGAAATTCAGAGGCACTCCAAACCCTATTCACCCGCTATTACGAACGGATCCGTCCTCTCGTGAGGGCCAGACTCGGGATGGAGCTGCGCAAGAAAATCGAAACTGACGACATCATTCAGACCGCCTTCGGCGAGGCGTTCCGATCCTTCGATCAGTTCGAATGTCGCACTGAAGGCGCCTTCGTGCACTGGCTGTCCACTATCATCTCCCACACGATTTGCGACAACGCCGACCACTACACGGCGCGCAAGCGCGGGGGGCAGGACAACCACCTGGGAGGCTCCAAAGCGGAGCGGATCCTGGCCGAGCAGCCCTCTCCCGATCCCAGCCCGAGCAAGAACATGGAGGCGCGCGAAGAAGAGGAGAGGCTCATGTCGGCCCTCGATCAACTCGACGGCGACAGGCGAGAAGTGCTCATCATGCTCCGCTTTCAGCATCTCACGTTCAAGGAGATCGGCGAGATCCTCTCCGTCAAGGAGTCGACGGTCCGCAAGCGCGTCGTCCGGGCCGAACGGGAGCTGGCCAAAATCTATGCCGCCATGGACGGGGACGCCACGTGAGCGACCGCGAGAAACGCCTCGACCGCATCCTCGATGAATTCATCGAAGCCGTCGCCCGTGGCGAGGAGCCGGACGTGGAGGAGATTCTCGCCCGGAATCCCGATCTCAGAGAACCGCTGCAGAAGCGTTTCAGAGGCTACCTCAAGGCCCAGTCCGACCTGCTCAAGGTCGCTCCCGCGCGCCGCTTCCAGTCTTTCGAGGGGCGCGTGCTCGGTGACTTCGTCCTGATCCGCGAGATCGGCAGCGGCGGCATGGGAATCGTGTTCGAGGCGGAACAGATCTCGCTCCACCGGAAAGTGGCTCTCAAGCTCCTTCCCGCCTACCGCTCCCTCGATCCGAGGCAGGTGGAGCGGTTCCGCCGCGAAGCGTCGGCCACGGCAGGGCTCAACCACCCCGGGATCGTGCCCGTTCATTCCGTGGGCGAGGCGGAGGGGACACATTACATCGCCATGGATCTCGTCGACGGCGAAGGACTCAACGTACTCCTCGAGCGGCTCGCCGGCCGGGATGCGGGCGATATCCTGGGGAGACGGGTGGCGACGCTCTTCGTCGATTCGGGGATTTTCTCTGTGCGCCCGCCGGCGGTCGACGACGGGAGCCGGCTCGACTCCAACGGCTCCTCTTCGGAGCGCGGCTTGTCGTCGAGCGACTCGGCGTTTCCCGATGAGACGGTGTCTCCGGCCTATGCCATGTGGGCCGCAACGCTCGCCATGGAAGCGGCGCGCGCTCTTCATCACGCCCACGTGAACGGCATCATTCACCGGGATGTGAAACCGGGAAACATCTTGGTCAGCAGGGGCGGTCGACCGGTCCTCGTCGATTTCGGCCTCGCCCACCAGGAGGGCGCGGCGTCGATGACCGCCACGGGCGAGTTTCTCGGATCCTTTCACTATGTTTCTCCCGAGCAGGCCTCGTCGGGCTCGTCTCCGCTCGACCATCGGACCGATATCTACTCCCTCGGTGTCACGCTCTACGAGATGCTTTCTCTTCGCGTGCCCTTTCACAAGGGAACGCACCATTCCGTGATCGACCGGATCCTCACTGCCGAACCGCCGTCGCTGAAGAAGATCAATCCGGCGGTGCCCAGGGATCTGGCCACCATCGTCGCCAAAGCGATCGAGAAGGACCGCAATCACCGCTACGAGACGGCCGAAGAGATGGCCGACGATCTCTCCGCCTTTCTCCTCAACCGTCCGATCCGCGCCAGGCCGGTGGGCGCGGTCACGCGGATCATGAAGTTCACCCAGCGCAACCGCACGCTCATGGGAAGCATCGCGTCCGTCCTCGTCATCGCCGTGATCATCAGCATCGGCGCCCTCTTCTTGTGGCTCGGCCAGGAAAATCGCTTCAGCCGCCAGCAGATGTCTCTGAGGGCGAAGGAATCGGCTCTTCTCGAGGAGCGAACCGACGATCTCTTGCGCAAGCTGCGTCCGATCATCGAAGGAGCCACCCCCGAACTCGCCTATCTCGATCTGGTGAAGGCGATCCGCGGGATGCGCGGAAACGAGGAGGTCCAGAAGAGGATCATCGAGTATGCCGACACGTTGCGCCTGAAGGGTCTGGTCCTCTCGGCCGCCCGCCTCCTCGACGAGGTGCTTGCCAGTGAGCCGACCGCCGAGATGGCTGCGCGCGCACACGGTGTACTCGGATTGTGCAGCTTATATTATCTCCACGTCGACGAGGCCGGAACGCACTGGGAGAAGGCTGCGGCGCTCGCTGCCGGCCTCTCGACGGTTGCTCACGAAACGAGGCTCAACGGGGAGCTCCTGCGCCTCTGCACCCCGGCCCGTTTCGGCCTGAAGGAGTTGAAGGACGCCTCGGGCGGCTCGATGAGGATCAGCCCCGGATACGCCACCTGTCTCGACATCGACGACGACGGGATCGACGAGATCGTGATGAGTTGCCACGGTGAAAGCCGGCCTCTGCTCAGCGTCATCGGCTGGAACGAAGAGGGAAAGCTGGAATCGAAGCAGATCTCTTTCGACTGGTCGTGCGGTATCGAACTGGGCCGGATCGGTTGGTTCCGCCGGCAGTGCGCCGGTCGGGGATCTCCGGAATCCTACACCGTCGCTTCGTCGCAAGGATCGAATGGCGGGCTCATCTCGCACTGGCGCCGAAGTGATGAGTCTCAAGCGCTCACCCTCTGCTGGAGCCGGGCCTTCGACTCCCGCCCCAATGATCTGGCCTGCGGCGACATCGACAGCGACGGCCATGACGAGATCTGCCTGGCGACCGACATGAGGAAACTCTATCTGATCGACGGTGCGGAGAAAGAGACACAGGCGGTCATCCCTGTCTCATTCGAGCGGAGCGACGACGAAGATATCAGCGGGCTAACAGTGGCCGACATCGACGGTGATGGCTCCGAAGAGCTCCTCGTGGTCACCAGCGGCCACCATCGTTTCGGCCTCTTCTTCGGCCGTCTCGAGGAGGGACGCTTCATCGAGACGGGCGAGCTCAGCGCCGGCGTTCTCAACGGAATGGCTCTTCTGCCCGCGGCAGACTCGGCTTCGTCCTCCCTCATCGTTGCCAGGGGTTTTACCCCGCGGCGCGACGATCTCGACGCCAAGATCGATCCGCGATTCGACCGATCGGGTTTTTACAGGATCGCGCGCAAAGGGTCCGGTTGGGGGATCGAACCTCTCTGGAGTCCTCTGCGGGAGGCGGGTTTCTGGTTCGCTCCCAGAGATCCGGTCGTGGGACGCATCGGCCGAAAGGCGAATCGAAAGGATTCGGTGATTCAAATAGACTCGGACGATCTTTTTGTAATCGCATTTCTCAACTGGCGCAAGGAACTCGAGGGAACCAACTCCGCGGAGAACGCCGGCGGAGTCCTTCTCCAGCCCGATCGGTCGAGTCGCGACGGGTGGCGGGGGGTCTTCTTCACCGGACAGTTTCTCATGGCCACGGGGCAGCTTGACGATGATGCTTGTTCCGAGATCATCCTCTACAATACTTCGGGCTTGCACATCCTGGGTGTTCACCGTCCTTCGCACCGTCCCGCACCTCGCGTGATCGGTCCCGTTAAGCCCTCTGGAAATTTTTCCAATTTCATGGCGATGGACCAGGCAGGGATGAAGCTGATAGACCTTGCTGCCGCCGTGGTCGATGGCGCGCCCGTCGGCGAGCCGGCCACAGTCGCCGTCCAGGCACTGGCAGATCAGGCGCAGTTCGTTCTCGCCCACCAACTGCTCGACAGTTGGCAGTGGGGCGACGCGGCGCGACGGGACGATTTCGGCGTCGTGCGAGCCGATCTCGATCTGGCGCGCGGAGACTATGCGCGCGCCGTCGCCGGGTACGATGCCCTCGATCAGGCAGACGGGTCGGCGGTGGGCGGGTTGAAAATGGGCGGCCTCTCTCGCGACGAACGCAAAACGCTGGCCGGGAAGCTCCTGACCGGCGGAAAGCGGCTGCTCGATGAGAATTTCGAGGCCGAGGGGGAGGGGGCCTACTTCCTCGTCCCGGGCGCCGGCACGCTGACAGTGGAGAGCGATAGAACCGGCCAGTACGGCGGCCGCTACGGGCGCGGCAATTTCGCCGCCCTCCGGAGTCGATACGCCGGACACGATCCGGGATCACTGGTGATCACCTCGCTCAACATGACTCCCGCCTCCCTCTGGGACGGAAAGAAACCCTTCCGCCTGAGATTCAAGGTTTTCGTCTCCCGTCTTCTCTACGCGGCCACCTTCGGGACACGATTCGTGCCCGCCGAAAGTGTGATCGATTCCGATCCGACCAGAAAGGACGAGTTTCTGCACTGCGCCCTCGGCCACGCGCGAAACAGCATGTCCCAGGAGGGCGATCGCTACATGGCGAATTTCAATTTCCCCTGGCGCACGGTGAACCGGACGGGGAAGTTCGCTACCGAGTTCGTGCCCGATCACTGGCTCGAGGTCGAGATCGAGTATATTCCCACCCTGGGTATCGCCCACCTCGTCATCCGTCATGTCGATCGGAATCGAGATGATCCGCCCCTGGCGCGGAGCGATGTGACCGGTATCAACCCGCCGAGAGGCGGACACTATGCGCTTCAGTTCTCGCTCGTCGGCGAGACGCCCCGCACAGACGACGAGCAGGCCGGATTGGAGATTTTTCTCGACGAGGTCCGGTTCGAGGTCTTCGACTGACCCTAGTCGCAGCCGCAGACAGGTTCGGTCCCCCTCAGCTTTCCGGTGATGATTGCCGACGCACAGCTCACCCCGGAGCGCACGGTGACGGCGCCCGTCTCGCAGTTCATGGCGCAGGCGCCGCACTCGATGCAGGCGTCGCGAAAAACGATGCGCGCCTTGCCCTCCTTCATGGCCAGAACGGCGCGGGGGCAGACCTGCGTGCAGAGCGTACACCCGTTGCATTCCGCCTCATCCACCGCGATCGTGACAACGCCGGGAATATAGAGAAGCATCGAAAAGACTCCGCAAGAATAATTTAGATATAGAGCGACACGATCCAGAGAATCAGTCCCGCCGCGGCCGATCCGATCTGCAGCGGGATCGCCACGCGCATCTCGCCCATCACTCCCGACAGCGACGTGAAGGTCGTCGCGCCGGTGAAATTCATGGCCAGAAAGCTCGTCACCGCCGGGACCATCAGCAACCACGATGCCCAGGCGGCCCAGTTGAGATCACTGCCTCCGAAGCCGACGACCAGCCATCCCGCGAGGAGAACATAAACCAGCCCGACCGAGACGCCTTTGAAAGAAAAGGACCGCCCCGGCAGCCAGGGGACGAAGAGGGGGACCATCACGGCCCCGAAGATCGAGGCGCAGAGCAGAATCGCCCCGTTCGCGAGTCCCGGAGAGAGAATTCTCGAGGGATCGAATCCGCCCGGCTCCAGGCCGGACAGCAGCGTGAGGAGCGCCGCCGCCAGCAGGCCGAGCTTCACCGCCGGGATCAGCTCGATCGGGATCAGCACGCAGCGATCGCGCAGGGGGAATCGGATCCGCCGCATGGCGGGTGTCGCCTTCATGCCGGCGTCGAGAAAGGCGGGAAGTTCGGCGGCTTTGACGGGGCCATAAATTACGCGGAAGCCGCTCGCCGATTTGACCCGGTGGGCGCTCACCCCCGTCGCGCCGAGCTGGGGAACGATCAGCTTGCGGTGGGCGACCACCTGCTCGAGACCCACGGCGCCGATGCGATGGATGAGCTCGTCCGTTCCGAAGGTGCCCTTGCCTGCCGCGCACCAGACGTTGACACCCCGCGTGTCGAGGACGACGATCCAGGCGTCCCGCCCGGCGAGCCGGGACCGGACGATGTCGAAGCTCATCTTGTAGTTCGCCGAAATCAGGACGGGCGATTCAGGAGTGGGTGATCCGGCGGCGTAGAGCCCGGGATCGACGCGGTACGAACTCCGGCTCAGACCCCAACGCACCTTCCACGCCCCGAGACGGTCGGCTCCGTTCAGAGTGGTCGCCACCCGCGGTACGGGACCGGCAGGGGTGTCGACGGTGCCGTCGATCCAGTCCCTGTCGAGCCGCGGCGGCTCCGCCGGGGGAATCGCCGGGAGACCCGAGCAGCAGCAGGACTTTTGTTCGCCAGTCATCGATTCCCTTTCGTCGGTTATCGATCCGATCCGAAGGCCGCGCGCAGCATCTTCAGGCTTTTGGGGATCGCTGTCCGGTAATCCTCGTGCCCCTCGAACTCGAGGGAGATGTAGCCGCGATAATTGACCTTCCGCAAGATTGCCGCGATGCGCGCGTAGTCGAGTTCGAGGGTGTAATAGGTGCCGCCGCCGTAGTAGGTCTTGGCCTGAACAAAGGCGGTATGGGACGCGATCAACTCGAGCTTGTCGTAGGGATCCTCGAGAAAGTTGCCCGTGTCGAGAAGGATCTGCAGCCAGGGCGAATCGACAGCCTTGACGATGCGCAGGAGCCCCTCGGGCGTGCGTCCCAGTCCCCAGTGATTTTCGAGAGCGAGGACGACGCCGCATTTCTCCGCCGTGGGCAGGCACTTCTCGATCGCCTCGATCACCCAGGGGTAACCGTCGTCCTCGGTGTACCCTGGGAGGGGCGGTTCGATGCCGCGGTCCTTCATGAGCTGGTTGAAGCTTTTCGTCGTGCGCCAGCGGCCGGTGTTGAGCCGCATGCAGGGGATGCCGAGGGTGTAGGCCATCTCGATCATCCTGATCGTGTGATCGATGTTGGCTTGGCGTTTTTCCTTGTCGGGCGTGACGAACCCCTGGTGGATCGACAGGCCGCAGAGCGCGATGCCGCTGATCAGCGCGTGGCGCCTGAGCTCGCGCAGGTACTGGTCATCCTCGCGGTGCATCTGCATATGGAGCACGTCGACGCCGGCAAATCCCATATCGGCCGCCACGTCGATGCACTTCTCGATGGGAAGCTTGAGGCCGTCCTGGAACCGCCAGAAGGAGTAGGTCGCCACGGCGATCGGGTTGGAGCGGACCGGCGTGGTCTCCGAGTCCGGTTGAGCCAGAAGCGTCTGGGGAAAGGCGATCCCCGCCGCTGCGCCTGCTGTGAGGAATTGTCTTCGGTTCATCTGAATTCTTCCAAGAGTAAAACGAGTGTTCCCGTGATTGTACCGGTACGTGCGGGGAGAGAACAGCGGCATTCGGCCGCGCCTGGCGAATCGGGATTAGAGGGGTTTTTCCCGCAAATGGCGCCGTGCGGCCTCCCAGCCGATGAGGGCCCGTTTCTTCGCGTCGCCCCAGCGGTACTTTCCAAAAGCGCCCGTCCGCCGGATCACCCTGTGGCAGGGAATGAGAAAGGAGATCGGATTCTGGCCGACGGCGGTACCGGCGGCGCGCACCGCCCCGGGGCGGCCGGCGAGGGTGGCCAGGTCACCGTAGGAGAGGAGCATGCCGGGCGGGATGGTGAGGAGCGCCTGCCAGATACGGATCTGGAAATTGGTTCCTGCCACAAAGAGGCTCAGAGAGGGACGGCCGCTGTCGGAGGCTGCAAAGATCTTCTCCGCCACGGGGCGCGTGGCGCGCCGATTCTCGTCGAGCGTCGCGCCGCGCCACCGCTCCGCGAGATCGTTGACGACCGCGCTCCGGTCCCCGTCGGCAACGAAAAAGAGGGTGCACACGCCCCGCTCGGTGGTGGCGATCAGGCATTCGCCAAAAGGGCTGTCGTGAAAACCGTAGCGGATCGTCAGCCCCGCGCCGCGCGATTTAACCTCGCCGGGCGACATGGCATGTACATTGACCGTGAGGTCGTGAAGCCGACCCGGCCCCGACATTCCCACGTCGAAGGCCACGTCGAGCACGCTGCGCGACTCCTCGAGAAGGCGGCGCGCGTACTCGGCGGTGAGGAACTGCAAAAACCGCTTCGGGCTGATCCCCGCCCAGCGCCGGAAGAGGCGCTGAAAGTGATACTCGCTGAGGTTCACGCTCGCGGCGATCTCCTTGAGCGACGGCTGGCGCCGGAAATTGGCCTCGATGAAATGAATGGCTCCTTCGATCCGCTGGGCGTCAGTCGCTGTCATGGTCGGTCTCCGGATTTCGCACGTTGGTTTCCCCCAATCTGGGATAACAGGCGCAATGCGGCAACCCGATTCTTGCGGTGAGTTTTAACGCGGCGATTTCGCGTTTCTTAACGCGGCGATTTCGCGTTTCTTAACGCGGCGATTTCGCGTTTCTTAACGCGGCGATTTCGCGTTTCCTAACGCGGCGGCTTCGCGTTTCTTAACGCGGCGCGCCGATGTTGTTCTCAGTCCCCCCGGACGACGTCGTGATCGTGCCCTGCCAGAGGGGCGGCAGCACCCCAAAGCGGACCTCGGCCGCACCACCCGGCAAGCCGTCACCGCTCGGTAAAGCGTCAGGATCAAAGGACCGGGCAAGCTCTCCATCGAGGGCCAATCCCATGCTTGTATCGACGACGCTGTCCGACACGGTCAGCGTGTACCAGTCGGGCGAAAGAGGCCTCTCGGGCGTCAAGGTCGCCGTCCGCGTGCCGCTGTCATAGGCAAGATCGAAAGAGCGCGTCCCCGAGAAAAAGCCGGTCAGCGTAAAATCGGCGGCGTTGACGGTCACGTCCTTGTGGAAAACGACCTCCACCGTTCCCGCGCCCGTTCCGAAGGTCACGCGCTCACCGGGAGCGGGCGCCGTCGACACGATCTTGGGCGGCCCGCCCACGAAGCTCGTCGTGGAGAGCGAGGTGCGCAGGATCCACTCGTCGCCGTCGAAGTCGAGGCTCGATACTGCGCTGTCCACGGGGATCAAAAGGTGTTCGGCGGGAGCGTCGTTCCAGACCACGTGGGTTGTGTCCGATCCTCCCGACCAGGTGGTGATGTCGATCGGCATGGTGAAGGTCGGGTACGACGACGACTGGGTCTGCCTCACATAGAGTTCCACATAGTCCTGGCCGTTCACGTCATGGTTCGTCCAGGCGTATCGGTAGGCGGGCGCGCCGATGTCGTAGACCCACTCGTCGAAGAACCAGGAGAGATCGTCGCCGTAGACGCTCTCGGCGATCGCCTGGAAATCGGCGGTGATGGCGCTCTTGTACTCGAAGGCGGCGCGGTATGCGGCGAGGGTGTCGAAGAAGTTCCCATCGCCCACCACGTGGCGCAACTGATGGAGCACCCACGCCCCCTTGCGGTAGGTGTAGTCGGAGGAGAAGATGCGCCACAGGTCGGAAATGTCATAACAGTAGACGCTCCCGCCCACGCTGCCCGGCCGCCGCACATCCATCCAGTAGTGGAGCTCGCCCGGATCGCTCGTCCCCGACTCGAACTCGAACCAGAGCGCCTCCGAGTAGGTGGCGAAACCCTCGTTGAGCCAGATGTCGTGCCACGTGCCGCAGGTGACCATGTCGCCCCACCACTGGTGGCTCGCCTCGTGGGCGGTGATGTACTCCCAGAAACCGCCCTGCGTGGTGAGTGTCTGGTGCTCCATCCCGCCGCCCCAGGTAAACTGGGCCATGCCGTACTTCTCGTCGATGAAGGGATAGAGGCCGTAGAGATCGCCGTAGACGCCGAGGATGTCGATCATCGTCCACCAGGCGTTCCGGTTGTACGCGTTGTCGTCGGAAGGAAAAATGTACATCACCACCGGCATCGATCCGCCGGGGTAATAAAAGGTGTCCTCGTAATAGTTGTAGTCCGTGGCGGCGAAGAAGTAGAGATAGTCGACGGTCTGGTAATTGGTTTTCCAGTGATAGACGAGCTTGTTTCCCGGAACGGGATCGACGCTCTGCAGCACGCCGTTCGACGCGACACTGAGCGAATCGGGCACGGTGTACCGCAGATCGGCCACGGTCTTGTCGTCGAGGGTTTCCTTGACCGGCCACCATGTGTAGGCATACCAGGGCGAGCTCAGGGTGAAGACGAGCGGCGAGCCGCCCTGCGAGGTGAACTCGATCGAGCCGAATCCCTGGCCGCTCGGCTCCCCGTTGTACCCGATGGTGAGCGCGAACTGCTCGCCCGCGTCGTAGAGGCGGTCGAGGGTCGCTTCCACCGTGGTCGAGTCGATCCGGTTCCACGCCACGGGCACGCTGTTCACGCTCACCGCCGTGACGGTGAAGGTGTTCGACAGGCGGAACCGGAATGTGGCGAGATTGTTGATCAAGCTCTCCACGGTCATCGTGTTGAAGCCGCCGATCCACTCGGTGGTCGGATTGATCTCGATGTTCAGATTGTAGTGGATCACGTCGGTGTCGCCGAGCGCCTCGGAGCCCGCCGAGCGGGAGAGCACGCTCACCGGCGGGAGATGGCCGAGCTCCTTTTCGAGTCGCGCGATCCAGTCGGCCTTGCAGCAGCAGTCGGGGCCGTGTGCGTCCTGGGCGATGGCGGAGCCGACCGAGAGATATCCCGAGAGGCAGACGAGGGCGAGAATGAGGAAGCGGATCATTATGATCTCCTTTTACGGGTGGCTGGCTCCGAGATCGAGTGAAGTTCGGTATTCAGTCAACGCATCTGATAGTAATCCCAATAGCGTCGACAAATCGACACTGTTTAAAATTATGTACTTTGATACTTCGGAGTGCAATGCAAAAGGCTGGGGCACGATCCGGTCTCTGCAAATCGCGCACTCTTCGAGTGCAAATCGCGCACTCTTCGAGTGCAAA
>Ga0180429_10000815_pt1 | contig 27134 bp, 21 predicted proteins | sample SS_ome_FD_132428 | JGI IMG/M metagenome (GOLD analysis project Ga0180429, IMG submission 132428) | Hypersaline lake sediment archaeal communities from the Salton Sea, California, USA - SS_1_S_1 metaG | ecosystem: Environmental > Aquatic > Non-marine Saline and Alkaline > Hypersaline > Sediment ...
GAATCCAAAAATGGCGCGCGGGGAGGTCCGAAGATCACTCGCTGGCCCTCCATGGGGAGCGCGGAGCGGGAAAGAGCCGGCTGTTGGGACGTTTGGCCCTGGAGCTCGAGGACTTGAGAGTCTTGAAGGCCCCCATTCGCTCCAAGATGCAGAACCGTCTGGGGGCTTACGCCTTTTTCGAGAATCTGTTGGAAGAGCCCCTGGAAGATGCCGGCGCCTCCCTTTCAAGCGCCGATGCGAAGATGCCCAAAACAGTGGTGCTCATGGACGATGCCCACAATCTTTTTCTGGCGAAGCTGGGAGGGTTCGAGGCGTACAAGGTGCTTCTCGAGCTGATGGGGGCTTCAACCCGGAATCTTTTTTGGTGCGTGGCGTTCAATCGCCATTCGTGGGCTTACCTGGACTGCATGTTCGGAAAGAGGAGGTGCTTCGATGCCGTCGTGGAAATGCCCGTCTGGTCGGAAGCCGACATACGGCGTTTGATCCTCCGAAGGCACGGGAAAACCGGCTACCGGTTGTCCTACGACTCCATCATCGGCGCCGTCGGCGGGCGACACGGGGATGAGCGTGCCCGGGCCGAAGCCAACTTCTTCAGGCTGCTGTGCCAGCAATGCGAGGGCAACCCGGGAACGGCCCTTCACCTGTGGCTTTCTTCCTTGCGGGTCGGCGGGCCCGGCCTGGTGAGCGTGGGACTTCCCGAGGATTTCGGCGATTCCCTTTACGGCAGGCTTCGAGAGGAAGAGCTTTTCGTGTATGCGGACATCGTCCGGCACGGCTCCCTTTCCATCGACGAGATCGTTGCGGTGACGGATTTGCACGAAGGCTTCGTGAGACAGGTGGTCAAGGAAGGCATGGACGGTGGGTTCTTTCGGAGGACTCCCGATGGAAGGTACTTCCTGAATGTCTTGTCTCAGCACGCTCTGATTTCTTTTCTCTCGAGAAAGAACTTCGTCTATGGAAAATGAAGCGACTCGACAATTTCTGGCTTTGATCGAGCAGGTCCATCTCAAGGAGGTCTTTCTTTTGATCGCCGGAGTGGTGTTGCTGGGATACACGGTCCATATTCTCAATCAAAAAGCTGCCCGGCTTTCGGAAAGATATCCTACCAAACGGCTTCTCATCCTTCAGATCGTTTCCACGATAAACTTCTTCGTTTACATCGCGGGGGCCATCGTGCTGGTCTACGGCGTTCTCAGCCCCACGCGGGAGCTTCTCCTCGCCTTGGGGGGCGGTGCCGCCGTGGCCATCGGGTTTTCCTTGAGAGATCTCATGGCTTCCTTGTTCGCGGGGGTGATTTTGCTCTTCGACCGGCCTTTTCAGGTGGGGGACCGTGTCACTTTCGCCGACACCTACGGGGAGATCAAGACCATCGGATTGAGGGCCGTGCGCATTCAGACCTTGAACGACGATCTGGTGACCATCCCCAACTCCAAGTTCATCACCGACGTGGTTTCTTCGGGAAACGCCGGGGCTCTGGACATGATGGTGGCAATGGATTTCCATTTTCCCTTGAATGCCGACATCGAGCTGATCCGGGAGATCCTTTGGGAAACGGTGCATACGAGCCGGTTCGTCTATCTCAAAAAGCCCGTGGTCGTTGCCGCCTCGGAAGCGACGGTGGGAAGTACGGTGGCCTTGAAGTTGACCGTCAAGGCCTATGTGTTGGATGTCCGATACGAAAAGGCTTTTCAAACCGACGTGGTGACGCGAGCCACCGTGGCCTTTCGGGAGCAAGGGCTGCCGAGACCCGCCGCCGCTTTTTTCCCCGTTTGAACATCTCTTCGTCTTCAAGTGGCTTGTCGGAGAACATGACTTCCGGTACCGACGGCATCCAGTTGCGGCCTTGGGCGTCGCGAGTGCGCGGTTCGGTTGAGCGGCTCGTCGGGGCATGAAACCTACAGACTTAAGGCAACCCGTCGTGGCAGGCTCCGCAGTCCATGGCGCCCTTGGCGATATGGGACCGCTTGCCATTGTCGTGGCATTCCATGCAAGTCGCACGGTTTTCCCCCGAGTGGACCGAAAGCTTTCACCGAGAATCTTGGAGCCGGGAATTTCCGCTTTCGTCCGAAGGTCCCTCGTCTCGGAGATAAAGACGAGCCAGAAGCCCGATGAAGGCGAAGACGACGATGTTCAGCGCCGTGTCCACCCAGTTTGCCCAGTTCATGAGTGCTCCTCGCTCTTGAGGGTTTTCAGCAGGGCCACGACGAGCAGGGGCAGGATGAACACGAAAAACATGGCGCCCAGGGCGATGATGGCGCGCACCGTGGCCGCGTCGCCCGACAGCATCATGGCCAGTCCCAGAACCGCAAGGATCACCCCCCAGACGAGCTTGATGCGCACTGGCGGGTTTTCGTCGCCGCCGGTGGAGAACATGGAGAGCACGAAGGCCGCGCTCACCACGCTGGTGACCAGGAACAGAAAAGCCGCCAGCACGGTTGCGGAGCCGGTGAGCCCGCTCAGGGGGAGGGCCTGGAGCACGAAAAAAGTCGTGTTCTCGGGAGTGTTGGCCGCCACCTCCAGAATGGGCAGGTCGGTCCGAAGGGCCCCGAAGAAGCCCGCTCCCCCGAAAACCCCGAACCAGAACAAGGAGAAGAGGCTCGGCACCAGCACCACCCCGAGCACGAATTCCCGGATGGTGCGCCCGCGGGAAATGCGCGCCACGAAGACCCCCACGAAGGGGGCCCAGGCGATCCACCAGACCATGTAGTTGAGGGTCCAGCCGTGAAACCAGTCCGAATACTCCTTGCCCAGGAAAGGATAGGTGGCGAAGCTCTGGCGCACCAGCGTGGAGAGATAGACGCCCATGGAATCGACGATGCCGTTCATGAGAAAATGCGTGGGGCCCGCCAGGAGAATGTAGATGACGAGAAAGCCGGCCAGCATCATGGCGATGTTGGAAAGCCGGGCCATGCCTTCGCTCAAGTCCTTGGTGAGAGGAATCAGAAACGCGACGCAAAGCACGGCGAAGACGCCCAATTGAAGCTTCTGCCCGCTTTCCTCCAGTCCCAGAAGGGTTGCCAGCCCCCCTTGCACCTGGAAAACCCCGATGGCCAGGGACCCGGCCAAGCCGATGGCGATGGCGTAGATGGCCAGCAAATCGGCCAGCCAGGCGACGGGGCCCACCCATGCGCCGCGTCTGAAGGTGTAGCGGATGGGAGTGCCCACCAAGCCGGGCTGCCCCTTGCGGTAGGCGAAGTAGGCGATGACCAGGGCCGTGATGGCGTAAATGGACCACGCATGGAAAGCCCAGTTGAAATTGGTCACGCCCAGGGCCAGTTCGGCCGCCACCCCCGGGGCTTTGGTCCTCGCGATCAATCCGTAGTGGGTCAGGGGCTCCGTCGCTCCGTAGAAAAGAAGTCCCACACCCATGCCGGCGGCGAAAAGCATGGTGAGCCAACTGACGGTGGAGAACTCGGGCCGGTCGTCGTCGGCCCCCAGGCGGACTTTGCCGTAGCGCGACAGGGCCAGCCAGAAGGTGCAGATGGTGATGGAAGAAGCCACCGCCATGATGAACCAGGCCCTGCTGGTGAACTGCTGCGCCACGCGGGCGGCCGCGAACCTCGAGAGGCCGGGCGTATCGACGACTCCCCAGACGGCCACCGCGGCCGTCAGGAACAATGCCGTGAGGAGCAATGGGTTCTTGAACATAGGCGCTTTCGGAGCCTCCTTTGCTTTCGCAAAAAAAGAATGCTACATTCGGCTTGCCGTTGCATTGCCAAACTATCAAAGGGGTTGAGTGAGAGCCAGCATTATTTGAGAGGGGACACAAAGTTTTGGAGGCGAATCCTCGATTTTGGATCCTTGCCGCGGAATACTTTTTTTAAAAAGGAGCTTCCCACCCTTTTGGGGCGATTCCGGGGAGAAAGACCTTGAAGAGTCTTGACAGCTTCGGTGTTTCCTGCCCTAATTGAACGGCAATCGTTGCCGTCTCCTCGAAGTTTTTTTCCGAGTATCCGGGAGAAAGTCCATGAAAGAATGGGGAAAATCCAAGAGCTTGTCTTTGGCAGGCCCGGGCTTGATCACGGGTCTGCTGGCTTTGTCGGTCCTTTCCTGCTCGCCGGAGGAAACCGGTCCCGTGCAGGAAGTCGTCAGGCCCGTGAAAACCCTGGTGCTGGAGGACTCCGGGGCGGGAGACGCGCGCAGCTATCCCGGCCGCGTGCGGGCCGCCGAACGGGCGGTGCTCACCTTCAAGGTTTCGGGCCCTCTCGTGGAGCTTCCCGTCAACGAAGGAGATCTGGTGGAAAAGGACCGGCTCCTGGCTCGCATCGACCCAAGGGATTTCCAAACCACCATGGACAAGATCCAAAGCGAGCTCCAGCAGGCCGAGGCGCAGTTGCAGGCCATGAAAACGGGAGCCCGTCCCGAAGACGTGAAGGTTCTGGAGGCGGAAGTGGCGGCGGCCAAGGCCCGCTACCAAAAGGCCCAACAGGAGTTTTCGAGGTACGCTGGGCTTTTCGAGCGCGACATGGTTTCCAAGTCCGAATACGACACGGCCATGAGCGCCAGGGACGTCGCCAAGGCGCAACTGGAGACGGCCATCCAGAATCTCGAGAAAGGCAGAAAAGGGGCCAGAGAAGAGGACATCCAAGCCAAGGAGGCGGAAATTCGAGGGCTGGAAGCCCGGCTCAAGGAAACCCGCGACGCTTTGGAAGACACTCGTCTCACGGCCCCCTTCAAAGGAGTGGTGGCTACCAAGTATGTGGAGAATTTTCAGAACGTTCAGGCCAAGGAAGCCATCGTGTCCCTTCAGGACATCGCCGACCTGGAAGTCGTTTTCAACGCCCCCGAGCAGATGCTGGCGGCTCGCCGGGGAGAAGACTGCTACAAAGGCCAAGTGATCTTCGAAGGGGCGCCGGGGAAGACTTACGAGGCCGTCCTCAAGGAATATTCGGCCGAGGCGGACCCCCAGACCCAGACCTACGAGATCGTGGTGGGCCTCCCGGCTCCCGAAGACCTGACCATCCTCCCCGGCATGACGGCCACCGTCAAGGTCGTCGATGAATGCGCTCAAGAGGAAGGGCAGTTCCTGGTACCGGTTTCGGCGGTGTTCGCCGACGAAGAGAAGCGCTCCTTCGTTTGGGTGGTTCAGCCCGATTCCATGACCGTCCGGCCCAAGGAAGTGAAGGTGGGGGACCTTGCGGGAAACAGCGTGAGGGTCTTGGAGGGACTGGAGGCCGGAGAGCGTATCGTCACCGCCGGCACCCACCTGTTGGTGGACGGCATGAAAGTCAGGCTTATGGAAGGCCGGCAGTAATCCTCCCCGATCAAGGGCGAGCCCCCTCGCTTCCGCCATTGAAATGGAGCCGTGAATGAACATCGCCGAATACGCCATCCGCAAAAGGACCATCACGTTGTTCATGACCTTCCTGGTTTTCGCGGGGGGCATCCTGGCTTACAGGAACCTGGGACGCCTGGAGGATCCCGAGTTCACCATCAAGGACGCCAAGGTGGTCACGGCCTATCCGGGAGCCACCCCGCGGGAGGTGGAGGAAGAGGTCACCGACGTCCTGGAAACGGAGATCCAGCAATTGGGCCAGTTGGACGAGATCACTTCCATGTCCAAGCCCGGCTTGTCCATCATCACCCCGACCATCAAGAACAAGTACGACAAATCCAGCCTTCCCCAGGTTTGGGACGAGCTGCGCCGCAAAGTCCAGGCGGCTCAGGGGAAGCTGCCTCCGGGAGTCTCCTCCAGCATGGTCAACGACGATTTCGGGGACGTGTTCGGAGTCTTTTTCGCCGTGACGGGGGAGGGGTTCACCTACCGGGAGCTGGAAGACCAGGTGGATTTCCTGCGCAGGGAGCTCCTCCTGGTGGAGGGGGTGGCCAAGGTGGATTTGTGGGGGGTGCGGCCGGAGCAGGTTTTCGTGGAAGTTTCACGGGCGCGCATCGCCCGGCTGGGCATCTCCCTGGAGGAGATCTACCGGACCCTGGGGGAAAAGAACATGGTGGTCCCTTCGGGGGAGGTCCTCGTGGGGCGGGAGTACATCGCCATTCAACCCACGGGCGGCGTGTCCTCCCTGGAGGACATCGGCAACGTCCTCATTCGCAGCGACGCGGCCAATCCCGTTTACCTGAAGGATATCGCCGACATCCGTCGTGGCTACGAAACCCCTCCCTCCACGATCATGCGCTACGACGGCCTCCCCGCCATCGGCCTGGGCATTTCGACGGTGGAAGGGGGAAACGTCGTGGATATGGGCAGGGCCCTGGAGGCGCGCTTGCAGGAATTGAAGGCTCGAATTCCTTTGGGCATCGAGCTGGGGGTGATCTCCTTCCAGGCCGAAACCGTCACGGAATCCATCGACGCCTTTCTGGTGAATCTTCTGGAAGCCGTGGGCATCGTCATCGCCGTGCTCATGATCTTCATGGGGCTGCGCAGCGGCCTGCTCATCGGCTCCATCCTCCTTCTGACCATTCTGGGCACCTTCATCCTCATGGCCATGTACGACGTGCTTCTCCAGCGCATCTCCCTGGGAGCCCTCATCATCGCCCTGGGCATGCTGGTGGACAACGCCATCGTGGTCACCGACGGCATCCTGGTGCGCATCTCTTCGGGGGAAGACCGCATCCAAGCGGCCAAGAGCGTTGTGAGCCAGAACATGATGCCCCTTCTCGGCGCCACGGCCATCGCCGTTCTGGCCTTCGCCCCCGTCGGACTTTCCCCCGACAGCACGGGGGAATACTGCCGGTCCCTCTTCCAGGTGCTTCTGTTTTCCCTCATGCTGAGCTGGGTCATCGCCATCACGGTGACGCCCCTCTTCTGCGTGGAATTTCTCAAGGCCGACCCTTCGGCCAAGGACGCCGACCCCTACGGCGGGGCCTTCTACCGTCTATACCGCAGCTTTCTCAAGTTTTGCATCGGCAGGAGATGGCTGACGATGGCCGTCTTGGGGGTCCTTCTGGGACTGGCCGTCCAGGGCTTCGGACACCTGGAGGAAGGGTTCTTTCCCGCTTCCACGAGGGCCCAGTTCATGGTGCACTACTGGCTGCCTCAAGGCACGGACATCCGGGTCACTTCCGACGAGATGAAAGAGCTCGAAAGGTTCATCCTGTCGGAGGAGGACGTGTCCGCCGTATCCACTTTCGTGGGGCAGGGAGCCCTGCGCTTCATTCTCACCTACGCCCCCGAGGACCCCAAAGCCAGTTACGGTCTCCTGCTGGTGAACATCGAGGATTACCGGCAAATCCCCGCTCTGGCCGAAAAGATCGACGGGTTCGTGGAAGAGAAGCGTCCCGACGCCCTTGTGCAGGTGAGAAAATTCGAGCTGGGGCCGGGAGACGCCTCCAAGGTGCAAGCCCGCTTCGGCGGGCCGGACCCCGACACCCTTCGCAAGCTGGCCGGTGAAGCCATGGATGTCATGAGGAAGGAAGGGGCCCAAGCCATCATGACCGACTGGCGGGAGCGGGTCAAAGTCCTCGTGCCCGTTTTCGCCGAGGTGCAGGCGCGCCGTCTGGGCATCAACCGGGCGGACCTGAACCGGGCTTTGGAAGGGGCTTTCAGCGGCCTGCGGGTGGGGCTCTACCGCGAGGGGGACAAGCTGCTTCCCATCGTATCCCGCCCTCCCCAAGAAGAGCGCGTGGATGTGGACTACATCAAGGATATCCAGATATGGAGCCCCGTGGCGGGGAAAGCCGTTCCCCTGCGTCAGGTGGTGACGGAGTTTCGCACCGAATGGCGGGACGACATGATCATGCGCAGGGACCGCAAGCGCACCATCACGGTCAAATGCGATGCCGAGGGGGAAGCTCCCTCCGTTCTCCTCGCCCGCGTCATGCCTCAAGTGGAAGCCATCCCCCTTCCTCCCGGCTACGAGCTGCAATGGGGAGGGGAGTACGAAGATTCCGCCAAGGCCCAAGAGAGCCTGGCCGGCAACATCCCCGTGCCGGCATTGCTCATGGTGCTCGTGCTGGTTTTTCTTTTCAACACCATCCGCCAGCCTTTGATCATTCTTCTGACCTTGCCCCTGGCCGTCATCGGCGTCACCCTGGGCTTGCTCCTGACCAAGCAGCCCTTCGGGTTCATGGCCCTGCTGGGCTTTCTCAGCCTGAGCGGCATGCTCATCAAAAACGCCATCGTCCTCATCGACCAGATCAATCTGGAGATCCGGGAAGGGAAGTCTCCCTATCGGGCCGTCGTCGATTCCGCCGTCAGCCGTACCCGGCCCGTGGCCATGGCCGCCCTGACGACGGTCCTGGGCATGATTCCGCTGCTCCTGGACGCCTTCTACATCGGCATGGCCGTGACCATCGTGGGGGGCCTCAGCTTCGCCACCGTCCTGACCCTGGTGGTGGTGCCCGTGCTTTACGCCATTTTTTACGGCGTCAAAGAGGAGAAGTCTGCGGAAGCGGCCGGAAAGGCGTGAAATGGACCCAAGCTCTCCTTCCCCCTTGCTCTTGAAAGCATCGGAAGTGATGAATCCCCGCGCCGAGCAAACAGAAAGGACGCTGAAGCGCCACTTTCCATAACAAAGGTGGATACGATGGTGCCATGCGATAGCGAGCTGCAACACCAAATGGAAGAGCGGCTGCGCTTCGAGTCGTTGCTTACGGAAATTTCCGCGCGCTTCATCAACCTTCCCTCCGACCAAATCGACAGCGTGATCGAAGACGCCCAGCGCCGCATCTGCCAATGCCTCGGACTGGATCTGTCCGCCCTTTGGCAATGGGCGCCCGAGACACCGCGCTTCCTTACCCTGACCCATCTTCACAGCCCTCCGGAGGGCCCTGCGCGCCCGTTGCGCCTGGATGCGGAAAGGGCCTTTCCCTGGCAATTTCAAAAAATGATGGATGGCGAGACCTTGGCATTTTCTACGGAGGATATGCCTCCCGAGGCGGCTGTCGATCAAGATTCTCTGCGTTATTACGGAATCAAATCGTCGGTGGTTATTCCCCTTTCCGCCATGGGTGGGCCGCTCATTGGTGTTTTGAGCTTCGATGCGTTGCATGAGGATCGTGCATGGCCGCTGGAGATGGTCAAGCGGCTCGCGCTGGTGGCGCAGGTTTTTTTCAACGCCCTGAGCCACAAACATGCGGAAGAGGCTTTGCGCATTAGCGAAGCACGCCTCCAGCTGGCGGCGGATTCCGCCGAGGCGGGACTTTGGGAGCTGGATTGCGACACCCGCCTCTTCTGGACCACCGAGCGGGCAAGGGCGATCTTCGGATACAGTTCCGAAGACGACATCAGCATGGAGCGTTTTGAATCCTCCGTTCATCCCGACGATATCGAGTCCGTCCGGGAAGCCATTGCCAGAGCGCTGAATGAAAGCAGGCCTCTCGACGTCGAATACCGGATCCGGTTGGAAGACGGCCCAATGAAGTGGATCTCCAGCCGTGGTCGGCCCTATTTCAGCCTCTCGGGCGAGCCCCGTCGCCTCGTGGGGGTTTCCATCGACATCAGCCGGCGCAAGGAAATGGAAAGGGAGCTTCACGAAAGGTTGAAAGAAATTGAAAGGCTCAAGGATCAACTTGAAAATGAAAACATGGTCTTGCGTGAAGATCTCATAATGGAGCAGGGCTTCGAGAGGATCATCGGCAACAGCAAAGCCCTCAAATCCGTGCTCGTCGCCGCCCAACAGGTTGCCTCCACCGATTCCACCGTGCTGATTCTCGGCGAGACGGGAACGGGAAAGGGCTTGGTCGCCAACGCCATCCATCAGATGAGCGCGCGCAAGGACCGGCCCCTCGTGACGGTCAACTGCTGCGCCCTCCCTCGCAATCTGTTCGAAAGCGAGCTGTTCGGACACGAGAAGGGGGCTTTCACCGGCGCCCATTCCAGGCGGGCGGGGCGTTTCGAGGTGGCCGACGGAGGGACCCTCTTCCTGGACGAGATCGGGGAAATGTCTTGGGATCTCCAATCGAAGCTCCTCCGGGCGCTTCAGGAAGGAGAGCTCGAACGGCTGGGCAGCAACGGGACATTGAGAGTGGATGTCCGCGTGATAGCCGCCACCAACCGGGACCTCAAAGAAGACGTGCGACAGAACCGCTTCCGGCGCGATCTTTTCTATAGGCTCAATGTGTTTCCCATTTGGATTCCCCCTCTTCGACAAAGGACTGAAGATATCTCTTCGCTTGCCCAACACTTTGCCGAAAAATACGCGCGCAGAATGGGCAAAAAGATCGAAGGCATCCCCAAAACAACCCTCCGGAGGCTCATGGAGTACGATTGGCCCGGCAACGTCAGAGAACTGGAGCATGTGATCGAGCGAAGCGTGATCCTCGCTGCGGGTCCATTCCTTCATTTGAGCGAGCCCCTCCGGTCCATTCTTGCCGTCAAGTCGGGAGGCGGAGGGATCCAAGACCTGGCTACCGCCGAGCGCGAGCACATCCTGAGGGCCCTCTGCGAAACCGGTTGGAGGATCGAAGGACCTTCCGGAGCAGCCTCCATTCTGAAGCTCAATCCCAGTACCCTCCGTTTCAGGATCAAGAAGCTGGGCATCCGCCGTCCCGGCTGAAGGGATCCCCCAAGCACCGCCCTCAACATATTGCGGATCCGCCGTATGTTGAGGTTTCCCCCGGCTCGCCAAGTACGTGAACCGGGAGATCGTGGAGGCCATCGCCAAGGAATACAAAAAGGGACGGAGGCTGTGGATCGGGACAACCAATCTGGATGCCAAGCGCCCCGTGATCTGGAATATCGGTCTCATCGCCTCGAGCGGTCGGCCCGGAGCCCTGGATCTGATCCACAAGATCATTCTCGCTTCGGCGTCCATCCCGGCGTTTTTTCCTCCGGTGCTCATCGAAGTCGAGGCCGACGGTAAAGTCTACGACGAGATCCACGTGGACGGAGGCGCCGCGTCTCAGGTTTTTCTCTATCCCGCCGACGTCCATTGGAAGCTGGTCATCCAGAGCTTCGAGGTCCAGGGAGCTCCGAAAGTCTACGTGGTACGCAACTCCCGGCTCAAGCCCGACTGGGAAACGGTGCGCCCCAAGATTTTTCCCATTGCCGGCGTCTCCATCAGCTCCCTCATCCGGACGCAGGGGATCGGGGATATGTACCGGATTTATCTCGACTGCCAAAGAGACGGCATCGACTACAATCTGGCGTACATTCCGGACGACTTCGATCTGAAGCCCAAGGAGGAGTTCGATCCGGTTTACATGGGCCGGTTGTTCGAGAGAGGATATCAATTGGCAAAAGACGGCTATCCCTGGGTGAAAGCTCCTCCGGGATTCGAATGATGGCTGCGTTAAACTCGATTACACTTAATTGTATATAATACCTAACAGATGGAGACTTTCGCAAGGGAAGCAGCATATAAATGGCAATCCTATAGTGCGGTGTTCCTCGGTGGAGGCAGGGACGGGGAGCTCACCAACAGAGAAAGGAGACGTTGTGAAAACAGCAAAGATTGTTTTAACGACTGCAACCCTGGTTGTCGCCCTTTTGATTGCAGTGTGGCCAGCCATGGCCCAGGAGAGCTTTAAGGACCAAGGTCCGCGCCGCCATGCAAGCGGCGCCTATGATGCCGCGACCGGCCAATACGAGGTCGCCGAGGGCGACGATCTGATCGACATCGCCGAGCGCTTCGGCGTTACCCTTGCCGACCTGAAGACGCGGAGCAAGCTCGCCTCGGATCGGATCATGGTCGGTCAGAAGCTCGTGGTGGCTGCCGGCGCGGCCGAATCCCTTGACGCTCACTTGCCGGATGACATCGAGGGTATGGTGCAAACCGACCGCCCTATGGGCGTCGTTCACCAGCACATCGAAACCACCGGTACGCCCGGAGCGCCGAACGCCACCACGACCATCGACGGCCGGCAGCTCCCGCCGCCGCCGGACAAGACCTTCGGCGGCAAGATCGAGCGCAACGTGGTGGATTCCACGCCCTACTGGCCGCCCCGCGTGGTGCCGCCCAAGGGGGCGCCCAACGTGCTGCTGATCATGACCGACGATTCCGGCTACGGCGTGCCCGGCACCTTCGGCGGCGTCATCCCGACGCCGGCGCTGGACCGCATTGCCGAAAACGGGCTGCGCTACACCAACTTCCACTCCACGGCGGTCTGCTCGGCCACCCGTGCGGCCATCCTCACCGGGCGCAACCATCACCAGATGGGCTTCGGTGTCATCTCGGAAACGGCGACCGGCTATCCCGGCTACAACAGCATCATGACCAAGGACAAGGCCACCGTCGGCAGGATCCTCAAGGACAACGGCTATGTGACCTCCTGGTTCGGCAAGAACCACAACACGCCGTCCTTTCAGTGTTCCACGATCGGTCCGTTCGACCAGTGGCCCTTGGGCATGGGTTTCGACTACTTCTACGGCTTCATGGGCGGCGATACCAACCAGTGGCAGCCGGCCAACCTCGCCCGCAACACGACCTACATCTACCCATTTGAGGACAATCCGGGATTCAATCTCATCACCGCCATGGCGGACGAGGCCATCGACTACATCAAGCGCATCGATGCCCTCGACCCGGACCAGCCGTTCTTCGTCTACTACGCTCCCGGCGCGACCCACGCACCGCATCATCCCACGCCGGAGTGGATCGAGAAGATCGGCAAGATGAACCTGTTCGACGAGGGCTGGAACAAACTGCGCGAAACGATCTTCGCCAACCAGAAGAAGCTGGGCGTCATCCCGCAGGATGCCAAGCTGACGCCCTGGCCGGAAGACCTGATAAGGCACTGGGAACAGCTCAACGATACTGAGAAAAAGCTGTTCCTGCGCCAGGTCGAGGTCTTCGCCGCCTACACCGCCTACACCGACCACGAGATCGGCCGCGTGATCCAGGCCATCGACGATCTCGGCAAGTTCGACGACACGCTGATCATCTACATCAACGGCGACAACGGCACCAGTGCCGAGGGGGGATTGAACGGCACGCCCAACGAGGTGGCCGCTGTCCAGGGCGCCCTGCTGCCGGTGGAGGCCCAGATGAAATGGTACGACGCCTGGGGCTCGGACCAGACCTATCCCCACATGTCGGTGGGCTGGACCTGGGCCTTCGGCACGCCGTTTTCTTGGACCAAGATGGTGGCGTCTCACTTCGGCGGCACCAAGCAGGGCATGGCCATCTCCTGGCCCAAGGTGATCAAGGACAAGGGCGGCATCCGTCACCAGTTCCACCACGTCATCGACATCGTGCCGACGATTCTCGAAACGGCCGGGATCAGGCAGCCGGAGTTGGTGGACGGCATCGAGCAGATGCCGATGGATGGTGTCAGCATGCTCTACACCTTCGACGAGAAGAACGCGGACGCGCCCTCCACCCGCAAGACCCAGTACTTCGAGATGCTCGGCGACCACGCCATCTACCACGACGGCTGGATGCTCAGCACCAAGGTCATGCGCGTGCCCTGGGACAACAGCGGCAAGGGATTCAATGATCCCGCGGGTTTCCCATGGGAGCTGTACGACCTGAGCAAGGACTGGACCCAGTACGAGGACGTGGCCGCCAAGCACCCCGAGAAGGTAAAGGAACTGGAGGCGCTGTTCTGGAAGGAGGCGGAGCGCAACCAGGTCCTGCCCCTGGATGCCACCACCTTTACGCGCTTGCCGCAGCCGCGACCCAGCCTGGCGGCCGGCCGCAGCCAGTTCACCTATTCCGGCGAGATGACCGGCATACCCAACGGCGACGCGCCCAGCGTCATCGCCACCTCCTACAACTACAAGGCCGACATCGAGGTGCCGGAGGGCGGCGCCGAGGGCGTGATCGTGACCCATGGCGGCCGCTTCGGCGGCTACGGGTTCTACGTGCTGAAGAACAAGCCGGTCTTCCTGTGGAACCTGGTTAATCTCAAACGCATTCGCTGGGAAGGGCCCGAGCTGACGCCCGGCAAGCACACCCTCGAGTTCGATTTCACATACGACGGCCTGGGCGCCGGCACCCTGGCCTACGGCAGCCCCAGCGGTCTGGGCCGCAGCGGCACCGGCGTGCTCAAGGTCGACGGCCAGGTCGTGGCGACGCAGAAGATGGAGAAGACCATCCCCATGACCCTGCAGTGGGACGAGAACTTCGACGTGGGTGCCGATACGGGCACCCCGGTGAATGACGACGACTATCAGGTGCCGTTCCGGTTCACCGGCAAGCTCGAGAAGCTGACCCTGACCATCGACCGGCCAAAGCTCTCGCCGGAGGACATGGCGAAGCTCAAGGCGGCCATGCACAACAACCCGGCCAGCGAGTAGAGCCGTCGCTCGGAGGCGGGTAGTGGGCGACCGTTCTTCAAGGGAAGCGAATGAGAAAGGGGTCGATGGCCGATGACTTTGCAGCAAAAGTTAAAGACCGAGATCAAAGAGCTGTCGTTGAGCGCTCTCTACTTTGCCGTGTGGATTGGCATGCTCATGGTCCTCAAGAAGCTTATCCTTGCCGAATACCAAATCCAATTTCATGGGCTTTCAATGGCGTTGATCGGTACTCTGGTTCTCGCCAAGGTTGTGATCGTACTGGAGCATCTCCCCTTGGAAAGGTGGGTCCGGGAACGGCCCGCGTGGCTCGCTGTCCTAATGCGTACAGCCACTTACTCTTTCGGGGTCCTTCTTGTGCTTCTTCTCGAAAAAGGCTTCGAGGGACGGCATGAGCATGGAGGTTTCGGCCCTTCTCTCATTTCGCTGTTTCGACATAGAGATGTGTACCATGTCTGGGCTAACGCGATTTGCCTGTCCGGCGCCTTGCTGGGCTACAACGTGCTGTTTGTTGTCCGGCGATGGCTTGGGAAAGGGGGGCTGATCCGGCTGTTCATGTCACCCCTTCCCGAAGAGTCGGATGCGAAAAGGCTTGAAGCGTTTTCAAAATCGTCGTGGTGAAAGATGCATGTTGGCAATAAACGAATAGCGCTAGTGCCTTGTCAAGCTCGATTCTACGGGTTGGCTCCCGCCGTCATTCCGGCACGCTTCCAGCCGGAATCCAGGAGAAACGCCCTGGATTCCGGGTCTTCGCTGCGCTTCGCCCGGAATGACGAGACAACGAAAACCCGAAAAAACAAAATTGACGGCCCACTGGGCCTGAGCTTGCACAATAAGAGAATGAAGGATTTGACGACAGGTGATATGGTGGAAATTTACATGGAAGACGCCGAGCCTGTGCATGTAAAGAAGAAAACCCAGTAGGTTGGCAGTGAACGAAGTTCGTTTCCATTCCGCTGAGTCGTGGCCGTTAACGGAAGAAACCATAGATCATTCGCCAGGCCGCGAAAGGCAAAATGATGTTTCCTTCATAAGGACGAGATATTGGTGATGAAATCAAGAGAATCAACAGGTTTTTCATCAAAGTCCACGAGGGGTGGAGCTGGAAGGTTTACCAGAGGGTGATTCGTGCCACAACCGCCATCACCCGGTGGTGACCTGAAGTGGTCGCTGGTTCCCAAGCCGGAGATTGGGAGCCAGCCTCAGTCACGAGCAACCCGAAGCGCCGATAACCAAGCTCGGCAGGGTCACGCAAGCCGCGACCGTTAAACCAGCCATACACTCTTTTCATGAAGACGCCTCCCTATTCTCCTGTATATTGCAGCAATTCTCTCGCCGCTGCATGGCCAGGATACTTTCGCAGAGTATCCAGTGCCAGCCTCCTGGCTTTTTCCGTCTGTCTCGAATGGAGGTAATGATTCGCCAAGGCAACGAAGAAATCCGGGTTTTGCGGTTCCAAGCTCACAGCTTTCTTCAAGGCGAATTCCCCTTCCTTAGGGCTGTTCAAGATAAGCAGAACCTGACCGTGATTGTAATGAGCCCGACTGTAATCAGGCATGCCGGAAGCAGCCCGGCGCAAATAGATTTCAGCTTCCTGGTAATGCTCCAGCTCGGCGAGCAGCAGCCCCAGCGAATAGGCCACTTCATGAAGTTCCGGATTCTGCTCCGCCGTTTCTCTCAGCAGTCTTTCCGCTTCGCGCTTGTTTCCCAACCGGTTGTAGAGCATGGCCAGATTGACCTTGGCCGGATAGAACCCATCATCCATGGCTATCGCCTTCTTGTAGAAGGATATCGCTTCTTGATCATCGCCGAGATTTACCGCCAGGTTGCCGAGGTTGTAGCGTTGAGCAGGAAGATCGGCATTGTAAAGCATGGCCTGCCGATAATCGTCCAATTCCTTCTGGAAAGCGTCCCTGTCGTCCTCTCGCAATCTCTCTTCAGGCAGTGCACTGAGCATCATGGCCGCTTCAACGCGTATGGCCTTGACGGGGTCGTAGAACTTGGGAGCGATACGCTTGAGCCGGGTCTCGGCATTGAAATACTCAAGACTGCGGATCGCTGTGTAGCGGATCAGGGCGTCATCATCTTCCAGCGCCCTGGCCAGAGCGGCATGACTCGCCTCGGTTGGATAGGCCCGCAGCAGCTCCAGGGCCGTTGCCCGCACTATGGCGGGAAGCAGAGTGTCTTCTGCCAGGCGGATCAGATCGGTTTCGGCTTCCCGCTTATGTGCGCGTCCGGCCGCGATGACTGTCCCGTAATGTGGTTTGCGGGATTCACCGTACCACTTGTTGTAATGCTCCACATTCCAGGAAAGGGGCTTATCGGAATGACACCCCCGCGCCGAGCAGGCGTTCGGAATGCCGAGCTCCGTGCTCAGATCAGGTCGGGGGACTCGCAGGCTGTGGTCGAGACGGTGGTCGATCCCCATGTAGGTACGACCGGGCATGTGGCATTTGACACAGAGATACCCTTCACTTGGTTGCCCCATGTGTACCTTTTTGTGAAAATGGTGCTTCGGAGTATCGTAGACTTCGGCACGGTGGCACTGGGTGCAGAGATCGTTCTTCTCTTTATGCCGATCGAGGCTGTGAACATCGTGGCAGTCGCTGCAGCGCACACCACGATGGAACATCTTGCTCTGCACGAAGGAGCCGTAAACGTAGACCTCTTCGAGTATCTGGCCGTCCGGATAATAGAGCCCATCCCCGAGCAGTTGCGGCACCATCAAATCCAGCAACTCACCTTCGGCATGGGGATTGTCGCCCAGTTGAAAACGGCGCGAATGACATGGCGCACAGAGCTTGATCTGCTCACCGGGATCAAGGTCTCGGGTGCGGACGGTCAGATCATAATCGGGAGCTTTTCTGCGTGCCAGCGGCGGCTTATCGGCCCACGCCACATGCTTCGAGCCCGGTCCATGACAGGCCTCGCAGCCGACGTCGATTTCGGCCCAGGTGGTCCGGTAGGTATCATGCTTGGGATCATACCCTTTGCTCAGGCCCGTCGAATGGCATTCCCCGCACATGGCATTCCAGGTCTGACCCCCTTTTGTCCAGTGCAGCCAGTCTTCCGGCCCTTTCACATCGTAAGGCGGAAGGCGATACCAGGCATTCTTGTCCACATCCCAGGCGATGTTCAGGCATTGCAGACGGCCGCCGGGAAACGGGACCAGGTACTGCTGCAGAGGATAGGCACCAAAAGTGTAAGTGATTTCAAACTCGCCGGGCTTTCCATCCGGGCCCTCGGTTTCCACAAAAAACTTGCCGTCCCGGCGGTAAAAGCGTGAGGTGAAATGATTGTATGGGTCGGTGAAGCTGGCATTGTCGAAATTGCCGAGCACCGATTGCTCGCCGGCTACGTCCATGGCCAGATCGTGATGGGAACCGCGCCATTTGTTGAAAGCAGCCTCGTGACACTTCTTGCACTTCTCGCTGCCGACGAATTGAACAGGGTCTTCCCCAAGGATCGGCTCGATTGTCTGCGATTTGAGCATATAGACCATCGGCGACAACAGGATGATGACTGCCGAGATCAGCGCGATCCGTTCCCAACAAGCTATGTCAAGCCATAATTGTGTCATGATTCGATTCTGATGGTGTGATTTCCCGTTCTAAATACGGGTTGTCTGCCCTTGATCAAAGTGCTCACGCCTCTGCGGCGCTGCGATATCGACCTTGACAATGCCATTCTCAATGCGCACCGGGTAAATGTCCAAAGGCCTTGGCGCCGGCGTCGTCAACACCTCACCGGTCATGCTGAAGATGGACCCATGACAGGGACAGGCGAACCGTTTCTTCTCCGCATCCCATGGAACCGAACAACCAAGATGGGTGCAGGTCCGTGACAGGGCCAGAAAGCTGCCGTCTGCCAGGCATGCCAGGTAGAACTGCCCTTGCGGGATAGCGGTCACCGTCGCCGGCGTGAACTGTTCGACCAGTCCGGCGGTGACAATACTCTCGGTTTTGAAAGGTCCATTCAACTCCCTGCGTGAGCTCAAAAAGGACACACCAAGCCAGCCGAGCTCTGCCACTGCGGCCAGGCCGAAGAACGCCCAGAGCCGGTTCAGGAACTTCCGGCGGCTGGATTCTGCTATCACCGTATCCTTTTGATTCTCCCCCATTTTTTCAAACTTCCTTTGCTTAACGAATTGTTCGAGTCCTCATCCTGCGTAGCGCATCCCTGCATTCAAGGCCAGACCAGGTGCATCTCCGCGCCACGAAACCAGACCCCGATGATGGTACAGACAGTGAGTGTCGTCAGCGTTAGAACCAAGCCGGCCATGACGGCCTCGGCGCGAGTGTGCCTGAGCTTTTTAACCAGCAGTAGATAAAAAGCGGCCAACAGAGCAATGAGCGCAATGGTCGGCAAAAGCCCGCGCGTCAAAAGCGTGCTCGCAGCGACCGCATTTCCGGAAAGCAGCAGCCGGTTGTCCAGCAGGATCACTCCCAAGGGTAGAAACAGGCCGGCAAGAGCGGCCCGGGCGGCCAGTTTACATCCCGACGGGGAACCGAACCAGACCCCGCTCGGCAACGCGGAGTCGCGCCAAAACGGCACGTACAGTAGAGCGGCAGTTCCCAGAAGGGGCCAGACAAAGACCGCGAACATCGGGTGGAGGTGCAGCAGCAGTTCTTGGAACCCCAGGAAATACCAGGGCGCTTTGGCCGGGTTGGGGCTCATTGCCGGGTTGGCCTGCTCCAGCAATGGTGCGTCCCGGACCATCGCAAGGATCAGTATGAAAGCAATCAACGCCAACCCGACCGCGGCTTCCCGCACGAGCAAGTTGGGCACTGTCGGCACACGTTCTGCCGGGCTATTGCCCATTTCGACCTGGACCAAACCGCCGGCGCGGCGGACCAGCCAGAAATGCCAGAGTAGCAGAATGAACAGAGATCCGGGAATAAACGCTACGTGCAACACGAAAAAATTGGCCAGGGTCGCCGAACCGATCTCGGAGCCGCCCCGTAGGATTCCCTTAAGCCATGGGCCGCAAAGGGGCATGTAGTCGAGCATACCGGTACTGATGGCCACCGCCCAGTAGGCAAGCTGATCCCAAGGCAGCAGATAACCGGTAAAATTCGCAGCGAGTAGCAGAAAGAGCAGCATGAGACCGACAATCCAGTTGAGGCGTCGCCCCGGTCCGAAGGCACCGGTCAACACTATGCGCAGCAAATGCAGCGTGGTGATGATCACCAGCAGATTCGCACTCCAGTGATGGATGTTACGAACCCAGAGGCCGAAAGGAACCTCTCGGGTCAGTACAAGGATGGAGGTATGAGCCTGGTCGGTTGACGCCTGGTAAACCAGAAGCAGCAGGAGGCCCGTCAGAAACAGCAGGCCGGTCAAGGTCACCGCCATGCCGCCCAAGCCCCAGCTCAAGGTGAACCTGAGCGTCTGCAAAGAGACGCTTGGTGGATGCAGGTGGAGAATCAGGTCGGTAATGGATTTCCTTGAAGACCGCATAGAACAAACTCTCAAAGGAGCTGGAGCAAACAAAACACAATCCATCACCAAGTCATGGTGATGGCATCCCATTTTTAATGGAGTAAGTGGAGCGTTCCAAACCTCAAAAACCAAGCTGCAGTGGCCCGCCGAGGGTGAAAGCATCCTCTCGTGAGTCGGTCAGTGTATTGATGAGCTGTGCGTTTACGGTCAAGTGTGTGGCCGAGGAGGAGCCCCATGATCGGCACCAGCCCAAAACTGCACCTGATGTCCGGTGTCGTTGCCCTTTTTGCGGACCAACTGATCAAGCCGGCAATGTAGCATTATTCCATTGGAAAGCAAGACCAGCCATGAACGCGAGTGGAGAAATACGCCCCTGGATCGGCAGATCGGGCATCGAACAAGGCGGGACGAAAAACCGGGAGCTTCGTCTCGTGACGATCCGTCAGGAAATCGGCTGACGGGATGCATAGCCTCCCAGCCTCCCCTTTCGGCCGACTTTTGCAGGAGGCTCGGCAGGCAAGCGTTTCTCCAGCCATTGGATTGGCGACAAGTACCCGGCCACGAGCCCCGGGTCTTTTATCCTTGGAAAATCCCCCTTTATGAAAGGGGGACTTCGTCAAAGGAAACATGGTCGGGTGTTAGCGCCGGTTGATCCATCCCAAACCGCCTCGGCGATTGATCCAGCCGCCGCCGGAGCGGTTGATCCACCCACCGCCTCCCCGGTTGCCCCATCCGCCCCCCGAGCCGTTGAGCCAGGAGCCTCCCCGGTTGGCCCAGCCCCCGTTGTACCACCCTCCCGGACGGTTGATCCAGCCCCCCCGGCGGTTGATCCAACTGCCGGCCGAGGCTTCGTCCGGGGCGGAGGTCAGGACGGTGCCCGCAAGAACGCTCCCGACAACCACCTTGGACCATTTTTTCAAACCGACGAGAAAATCCCTTCGACTGATGGATTCCTCTTCTTCGAGAACACTCTCGCTTCGTTTGTCTTCGGATTCCTTGGCCATTGCGGAACCTCCCTGTCGCCTGCGCCGATCACTCGGCGGCGAGATTGGAAAAATGCAGGGCGACGAAGCGCCACTTTCCATCGGTCTTTTCGAGAACGGCGGAAAGGTTGATGCCGAACTCCGTCTTCTCGTTCTTCAAATAGTAGGTGTACCGAACCATGGCCGAGAGCCAGGCCACGTCCCCCCGGGAGTCCGCCGACAGCCAGGTGAGCTTGGATTCGCTGGTGTCGAAGTTTTCGAAAAAGTGCATGTAGGCAACCTTGATTTCTTCCTCGCCCGTCCAACGCTCCCCGGGGCCGGTGCCCAGAAGAACCGTTTCGGGACCGGGGGCGTAAAGGTCCATGATCCCTTGCATGTCCTTGTTTTGGAACGCTTCTTCGTGGGTCTTGAGAAGCCCCTTGATCTCCGGGGCGACCTCGGAGCCCGTCTGTTGAGCGAGACAAGGTCCGACCATCAAGAAAAAAACCGTCACCACCGCCGCAAAAGCTCTAATCATCTTCCGTCTCCTTTCCATTTTTGTTGTTGAAGAGAAAAACGATTCAAATCCCCGCGCCGCTTTGCTCCAACCATTACAGCCTTTCCCCCAAGCGGCATCGATCTCCCGCCGTCAAGCCATGGACCTTCAACCCCTCTCCTCAGGCCTCCGCCCCACGATAGCGATGGCTTTCCCGAGGGGATCTCCTCCGCCCGGGCCCGAAGCTCTTCGGCGGCCAATTCGTCGGAACACGGCTGCATGGCCAATCCTCGACGGGACGTAGCCCGGAGCCGGGAGAGCTTCTCGTGGCATTCCCGGCAGCCGACGGAGCCCGTGTGTCGCCTTTCGACGATCTCTCCATTCTTTCCGTTGGATTTTTAGAGAATATCTTTCCATGTCGAAAAAAGCCAGCACCTATCGCATCGGTGGCCGATCCACTCGGAAAAAGCAATGCGACAAGACGGCAAGGCTATCTCAATGCCAGAGGTTCGCCCGCGCTCTCCTTGACCGTCCATCCCCTTGCCTCGAGGTTTTTGCGGGCCAGGGGGCTCGCCGTCCCTTCGAGCCACAGCTCCTGCCCGGTAACGTCGGACAGCTTCTCCATGGCTCGCACGGCGCTTCCGTCCGCCTGTTCGGCGACGCCTTCCGTCCAGGCGAAATGGTCGAAGGCGAAAACACCCGCCACAACCCCTTCCTTGTTCACAACAAAGGGGATGTCTCCCAGTTGGACGAAACGGTCCACGGGAGCCACGTTGACATGGTATCCAGCGGTGAGCTCCGCCTGCCGCTCGAAGTAGAGGGCCATTTGCTCGTCCTGGGCCAGGGCGGCGTGCTGGACGAAGAGCATCCGGTTCTTGACTCCCTCCATGGCTTCCAGAGCGGCGACCAGGTAGGTTGTCCGCGTGGGCGAGTACTTGGGGTTGTCGAGAAAGATTTGAGCGACGGATGGGTGGACGCCCATGCTTTTCAGAAGGTTGGCGTTCAGCGCTTTGAGCTCCGCCGGGGCGTTGTCCCGCAGGCGTTGGCTTGCCTGGTTGCCCATGCTGGTGCCGGACACGGCCAAGCCGGCCGCTCCCGGAATGAAGGCGAAGCCCGCCGCCACGGTCATGCCTCCCGCGAAGCTGGCCCAGGTGATGTCCTTCATCCGCTCCTGGAGAGGGGCGTAGCTGGAATAGGGATCGACTCCGAACGCATAAGCGACTTTCCGCTTGGCGTTCTCGAACCCGATCACCGTTTTCAGAGTGCCTTCCTCCTGTTCGCTGGGTTTGCCGAAAATGGAGTGCCCCACGTTCTTGAAATAGGACCCCACTCCGCCGGCGATGCCCTTGACGGTCCCCACGGGTTGGGTCACGACTCCCTTGGCCAGACTCAGGGGCCCCGTGGCCGCCTTCTTCAAAGCCTCGGCGTAGGCTTGAGTCAGCTGGAGCTCCTCCATTTTTTCCATGGCCTCCAGTTCCTTCAACCGAATCTTCAAAAAGGTGGTGCCGGCGACCTCCAGGGGACCGTGGGTCGTGCTCACTTGGTAGTGGTTGAAAAAGCCGTCATTGAAGACATATTCCTGGACTTCGTAATCGGGCCCCTTGAGCAGATCGGGGGGGAGAATCTTCGAAGCCCGAAAGGTCGGCGGGACCTCGACGTCTTCGCCGGTTTGCGCCGAAGCCAAGGAGACGCTCATCAGCGTTGCGAGGACCATCGCCATGGTTGCCATGAAAGCCGTTTTGATCATCTTTTTGTCCATTTCTTCTCCTTTTTTTGCGTTTTTCATTTGGTTTTTCTTTGATTCGACGGGATCGCCTTTACAGTTCATTCCCGGGGCGCGAGCCCGGGAATCGCCCGCCTCGGTCCATCGACGCCCATCCGCAAACGGTTCGTCCGTAGCGCTCCTTGACGGCTTACGCTCTTTGGCGGCTCAGAAGGAGAACACAGCCGTGAGGCTTATGAAGTCGCCCTCGAATCGGGATTCGGCCGCGAATTCGTGCAGCCACCGAAAACTGATCTGCGCCCCCCATGGCAGATAGGTGAAGCCGACCTCGGGTCCCACCATGTAGACTTGATCCTTCACGTCCTTGTTTCGCGCGTCGGAGCCACTGTCTTTTGTGACCTGCCACTGGCCGACTCCCGCCACTCCCAGCTCCGCCAGCCATTGATCCCCCACGGGCAGGTACTGGCTGATGCCCGCGTTGAGGGAAAGATGAGAGCCCGGAGTGATGTCCACGTCGGACTTTTCATGGTGGATTTCATAAACCATGGCCAGCGTGAGGGCCGTGCCCTTTTGCTCGTCCAGGTAGTAGGCCACATTGCCCATGAGCTCGTGGGTCCACATGCCAAGACCCACGTTGTCGGCATCCCCGGCGTCGTATTTGCCGCTGGGGGCATAAACGCTGTAAGCGGCGCCGATGTCCAACTGCCCCAGGCTCCAGCCCAGCCAGAGAGGCCGGATATAGGTGTCGCCCAAGCCCCAGGAAGATTCGTCAACCTCGAGGCCGAAGCCCGGAAGCGTCGTGATTTCCAGGGCCGACTGGAAGCTCGCGTTTCCGAATGGCTGAGAGATCAAAGCTCCGTAACGCCCTCCTAAAATCTTAAAATCAGAGCTATAGCTCAATGTAGGTACAAGCATATAGGAATCCACATCGGCGTCCACCTTCAGCTCTTGGGCTCCGACCTTGATGGAATTGACGCTGTTCCCGTTCCTGTCCCTGAGCGTGTTCGATGTGTAGTACATGTTGTATTGAATGAAGTAAAAACCGGGATCGGGCAAAATGAAATCCCGTATGCGGGGGAGGGCCGGCGCATAGTGGCCCAACTCGGCCGCCGGAATCGGAACGACCGATAGGGCGGACACGAGCATGGCCAGAAAAAAGATTGATCCAACGTATGATTTACGGGCTCCCACATTCATCGCAGACTCCTTTCCATAGGGTAGAATTTCTCAACCTCATAGACTCGATTCCTTTTTGCCGCCGTTCTTCCATTCGTTTTTTCAGCCCGTCAATTGGTGGGAACCGTAACGACCGGAGCCGGCTGCCCGCTCTCTTCCCTTTCCGTAAACGAGAACATTATCATGAGAAAATGGAACATGGCCTTGGAGTCAACGTCCCGGTCCTCGATCCAAAACCAGCGGTTGCGGTATGGCACGGCGACAAATGCGTCGTCGGGTTTTTGGGGTCCGTTATGCACTGCAATCAAAGGGAGGAACCGACCCTGTTCTCCACCCTCTCGCTCTACGGCATAGACTCGACCTTCGGCAACATGGCTGGCTGGTACGTCGATGCAGGCGGCATATTCGGTCATGATCTGTAACATGGACCGTCCCTGAATGGAAATCTCCTGGTCGTTGACGGCATTGCCGCCATGCACGACCGGAAGCTCCATTTTGTCCATATCCAGGCCGAGACGTTCCTTGATCCCTTTTAAAATGCCGGCGGCCGTCTCGTTTTTCGGTGCTTTAAAGATCGCGACGGTCTCTTGTTTGTTATCGACGGACCTGGAACGCATGGCAATCCCATCCATCTCCTGTAAACGGCGAAGGAGATCCAAGAGCTCGAAAAACGCCGGGTCGCCCTTTCGCCCCGCCACTGCGCCGCTCCTGCTGTTGTTCAATCCGTTGATATCCTGTACGCAGATCCGAAACACGTAGTCCACCGGATATCCTGATTGAACCAGGACCAAAATGGCCGGCAGGGGCAGCGGCGCCAGCAGGCTCCTGGCGTAACTTTTCCCCATGAGGGGGCTGTACGTAATCGTGGGACGGTCGATGTAAGTCCCTTGTCCCCCCATCGTCTGGTTGTTTCTTGCATCCCAGGAAAATCCCATCCTGATCTCGCTTTGCATGCTATATTGACTGATCACCGAGGAAACATCCATAAATACGGGAGCGTCCAGATATCGAATCTTAACGAGGTTGAAGAGCGTCTGCCGTTTCCACGATTCGGAGATGGCCTCAACGTAGTCGAAACGGTCCCTGGTCAACGTTGGAGGACCGATAGCGGCGCACCCCCAAAACTGAAAGGCGGCCACGACCACGGCGCAAGTCACCGATGGTCTGAATCTTCCGCTTTTCACGGGGTGTGTCAACGATTCTTTTTTTGCCCGTTCCATATCGAACCGATCTAAGCAGAGCCCGTCTCGTAAATTGCTACGGATCTTTTATTCAAACGCCTCGTCGCTTGGCAAGACAAAGGATTTCTTTATTTGGGCAGCAGGACCTGTAGCTGAAAACGCAGGGTCCAGTCCGGCCCAAGGTTGTCCGGTTTTTCCGCATTGACAAAGGCCTGCGTCTGTATATTCACAGGCAACTTGCCGATTCTGAAAAGCCGCCCAAAGCCGCCGCCGAAAGGGACGGTCCACTCATTGCCGCTTGTTGCCTTCCAGTTGGCCGTGATGACGGGAGAAGACGTCAGGTACCATCCGTCGGGAAGGTTGTAGTTGACGAAATACTGGATCGTCGTCTGATTCACATCGGTGCGGTCGCTGTCACCGGCAAAGGACCAGATGTTCTGGGCCAGCAATCCAAAGACCCAGGGCCCCTGCATGGTCAGTCCCACAGCCGCGGGGCCGGCGCCCCATTTCTCTCCGCCCAGACGGTTGTCCGTGGCGGTGGGAAGAAGAAAGATCGCCCCGGCGCCCCATATGAGGCCGCCCGGTTCGCGGGGCCCGAAAAACAAAGATTGATTGATATCTCCCAGTCCGAGCTCACTGCCTTGTCCCGACTGGAATTCCGGCTGCCGAATAAGCGGGATGATGGTGCGCGATATGAGCAACCAATCCTCTGAGAGGTGGAAAGGAACGACCGGTTGGATGTTCATCACATTCTGCGTCTTATCGAGCGGCCCGTACCCGAAATTCATGTTGTTCTGGATTGGAACACTGATCAAATCGGCCATCGGGTTTTGGGCGGCTTCTCTCAGTTCATCACTACGGACTTCTCCCGGTTCGACCACGCCGTCTCCCTGATAGGCCACCCCGGTGATCGGCAGGAGGGAAAGCAAAAGTGCCACGGCCATTCCTCTGAAAATCTCCCTCTTCATCATCATTTTCTGCTCCCATCGTTCAGTCATCACCTGAACCGCCTCCGCTTCAATGGGCGTCGAGCTCTTCTGACTGCTCGATCTTCAATTGCCACATGGCCTCACCGGGAACCAGACCGTAAACCAGCTTCCGTCTGCCGCCGGTCGGGTTCCGGAATCGCATTTTTCCCGGCTAAACCGGGCAAGAACACCGTTGGCCTCGAAAAGAAGCAGATCCCCGCCCTCGATTTTCCATTTGCGGGTGCTTTCCAGTGCTTCAAAGACGCTTGCTTCCAGACCCGTCTCCAGATCCGGGCAAGCCATGCGAGTTGCGCCCATCTGCCCGAATGTCAACGAAGACCCGTCGAGTTCGTACCTGCCGAAAAAAGTGTTGCACCCCGCGAAACCGGTCGCCTGCTTCTCTGCCGGGTCCAGCAGGATGTGGGGCTGCTTGTCGCCCGCCATGGGCGATACCGGTGAGCCGCCCACCTCCGTCAGATACCACTGGATGCCTTCAATGCCTCCGGTTTGCGCACCAGGAGGCGGCGTTGCCTGCTTCATGCAGGACACCAGGAGCATGGCGATGCATATGGCAGTGACGACAACAGCTGTTAGTTTCATTATTTCTCTACTCCCGACTTTCAAAACACATAATCAAACCGGTCCCGGTCAACGGTTACGTTGGCGGGCCGATGCCGGCGCAACCGTTCACCTCTCAGTGCACACTGCTATCGTCCACCTCTTCCCCGACATCGTCCAATTGATCGTCTATAGCCTCGGATACTTCAGATGCCGAAGGTCGAGCCAGGACGCTCTCGAACGTGGCGACCGTCTTGTTCCGATCCGCAAAGGATCGCTGCCCCGCAACAAACTCCGCCCATTCCTTGCTGGAGACATCGAGATGTGCTTCTTCCTTCCGGGATGCTTGGGAGATGATGATCACCCCGTTTCGCAATTCGATCCGCGCGGGCTTTTCGGCACCCTCGACGGAAACCGTAAATGCCAATCGGGTATCCTCGGCTTTTCTGGGGTCAACGAGATAGCGCACATACTGAAAACAATCTTCTAGCGGC
>Ga0180429_10000816_pt1 | contig 27125 bp, 22 predicted proteins | sample SS_ome_FD_132428 | JGI IMG/M metagenome (GOLD analysis project Ga0180429, IMG submission 132428) | Hypersaline lake sediment archaeal communities from the Salton Sea, California, USA - SS_1_S_1 metaG | ecosystem: Environmental > Aquatic > Non-marine Saline and Alkaline > Hypersaline > Sediment ...
GCGTGGGAAAATGGGCCGATGCCGCTGACACCCTATCATCTCGGTCCCAACAGCCTCGTCGGCCTGCTCTTCAAGAGATGGCTCGATCTGCCTGTCTTCGTGGCGGCGGGATTCGTCGTCGATGTGGAAGTCCTTTTTATAGAAAAGTTCCACCAGGGCGAATACATTCCGCGATACGCGCACACTCTCCTCGTGAGCGCCGCCATCGGTGTGGGGCTGGCCGTCTTGATGGTGCCCTTCAAGAAACCCTGCATGGCGGTCATGAAAAAGATCGGCCTCCCCTACCGATCGGGTTTCGTCACGATGGTCCTCTCCGGCGTCCTGGGCGCGTGGCTCCACGTCATCGTCGATGGATTCTATCGCACGGGAGTGGGGATCTTCTGGCCCCTCGACATGACCAACCCCTTCTGCCGCTACAGCCGGAAGGAGACCGAGCACCTCTGCGTCCTCGCCCTCGCCGCCGCTGTCTGCGTCTACCTCATTCTCGCCGCGCGCCGTTCCAAGAAGAAGCGCACCTGACGTTCATCGTGTCAATGGGGAATGTGAGCCAGATCGGCAAGCTCCTCGTTGCTGTAGGGAGGAATGTCATCGTTCCAGGCGGCGTTCATCCTGTAGATGATGAAGTTGGCATAAAAGGCATTGGTCACCGCCGTGGGATGAACGGCGTCGGCAAAAATGTGATCGTAGTCGCCGAAGAGGGGCGGACCCTCGAGCTGGCGGCCGAAGAGCACGGGCGGGCTGGCCACCGCTGTCTGCAAGAGAGCGTAGGCGTCGAGAACGACTGCGAAGGGAAGGGTGTCGAGCCACCTGATCTTGTTGTTGGCGCGTTGCAGGTGGGCGCGCACATTGGCGATCTGCGTGGGATTGAGCAGGTTCCACTGGTCGGGCGTGACGGTCACGTCGGGCAGCGTCCAGACGACGAAGCGGGCGTCCCAGTGGGTGCTCCTCAGGAGCAGGAGGCCGTCTTTCATGTTATCGACGATCTCGTCGATCACCGCGTCGGCCGACGAATTCTGACCCGGTGCATGGGCAGCGAGAAGGTTGATGTTGTCCAAGACATCATTACCGCCGATTTCCACGTTGAAGAGGGTCGCCTCCCCCTGGGTGCCGAGGAGTTCGAGAAAGAGAAAGAGGTCGATCTGAGCGGCCAAGTCGGATGACAGCGATCCGCCGACAGCGTAGTTGGTGAGCGTATCGCCCGACAGGGCCCCTTTGTTCCAGGCCGCCTCCATGGGATCCTTGCCGTAGAGATCCTGGGGATTGCCGTAGACAAGCCAGAGGAGATCGTTGTGGGTAAGACTGTCGCCGAAGGTGACGACCTCGGAGAGATCGACCTGGCCCATCGCGAAGGGGGTCAGGAAAAATAAGCAGCTCAAAAGAATAACGCGCTTTACCATTGTCTTTGCTCCTCTTGTGATTGTCCGTACCGCGGTCACGATGATCGACAAATCCCTTCTCGCCTCATGATAGCACGCACTGTTCGCCCTACAAATAAAGAGACCGAAAAGGAACGAGCCGCTCAAAAACGGCCCGCCTCTCCGGAAATAATGGAATCCTTTCAAGCGACGGTGAGCGATATTTCCGCCAAAAACAATATGGGAAATGTGGACATCTATATCGACTTGACTCCAAGTTCACTCCCATCCGATTCGCGACAGAAATCTTCCCGATGATGTAAATCACTTTCCGGCAATCGCGCGATACGTCCATCGACGGCAGCGCCCCCACTTTCGAAAGACTTTATTCCACGATTTAGAATTTCCTACGTTGAACGACCTAGGCGGCGAGCTAATGAAGGTGAGTCGCCGCCCAAGGCGGAACCGAGTGCGGCGGCTGTTGTTGGTAAACCGGTGAAAAAGGATTGGGATCTTTCCTCAATCGACACCGGGATTTGTTTCCTGAAAAATTCGGCATTGGTCGGCCGGTGGCTTCACCGGAAAAGGACGTTGTACGTCCCCGGTCCGTCACCCGGCCACCGAAAAAAACACAACGTTATGGAGAATACGATCATGGAAAAAGCTCTCAAACTTGCAATTCTGGTCTCCTGCATCGCTCTTTTTCTCGGAAGCACCCTCTGTCTGGCGCAGACCGAAAGCCAGGCGTCCGGTCCTCTCCCCCTCCCGAAACCGGGCGTTGGGCCGGTGAGTGACTTCGATAAGGTCCCGGCGCCGTCCGGTTCTTTTGTTGTTCCCGCCGAACATTGGCGCGAGCGTTCGAGCGGTTATTACATCGAGTACTTCGATGTGAACGCCGGAACGATTCTCGGCTGGACGGTCATTCCCTCGAACAACCGCGGCTACGACAAGTATGGATCGGTGGGATCGAGTTTCACCGCGAGCTGGTCGACCCAGGGTTCTTCCCGCTGGGCGTCGTCGGGCGAGGTCGCCTACATGTCCCCCTATCCCTTCTCGAGCTACACCTTCACCAACGCCTGGGGAGCGAGCGGTTCGGGTACGATGACGACAACGACGGGCACGGGCGGAACGCTCTACGAGAGCTTCTTCGACGGCGTCATGGTCGGCCCCTCGGCCATTCCCTTCACCGATGACGGATTGGGAACCTTTTCGATGCCTTACGTCTCCGATCCGGGCAACTACGTCGACAACCGTGTCTACGATGTGATGGGCGACGGTTCGGTCAACTGGAGAGGAACCACCTACGGCTACGGTTACTCGAACAGCATCGGTTTCTCTTTCAACGCCGATTGCCGCAGGCTCGACGACCAGACTTACAGCTACGGCCTCCAGTTCTTCGCCGATTCGCCCATGGGACCGACGTCGAACGGCTACGGCTTCTGGATCACCTCGACCAGTTTCTCCTGCTGGAAGACCGTGGGCGGCGTGTCGACCAACGTCTTCCCCTGGACCACCTCGACAGAGATCAATGGGCTCGGCGAGTGGAACAACCTCAGAGTCGAGACGCTCAACGGAAACATGGAGTTCTTCATCAACGACGTCTCCGTGGGGACCGCATTCGACACCGATCTCAACTATGGTTTCATCGGTGTGGGCGCCTATGACGGCGTGGGCGATGCCAACGTCCAGTGGGACAACCTGACCGTTCACAGGCAGCCGAGCGTTCTCGTCGGCGGTGCGAACAACACCAATCCGGCCACAAGCCTCTGGCCCGCGACCCACTCGGGCCTCTAGGATTTCAGCCACTTCGGCGCAGTGATCACAAAATCAACACGAAAAAAAGCAGGACCGATGAGGTCCTGCTTTTTTTTTGAGACCGCCGAGTTCCGCACCGCTCTTCGGTCCGCCGCGCGCCTACCCGGCCCACACCCGGTACCAGTAGTGGTAGAGGGTGGTATAGCCCAGTTTTTCGTAGAGCCGCACAGCGCCCGAATTGCTCTTGATCACCTGAAGATAGGCGGTTCGGGCCCCCCTGACCGACGCCCAGGCGTGCATGTCCTTCACGAGCCTCGTGGCCAGCCCCCGGCGCCGCGCGTCGGCAAGGGTGACGATATCGAAAAGGCCCAGAAATTCCCCGTCGAGCACCGCCATGCCGCACGTCACTTTCCGGCCCTCATGGGCGAGCGACGCGTAAAGACGGGGCGTTTGAATGTTTTCCAGGATCCGCCGATGATGCTCCTGGCTGCGCGTGTCGTCGAGGAGCCGGTCGTGCAGGTCGAGCCAGTCGTCGATATTTTCCTCGTCGATCGAATTGTCCATCCGATCGACGCGCTCGAGGCCACGCGTCATCACATGGGTGGGATCGACGATCTCGTAGCCGCGCGCGTGAAGAGCCCTGTCGAGAATCAGAGGATCAACAAATGAGGGAAGTCTGAAAATCGGCCGCAAGCCGCGCGATCGGTACATCTCCTCGCAGGAGGAGATCTTGTCGTCGAGATCGGAACCGAACTCTCCCAGGACGGTCACCGAATTGGCTCTCTTGGAGTAGCCGTTCTCGAACCGCATGATCCAGTCGCCCTGGCGGATCGTCTCCGATGCGGGCCAGGCATCGAGCGAAAGCTCTTCGATCTGTCTCTCGAAATCGTCCATTGCCGTCTCTCGCGCCCGGGGGGCGCACGTCTTGCGCCCGGGGGGCGCACGTCTTGCGCCCGGGGGGCGCACGAAGGGTGCCTGACAATGTTGCCAGGAGTGCTCTATGCTTTTTCTTCCAAGTCTTTTTCCATCAGCTCGATCAACTGAAAACGATGCCGCACCGGATGCATGACCGCGTGCTCGAGCATGGCGTCGATGCAATATAAGACCGTCCAACTCGACGGATACTCGGTGCTTTCAAAACGCTCCTCGGGGACCGAAACAAGCGGTGTGCGCCATCTTTCGATCACGTGCTCCATGAAGTCTTGCGCTTCGGCCGCGATACGGTCCACTCCCGGCGGCGGCTCGATGGCCGGATCGGGTAAACCGAGCTGCTCGCAGATCCATGTCATATAACCCCGCGCGGCGCCGAGAACATGGCGCAGCAGCGTGTCGTACGATTCGTAATCGGGATCGGCAACCTGGGGGAGCCCAACTCCCGACGCCCTGGCCTGAACCCAGGAATCGAGAAAAGCGCGCAAGTGCTGCTCGTGCAGCGCGACCATCGCCCGCGCTCCGCGATAGGCGTGTTCGGGAACGTCCACCACCTTTTCGATCCTTTAAACGCACCACCGAGAAACATATCTGATCCCCCTATTCTGCCATGAGAATCGCTCACGGCAAAACCCAAAGTGCGTGGTCGAAGGCGAAACACTCCCTCTATCCCGGCCGCCACTGGTAGCGCTCGAGCGCAATGCGCCCCCTCTCATCAAATACAACACCCTCCTCCTCGAGAAGTTGGCGCTGGATCTTTTCGAACAGTGGGTCGCTCTGGGCGCTGATCCGTCCCTGGGCGTTGATCACCCGCTGCCAGGGCACATCGTGCCCCTCGGGGAGAGCGTTGAGGGCATAACCGACCTGGCGCGCATGGCCGGGAAGGTCGACGAGCTCGGCGATCTGTCCGTAGGTGGCGACGCGCCCCCTGGGAATGCGTTTGATCATGTCGTAGAAGAGCGAGTAGTTTCCCACGATCACTTCTTCTCGAAATCAGGATTGGGTTTTGGAAAGCGGGCGCCCACCTCCTTCTGCCACGCGTGGAGTTGCGCGCGGAGCGCCGCGGCCCTTTGGGGCTCGGCCTTCGAGAGGTCATTCTTCTCGCCGATGTCGTCTTTGAGGTTGTAGAGCTCGATCCGATTATCGCCAAAGAACTCGATCAGCTTCCAGTCGCCGGCGCGGATCGCCGCCGACGGACTCCCGCCCTGATTGCCGTAATGGGGATAGTGCCAGTAGAGGGCGTCCCGCTCGATGCCCCCCTCGCCGCAGAGCAGCGAGACGAGGCTCACACCGTCGAGATGCTGCTCGTCCTTCATGGGCAGCCCGGCCATCTCGAGCATGGTGGGATAAAAGTCGGTGCTGATCACGGGGCAGTCGCACACGCTCCCCGCCTCGGTCACGCCCGGCCACTTGATGAGCCACGGTTCGCGGATCCCGCCCTCGTAGGTCCACCCCTTGCCCGCCCGCAGGGGAAGGTTGCTCGTCGGGTGCCCCTCGGAGGTGCTCAGCCCGCCGTTGTCGGACATGAAGACGACTGCCGTGTTGTCGGCGAGCCCGAGCCGTTCCAGGCCGCCCAGCACCTTGCCCACGGCGGCGTCCATCGCCTCGATCATTCCGGCATAGACGGCGTGGTCCTGAACGAGGCGCACCTTGCGTTCCCCCTCGGTGCCCCAGACCTGGGCGTCGCTTTTTTGGGCGTGGGCCTTCTTCTCATATTTCGCCTTGAGATCGGCGCGCGCAATGAGCGGCGTATGAACCGAGTAGAAGGAGAGATAGGCGAGAAAGGGCGCGTCGCCGCACTCCTCGACAAAGCGCACCGTCTCCGTGGCGAGCCGGTCGGGAAGATGCTCGCCGTCGGGCCCGTCGTCGAGGCGCGGGTTTCCGTAGGGCGAAAAGTACTTCTTCCCCCCGTAGGGTCCGCCGCCACGATGGCCGCCCCTGTTCACGTCGAAACCCTGATCCTCGGGAAAGAAGCCCTCGGGGCCGAGATGCCACTTTCCGGCGAAGAAGGTCTTGTAGCCCGCCTCGCCGAAGGCCTCGGCCATGGTCGTTTCCTCGAGTGCGAGCCGATCCTCGTAGGGGGCGGGCAGGAGCGGTTTGGATTTCTTCCAGCGCTTGGGCATCTTGCCGGGCTGGGGCGCGCCGAAGTAGTCGGTCGTCGCCATCCGCGCCGGGTACTTGCCGGTCATGATACTCGCCCGCGTGGGGCTGCACACGGGGCAGGCCGCGTAGCCGGCAGTGAATCGCATGCTGTCCTGCGCCAGCCGATCGATGTGGGGCGTGTCATAAAAGGGACTGCCGAAGCAGGCCGCGTCGGCCCAACCCATGTCGTCGACGAGGATGAAAAGGAAATTGAGTTTTTCCTTCCCCGCGGCCGCGAGGAGGCTCGCGGGCAGGGCGGCGGCGGCCGTACCGACGCCGACCGTTTTGAGAAAACTCCTGCGCGTCACCTTGGTCATGGTTTCACTCCAAACAGTTCGACCTCGAAGGCCTCGGCAAAGGGGGCGTCGAGGCCGAGTTCCTCTGCGATCGTCTTGTTCACGTCGAGGATGCGGTCGTCGATCCCGTGGCCGCGCCTGTTGAGATTGCGCTGGTGCTGGGTGTCGTGGAAGCGGAGGAGCTCCGCCTTCCAGCGCGCCTCGTCGTCGTTGAACTCGGTGTAGAAATCGACCGCCATGCGCGTTGTCTTGGGATCTCTGAAGAGAAAGGCCGCGATCGGCCATTCGCACGCGGCGGCGATCCGTCTGAACATGGCATAAATCCTCTGATGCCCCAGGTTGGTGTCCCGCCCGTGGGGGAGAAAAACCAGATCGGGCCCGCAGCGGAAGATCGCCTCGTGAATGAGCGCCTCGTTCGACGCCGACTCGGTCGGATTCTGGTCGTCGTCCTCATCGAGGTCGAGAAAGCGCAATCGCCCCTCGGGCAGCCCGAAGAAGCGGCAGCTCGCCCGCTGTTCGTCCTCCCTGATCGCCGCCTTGTGCGCCCTCGTGGACGGTGATGCGTAGGAGTCCTCCACGCCGCTGCCCGTGCGCGCCACGGCGGCGCTGACTGTGTGCGCCCGCTCCATCAGAAGACGCAAGGTCACGCCCACCTCGTCAAAGTCGTCGGGATGGGGTCCGAGAAGAAGGACTTTTTGCGCCGGCGGGATTGAAAGCGATCGGAGCGATCGTGGATCGCCCGTCCCGAAGAGGATCGACAGTTCGTTGCCGCTCATTTTTCTCCCAGCGCCACGTTCCGAAAAGAAGGTTGCGCCCCACGGCGCGCCTCGATCACTGAAATATAACGGTCTCGGCCGGCAGAACCCAGCGGCTCTTGATGGGAGATGAAGTTCTTTTTGATAACAGTGGAGGCGGACGGCCGCTCGACGAAGAGTTGGAAATGGTTCTCGCTCAACAGCAGAGCTGCAACCGGACTTGCTATCCAGTATGATTATCCCACGGCCTCCAGATGGGGGTCACGAATTTTGGAGGTTTTGGATTCGATGAATAAAGATGTGGAAAAGCTGGCTGACTCCGATCCTTTCCTCGACGCGCTCCTCGATTTCAAACGCTACTTCTTTTATGCCGACTGGAAGCTCTTCCGGGCGGGCGAGGCATCGAAACTCGCGGAGAAGCTCATCGGCAAGCTGCGCAAGGGCACGCTGGTCCTTGTCGTTCTGCTGGTGTTTCTCGCGGTTCGCACGGCGGGCGAAGCCTTCAAGTGCGTGAGGGAAGACGATTCGTTCCTGTTGGTCTGCTCGATTATCCTTCTGCTGTTCTATGTGATATTCGGTTCCTGCGGCATCGCGTTTACGATCAGGGAGAGGCGCAGGCTGGAAGAGATCGTGAAGACGCACGGCGACGAGGCATGAAATACAGCGCCATCAATCTCGAGGAAAAACTCTCGCTCTTCTCCGAGCACTGGTCGCCCAAGATCGTCGCCCAGATGAACGACACCCACTTCAAGGTCGTCAAGTTCAAGGGCGACTTCGTCTGGCACAGCCACGCCGGGACGGACGAGACATTCATCGTTCTCGACGGCGCGATGGCGATCGATTTTCGCGACGGCCACGTCGATCTCGCCGCGGGTGAAATGTTCGTCGTTCCGCGGGGCGTGGAACACAAACCGCGCGCCGAGGCCGAATGCCGGATTCTGGTCGTCGAGCCGGCGGGAACTAAAAACACGGGCGACGCCGGGGGAACAAGAACCGCCGAAGACGACGTCTGGATCTGACAATGGACGCACTCAGTGTCTACGACCATCTCAGTGTCTACGATCAACTCAGTGTCTACGACCATCTGCTCGCCATTCTGTCCGGCGCCGTTTTGCCTCTAAGCCTCGCCCTCGTCCACGCCAAGAGCCGGCAGAGCGACGAGCCGATCGTCTTCGACACGGCCCAGAAGCTCGCCCTCTACTGGACCAACAGCGCCGTTCTCTGGATCCTCGCCGCCGCCACGATTCTCGTCTGGTGCCTCGGCGGCCGCACCCTGCACGCCCTCGGTCTCTCCGCGCCGCCCCGGCCGATCGCGACGGGGCTCACACTGGGCATCATCTTTCTCGCCCTCTACGCCAACGACACATGGCTCCAGCTCGCCACGGCAAAACGCCTCGCCGAGACGCGCGCGCGCTGGAGACGCCAAACGCCCTTCATGCCCCAAAACGGGCGCGAGATCGGCCACTCGCTCGTCCTCGTGGCGAGTGCGGCGGTCTGCGAGGAGATCGTCTACCGCGGGTTTCTCATCGCCTACTGCGGCGCCTTCACGGGGACCTCTCTGATCGGGCAGTGCGCGGCGATCGGTCTGCCGGCGATCGTCTTCGGCGCCTGCCATTTTTACCAGGGGGTGCGCTCCGTGGTGAAGATCGTGCTCCTCGCCGGCTTCTTCGGCGCTATTTTCCTATTCACGGGATCGCTCTGGATTCCGATCGTGCTTCATTTTATCGTCGATCTCGTGGGCAGCCTGCTCGGGCCGAAACTTCTCGGGCCGGACCGAACCGCCCTGCGGAGCAATGAGCCATGACAACGAGACGAAATTTCTTGAAGGGTCTCATCGGATCGGTGCTCGCCGCCGGCGCCACGGCCCACGCGGGCGGCCGGCTCGACGACGAGGAGCGGCCGAACTTCATCTTCATCATCACCGATGATATTTCGCCCGAAGATCTCGGCTGCTATGGCAACGGGGCGATCAAGACGCCCCACATCGATTCGCTGGCGCGCTCCGGTGTGCGCTTCACCAACGCCTACCTGTCGATCAGCAGTTGCAGTCCGAGCCGGTGCAGCATCATCACCGGCCGCTATCCGCACAACACGGGCGCCGCCGAACTGCACACCACCCTGCCCGGCGATCAGCTCCGTTTTCCCGAGCTCCTGCGGAAGGCGGGGTACTACACGGCGCTTTCGGGAAAAAATCACATGGGCGACGTGGCGGGCGCCTTCGACCTGATTACCAAAGGAAAGGGACCGGGACGCGAGGGCGACTGGGTCGACATCGTGCGCGGCCGGCCGGCAGACAAACCCTTCTTTTTCTGGTTCGCCTCGTCCGACGCCCACCGCGGATGGAAGGAGAGCGAGAATGTTCCCAAGTACGATCCCGCCGCGGTGACCGTTCCCCCCTATCTCTACGACGGCGCGGCGACACGCAAGGATCTGGCCGACTACTATCACGAGGTGAGCCGCACCGATTTTTATCTGGGCGCGCTCATCGACGAGCTCGACGCGCAAGGTCTCAGCGAGAACACTTATGTGATCTACTGCAGCGACAATGGCCGGCCTTTTCCGCGGTGCAAGACGCGGCTCTACGACAGCGGGATCAAGACGCCGCTCATCGTCTCCGGGCCGGGGATCGAGGGCGGCAGAGTTGCCGATGGGCTGGTGAGCGCCGTCGACTTTGCGCCCACCTTTCTTTCCCTGGCCGGTGCTGCTGTTGATAAGCACATCCAGGGGGTGAGCTTTGCGCCCCTGCTCGACGATCCTGCCGCCGCGGTGAGGGACTGCGTCTTTGCCGAGCACAACTGGCACGTCTTTCAGGCCCACGAGCGCATGGTGCGCCACGGAGACTGGGTCTACATCCGCAACGCCTGGCCCGAGCGGCAGAATCTCTGCGTCGAGGGCGCCCACACTCCGTCCATGCCGGCGGCGAGGGAGCTCTGGGAAATGGAGGCGGCCGGCAAGCTTATCCCCGCGCAGCGCGACATCTTCCAGGTGCCGCGGCCGGCCGAAGAACTCTACAACGTGGCCGAAGACCCCCACCAGCTCGAAAACCTGGCCGACGAGGGGAGCCACGAAAAGAGACTCGACTTTCTGCGCGCCCTGCTCGATCGCTGGATCGACGAGACGGGCGACACCGTTCCGCAGAATCCCACCGCCGACCGCCAGGACGCGCGGGGGAACAGGGTCGCCGGCCATGTAAGGGGGACCATGCCGGGCGCCGAGCGGAAGGCGACGGCGATCAACGAGCGCGGACCGGTCCTGGTCGGGCGGGCCGAAGGCTTCGATGCCGAAGACAGCCGCCCATAGACACGGAAAAACGACAACCATCGATTGGAGACGCCTGTGACAATCCGAAAGGGGATGAGTCTTTTTCTCACGGTATGTTTCGCGGCCTGCGTCGGGACCGGATTGCGGGGAGCCGAAGAGTCGGAGCTCGCCGCGCCCCACCTCTACGACGTGACGTGGCGCACGCCGAGCGCCGACGCGTCGGGCACGATGCCCCTCGGCAACGGCGACATCGGCCTCAACGCCTGGATCGACGAAGAGGGCCGCCTCGTCTTCTACATCTCCAAGACCGATAGCTGGGGCGACAATGGCCGACTCCTCAAAGTGGGCAGGGTGCGGATCGCACTCTCCGAAAGCCCGATCGACGCGACGGGCGCCTTCGAGCAGACGCTCAGCCTTGCCGACGCCACGATGAAGGTCCGCTTCGGCAAGGCGGGCGGCGGAGAGGCCGAGGACGGCGGCCCGACCGAGCTGCGGCTCTGGGTCGACGCCAACCGGCCGGTGATCGATGTGGAGATCGACGCGGCGCATTCCGTCGAAGCGGTGGCGACGATCGACCTGTGGCGCACCGCACCCTTCACGCTTCCCGGCGTCGAGTGCAGCGACATCATGCTCGATCGGTCCAAACCCGATCAGCAGCACGGCCCGACGGTGGTCGAAGCGGACAGTCTTCTCGAAAATCTGGAAAACCGCATCGGATGGTATCATCACAACGCCAAGTCGGTCGGTCCGCGGCTGACGGCCGAGCTTCAAGGGCTCGCCGGTTTCGAGCGGCCCGATCCGCTCCTTCACCGGACCTTCGGTGCGGTCGTCACCGCGCCCGGCGCCGAGCGGATCGACGATCTGCGCCTCCGGTCCCCGCGCGGTACGACCCATCGCTTCAGCATCCACGTACTGACCGTCCATCCCGCAACGGCCGAGAGCTGGCTCGCGGCGATGGACGAAACGATCGACGCGACCGAGGCGATCCCTTACGAGAAACGGCGGGCCGCTCACAGGCGATGGTGGGAGGATTTTTGGAACCGGAGCTGGATCCACGTGACCCGAGCCGAGTCGGCCACACCACCCTCGCTCGTTCCCGCCGGCGAGCACCCGATCAGGATCGGAATCGATCAGCACGGCCAGAATACTTTTTCCGGCGAGCTCGGCCGGCTGAGCATCGTGCAAGCGCCGCTCGACGAGGACGCCATCGCGCGGCTGGCCGAGACGGGGCACCGGCAACGTTTTTCCGAACCTCTTTCCGACGACGGGGATCTCCTCTTCAGCGCGGTGCCCGAAATCCCGGCCACGCTGGAAAGCACCACAGGGTGCACCTTCGAAAAGGGAATGACCGTCGAGGCGTGGGTCAAGCCCGACCGGCTTCCGCCAAGCGGTGCGCGTCTCGTCGACAAGATCACACCGGGCGGGGAGGATGGTTTTCTCTTCGACACGTGGCCGGCCAACAGCCTGCGCTTCATCGTGGGCCGTTCCGTGCTGGAGCAGAAGGACGCGCTCCGCGCCGACGAGTGGTCGCACGTGGCCGCCGTCGTCGATCCAGCCGGCCAAAGACTGCGGCTCTTCGTCAACGGCACGCTCTGCGCCGAGCGGGAGGTGGCGGGCGGCGACGAGGCCGCCACGGTCAGCCGCGCCTACGCGCTGCAGCGCTTCATCAACGCCTGCGCCGGCCGCGGCCGCTACCCGATCAAGTTCAACGGTTCGATCTTCACCGTGCCCCACGACGGAAAGCCGGGCGACGCCGACTATCGCCGCTGGGGGCCCGGTTACTGGTGGCAGAACACGCGCCTCCCCTACATCAGCATGTGCGCGTCGGGCGACTTCGATCTGATGCGCCCACTCTTCACCATGTACGCCGATGAGCTCATGCCGCTCTGCGTCTACCGGACGCGCCTCTACATGGGCCACGGCGGCGCGTTCATTCCCGAGTGCATCTACTTCTGGGGGGACGTGTTCACCGAGAGCTACGGGTGGACGCCCTTCGAGGAGCGCGAAGACAAGCTCCAGACGAGCGGCTGGCACAAGTGGGAGTGGGTGTCGGGGCCCGAGCTCGTTTTCATGATGCTCGACTACTTTGACCACACACTCGACGAGGCCTTTCTCCGCCGGTCCCTGCTTCCGTCGGCGCGCGAGATTCTGACCTTCTTCGACGAACACTATGCCACCGACGGGGCGGGAAAACTCGTCATGCATCCGTCCCAGGCGTGCGAGACCTGGTGGGACTGCACCAATCCGATGCCCGAGGTGGCCGGCCTCCACGCGGTGGTCGACCGGCTCCGGGCGCTCCCCGAGAAACTGACCTCAGCCGACGAGCGGGCTTTCTGGGCGGCATTCAAGAAAAAGATCCCCGAGCTCCCTTTGCGCGAGAAGGACGGCAAGAAGATGCTCGCACCCGCAACCCGCTTCGAGAGCAAGCGCAACATCGAGAATCCCGAGCTCTACGCCGTTTTTCCCTTCCGCCAGATCGCCGTGGGCAAGCCGGGGATCGAGCTCGGCAGAAGAGCCCTCGCCGAGCGCTGGGACAAGGGCAACTTCGGGTGGCGGCAGGACGATGTTTTCATGGCCTACCTGGGGCTCGCCGATGAGGCGCGCCGATTTCTCGCGGGACGCGCCCGCAACAAGCACACCGGTTCGCGCTTCCCGGCTTTCTGGGGACCGAACTACGATTGGATTCCCGATCAGGATCATGGCAGCATCGTGCTCAAGGCGCTTCAGGCGATGCTCATGCAGACCGATGGCCGGAAGATCTATCTTCTGCCGGCGTGGCCGAAGGACTGGAATGCCGCCTTTAAGCTCCATGCGCCCTATGCGACCACCCTGTGCGGACGCGTCGTCGACGGGCGCATCACCGATCTCGTTGTGATGCCGGAAAAACGGCGTGACGATTTGATTTTTTTGGAGGCGCAGTAGATTCGGCACTGACTGGCAATTGGACTGAATGCGGCTATTCATGATTCAGCCGATGGGCGCGTCGATGATTCCGAGTCCGGGAGAAGCCTGATGAGTTCCTTTTTTTGGCGATCGATCTGCTTCACACTGACCTGTGCGGCCATCATCGTTTTCATCGCACCAAGCGCCCACGCCGCCCACGAGATCGGCGAATTCGTCAAGACCGGCTCGAAGGGAGCAACCTACACCCTGCACGTTCCCGCCACCTACGACCGGCAGAAGGGCGCCACCCTCCTCTTCTGGCTCCACGGGGCGGGCGACAATCACGCGAACGTGGCGCGCGCCTTCATGAGCCACCGCCACAAGCCGGACTGGATCTTCGTCTTTCCCGATGCGGCCGACGACGGCCGGTGGCAGGAGCACGAGAGGGACCGCGTCATGAATGTGCTCGACGAGGTCACCGGCCACTATGCGGTCCGGCGCGCGTTCATCGGCGGTTTTTCGAGAGGGGGTTTTTTCACCTTTAACTTCGGGCTGCACAACGTGGATCGCTTTGCCGGATTCCTCTGCGTCGGCGGGGGCCTGTCGGCGCCCGGACTGGTCAAGAAGGATCACGCTGAAAAGTATGCCGTGGCGATCCTTCACGGCGACGCCGATAACGTCGTGTCCCACACGTACGCGGTGCAGGCCAAGGACGCTTTCGAGCGCGCCGGCTTCAAGGAGATGCTTTTTTTCAAGAGCATCCCCGGCCTCGGCCACCGCACCGATCCCAAGGCGATGGCCGAAGCGCTCGACTGGCTCGACAAGATCGCCCAGCCTCTCGAAACACCCGACGACTACTACGAGTACGGATCGAGGCTCAATGCCGACGGAGAATACGGACGCGCTCTCTGGGCGTTCCGGCAGATCGCGGGGGAAGAGAACGCCGAGAAGAAGTGGTTCCGCAACGTGGCGCCGGCCATGAAGAAAATCGAGCAGAAAAGCCAGACCGCGGGCAAGAAGGTCAAAAAGCTGATCGACACCGATCGGAACGCGCGGTGGATCGCCGATTGGAAGGAATACGATCACGCTTTCGCCGGGACCGCCTTCCACGAGGAGGTTGCGGGCGCTTTCGGACGGTGTGTGGCGCGTCACAACGAGGCGGCCGATCGGACTCTTGCCGAGGCGCAGGTGGCGGCCGAGAAGGGCGACATCAAAACCGCCATCAACGCGAGCCTCGAGATCCGCGACACCTGTTATCTCGCCGACAACGAGAGTGTTCGGGCGGCGCGCGACCTTCTGGCAAAGTTTCGTTCCGACAAAGAGATCTCTCGAAAGTACGGCCGCCTTCTCAAGGGTACGGAGGAGTGGAAATAAGTGGACACCCTTCTTTTCGACTGGCACCATCATCAGCGGAGGTAATCGAGTGGCGATCGATGAACCAAAAATCACCTGCAAAACACCCACGCCGGGCAAGAAGCCGACGCGCATCGCCCGGTGGAAGTACGATCTTCTGCGACAGGCGATTCTTTCCATCCTCTCCGACGACGATCAGGTCGTCGAATTCAAGCAACTGGCCGCTCTCGTCCGCGACCGACTGCGCGCTGACGAGCTCGAGCGGCTCGGTTCCGTTTCGTGGTACACGACGACCGTAAAACTCGACCTCGAGGTCAAGGGTGAGATCGAGAGGATCGCCGGCACGGGTCCTCAGAAACTGAGGCGCCGATAAAGGCATCATTTTATCGAAGGGAGGGCAGAGACGATGAACAAGTATGCAGCAGAATTCGTGGGAACCTTCTGGCTGGTCCTCGGCGGGTGCGGCAGCGCGGTCCTGGCCGCGGCGTTTCCCGAGGTCGGCATCGGCCTGCTCGGCGTGTCGCTCGCCTTCGGGCTCACCGTGCTCACCATGGCTTTTGCCATCGGCCACATTTCGGGGTGCCATCTCAATCCGGCCGTGTCGATCGGGCTCTGGGCGGGCGGACGCTTCGGATCGAAAGATCTGGTGCCCTACATCATCGCCCAGGTCGTGGGCGCCCTCGCCGCCGGCGGCGTGCTTTTTTTGATCGCCAGCGGTCAGGAAGGATTCGACGCGGCCGGCGGATTCGCGTCGAACGGTTTCGGCGAGCATTCGCCGGGCGGCTACACGATGACGGCGGCTCTGATCACCGAGGTGGTGATGACGCTCATGTTCCTGCTGATCATCATGGGCGCGACCGACAAGCGCGCGCCCAAGGGGTTCGCCCCCATCGCCATCGGCCTCGGGCTGACCCTGATCCACCTGATCAGCATCCCCGTGACCAACACGTCGGTCAATCCCGCGCGCAGCACGGGCGTGGCGCTCTATGCCGGCGGCTGGGCGATCTCACAACTTTGGCTCTTCTGGGTTGCGCCGATCGGCGGGGCGATTCTTGGCGGGATCGGGTATCGCATTCTGGGTGGATCCAAAGAGTAGTGGTTCGACGCTTAAGATGAAAAGGGTGGTTTCAGGTGGGAGGTGTGCAGGATTTTTGCGCCCTCCGCATTCGTTCCTTTGGAACTCTTGAAGTCGGGCGCAAAAACCCTGCACACCTCCCACCGAGCGGACCCTTTGTCCCACCGCGAGTCGTTCACTCTTCGAGAATCCACTAAGCGAGATCGGATCTGCCGAACGGCCTGACTCCCGATCGGTCAACCCGTGCGTTCTGTTCAGACCAAACGGGCATCGGGGGGGGCTGCCGACTGAGATGTCTTCCCTAGAGTAAGTAAGCTTCGCTTGGCGGGGCGCAGACATGAGCGGTTCGCTGCGGGTCGGATCCTGAAGGCTCGAGACTTCGAAAACCACGCAAGCGGCCCGCGCGGTCGGAGGCGTTCGGGATTCTCGCGAACGACTTCAGTCGTTCCGAAGGAACGAATGCTGAGAGAGCGAAATCCCGAACGCCTCCGACCTCACACCGTCCTTTACGGTTTCCAAGTCTTAAAGTCTTCTAACGTTTCGCCAGCACTTTCTTGATCGTACCTGCGATCCGGCGGGCCAGTAGGCGGGAGCCTTTTTTACCGAAATGCACATTGTCGGGCGCCGTGCGGCCCACCTTTCCCGAGCGGATCAGCGGGTTCAGGTCATCGACGGCGATCCCGTGGCGGCTCATGATCGCGGCGGCGAGGGCGTTGTATTTTTTTGCATCGCTCCCGAGCCGCCCCATCGCGCCGTCGGGCACGGGGGTCGTGGGCCGCCAGATCAACTGGGCGCCCGTTTTCTCGAGGCGGGTCACGATCGTCTCGAGATTCTGGGCGTACTGCTCGGGCCGCACGGCCTGTTTCCCCTCGGGCGGCATGGCGAGCGTTCCGCCCGCCGTGTACTTGATGTCGTGCAGACCGAAGTTGAAGTGAATCACATCCCAGCGGCCGTCGCCCAGCCACGCCTCCAGGTACTCGAGCCCCTTGGCCGTGTGGCCGCATCCCTCGGGCGGTCGATGCACGTTGGCGATGCCGCGGAGGGCGTCGCGAAGGGGGAGCGTGTAGCCGATCGAGATCGAGTCGCCGAGTATCAACACGCGCGGCAGGCCGGCCACGTCTTCGATTTGAGCGAACTCCGGTTTCCGGGCCTTGTCTTTTTTCACGAACCGCGCGGGCTCGGACGGCCGCGGCGCGCAGGCTGCAACAGCAACGAGCAGAAACAGGGAAAGGATTGCGGGCGTGTGTGGCGTTGTCATGGCCGAAAGTCTCACCGAGATGCAGGAACTCTTCACGATTGTGATTTCGAGGCTATCCACCATGATCCGGTTGGCGCGGCAGGGCACAATTGTTTTTTTTCCGGCGCCTTGCCGGCCTGCCCTCTGCGCGCGACGGTTCGGGTGAGAGAGAGCTTTGGATTCGAGCGCCGGCTCGGTAGAATCGATCGGACCCATTCGGCAGAAGTTTGGCCCCATTCATGGAGAGAGGATCTATCCAATGCCCGTCAAAATCACCTTTATTCACGAAGCGCCTCTTGCCGCAGGCCTGATCATGGCATTGATGTTCCTCGCCTGCGGTGATTCGGAAACCGATGGCCAGACGCAACCCGTTGACGCACCGGCCGAAGAGGACGGCGATCGGACGGCCGATGTCCGGTGGAACTCGTTCTCGACCACCGAGTCGGGCTTGAAATACAAGGTACTCCACGAGGGCGACGGCGGCGCCAGACCCAATCCGGCAGCGACGGTAAGGGTGAAATACACGGCCTCCTTCGAGAACGGCGAGAGGTTCGACACTTCGGACAACTACGGTCCGTCGATCGAGTTCGTTCTCTGCCGCGCGATCCCCTGGTGGACCGACGGCGTGCGGCTCATGACCGCCGGGTCACGCTTCGAGTTCGTCGTCCCCCCCCGCCTCGCCTACGGCAAAAAGGGCAACCCGCCCCTCATCCCGCCCGATGCGACACTGATCTACGAGGTCGAACTCGTCGGTTTCGACCAGGGCCCCGAGCTGCCGCCCTATCACCAACGCAATCCCGCCGCCGAGAAAAAAACCGAGACCGGCCTGGTCTACGAGGTGGTGAAAGAGGCCGAAGGCAGAACGGCGAAGGACGGAGATCTGGTGGAGGTGCGTTTCGCTGTCTGGAACGACGAGGGGAGGCTCGTCGATTGCTCCGAGATGGCGGGACGATCCAAGAGGTTCATCGTGGGCAAGGAGCGGATCAGGATCTTCAATGAAGGCGCCAGGCGGCTCGCGCCCGGTCGGCGCTGCCGCTTTGTGGTGGCGCCCGATCTCGGATACGGCTCGCGCGGGTTCGGCAACCTCGTCAAGGGCGACACGGAAACGGTCTGGGAGATCGAGCTCGTCGGTTACGTCGAACCTCCCCAATTCACCATGCCCGCGGCCGGTGAGCTCACGACCACCGAAAGCGGTCTCCAGTACCACATCGTCAAAGAGGGCTCTGGCCGGTCGCCCGAGATGGGCTGGACGGTGATCGTCGACTATGCAGGCTGGCTCGAAGACGGCACGCCCTTCGACAGTTCCTACACGCAGGGCGAGGCGTCGGAATTCGAGCTCGGCCGGGTGATCGCCGGCTGGAACGAGGGGATGCAACTCATGAAGGAAGGCGCCGTCTACATCTTCGTCATCCCGCCCGAGCTCGGCTACGGCGCACGCGGCGCGGGGAAGGTGATCCCTCCGGGCGCGACGCTCGTCTTTTTTGTGGAACTGCTCGGAGTGGAGGAGTGATCGATCGGCCGCGCCCGATCCTCTTCGTCCCTTTCAGAGGGCCCTGAAAAAATCTCGAATTTTTTAGCACCGCCACCGCGCCTTTGCGCTTAGACCTCCAGAATCGACAGGCGAAAGGGAATCGTCTGTGCTCGACATTCGGCACTCATGCAAAAAGGAGGTCTGCCATGTACAAGTCACTCTCATTTCTGGCCATTATTGCGATTTTGACTCTTTTTCTCGCGCCGCCCTCGACGGCGCAGAACGCGGGTTCGGAACTCGTTCATCGATTCCTCGGCGAAGCGGACCACAACGCAATGGGAACGTCGATCGCGAGCGCCTACGTCGACGATGACAAGTATCTCGATCTCATCGTCGGCGCGCACCTCGCCGATCCAGACTGCATCGAGGACGCCGGGATCGTTTACGTCTACTCCGGAGAAGACGGTAAGAAGATCTGGAGTTACGAGGGCACATCGATAGACGAATATGTGGGATCGTCGGTCGCCAGGCTCGGCGACACTGACGGCGACGGCTATGAAGAATTCATCGTCGGCGCTTATGGCTACGACATCAGGGGAAACGAGGGGGGCGCCGTCTATGTCTTCTCCTTTGCCAGCGGGAATCCGAAATTTACGCTCTACGGCGAAGCGGGGGGCGACTTCTTCGGCGCCCGCGTCTCGGGCACGGGCGACGTCAACGGCGACGGCAAACCAGACATCCTCGTGGGAGCCCCCTTGACCGATCATGGCGGCAAGACCGACGCCGGAACGGTCTACGTCTACTCCGGCTGGGACGGCGCGCCGATCACCCGGTTCGACGGCGAGGGTTCGGGCGACCACTTCGGATTCTCCGTGGCCGGTGCGGGCGACGTCGACGGCGACGGCGAACCCGACATGGTCGTGGGAGCGTGTTACGCCGATGACGGTTCGGTCACCGACACCGGCGCGGCCTATGTCTACACGATCAAAACGAAACAGCCTCTCATAAAAAAGTACGGCGCCCATGAACACGACTACTTCGGCTGGTCGGTCTCCGGTGCGGGCGACGTCAACAACGATGGATTCGACGACGTGATCGTCGGGATCCGGGGCGATGACCGCAATGGATATTTTGCCGGAGCCGCCGAGGTCTATGGCATCGAGAACGCGTTCTGGAAGAAGCTTCACCGATTCGAGGGCAGGACGGAATGGGACTTCCTTGGCACCTCGGTGGCCGCCGCCGGCGACCTCGACGGCGACGGCCACGACGACCTGATCGTCGGCGCCGAGGGAGAGGGTGGGCTGGGGGCCGCATACCTTTTCCGCGGCAAAAAAGGCCCGGCGAGCAACGGCGGCAACGGTCTCCTGATCTGCCGGATCGAAGGCGAAAGTGCGGGAGGCTCTCCAAACTACTTCGGCAACTGCGTGGCGGGCGTGGGCGACGTCGACTGCGACGGATGTCTCGAGGTGGCCATGGGCGCCTATTGGGCATACAACCGCGCGGGCTGCGCCTACGTCTACCGCTGCCAGCCGACGCTCCACGTCTTCAAGGCCGGCTTTGATGATGACTTCAAGACAGACTTTCCCGGTTCGGGGCGATCCGAGTTCAGCTCTGTCGAAACCGTTTTCGGAACCTACCTAGCCGGCCTGCCCGGGGGAAAACCGGTCTACGAATTCGATGTCATCTGTATCAACAAGTTTTTCGGCCACACCTTTCAGCAGTTCTACGACACCTTTGACGTGGGCCGAGGACTGCCGACGGGCATCATCAGAGGCGAGCTCGAGTTTCGCGTGCGACCGAGTGGGGCTTATGCCTGCGTCAACGACACGATCGCTCTCGGTTACGACCGCGCCAATCCCCCTGGACGATTCTGGAGCCACAAGTTCGCCGATCTCTCTGTGAGCGGAAAGTGGGAGCGCAATCAGCCGGCGGAGTTGTTCACTCTCGATCTCGGCGCTCTTCCCGATGGCGGCTCGGGCACGAGCATACTGTCCCAGATCGAGGAACAAGGTTTTCTCGACGTCATGATCCAAGATGACACGAATGTCGACTTCATGACCCTCAGGATCTGGACGAGCCGGCCGCAGAACCTCGACCTGACCCAGACCGATCCACATGTGCGGGAGATTTCGCCCGTCTTCGAGGTTTCCCACTCCGTGGTAACCCAGTTTGACAGGGTAATGCTGGTGATCGGTCCCGCCTGGAATGTCGATGATTTCATCTGGGCGTCCTGCTTCCCCTTCTATTTTGTACCGCGGGCGACTTTCTTCAGAAATCACATCCCCGTGCCCAACGTACCGAGTCCCTTTACCTTTGATGGTACCTACACGCCCGAGCTCAAGGGGGCCGACGCCGGCCGGTACATCACCGCCCAGGCCGTGATCGCCGACTGGTCGGCGGGACCGACCTACTGGTATCTGTCCAACACGATCACCGCTCCCGTCTTCTGAGGAGCCCGATCCTCCAAAGCAACCGGGCCCCGGGCAGATCGCTCCGGGGCCCGGTTCACTTGGCATAGCCGATCTTGCGCAGGCGCTCCATGTCTCTGCCGGAAGGTTTGCCGATGTAGTCGCCCTTGACCTCGCCCTCCATGAACGCCTCGATCTCTTTGCGCAGTGCGTCCGTCTCGCGCGGCGAGAGGCTGCTGAGATCGTTGAGCTCCCCGGGATCGCTCGACAAATCGAAGAGCTCGGCCTCTCTCGAGATGCGATTGAAACAGAGCTTGTACCGGTTGCGGCGCACCATGCGGTACATGTCCGGTTCGGCGTTCATGTGGTCCGCCTCGGCGAAGAGCAGACGGTCGGCGGGCGCGCTGCCGTCGCCCGACCAGAATCGGGACAGGTCGACGCCGTCCATCCCGTCGCCGCCTCCGAGGCCCGCATAGGCGAGGATGGTGGGCGCCACGTCGACACTCGACACCGGATCGCCAACCCTTACCCCACGGGGAACGCCCGGACCGCGCACGATCAGAGGAACGGCGATTACCTCCTGGTAGAAGGTGCGGCCGTGGAGCACCGACCCGTGCTCGAAAAACTCCTCGCCATGATCGGCGGTGACCACGAAGAGGGTTTCCTCGCCGAGGCCGCTCTCATCGATGAATTTCACCAGGCCGGCGAGGATGTCGTCGAACTGGCGGATCTCTCCATCGTAGAGGTCGTTGAGATGGCGCTGATCGGCGTCACCGAGAACGATTTTCTTGGAGCGCAAGGCGACCATCATACCGGTGCTGCCGTCGACGGGGCCGCTGTACTCGCCGGCGAAGAGGTCGCGGTAGGCGGGCTCGGGCGTGTAGCCCGAGTGGACATCAAAAAAATGAAGGAACAAGAAGAAGGGGCGGTCATCGCCCTCATCGAGCCACGTGCGCGCCAGGTGGGCGATCTCCTCTCCCCGGTTGAGTATATGGCTCTTGACCCCGTCGGCGGGCCATTCGGAGAGGTACTCGTATCGCTCGAAACCCTGCTGCAGGCCGTAGCGCTCATCGAAGTTGTGCGAATTCACCACGGCCAGGGTGGCGTACCCCTCCTCGGCGAAACGGGTGGCGAGGGTCGGAATCGTAGGGGGCAGACGATTCTCGTGGTTCTTGACGCCGTGGCGGCTGGGATAGAGGCCGGTGAGCATGGTGGCGTGGGCGGGAAGCGTCCAGGGGCAGGAGGACGTAACATCTTCAAATAAAACACCTTCCGCCGCCAAGCCGTCGATCGCCGGTGAGGTCTCGCGCTCGTAGCCGTAACAGCCGAGGCGGTCGGGCCGCAGCGTGTCGATCGAGATGAGGATGACGTTGGTCTGTGGCCGGTCCGGGCCGCAGCCCGCCCCGAGGGCGACCAGAAGGAGGAGCGCGCAGACTGTCCAAGGATTTCGAGTGATCAACCTCTTCACGATTTCGCCTTTCGCAGGATTTGTGACGGAGTCTCCTTTTTCTCGGAGATTTACGGGACATTTTACGCCAGATCGGACCGGATGCCAACCCGACACCGGCAGGGAATGGTCCTCCCTCCGTGGGATTCGAGAAAGATCTTTGATCGTTTATCAAAAAAACCTACCTTTTTGATTCTAGTTGATATATATTTATGGATCTCTTTGTAAGCCTTTTCAAGTCGTGTTTTTGTTTCGAGAAAGGAGTCACCAGATGAAGGCGGTTCTATTTGGAGCGGTCTTGTGTTCGGCGCTGCTCTTTCTTCTTGCAGGCGGACTGACAGCACAGTCCATGGTCGCCAACGGCGATTACGACCTGGAAGAGCTGGGCGATCACTGGACCTTGTACGGCAACAACGACAAGCAAAATGTCATTCTCTACGACGTCACCGGCGACGGTAAGACCTCGTATTGCAACAAGTGGAAACCCGGTTCGAACCAGGGCAACGGCGGCATCACCCAGGAGGTGTACATGATCGCCGGCCAGGAGTACCAGTTCGATGCCGACATCGCCTTCGTCTGCACCTGCTGAGGCGGCAACAGCGACGGCGGCAGGTTCGACGTCAAGATCAACGGGGTGTTGATCCTTCAGTACTCACGCGGCTCCATTCCTCAAAACACGATTCAAAGGCATCATCTTACAAAGTCCTATACTCCCTCTTACACCGGTCTTCACACTCTCGACATTTACAACTACCGCAACTTGTCTCAGACCGATCTCAGGAATTTCATCGACAACGTCACTCTCGCGCCCACGAACCCGAATTTTTCGATCGACCCGCCCAACGCGTCGGCGTCGGCAGCGGGAACGAACACCTTGTCGATCGATGTGGGAGCGGCCCACGCCAACGAGGCCTACATCATCCTCGGCGCCGAGGGCCCCACTCCGAACTTCTCTCTCGACGGGGTTTTGATCCACCTCGCCTACGACAACATCTTCCAGTACACGCTGGACAACAAGAACACGGCCATGTTCGTCAATACCTACGGAACCCTCGACGCCAACGGAATGGCCGAGGCGACCTTCAAGACATTCGGCCCCTTGCCGCAGTGGCTCGGGCGGAACGTCACCTTCTGCGCGCTCGGTCTCACCGCACCCGGCGTGCGGCCGATCACCTGGGCGTCCAATCCGGTGATGCTCAACTTCATCCCCTGATTCGATAGGCACGCGATTCTTCGCGGCCACGAGATAGACGAGCGGCCTCTCTTCGCGAGAGGCCGCTCTTTTTAATGCTGAAAAAAAATCAAAAACCATGAGCCCACGTACCGCTTTTCCGCACTGAACCCTCCAACTTGACGCCCCGCGAACGATTTCGATCAGGACGACGCGCAAAGGCACTCGTTCTTCAGGTGTTTCATTTTGGGTCGTCCAAGGAAAAGGAGGATAAAAATGACGATCAGAAAAGTACTCCATGGATTGATTTTCACCGTCTTGATTCTGGGAACCGCGAGCGCCACCACCTGGTACGTGGACGCAAGCAACACGACCCCGCCCTACCTCGGTACGCAGGCCGATCCCTTCCAGGCGATCACACCCGGCATCGCAGCGGCGCTCACAGGCGACACGGTCCTGGTCATGCCCGGGACCTACACCGAGAACATCGATTTCAGCGGTAAGGCGATCACCGTGAAAAGCAATGACGGCCCCCTGACCACGATCATCGACGGGGGAGGATCGGCCGATCCGTTCAGGGGGAGCACAGTCTATTTCGAACTCGGTGAGGGCAATGATTCAATTCTCGATGGATTCACGATCACCAACGGCTTTGGTACGGATACGGGAGGCGGTTTCTTCGGGGGCGGCATCTTTGTCTTTGGGTCGGCGCCGACGATCATCAACAACTTCATCATCGACAACAGGGTGGGAAACACAACCAACCAAGCCGGATATGGCGGTGGGATCTCTTTGAACTTTTATCATGGTACCGATACGACGCTGGTCAAAAACAACTTCATCTTGAACAACTGGTCCGCCGACGACGGCGCCGGTATCTCGATCGGTATGATCGATTCCACCGATGTCGAAATCATCAACAACGTCATCGCCTGGAACGAGACCGATGATCAATCCGGCGAAAGCGGAGCGGGGATCGACGTCTATCACGGTTATGCCTACATCGCCAGCAACACGATCTATGGCAACGAGGCGCCCAGTGGTGACGGTGGAGGAATTCGTGTCTGCTATGCGGCGTTGGCCGACATATACGATAATATCATCTGGGCGAACGTCGCCTCCGCCTATTCGGCCGATCCACAAATTTGCGTCCAACAGACCAATCCGTGCTTTGTTTTTGCATGGCATTGCGATGTCGATGGCGGCTCACCTGCTAATCCCTGGTGGACCAATACCTGTATCGCCATACCTCCACTCTTTGTCGCGGGCCCTCACAGGTACGGTAACTTCTACCTGAGCCAGGTCGCCGCCGGGCAGACGGTCACCAGTCCGTGCGTGGACTACTTACCGACTTCTGGGAATCCGATGATCGTGGGTACGACACGTACCGATGAGATCCAAGACCAAGGACTCCTCGACATCGGATTCCACTATCCCATCTCGTCCGTCCCGCCCGACGACTACTACGTGCCCGACGACTACACCACGATCCAGGGCGCGATCAACGCCGTTCCGGCCGGTTCGACGATCATCGTCAGGCCGGGCACGTACGACGAAAACATCGACTACAACGGAAGGAACGTGACCGTTGTGAGCGAGAAAGGCCCCCACGTGACGATCATCGACGGAAATCAGTCCGGCTCGGTGGTCGAGTTCTGGAGCGGCGAGGGTCCGGATGCGGTCCTCGACGGTTTCACCTTGACCAACGGCCTCGCCGGGCTGGGCGGAGGCGTCCACTGCGTCTGGTCCGATCCCACAGTGGTCAACAATATCATCACCCTGAACACGGCCACCGCCAACTACGGCGGCGGCGGAATCCTCTGTGAAGGCGGATATCCGCTCTTCGAGAACAATACCATCGTCGAGAACCATGCCGATGTCTCTGGCGGCGGGGTTCGATTCGAGCACAGCGGGGCTGTCTTCACCGGCTGCTACGTGGCACGCAACACTACCAGGGACGGCGGCGGTTTGGCGAGCGACGGTTTCTATGGGCTCATCGAAAACTGCGTGGTCGTGGACAACGCGGTCACCCGCGGAGGCGGCGGATATAATTGCGCCTACGACTCCGACCCAACGATCGTCAATTGCGTCTTCGCCGGCAACAGTGCGCAGAACTCGTGGGGCGGCGGGCTCTATTTCAGCTACGGCTCGAATGCCACGGTCGTCAATTGCACGATCGCCGACAACAGTTCCACCAGCGGCGGAGGCATCGTTTGCTACAACGCGTCTCCCAGCGTGGTCAATTCGATCTTTTGGGACAATGACGCGCCCACCGGGCCGGAGATCTCGCTCCTCACCTCGTCGACCCTCACCATCGACTACTGCGACGTGGAAGGCGGACAGGCCGGAGCCAACGTGGAAACGGGCAGCACCCTGAACTGGGGGGCGAACAACATGATCGTCGCCCCCCTCTTCTTCGATGCCCCCAACCGCGACTATCACCTCAAGTGGGCGTCGAGCTGCCGCGACGCGGGCGACAACAATGCCGCCGGTCTTCCTGACGAGGACTTCGAAGGCGATCCGCGCATCGCGCTCGGTACGGTCGACTTGGGCGCCGACGAGTTTTATTATCACCTCTATCATCTCGGACCGGTCGTGCCTGGCCAGAGCCTGACCATCAGGGTTGTGGGAGGCCCGTCCATGCCGGTCACCCTCTATCTCGGCTCGGGTGTTCTGAGCCCGCCCCTCGCGACCAATTGGGGGGATTTCTATCTGCCCTGGCCGGCCCTCTGGGAGGGCAAGATGGGCACGATTCCGACGAGCGGGATCAGGAGCTTCGACGTGACCGTGCCGACCACGTGGGCGCCGGGCGACTCGAAGCCGTTGCAGTCTCTCGTGGGCAAGTTCAGCGATCCCCTGGCCCACTTGACCAATCTCATGATTCTTGATGTTGAATAAAGTGTGGCCGTCCTAGCGGCGGCGAGCCTTCGTAGCAGGGTGCCCCTGCAAGACAGGGTGTCATCAAGGGGGTGAAGTCAGGAGCCGGAAGGTTTTCTTCCGGCTCCGTTTTTGTCCGCTTTGAACAACCGATCCCAGCCTCAACCGTCGAAGGGATTGGCATCTTTCGCTCATACCCGATCAGGTGGTACTCGAAATTCTCTTTTTTTTGAAAATTTCACCCTTTACGATTGCTAACGTTCCGATAGTTAAATAAGCTAACTTCCGAAACGTTAGCAAATAGATAGATGTAACGGAACCATCGTAACCAAATGAAATACAGAGAAATAAACAAATCACTCAGCTTGGGAGAGATTGACACAAAAGGTCTTCTTCCTCACCTGGAGTTGCTCCAAGAGTCATCGTTCATCTTCCGGATGGATTTTGGATTGGACGAGCTACCTGAGGAACCGGGGGTGATTCTCGTTCGCGGAGCGCGGCAGTACGGAAAGAGCACGTGGATCGAACAGCAGGTCCGGCATTCGATCAAGAAATTCGGTCCAGGCTCTGCCTATTACCTCAACGGCGACGAGATCAAAAACGAAGAGGCGCTCATCGAAGCGGTGCTCGAGTTGCTGCCCCTTTTCGACACACGCGCTCCGGTCCACCGCCTTTTCATTGACGAAATCACGGCTATCGGCAACTGGCA
>Ga0180429_10000820_pt1 | contig 27104 bp, 13 predicted proteins | sample SS_ome_FD_132428 | JGI IMG/M metagenome (GOLD analysis project Ga0180429, IMG submission 132428) | Hypersaline lake sediment archaeal communities from the Salton Sea, California, USA - SS_1_S_1 metaG | ecosystem: Environmental > Aquatic > Non-marine Saline and Alkaline > Hypersaline > Sediment ...
CTGGCCGACGCGGAAGACACGATCGCCGGGCGAGACATGGGCGGCAACAAACACGTCTGCAGCAACTGGTGGGCTAAGCCGTATTCGGCATTGGCGTTCATCGGCCTGACGCTGTGGGGCGAACCGGGTGATGCGCCCCCCGCGCCCGACAACGAGGGACCCGACGCGGACGCGGAAGAGATACTGCACCAGTTCGAACTCGCCGAATGGAAACGGCTTGGGCGAGTCAACATGGACTACCAGCGCATCTTCGAGACGGGCCGACAGATGATGTATTGGCACTGTCGCGAAGGTGTTGGCACGGGTGGGTTCCGCGGTGAGTGCGCCCACTATGGTCTGAAGGCCACCGAGATGCCGGCCGAGTACTCCCCGTGCTACCGCCGCATGTTTGGCCGGGACGTCTCGCCCTACGACGACATGACATACCTGCTGCCCCGGCTGGTCTTCTGCCACTACTACCCGGAGCCGTGGCACGCGTTCGGCGAGGATGGGGGCCAGCCTGAAGGCAAGCCCGTGCCGCTGGACATCAACGGGTGGTCACAGATTTGGGGCAACTACTTCACGTCGCTCTACCCGATCACGCCGGCGAAGTGGCGTCCGGCGATGCATTGGGCCTGGAACCGCCAACTGGGCGTCACCGGGCCGGACGGTGCCGCCAAGATGCTCGCCGATCGCAACATGGACGAACACGGAACGGGCTACGCGGCAGACTTCTTCATCGGCTATCCGGCCGACTCCGAAGCCCAGCACCCGGCAGAATCGATGCCGCTGACCTGGCAGGCGCCGGGCTTCGGGTATTACGGCTTCCGCAGCGGCTGGCGGGGTCGGGGCGAGTTCATTCTGCACGTGTTCGCTAAAGCTCATCGCGCCGGCGGGTGGAACGGCCCGAACGCCGGCACATTCCGCCTGTTTGGGTTAGGGCAGATGTGGAACGACTCGTACAGTGGGCGAGACGGCTGGCCCGAAATGGAGAACCGCGTCCTGCTGCCGGACGACACGGTCAACGACAGCGCTTGCGGGCGGGTCGTCTACGCCGACGCCGCGCGGGACGGGTCCGGGGCGGTGACGATCAACATGAACGACGTGTACGGCGGACCGCCCGCCGGGCGACTGTACTCGATGTATGCTAACATCCGCTATCCGTCGGCCTATGTGGACAACGGTATTTCCGCACTGCGCGCCATCGCCGTCGACTACAGCGGCAAGTGCGGTGCTCCGTGCTTGTTCGTCCTCATCGATAGGATCCAAGGCGGAAGGAGCAAAGTCTGGACCTGGAACCTCGGCGACGCCGAGGCCGTCGAAAACACCGAGGTCCGGGGCAACACGTTCACACTGGCTCGGGGCGGCGGGACGCTGCGCGGCGTGTTCGTGGCGCCGGCCAACGCCGAAGTCACACCCAAGATCAACGAAGTCCCGACGGTGCTCCGCAAGGGCGACTCGGTCCTCGAAATCCCCTCGGTTCTCGCCCGTGGCGGCGATGCGTTCTTCCTGGTCGCGACGATCCAGGACGCCGAGCGCGTCCCGCCCGAGGTCAAGGTCATCGGCACCGGCCTTCAAGCTGCCGTCATCGTTGGCGCCCGCCGCGTCACGTTCGACGGCACACGGATCGTCATCAGTGATGCAGGTGCTTCCCCGAGGGCTACATCGGAAGATTCCCTTGATCGGTAGCGACGGACGACATTCTCCTCGACTGCCAGATTTGCTGCATTTTCGCCCTCGACTTCAGCATCGGTGACTGATGAGTTTTATCTTATGGAGGTGTGCTGCGGCCTACACGATTTCTCGATCTTCGAGAAAGCTGAGACGGTGTGGTTTCGAGCAGAAATGGTCGGGGACAACGACACCCACCGGTGGCATGTGGTGATAATTAACCACGTTTCCGTCAGAATGCCAGAACAGTCAGACTCAGACTGTGTCCAACCGAATCGTGCCATCTCTTCTCCGAGGTCAGTCCGGGCTCGGCTGCCGTCAGACTGGGAGCCCGGGGTAGTACGAGCGGACCGTGTGGTATTCGACGGTGACGTTGGACTTCTTCCCCGCGCCTGCGAGAAGTGCCAGGCAATCATTCACGTCATCGCAGTCGCCGGACCCCACGAAATTCGCGGCGCAGGCGAACATGTAATTGCGGCAGAACTTGGACTGCGGGTCATACGTGTAAGTGTTCTTGAGGATCGGCAGTTTGCCAGGAGACGACTCGAAACGGTAGTCGTCACGGTACGTGATGTACGAACCGAAGCCGCAACGATGGAATTCGACCCGAACCACGACGTAGGACCGGCACCAGACCCACTGCCGGTACTGCCTGGCGATCGGCAAACTGCACTGCCTGATGTATCGCGACCTACCCGGCGACCTGAGCCTGGTCAAGCGAGGGAAGCAGCCTCAAACGGTTCTTGCCTGCCCCTGTGGCCGAGTCTCGGGTGCTGAAAACGGCGAAACGCGCATCGCGGCCAAGAATCCGCCCGGGCGCTACTAGACGCAGGGGGGGGGAGCGTGATGTTATAATAGTTACCATCGTGAACCTGGATCGTCTTCAGGTTCACCGCATGGGCAATATCGGGTGAGACGGGACATGTCGGCTTGCGTCGCTTCGACCGCATCTGAGTGTCGTCGGGTTTCTCGGACACTCTGCTAGCCCAACTTGATCAGTTGGATAGCCGGAGGAGTTTTTTCGGAGTTTTTTCGGCCTGAAATCGGGTGCCTCGGCGGCTGCATCTTCCCTGGCTTCACGGCAAGCAGTGGCCTTCAGGGCCGCAGTCGGCCTCAAGAGGAGCGAACGGCGTTGTAGTGGAAAGATCTGAGTTTGACGAGGCGTTTTCCATGCCGATAATTCGGGCATGTTCATCAGGCCGTGCTACCGAAAAGTCAAGGGAAAACGCCAAGCATACTGGGCACTGGTAGAGTCGTATCGGACGGAGCGTGGTCCGCGGCAGCGAACGGTCGCGTGGCTGGGCAGGCTCAAGGAGTCCGAACGTGCCGGCGTGAAAAGGACCGCCGAAGGCAGGAAGAAATCCCCGTACGCGCAACTCCAGCTCTTCGATGACGAAGACAAGCCGGAGCCCGAGTGGGTCGAGGTTGACGCGGCGAATGTCCGCATCGAAAACCCATTGGAGTTTGGCGGGGCTTGGCTCGCGCTGGAACTGATTCGCCGATTGCAGCTTGATGAACTTTTCGAGAACATCTTCCCCCGGGGAAAGAAGACATTGCGTGGGCAAAGATCGCCACCATTCTGGTGATCTGCCGACTGTGCCGTCCGTCGAGTGAGTTGCATATCGCCGAACACTATTATCAGAGCACGGCCTTGCCCGACCTGCTGGGGGTTCCGGCGGACAAGATCAACCATCCTCGCCTATACCGGGCATTGGACCAACTGCTGCCTCACAAGGAGGCGTTGGAGGCACACCTGAAAAACAGGCTCGGCACGCTGTTCGACCTCGATTACGATTTGCTGCTGTACGACGTGACGAGCACCTATTTCGAGGGGCTTTGTGAAGGCAATCCGCAAGCCCAGCGAGGCTATTCTCGCGACAAGCGCCCCGACTGCAAACAGGTGTGCCTCGGGCTGGTGGTGACGCGGGACGGCGTCCCGATCGGCTACGAGATGTTCGCCGGCAACCGCAACGACGTCACGACGTGGCAGGAGATGGTCACGACGATGGAAGCCCGTTATGGCCGTGCCAACCGCATCTGGTGTGGCGACCGCGGGATGATGAGCCGGGAGAACGTCGAATTCATGGAGACGGGCCGTCGCCGCTACATCATCGGCGCGTCGAAGGAAACGCTCAAGAAGTTTGAGCGGGAGCTGTTGGCCGAGGACTGGCGGACGATCCGCGAAGGCCTGGAGGTGAAGCTGTGCCCTTCACCCGACGGTGGCAAGGAGACGTACATCTTGTGCCGCAGTCGCGATCGCCGTGAAAAGGAAAAGGCGATGCACGAGCGGTTCGAGCGCCGCATCGACGACGCGTTGGAAACGGTTCGCGCGAGCTGCCAGAAGCGGAAGTGGAAGAAGGAGGTGATCGACCGCCGCGTCGGCAAGATCATGGCCAAGAATTCCCGGGCCGCCGGTCTTTACGATGTGAGCGTCCGAGAAGTCGACGGCCGTGCCATCATCTCTTGGCAAAAGAACGAGACGTGGCGCCAGTGGGCGACGCTCAATGAAGGGTGTTATCTTCTGCGCACCAACATCACGGACTGGTCGCCCGAGGACCTGTGGCAGGCGTACATCCAACTGACCGAGGCGGAAGCGGCGTTCCGGATCCACAAGAGCGACTTGCGAATCCGCCCGGTCTGGCACCAAACCGAGGAGCGGGTTCAGGCGCACATTCTCGTCTGCTTCCTGGCGTACGTTCTCTGGAAGATGCTGCATCAGATGACCCAGGCCGCCGGCTTGGGCGACGAGCCGCGTCGGGTCTTCGAGGAACTGGGCAAGATACAACTGGTCGATGTCATCCTGCCCACCCGCCAGAAGAAGGTCGAAATCCGGCGGCGTTGCGTGGCCCGACCAACCGATCACCAGGCCATTCTGCTGGACCGGCTGGGCCTCCGCCTGCCTCGGCAACTCAAAGTTGAACCTCCGATGTAGTGGAAAAATCCCGCCGTCCACCCTGCAAAAACAGGGACTTCACGACTGTTGCTGATCAACTTGGGCTAGGTTTCGAGCCGACGACGATCCGACGACCTCCGGGAACTACGGATACCGGAACCCACACGACCCGCAGGTTCGGCCGAAGGGCGGGGGCCGATGCGCCCGCCCCAAGAAGAGCTAAGTGCCCCCGCCAGGACTCGAACCTGGAACATCGTGATTAAGAGTCACGCGCTCTGCCAGTTGAGCTACGGGGGCTTGATTTTCGGGTCAAATGTCGGGAGTCAAAGGACTCTCGTTGACTCCCGTTTGACTCCCGAATCGTTGCAGTTTCTTGCCTCTCACTGCATCTTATTGCAACTTTCTGATTTTCGCAAGTCCTTTCAAGGTAGCGTTTTACGGGCGTTTTTTCAGGTTGGCGATTTGACACGGCGCCCGATTAAGAGTCAGATGCTCTGCCAGTTGAGCTAAGGGGGCAAGTTGTTTGTGTGTAACGGTTTACGTTGACTGATCGAAGTTGACATGCCCTTGTTGACACCCCTAGTGACACCCGACAACCTGTCTTGATAACGGAGTGACCGGCTCCCCAAGTTCCAACGCCCGACCGCACTCGCCGAGCGACTGTACAATATGCCTCCCGCCACTCTCAAACCAGGGGAACAAAACCGTGGCTAAGTCTAACAGAAACGCATCGGCTGGCAAACCCCCCCAAGCCGTATCCCGACTTCCCCCTTTTTCCGCACGCTACGCGGCGGCGGGTCTGCTTCGAGCGAAACTATGTCCATCCAGCCGCACCACCGCTCCCTGTGGTCCACCGTCAACCGGCCACAACTGTGGTATCGGATTCATTCGGCATGAAATAACTCGAGCAACGGTGCCCACACCTCGCCGGGGGGAAGGTCGACGACCGGAATGAGCAGTGGCTTGCACACCGCCCACCAGCACTGGGTTTCTTAGCCGTTGCCGTCGAGGTACTAACATTCAACCGTGGTACACGCCGCGGCGCATGCAGTTTGAAGTCCACGTTCTACTTCTTCGGCCATCACTCTCGTCAGCCGTCGTTGCTCGTACCCGACGTGAAGACCAGGCGATCATCCGGACGCGTGTCGAGCGTGACAATGCCGCGTTTGTCGGCCGCGTGGATCTCCGGCTTGCCGCCGCGAAGCACGGTGATGTTCCGCCAAGGGCTCAGTAATCGCAGACGCCCACCGGCGGTCGACGTGACGGTTACGCGCTTCACTCCCCCGTCCGCCATGACCGCCGAAACGAGGAATCCACCCTGGGCGCGCAAGTTGCGGAATTGGGCCGGCTTCTCTTTCGGCCACGCGGGAAAGACGCGAACGGTGTCGCCCACGCTTTGCAGCAGCAACTCGCTGACGGCCATCGACGCACCAAACTGCTCCGTGTAGTGGCCGAAGTTGTTGAGGCCACGGCCGAGCCGGTTGAGCGTCAAGGAGCCGTTGGGCCGCGTGCGCGACTCCAACTCCGTGCGCAGCCAATCGGGCGCGCCCGGCATGCTCAGCCGGGCCCGGGCCACCGAGAGGATTATCGCCGAGTTGTTCCCGTTCCAACGGCAGCCTTCAATCGTGCGGGCAAACAACTCCTTCTCGGCCGGCGGCGAGAACCAGGTGACCACATCGCCGGGAAACACCGGCACCGCCGGCACGGCGATGTTGTAGGTTATCGGAGGCGCATCTTGCACGTCCACCACCACCGGTCGCTCTCCGCCGGTGGTCGGGTACCGTGGCAGTTGCCCGATCGCCTTGCGCCAGCGGGCGCGAAGCCCCTCATCGCAATCGAGCGTGGTCGCTCCCTCGATCGCCGCCTGGAACAGGTATCGGAACATGGCGATGTCGAACGTCCCGTTGCGGTTGCGGGCAAAGTCCTTCGTCCAACCCCAATGCTCGGGCGATACGCTCGGGCCGAGCACGATTCGGCCGTCGTCGGTCCGCTCGCACCGGTCCATCAGTTCAGCCTGAAAAACCGCGACGTCGCGGACCGCGGGATAAACCACGTTTTCCAACAGCTTGCGATCCGGCGCATACTTGTAGTGCCACCAAAGCGGTTGCACGGTGAAGCCGTTGACCCCCTGTGTGAAACCCCAGACGTGGTGGATGTACTGCCGGCCGTTGGGGCTCTTGCATTTCTCGGGGTGCGCCGGCTCATAGGCAAACAGCACGTGCGGGTAGTACGCCCCGTCGAAGTCGAAGACCTGCCGGGCCAGCCACTTCGCCCGCGGCAGGTATTCACTTATGAGCCGGTCATACGGTTCGGCCAGGTCCGGATGGTTCGTCACGTAGGCCGACCAAAACGTCTGCTGGATGTTGTAATTGGTGTGATAGTCGCCGTGCCACGCCGGCCGATCGTTGACCAGTCCGGCGAACAGGCCGGGCGCGATCGCACCGGGCCGGGTCACGCATCGCAGGAAGTAGAGGTTGCGGTACCAGGCGTCGCGCAGGAAAGGGTCGGCCAGGTCCACGCCGCTGGCCGACCAGAACCGGGCCCACTCGGCTTCGTGGCGGCGGACAACTTCCGCCGCGTCTTGCGCGAGTGTCGACCGGGCCAGTTCGATCGCGGACGTTTTGGGGTCCTTCGCCTCGCGGCTGGTGACAATTGCGACGGCCGTTCGATCTTTCCGGTTCGTCGAGGCAACGGCGAAACTCATGCCGGGCCAGTCCGGGTCGCCGGGGATCTTCTGAACGATCCACGCCACACCGTCGTGCTCGCCCGATTCGGTCTCGGGCAAATCGGTCGAGGCGATCGGTAGCAGTTGGCCGGGGTGAGGCGAGTGGATCAGCACCACATTGCTCTGAGTGAGGATGCGGATTTCCGTCGGCGGATCATCGCCGGTGGTGCCAGCCACCTGAGCCACGGCACGGCGGAGGTCAAGACGCCCCGGCGACGACAGACGACCCGGCTGGTCGCTCAGCGCAACCACGGCGCACGCCCTTTGGCAAGGGTAGGCGTGGGCGTGATAGGCGTCGGCGCCGTGGTTGCCCCAACCGTCTTTGAGAATGGTGGAACGTCCGCCGTGCGGCGCCGGCTGCGACACCAGTCGCTTGACCCACTCGAACTTGGGCAGGGGCGGATCGAGCTTGGCGTCGAACCGCGCATCCCAGACATCATTCTTGGTCAGCTTGATTCGCAGTTGCCCGGCTTCCGTGTAAACCAGGGCGTTCAAGTCGCCGTTACCCAGGATCAGGGCGTCATCGAGGATGCTATCGAGTTGTTCCACCGATACGGCCGCCGCGTCCAGCGCGTCCGGGTACGGGGTTACCAACTCGTCGGCCCCGGCAACGCCGGCCGGCGGCAACAGCAGCCCGGACAATACCAGCACAACTGTGAGGGTCCACTTTCCGCACGACATGGTGTACCGTCCTTTCTTTGCATGGTTGTCATCAAGCGAGGGATTACAGACACCAAGGTACAGCAAGCGGCAGTCCGCTGCAAACTGCTTGTTCGGTATCGAGTCGAGTAGACCGCAGTTTCCCGCAATCTCGAAGCGAGAAGACGTAGCATGGCCCCCGGCCCGTGTTTCAGTGAGATATGCTCCTCGCGTTGATCACACGGGCCGGGGGCCCATGCTACAAGGCAAGTGTTGCCTTGCAGCCAAGCGAATTGAACCAGGCCGAAAACGGGGACAGTTTTGACAAAAGGGGGCCTGTCGGGTAGATTCAGTAGCTGAATGGGGATTGATCGCTATCACCCGGAACCCGGCCGAAAGGAGATATCTGATGAAGGCTGTCACGCGTCGTGAATTTGTGAAGCGCGGGGCCGTTGCGGCAGCGGCACCGTATGTGATCACGAGTGCCGCCTTGGGAGATGCGGAAAAGGCAGCGGCCAGCGAACGGGTCACGTTTGCCGTGGTCGGACTTGGTGATCGCGGACCCACCCATTTGGGCATGGGAGGTGGGGCAGCCCAGTTGGTCGGCGTTTGTGATACTTGGCAGGACCGGCGGCAGCGGACGGCCGAACGCGTCAAAGTGCCCGGGTACGCCGACTTCCGCGAAGTCCTGGCGCGGGACGACGTCGACGCCGTCGTGCTGGCCGTCCCGGACCACTGGCACGCACCGATGGCGATCCGTGCCGCCAAGGCGGGCAAGGACATCTATTGCGAAAAGGCCCTGGGAATCAGCGTGGCGGCAGACCAGGCGATGCGCGAAGCCGTCAAACGTTACGGCCGCGTGTTCCAATACGGACCGCAGCGACGCTCGGGCGGCAATTGGCGACACGCCTGCGAACTGGTGCGCAACAAGCGGATTGGCGAACTCCGCGAGATTCAAGTCACGGCCGCCACGTTCGGCCCTTGCGCACCGAAGGACCCCAAACCACAGCCCGCACCGGAAACGCTTGCCTACGACATGTGGCTGGGACCGGCCCCCGTTGTGCCCTACGTGCCGGGGCGATGCAAGGCCCGCGGCTGGTACTGCATCTACGACTACTGTCTCGGTTGGATCTCCGCCTGGGGATCGCACGTGTTGAGCATCGCCCAGTGGGGCTACGACACGCATCTGGCCGGAGTCACCGAGTACGAGGGAACGGGAGTCCTTCCAGATAAGGGACTCAACGACAACCTGACCAGTTGGGACGTGCGGATGCAGTGTGCCAACGGCGTGAAGATGTCGCTGGCGACCGGCGTGAACACGGTGAAGTTCGTCGGCACCGAGGGGTCCGTTTGGGTCAGCGATCGCGGCAATGGCGCTGACCCCGAATCACTCTGGAGCGCCAAGATCGGCGCGGACGATATTCATTTGAAATCCGGTAATCTCCACGCCGACTTCATCGAGTGCGTCAAGACCCGGCAAGCGACGATCAGCCCGATCGACGACGCCGTCTATTCGGACATCATCAGCCATATCGCGGACATCGCGATCAGATTGGGCCGCAAGGTGAAGTGGAATCCCCAAACGGAGCAGATCGTCGGCGACGACGAGGCCTCCCGCATGCTCAACCGCCCGTCCCGCGATCCCTGGAAGGTTTGTTGATTCACTTGCCCTGATAGCAGAAGACCGAGCCGTTCTCGCTCACCATGTATAGGCTTCCTTCGGCGGCGATCAGGCCGTCGAAGGCCGGCAGGTATTCCAGCCTGTGTTCGGCCAGCTTCTTGCCGTCCGTCTTGGAAAAGACCTGCATAAGGCCGCCGTGCTCGCCGTTGAGCCAAGCGGCTTGCTCTTTCATTTTCTCCTGGAAGACCGCCTCGTTCGAGCGGCCCCACATCTCTTTTTCGTCGACCACGTCGCGCGGGCCGGCGATGAAGAGCCGGTCGTTGGCAAGGACCATGGCCTTGGCCATGACGTCGGGCTCCTCGTGAACCCAGTTGTAGCTCAAGGCACTCAACCTTTCGGCGGGTTGCTCGGCAAGCTGTTTCCAGTTCACCGTGTGGCCCGCCAGCGGGTTCTCGGCGGAGTATTGCCCCTTGATCCACGTGCCTTCAAGCTTGGGTATTCCGACTTTCCGGGCAGGTCTCTTGGCGGCGCTGTAGAGTCGGTATTCGCTTACCGATGTGTTGCACATCAGTTCCGGATCCCTCGCGTAGCCGTAGGCGTTGTTCTCGTCGAGGCACAGGACGCGGCCGCAAGGGACTCGCTTCGGTGGCAGTTGGAATTCGGCCCAGCCTTCTCCGGCCACCCGACCGTAGATCCAATAGGTTCGCTGGTGCCAGCCATCGTCCAGAAACGAGATCGGCGAGAAGAGGTGGACTTCCTCGTCGTACTGTGTGTCGGGACGCTGCGGTCTGACACGCACCCGCTTGCCGTCCAGCGTGAACGTCTGAGACTTCATATAGACGTACCGGCCGTCGCTGGAGAGGATGTCGGGCATGGCCACGGGCATGTGCTTGCCCATCATGAGATCTTCTAGCTGTTTTTCGCTGCCCGGCACGTGGCGATCCATGACGTTCTCGGAAATGAGTTCGCCGGTCTCGGGTTTCAAGATCACCATCCGCAGGCCGCCGTCGAGAAACATGGAACGGCCGGCCACGCAGTAGAGTTTGTCGCCCTGGATCAGTACGCTGCCGGAGAGCGGCCAGACCGACTCCAGTTGGCCGTAGGCCGTCAGCTTGCGGTCGCTGGAAGCCGCCTGGAATTTCCACGCGAGTTGCCCGTCCGAGGCGTCAAGCGCGTACACGCAGCCGTCCGCGCAGCCGAACAGGGCGAGACCCCGGTAGAGAGTTGGCGGTGAATCGACCCGGGCACCGGCGATGAAGTGCCACAGTTCCCGGCCCGAAGCAGCGTCCAAGGCATACACCGTGTGCGCCTCGACCGCGCTGAGCAATAGCTTCCCACCGGCGACGACGGGCTGACTGAGCTTCGTGCCGAAGTCCTTCTTCCACGCCGGGCCGACGCCGGCGGGGACGTCCGTCTTGGCGTAACCACCGCGGGTATTGTCGTGACGGAAGACCGGCCAGGCCTCGGCCGGGTATTCGGCTTGCCGGTCCCAAGTGCCGTAGGCCGGCCCCTTGACCAGTCGCTCGGCGGCGGGTGGAGCCTCGGCCGCTTGCGGCTGGGGCGTCACCGCGTTGAATCCGTTGAGCTTGGATTGGTAGTAGCACGCACAGGCGTGGGGTGTGGCATAGATCATGCCGTTGGCGGGCATCATGCCATAGAAGCAGCCGCCACGGACCCAGTTGTTGATGGACCACTCTCCTTTTTCCATGTCATAGACCGTGGTTCCCATGATCGGCGGCAGTTGGAACCGGACCGTGGCCCGCCCCGGGTGGCACCGCTGGTGGATGTAGAATGACTTGATCGGATTGCGGAGTTCCTCGATCTTCTCGCCGCTGTCGAGGCTGTAGGTCGCAAATGCGCCGGCATTGCCGCGTCCGAGCACCCATATTTTGTCGCCGATGACATAGAAATCCTCGAGGCTATAGTGGCCGGAGCGAGGCTTGCCCTCGACCGACCAGAGGACCTCACCCGTCTCGGCCGAGATCGCGATGATATGTCCCATCGGTGAAAACACGACCCGGTCCTCGCAAATGACCATCCTCGGGCCGGAGTATCCCGTTGGGACCGACCTCGTATCCAGGACGTCCGCCTGCCAGAGTTCCTTGCCGCTCTGTCGGTCGAGAGCCACGACGGCGCTACCGTCATAGAAGCAGACCATCCTTGCGTCGGCCGTGAGTGTCATCGGCGTGAGGGGCATCTCCCGCTTCCAAAGGAGTTTCCCGTCTTCGGACCGCATCGCCTTGAGCAGGCGGGTGCCGTCGTCGCGGTTCCAAGCCCATCTCGCGCTCGCGCGGGAGCGCTCTTTCCAGCAGTCGGGGTGCTGCTGGTTGTAGTCGCACGCTTCCCGGTCGGTATCGACGGCGGCAAAGACGATTCCCTCGGAGACGATCACTTCAAACGTCATGGCCGTGTCCTTATATTCGCAAACGACGCGGCCGGTAGCCGCGTCCAGACACAAGAGGTCTTGCCCGATTCCCGGGGACACATAGACCCTGTCTCCCACGGCCACCAGGCGTCTGGGCATCCAGCCGGGTCCGCTCTTGAGCGGAAAGAGGGCGTTGAACCAGCCGCGCAAGGGCCGTTTCCAGAGGACGACGCCGTTAAAGGCGTCGCGCGCGGTCAAAACGACGTTCGACGGCAGTTGGATTGATTCGACCGGTCCCTCATCCATCACGTAGAAGACGCGGCCGGCGGCCGAGACCAGCGCTTGCATGCTGGCCGTGTGTTCGTGGCTCCTGGCCCAGAAAGGTCCGCCCGTCCAGCGCAGCCCCCTTGGATGTCCGGCGAGCCGGTCGTTGGAGACGGACGTGCCCCGCGAGTCGTGCAGGTAGTGGGTCCATTCGTCGATGTCATCCGGCCAGGGCTTGGCCGTCTTGTTCCACGTTCCGTTGAGCTTGACGTACGCCGCGCCGCCGGGGCAAAGCACTCGCATCACCTCCGGCATGGCCACGTTCCCAAGATCCTCGGCGACGACCAGATTCACCAGGTTGTCGACGTAGGGCAAATGTCGGCCGTCGAACACATCGGCCGATACCTTTCCGTTAAGCCCGAGCGCGCGGATGTGCGCACGGGTCTTCTCAACGTTCGTCGGATCGGTATCGAGACCCTGGACGATGAAGGTGTCGTCGACCGGCGCCGCGGTGGTCAACTTACCGCTGCCGCAGCCGAGTTGAACAATCAGCCCACCGCTAGTGCCGGACGCCTTCAGAATATCTTCCGCCGACTGCTGGGCCGGTGCCGACGAGCATGCCAGCAACGCAAGACCAATCGTACCCATGACCGCCGCTTTCATAGCGTTCTCCTTGATTCGTAGTTGATTCGTAATTGATCGCCCGGTGCCAACTCGGTATTGTAGCAGTTCGACTCTCCCCTGTCCCTGGCGGCAGACAAGTGCTCGATCCACACGGATCGGCTTCAATATCGGCGATGACTATCGGCGATCACTGTCGGCGATGAGCCCGTCAGGGCGTTACGCTATGGGTGGTGTGGATACATACGATCGAGGGGGTACCGGGATTCCGAGAAAACCACCGTGTGCTCACCTCTGATCGTTGGACGGCGTACCCCTGGATCAAACGCGGCGAGTCTTTCTCAGAAATCGCTCGACCTGTTCTTTGCCGTAGAGGGGAACCACCAGTCGCCTGCCTTTGGCGAAATGCTTGCCGGGCTCAAAACCGGCACGAATGAGCAGACGCCGGAGTTCGCGAAGTTCGTTGGGACGGGCGGACAACCGTATCTCGTAGCCCCGTTTGTAGGTCTCTTTGAAGTCTCTGCGCAACTTGGGATCGGGCGGCGTCTGCGTCCAGCCGTGTTCGTCGAACCAGCGGGCCAGGCGTCTTATCGCGGATTGTCGCGTTGCCTTTGCCATGTGGTCATTATTAACCAGGATCGCGTTCGGGAAAACCCCACCCAAGGAAATCTAGGACATCGACGCCGAATTGCCGGGCTGTCGTCCCGTGGCTCACCGCCTGACCGGGCCCTTTCACCTCGAGTAGAAACCGACTGGCCGTCACGGACTCCGGGGTACGTCAAACCAGGAGCAACGGGCCCAAGCCTACGTGCACTATCTTACGCGCTAGACACGGCAGCGCGCCGTGTTACAATGGTCATCGTAGCGAGCGTGGATCGTTTTCAGGCTCAACCCAAATGGGAAACACTGGTTGAGGGGAATTATGAAGAGGTCGCTTGCTGCAAGATGCCTCGTTTCGGGCGGTTTTTTTTCCACGCTGTTGCTCGCGCCGATGATCATCTGCGGCGCCGAGCCCGGCCGGTCGTCGCTGCCCGGGCTGTTTTCGGCGGACCAGTTGCTCTGGGAACTGGAGTTGGGGAACCATCAATACACGGTGCCGCGGATCGACGGGGGGCAAATCCTCATTGGCGTGAACGATCACAAAATTGACCACCCGGCCATCCGGTCGAGCGGCGGCGGGATTCTCATGTGCCGCGAGGCGGCCACCGGCAAGCTGATCTGGCAGTTGCCGATCCCCCGGAACATGGCCGGCGATGTGCCGCCTTCACATTTCGGGCACTGGAGGTGCGGCGTCTGCTCGCAGCCGGTCATCGACGGCGATCGGCTGTTTATCGTCGGACCGCGAGGTGACGTGCTCTGCATCGATCGCAACGGCCAGGCCGACGGCAACAACGGGCCGTTCCGCGACGACGCGCGGTATATGGGCGTACCGGCGGATTCAGACTACCAGCTTACCAAAACCGACGGCGACGTCGTCTGGCAATTCGATTTGCTCAAAGAACTCGATGTGGTTCCCCACGACGTTTGCGGCAGCAGTCCAACGCAGTACGGCGACTGCGTCTACTTTTGCACGTCCAACGGGCAAGACCACAGGCATGCCAAGATGGTAAATCCGGACGCGCCGAGCCTGATTGCAATCGAAAAGGCAACCGGCCGTCTGGTGGCCACGGACGACGAACCGATCAGCGCCAACACGTTTCACGGTCAGTGGTCGTCGCCGGTGGCGGCGGAGTTCGACGGCCGGCCGACGATCGTCTTCGGCGGAGGTGACGGGGTTCTGTATGCCTTCGAGCCGGCCGATGCATCCGCGGCCGGCGACAAGCCCGCCAAGTTGAAGACGATCTGGAAGCGAGATTGCTGCCCGGCCGATTATCGAATCCGCGATGGCCGGCCAATTCCGTATTCGGGGTGGAGGAGCAAATCGCCGGACGGCCCCAGTGAGATCGTCGCGACGCCGGCCATTCACAACGGCCGCGTATACGTGGCGATCGGCCAGAGTCCGTGTCACGGGCCCGGCCGCGGGATGCTCTCGTGTATCGACGGTGGCACGGGCGCGGTCGTGTGGCAGAATCGCGAGGTAGACCGCACGTTGTCGGAAGCGGCGATTCACGACGGCCTGCTCTACTTGCCCGACTACTCGGGGAAGCTGCACTGTATCGATGCCGAAACGGGTAACACGGTTTGGCGTCACGATGTGGGCAGCGTCTGGTGTGCGTCGGCAACGGTGGTTGATGGCCGTGTCTTCGTGGGCACGGAGAGAATGGCCCTCTGGGTTTTCAAGGCAGGACGCGAGAAAGAAGTGCTTGGCAATGGCCGCCTGCGGTCGATGCCGATCACGATGGCCGTTGGGGAAGGCACGCTATATGTGCCGACGCAGCGCCGACTCTTCGCGGTGGGAATTAGCAAGTGAGGTGAAGATGAACTGTTCAACCGACAGGCGTTACACCCGGCGACAACTGCTCGAGCGAGCCGCGGCGGCGAGCACCCTTCTGGCGGCCCCTTGTTTTGTGCCGTCCTCGGCGTTGGGGAAGGACGAAGCGGTTCCGCCGAGCGATCGGATCGGACTCGGATTCATCGGCGTCGGCATGATGGGCCGAGGTCACCTGAGGTGCTGCCTACGGTATCCTCAGGTCCAAGTCGTTGCCGTGTGTGACGTCGACCGCTGGCGCCGTGACGACGCCAAGACCAACGCCGAGCAGGCGTACGCGGCCCGGCGGCCCGGTGGCACGTATCGCGGCCCTCGGGCGTACAATGATCTCCGCGAGTTGCTGGCCCGCCGGGAGGTCGACGCCGTGGTAATCGCCACCGGCGACAATTGGCACGCCCCGGCCACGGTGCTGGCTGCCAAGGCCGGCAAGGATATCTACTGTGAAAAGCCGGCCTCGAAGACCATCCGCGAAGCCCGGGCCATGGTCGAGGCATCCGACCGTTACGCCCTGGTGACGCAAATCGGCTTGCAGCAGCGGTCCACGCCCGTGTTTATCAAGGCCTGTCGGCTGGTCCAACAAGGCCGAATCGGGAAAGTCAAGATCGTCTACGTCGCCCATCCGGGCACGAGCAGCTACGTGAATCTCCCCAGCGACCCGGTGCCCGAGGGCCTGGATTGGCAACAGTGGCTGGGCCCGGCTCCTTGGCGTCCTTTCAACCGGCGGTTCCACATTTACGGCGAGCCGCCACACGTGGTTCCGTGGCATTTCTGCCGCGATTTCGGCGGCGGAAACCTGACCAGCAACACCGTGCACGCCTTCGACGTCGTTCAGTGGGGGCTCGGTATGGATCAGAGTGGTCCGGTTGAGGTCGTTCCGCCGGAGACGGGAGACTATCCGGTGCTGACCTACAAGTACCAAGGCGGCGCCCTGCTGCAAGTGGTCCCCTGGAAGCTCAACGAGACTACGTGCTTGGCCGTGCCTGAAGGCTGGGACGAACGAACTCGGGTGCAGAACTTCGGCGCCGTGTTCGTCGGTGAGGAGGGTTGGATCCATGTTGGCCGCCAAGGTTTTCTCGAGTCATATCCCAAAGAAATCGTTACCCAGCCGGCCGACGGCCCCGATCCGGCCGGTCCGGTGAACAACCATCATCAGAACTGGCTTCAGTGCATCAAGACACGTCGGCAGCCGGCGTGCGACGTGGCCGTTGGCTGTCGTTCGACCATCGTATCCCACCTCGGCTGCATCGCCCATTGGACCGGAAGGGCGCTCCAATGGGATCCGGTGAAAGAGGAATTCATCGGCGACGAGGAGGCCAACCGCCTGCGACGGCGGGCGATGCGGCGGCCGTGACGAGTTCGATAACCCTGACCCGGATTATTCAAGGTGTAGGACGGATTGCCAATCCGTCCCACGACACCTGAATAAACCGAAATCTGACTTCCACGGAGAAAAAGAGAATGATACTCAAGACCTGGCTGATCTCAGCGGCGGTGTGTATTGCCGCGATTGCTCCGGGAGGATCGATCGCCTTGTCGCGAGAAATCCACGTCTCGGAAACCGGGAGTGATTCGGGTTCCGGCAGTCAAGCTCGCCCATATCTTACGATCAACAAGGCCGCATCCGTCGCCCAGCCCGGAGACATCGTGACCGTTCACGGCGGAACGTATCGCGAGTGGGTGAAACCGCCCCGGGGCGGCACCGGCGCGGACAAACGCATTACCTACCGTGCGGCACCGGGAGAAATCGTCTTCATCAAAGGTTCCGAGCGTATTTCCTCCTGGACGCGCCAACCGGGCGGCGCCTGGCAAGCCGAACTGCCGAACTCGCTGTTGGGCGACTACAATCCTTACGCCCTGAAGGTCTCCGGGGGCTGGCTGAATTACGGGCAGTGGCATCATCGCGGAGACGTCTATCTCAACGAAGAAGCACTTCTCGAGAAACAGACGGCCGCGGAGGTCGACCGGACAGAGCAGAGTTGGCATTGCCGGGTGGAAGACGAAGTGACGATCATCCGCGCGAACTTCGGCAAGGCCGATCCCAACACGGAAGTGGCCGAGATTAACGTTCGCGAAAGTCTCTTCATGCCTGAGATCACCGGCCTGAAGTACATCACCGTCGACGGTTTTCGCTTCATGCACGCGGCCGCAAACTGGGCACCGCCCGTGTTGGAATTGCAGACGGGCGCCGTCGGCCCGCGGATGGGGAAACACTGGATTATCGAGAACTGCACGATCACCAACGCCCGCTGCGTCGGAATCATTCTGGGACACGCGCCGGGTGTGGACTACGACGACATCGACGCCTACGGAGACCACGTCGTCCGCAACAACGTCATCCGGCGCTGCGGACAGGCGGGCATCGCCGGTCAAAAGGGAGCCACGCGGTCCGTCATCTCCGGCAATCTCATCGAAGACACCAATTACCGCAAGGAGTTCGGCGGTTGGGAAACGGCGGCGATCAAGTTCCACAACAGCGTGGATACCGTCATCAGCGGCAATCTGATCCGCGGCGTGTATCGGCAACAGCAGGGCGCCTTCGGAATCTGGATCGACTTCGGCAACCAAGGCATCCGGATCACCCGCAACGTCATCTACAACACCGAAGCCGCCACCGTCTTTCTGGAGATGAACCACGGCCCCACGGTTGTCGACAACAACGTGCTGATCGGAGAGGCGACCCGGAGCAATTCCGAGGCCACGGTCTTTGCGCACAACCTGTTCGTCGATTGTCCCTACGAGTACCACGCGGACGTCAATCGCCAATCCCGGTATTTCGAGCCGCATACCACGAAAGCGGCCGGACGCAAGACGGGCACCGCCCAGGACGACAAGTGGTTCAACAATATCTTCGTTCGGCGAGGGCTCGACCGGGTGAAAACGGCCCGGGGCTATGCATCGGACTACAACGCCTTTCTGGAAGGGGCAAAAAAAAGCTCCTTCGGCGACGACAACAGCGTGGTCGCCCCCGATGTTACGGGTCTCGCCGTCAAAGACGATCCCCTGGGGGTCACGATCACGTTTTCCATCGGCGACGCGCCGCCGCGCGTGAACGGGCCACGGGTCAACGGCGAACTGGTCGGTGTCTTTCCGACCGTTGGGCAGACTATTGAAGACCGCGACGGCAATCCGATCACGATCGATACCGACATCGGCGGCAAGAGGTTTGTGCGCCCGATCCCCGGTCCGGTCGCAGACCTCCAGAAGGGGAAGAACGCGATTACCTGGTCAATGAGGAAGCAGTAGCGGGGAGGAAGCAATAGCGGGAAATTCGGATTGTTCGTCATCCTCGCCGTCCGCTTCTTCTCGCAACACCTGGTCGACCGCCGCGGCGGTAAGCCGCGCGACGGATTGGCTGCCATGCGGTGGCGACGGGGATCTTGGCGGGAGGCCAATGGGATCGAAATGTGAAGACAGGGTGGAGAAGTCGCCGAAGTTCACCCGCCCGTCGCCGTTTACGTCACCCGTTCGATGCGGCTCTCCCGCCAACGGGTCGAAGTTCTGCGCCAGGAGGCTGAAATCCCCGAAGTTCACCCGGCAGTTTCCATCCAGGTCACCCAGCAGACGGTGAAAGAGAACCTGGTGTTCGGCCGCCAACGGGTTGCCGGCCACGTCGGTTACGCCCGACGTCGAAAGTCCGGCCGTTTGGTAACCATCCTCCAGCAACGACGTGCCCGTACTCCACAGGTCCCAACCGACCTCGTCGGTGTCGTTGTCCAGCAACACGGCGTTGCCGATGTCGGCCGTTTCACCCGTCGTGTCGTTGATTACGCTCAAGGCGGTCACGCCCGACACGTTGACCGGCTCGTCGAAGCGGATCGTGAGCCAATGCACGTTCGAGCGCTGTGCCTGCCCCTCGTTGACCACGTCGCCGACGGCGTTGGGTGCCTGGGTGTCGACCCGAACGATCAAAGCAGCAGAGTCGGGCGATTCGGGACTACCCGGCGGAGTCTGCCGCGAAGTGATCGAATGCAACCCATCGGCAAGATCATTCTCGCCGTTGGTGATAACGACCGTCGACGCGCCGGTAGCGGTAGCGGCGCCGATTTCGGTGCCATCGGCATAGACCTTCACGGTGGCGCCCGCTATCGTGCCGCCAACCGTGAATTGGAGCACGTTGCCCGTTGTGCCGTTGTCCAGATTGGTGACGTTGTCATCGTCGAGCAGCCCGGTATCGAAGGCCGCGACCAGATCCGGCGTATCGGTCACGGTGTTGACCACGACGCCGTAATCCTCGACCTCGCCGTCGTCGGCCAATCCGCCGTGGGAGAGTCCCCCCTCCGAGCTGACACGAAATCGGGCGAAAGTCTCGCCCGAGTTGGCACCAGGCGGCACGGCGTAAGTCAGCGAATTGACGATGCCCGCCGCCAGCGGCTCGTCGGTGAAGATCTCCTCGCCGTTGTCGTCCCAGTCGCCGTCGGCATTGAAATCGATCCAGGCACTCAACAGACCGTCGGACGGCGAAGCCGTCATGTCGACGTCAACGCCCGCGGCCGGATCGCCCGCGGTGACGGCCGTTGTCAGAGCGATTCCATCTTCGTCGTCATTGCCGTCGTTGTCGTCGCCCGACGCATTCGGAAGGGGCCGGCCGTTCGGATCGGCGTCGACCGCGGTGCCCATCAAAGGTCCATCGGGTGCAAGTACGTGACCGGCCCCATTGCTTGCGGCCAACGTCGGATAGGTCGGGTCCGGGGCGTCGCCGAAGTCGATCTCCGCGTGGCTACCGAAGTGGATGTTCTCGACCGTCTGGCCGGCTTCCAGTTCAACGACGTGCGTGCCGGTCCGGTCGCCGGGCATTGATGCCGGCCTCAAGGTGGGATCGCCCTGCATGGTCATGCCGTAGAACCAGTCGACATACGAGTCGGGGCCCGTGTCGGTGCCTGCCGCGTGCGCCTGGAACCACTGCAGGAACGCCTGACCCACGCTGTCGCCTTGCCCTTGGGGACCATAGAAATCGCCGAATGCCAACATGCTTCCCGTCTTGGTGGTGCCGACGGCATTCAGGCCGTAGTCGCCGCCGTAGACGTACGCTCCCGCCAGATGGTTGCTGCTGGTAAACCGTGCGCTGGAACAGTTGAACATGTTGTAGAAGCCCTGCCGTGGATTGGCGTCGACGATCTCCTGGCTGGTGATCGACTCGCCCGAGGTGCCGACCCTAACGGAGTGTCTGGTTGGGCTGCTGTGGATGCACTCCAAGATCGACTCGTAGTCCAGTTGCAGGGTATCAAGGTATCCTTGCTTGGTCGTCTCGGCCAGGCTGTTGACTGCCAGGACCTCACCGTACAGGCTTGTCATTTGCGAGGCGCCCCAATGGCGCCAATCGTCATCGGCGAATACGATACCCCGATTCTCGAAACTCAGGTCGCCGATGCGGTACGCGTGAACCTTGTCGAAGTAGCGGTTGATCAGGGCAGCTTCGTCCTGGCCGGTTATGCCGCCGAGATTGCCGGTAGTAATCCGGGAAACGTATATTTCGGGGTCCACGTCGCCCGAGCCGTTGGTATGCTCGTCGAGGCCGCCGGGATTGAACACGTAGGAGCCGTCCAGGTCCATGAAGTACAGATCGTGGGGATACGTGACCCGAACGGGCGTGCTGGAGTAATTGTCTTCGCTGGCAAACGTGAGGTGGGGGAGGTCGCCGACGAACAAGGCCCCTTCCAGGGCGTTGTTAGTCCACTCGTACTGAAGCTCGGACCGCAATTGGTCGCTTGTACCCGAGAATTCCTCAACCGATACCTGATAGCCCTCGGCCGTCAGGTCCGATACGTAGGTGCCGAGCGAAACGTCGATTGCCGATAGCAGCCCCTGCTCGACGTAGACGTTGAAAACACCGGTTTCGGCGAACAGTAGTTCACTTGCCAGCATTGCCGTCTTGGGGAACGGCTGCCAGTCGAGATTCTGAAGCGCGCTGGGGCCCGATCCGTTGATCCAAGAGGTATCGATCTCCTCCGAATCGACGGCCGAATCGGAGAACGTCGCCCGGAACGACTCCAATTCTTCCGACATACCCCCGATTGTGCCGGAACCGATTGCGCCGTGGCCGATCGTGTCGGGGCCGATTGGCGGCAAAGTCGGTTCCGGCGACGAAACGACGCCCACGCCTTGCGACATCGCGGCGCCACCGCCGCCGATCCCGGGAAAAGTCTGTTCCCAGTTATCGCGGAACACTCCCCCGACCAGATGGGTGCCGGCCGAAAGCCCCGTTATCGCATAGTCGCCGTTGGCATCGGTCAGGTCGAAAGGCTCACCCGCGTCCCACCCGCCGCTGTCGTTTTCGTCGATGTAGATCTTCCAGCCCGGAAGCCCCGGTTCGTCGGAATCCCACTCGCCGTCGCCATCGAGGTCGTTCCACTTGCTGCCGCGGATCTCAGCGGGGCTGATCTCGACGTCGAACGTGTTGCCGGTGCCAATCTCTCCCTGGCCTCTGTCCGCCCAGAGGTGCATTCCAGCGGCCTCTTCGAGCACGGTCACGTCGCCGGTCCAGACACCGTTGACGAAATTACCGGTAACGACCGGCGCGACCGCAACCGGAGTCACCTCGTCGGCGAACGGGACCGTCAGGGCCGTGTGTACGATTCCGGTACTCGCGGCCGCGGGCGTCCAGTCGCCGGCATTGTCGTTGTCGCTGTCGCCGACTCGCTGGTACGAAACCGTATCGTCCGGCAACGACGGCACCTGGGCGCCCTGCCAGTAGTCGGGCACCACGGTCAACGGGTCGGTGATCTCGGTGGGATCCAACTCCCCGACGGCCACGAAATCGACCACTTCGCCGGCGGCATCCAGCAACAACACGCCGGCCGAACCGGTCGGCCTGAAACTGATTCCTTCGCCGGTGTAGAAGTGGGGATAGGCACCCGGAGCAGTGCCATTCTGCTCGACCAGGAAAACCTCGCCGGCCGGGCAGAGCGTTCCGGCGGGGATCGTGAAAGTCGGTAGTGGCGACGTTTCCGAGTTGCGGTCGTAGATCAGCACCTGCCAGTTGGAGACGTCGACGCCGTGACCGGACACGTTGGCGAACTCGACCAAATCAGGCGAATGGGCGTCTATCTCCGAGACCACAATCGTCGAGTCCGTCGGAGTCACGATCCGGCCGCCCAACGATATGGCGTTGCAGAACTCGGTCACCGTGCAGTCGTAGGCGTCCAGCGCGGTGATCGTCACGCTGAAGGGGGTCCCGACGTGTTGCGGTGAATCGATCGTGCTGAAACCGAACCGATCGACCGGCAGCGCGGTTGCCGACTCGTAGGCCCCCATGTCGACCGTACCGTCGACGATGCGCGAGTGGCCGTCCAGGTCCTCGGACATCCACGACGGCACGGTCGCGTTGTTACCCGCATCGAGACAAGGGGAGGTCTCGGCAAGCCGGTAGTTGCCGGCCGCCGGATCGGCAAAGAGCGGATCGCCGTGTATGTTGCCCTCGCCCGGGTCGATATCCTGAATGCACGAGTAGGTTGCGGAGCATCCGTCCAGATCGTCGCCGTTGTCCCAGATGATGCAGTTGGTGATATCCGGCGTTCCGAAGAGTTGGTGCATCCCGCCGCCGTTGACGGCCGTGTTCTCCACGATCGTGTTGTTCACGATGGTTACGTCGCCGGTAGACAAGTAAATGCCGCCGCCGGCGCCGCCGGTGCCGTTGTCGACGATCAGGTTTCCGGCGATCACCGGGCCGTCATCCCACAGGATTCCGATGCCGCCGCCGGCCGAGTCGGCCCAGTTTTCGCTGATCGTGTTGTTGACGATCGTCGCCGGCCCGTCTTCCCAGGTCCAGATACCTCCGCCGCGTTGGGCGGTGTTTTGCGTGATCGTATTGTTGGCGATGGTTACCGACTCGTAGCAGTTGATACCTCCGCCGTCGACGGCCACGTTATCGGCGATGAGGTTCTCGGAGATCGCCGGTGATCCCCAAGCCGCGATACCGCCGCCGAAGTAGGCCGAATTCCCGATGATCCAGTTGTCGCGGATAACCGGCGACCCGTGGGCCAGAATGCCGCCACCGCCGTTGGTATTCAGCCAAGTGCTTTCGGGTCGATTTCCACCGGTAATGGTGAAGCCCTCCAGGACGGAATCCTCGTCTTCGCCGTTATGGAAGTAGAAGCCACGGTGCGGCTCCTGCTCGCTGCCCTGGGAGTCGATGATGCAGTTCTGGGGACCGCCGGCCGAGCGCACGGTGATCGCCTTTCCGAGGAAGTCGATGTCGCGGTTGCCGGCGCCGGTGTAGGTGCCGTCGAGAACGATCACAACGTCACCGTCGCCGGCGTCGTCGATGGCCTCTTGGATGGCGTCGAACGGATGGGCCGCGGTGCCGTTTTCCAGAGGATCGCCGAGATCCGGATCACCCGGCCCGGGATCGTTCGGAGCGTCGTCATCCACGTAGACAACCGCCGGGCGCGCGGCAAGCGAAGCAATCAACGAAAGATCGGAGCTATCCAAGGAGTCGTTGTGCCCCTGAACTGCCAGCACGTTGGCGCCGGGAGACAACCGGCCGATGAAACCGCTGATATCGAAGGTTTCCGGCGGATTGGGATTGCCACTGCCGCCGGAAGCTTCGTGATCATCGCTGGCCGGCGTATCGAAGGCGGGCGGGTTGCCGTCGACGTTCTCTCCCGCCACCCTGACGCCGTTGAGGTACGCGACGAAACCGTCGTCGTAGTCCATCGTCAGCGTAAGTGAAGTCAAGACGGCCGGGTCTTCCACGTGGAACAGGCGCCGCGCGTATACACTTATGTAGGTGTCCTCCATGTCGGCGAGCACGGTTGCATCGTCGCCGTCTCCGTAGCCGATGCCCGTGGGGCCGCTCTCCCAAGACGCGTCGTCGAACGAAAGTTGGTTCCAGTCGACCGGCGGTTCTTCGATTCCCTTGAAATACGTCCACCGGTCGCCGACGACAATCGGCAGCGCGCCGATGAACTCATAGGCTCCCATGTCCACGGTGCCGCCGATGACGCGCGGTCCGGCGTCCAGATCCGTCGGCAGCGACGGCGGGACCGCCGCGTTGTTGCCCGCGTCGAGGCAGGGTGATCCCGGCAGCAAGCGTAAGTTCTCGTCCTCCGTGCCTCCAACGTTGTCGGCCCCCAGGGCCTCGGCGAACAACGGATCGTCGTCGATGTTGCCGGTGCCAGAAAAGACGTCCTCGTCATTCGGGTCGGCGTCCTGAATACAACTGTAGCTGACCACGGGCGTCCAGCCGCCGATCGGCACTTCCTCTGTTCCGCTGGATCGCGCCGTGTTGCCCCAGACGATACTATTGGTGAGCGTGGGGACGCTATGATTCCAGTTGTACATCGCCGTACCGGAGTGTTCCGCCGAATTGCCGCTGAACGTGCAATTGACCAACGTGGGGCAACTCGAGTCCTGATTGGATATCCCACCGCCGCCGAATCCCCACGATACATTGCCGGTGAAGAGGCAGTTAACGAGCGTGGGATTGCTGTACTCGCGGTTGTACATTCCGCCGCCGCCCAGGTCGGCCGAATTGCCGACAAAGGCGCAGTTGATCAACGTCGGACTGCCGGCGTATGTGTACATTCCGCCGCCGTCGCTAACCTGCCAGACGCTTCCGTTGGCATTCCCGTCGGTGATGGTGAACCCGTCCAACACGGCCGTCTCGTCGCAACCGCTGCCGGTGACCACGTGGATGCTATTCTCGCCGTTGCCGGCGAAGTTCGGACCGTCGTCGCCGTTGAGGTCGCCGCTGAGGATGGTCTGGTGGCCGCGGATATCCCGAAGATCGGGGGCCGGTTGGCCGACCCCGGCGTAACCACCGGCGATGGTTACTCCGGTTGCAAGTTGGAACGTCGCGTTGCGGTCGCCGCCGGGTTCCGCCGGTGTGTAGACTCCCTCGGCCACGCGGATTTCGTCTCCCGCGACGGTGGCCGCCAGGGCGTCTTGTAGATGATCGTAGGCGTCGGTCCAACTCGAGCCATCGTCGTTTCCGGTGGCGTCGACGTCGACGTAGAGAATCCGACTTGCCGCCGCCGCTTCATCGGCAGGCAGGTTCGCCTCGAATCCAACCGCGGAGAGCAACCTGCGGTCTTCAAGCGGCTCGAAACCCAGCTTCCTCGTTGTGCAGCTTCCACTCGTCCGGTGGCAACAACACCTTCTTCGTGCGCGACGGCTGAGAACCCGCGAACGCATTGTTGGCTCCTTCCTAATGCTCAGTCAATCTTCATTTGACGGGTTCGTAGGACAGGATTGTATCATGTCCAAGGCAGGTTACAGACCTGCCCTCCCCGCCGCAGCAGGCTTTGACGGAGCACTAGGTTAACGGTTGGAGGCACGCCGAGCAACGTCGAGAGCGAGAATGAAGAGATTGGGCCATCACGCCTGGCTCCCCACGTGTGCAGGATCAAATACCTGCGCATAATTGTTCCGATAGTACTTATTATGCTTGTCTTGCAGGTTATGTCAAGTCCTGGGGACTCCAATACAGGCCACACGGGGGCATGGATAATGGGCCCTTTCACGGGCCGTCACCGGCTGGCGGAAAGACATACGACCGGAAACACCTGTCACAGTTCGTCACGAACAAACACCTTCAGTGCGCCTTCCGCAACAGCCGGCCGGTGCTGCCCAAGCTTCACGAATGCTTGCGGATCAAAGATGCGGCCGAGTATCTGGGGTTTTGCCAGAACACGTTGAGGAACTGGGAAGCGGCCGGCAAGTATTGATGGTATGATGAAGCTGGTTGCCGATATCGCTCATCTACGGAGGAAAGTCGTGCGCAAGATCGCTTTGGTCATTGTGGGTCTCGCCCTTGCGTCGGCCGCGGTGACGGCCGCCGAGTTCGGGCAGATCAACGACACGCGGACGGGACCGTACTTACGCTATTCGCCCGGTTGGACGCTCTGGAAAGGCGAGCATCCTCGCGGCGGGACACTGCACTATGCGAATCGATCCGACTGCTTCGCTGAGTTGACGTTCACCGGCACCCAGGTACGTTTGATCCACAAAGTCGGGCCCGATTGCGGCATTGCCCGCCTTACGATCGACGGTACTGCGGCCCGGTTGCCTGAGGTCGGTGCGGCGGAGTGCGATACCTATTCACCCGTGGTCGAGTGGAACCATCGAACCTTACTGGCCCAGAACCTCGTCAAGGGCGAGCACACGGTCAGGATCGAGGTGACCGGCCACCGGCACGAGCGGTCGACGAACACCTACGTGCAGATCGTCGGTTTCGACGTCGACGATCCGCAATGGCGGGCTCGCTCAGCCGGGCAACTCGAGCGGGAGCGGAGACTGGTCGAGACGCGGCTGGCCGGCTATCGTGAACGTTGCCCGCCGGTCGCGTTCGTGAAGCGGCACCATTTTCGTTCGCCAGGCGCCGGCGGCGTGCTGATCTGCTGGGACGTGTTCACGCCGGGAGGCGGCATCTACACGTGCGATCCGAAGCATCCCGAACGGGGCGAGCGGGAGATCTTCCGCAGCGACCATGGTGTCGTCTTCGACATCAGCGCCTCGTACGATGCCGGCAAGTTGTTGTTCTCGTGGATGGACCTCAGCGAGCCGGGCAAGGATTCGTTCCACGTCTACGAAATCAACGTCGACGGCTCGGGCCTGCGGCAACTGACCGACGGGCGATTCCACGACGTCTGGCCGATCTATCTGCCCGACCGGCGGATCTGCTTCGTTTCGACCCGTGCGCAGTCGTTCTCGATGTGCCAAGACGCGGCGGCCTCGGCGATGCACGTAATGAACGCCGATGGCTCGGACATTCACCGCATCCAGTTCGGCACCTTGGCCGACTTCTCGCCCCACGTGCTCGACGACGGCTCGATCTTGTTTACCCGCTGGGTATCCTCTCAAACGCTAGCGACGGTGCGTATCGAGGCGGCGAGCGAGGGCATGGCGTAGCGGCGGGTGAGGCGGTCGCTCAGATAGGCGTAGGCGCTGATGCCGAGCTTC
>Ga0180429_10000824_pt1 | contig 27067 bp, 10 predicted proteins | sample SS_ome_FD_132428 | JGI IMG/M metagenome (GOLD analysis project Ga0180429, IMG submission 132428) | Hypersaline lake sediment archaeal communities from the Salton Sea, California, USA - SS_1_S_1 metaG | ecosystem: Environmental > Aquatic > Non-marine Saline and Alkaline > Hypersaline > Sediment ...
CGGTGGTCTCCGCACCCTACAGAGAAACAGCGGCGCGGGGACCGAGACGCCGATCACCTTGTCGCAGTCGCCGTTGATTACGGCGGTTACTTTAACCTTGGACCCGGGCTTGGCGTTTCGCACGGCCGTGTCCACGCGCTGGGGCAGCCAGAGGAATGATACGATCATCGGCCCGAGGAATATCGCCAGGGGCACAAAAGCAGCCATCACCACGCGAGTTTGCACAGGCGCCGCCAGAGCGCTCAAAGCCTTGAATCGGGCTGAGTCTTTGGGTAGCGAGTTGGCCTCTTTCTGCAGGGCGGCGGCGCGCTTCTTGGCGACGCGAAGGCGTGAGTTGTCAGTCAGCAGTTTCTGACCGACCATGGTCAACATGGCGAACGCGGCTGCAAGCAGGGCGACCACCGCGGGTTTGCCCGCTACCGCGACGAGGGGCAGGAGCATTGCGTCGAGAATTCGAAACGAGACGTCCTCCAGGATCGGCGGGAGGAAGTAGTAGACCAGGAAGAAGACGGCCCAGATCGCCAGGAAGGCGTTTCGGATGACGGCTGCTCGTTTTTCGGTCCGACCGGGGACGGGCGGCGTCTTATCGGGCGCGACTCGCGTGTCGTCGGGGTCAGAGGCGGCGGGGGCATCGTCCTGCGACGCCGAGCGGCGCAACACGGCGCCTTGCTGAGCGTCGATAGCGATCTCTTCGTCTTCGTCCAGCAGACTGGTAGCCCCCGCCAGCACTACCGCGGGCAGGCCCATTTCGCGGGCTACAACGGCCCCGTGCGAAAGAGTCCCTCCCCGCTCGAGAACCACTCCGCAGGCCCCCACGAACAACGGCGTCCAACTCGGGTCGGTGCTTGGACAAACCAGGACATATCCGGATCCGAGGTCGCCGGCTTCCTGAGGAGAATGGACTATTCGTGCTGGACCGGAGCACGTCCCGCCCGAAAGAACGAATGCATCGAGCCTGTCTCCGCCGGAAAAAGCGGGCGCCTCGCCAAGCGTTTCCAGATCGGTTTCGGTGATGACATCCGGAAGGGTCAGTCGTCTTTGGGCCATCCTCAGTTCACGCCGTTTTTCGATGAGGTGAAGCGGCGCGATGCCCGACACCAGCGCGTCGTGAAGTTCCTCGATGTCCATCAGGCTTGCCCCGTCGCCGATATCCAGGCGCCGCCCCGCATCGAGAAGCATGTCTCGAAGGAGATCGTATCCGAGCATCAGGTAGTGCTTGGCGTCTTCGCGAAAACGGATATAACGGTGGACCATAGCCAGGTGCTCGTCGAACTCTTCGCGTCGGGTCGCCGGTAGCGAGGCCTTTAACTGCTCGACCCGCCCCATGATATCGTCGGCCCGTGCTTTGTGACGCTCGATGGGCGCCGTTGACCCTTTCATATGCTCTGCCAGCCGCGCCAGCAGTTCCGGTGTCTCGCGCCATCGCGGTGCGCCGAGATCGAATTCGTCCGGCGCGCGGTGTCCGTATTTCTCGATCCACTGCTCGACGCTGCTTTTGCCTTCGGCGATGTCGTGCAGGTGCTGGCTGGCTGCCAGCGTCAGATCGCCCGGTCCTCCGGCGGAAAACTCTCCGGCCAGCGCGTCAGCATCCTCGTCCCAGAAATATTCGCGAATGAAGCATTTGAGGTTGTCGAGCGCCATTCCCGCCAGCAGGCTCGGAAGGAGGGAGTCCGGTGCGAAACTCTCGAGCACCTGTTTCTCGCGGTCGGCACACAGCTCGAGCCACTGCGACGTTGACAGCGCCGCGATGTCCGCGGTTTTTTCGTTGCGAACGTATTGTTCGAATTTCGGGATGATATTTTCGGACAGTTCCCGGTCGAAATCGCGGGCGAGGACTGTGAGATTCTCGTTAACCACCTTCAGGCGCCGCGCCGTGGAAAGTTGTGCGAGGAATGATTTCGAAGGCACGGTCGGCGGGCCTTGGGCGGCGTCGGGGCTGGACCGCAGTAGATCGAGATCGTACTTATACGGGAACGCTTCGAAGAACATGTCCGGCGCGCGGGACAGGTCCATGTAGATTCGCCCGCCTACAAGATCGAGGAAACCATCCCGGCAGACCTCTTCGGACGGTTCGAACCCGACTCGTTTGTACATCTGCCCGAATCCACCGCTTCCGGACATGAAACGCCTAATCACGCTCCACGTCAGCGGGGTGGGAAGGGGCAGCGTTTCGCCGATGTTGTGGCGCACCCAGTCGCCTCGCCCGTTTTTCCGGGCGGCGCGGAGTTGGGCGCGAACGTCGGAAAGCAGTTGTTCGTAAGCTTCTGCGTCTTCGAGCGTTGTGACCGAGCGAGACTGGAGCAAATACACTCGCTCGCCGGCGACGGCCCACTCGATATCCTGAGGCGAGTCGAAATGGTCCATCACCTTCAAACCGAGCTTCCAGAGTTCGAGCACTTCCTTCGAGTTCAGGCAGCCGATCTTGCGTTTGTCTTCCGGAACGTCGCGGGATTCGCCGGAGCCCGGGGCGATCCAAATCTGCTTGTCGGCGATCGCGCAGGACTTCAGGGCGCCCGTGGCGCGGTCGAGGATCAGCGTGTCGGGCTGGACCATTCCCGAAACTACCGTTTCGCCGAGGCCCCAGCTGGCTTCCAGGAGCAGTTCGTTCCGCGAGCCGGTCCGAGGATTGGCGGTGAAGAGCACGCCCGCTTTTTCCGCGGGGATCAACTCCTGGACCACAACGGCCATCGCGACGTGCTCGCGGGGAATGTCGTGTTCCTTCAGGTACGCGCAAACTCGCGGGGAGTTGATCGACGCCCAGCATTTCACAACCGCGTCGAGCACGGATTGCTCGCCCTGCAAATCCAGATAGGTTTCGTACTGGCCGGCCATCGAAGCGTCGTCGAGGTCTTCGGCTGTCGCCGACGAGCGGACTGCGACGATAGGTGCCCCGATAGCCTCGTACGCCTCTTTGATCGCGCCGGCCACCTCGGCGGGCATAGTCCCGGTATCGTGCTGAGCATGCCTGAACGCATGTGTCGTTACGACGAACCCGTCGGGCACGGGAAAGGAGGCGTTGATCAAGCGGGCGAGGTTAATAGCTTTTCCGCCAACCACTGCCGAATCGCGCGCGTCGGCGAGCGGGAGAACAAGCGGCGCCGATTTTATGTTAGTTTCCATCGCCATAGCACCTCAACCCGCCTGTTTCGCTTCCGACATACACTCGCCCGGCGACGACCGTGGGCGATGCGATGGACATGCCCATTTCGCCCGGTTCGGCGTTTACGTACAACGACTCGGTCACCTTGCCCGTTTTGGCGTCCAGAACGACGAGGTAACCGTCGTGCGTCACGAGATACGCGCACCTGCCGGTAAACGCGGCGCCTGCCAGAACGCGCGAACCCTTGCGGGCGAGGGTTTTCCACAGAATGCGCGATGTCCGGTCTTTGGCGCCCAGGTCCAGCGCCGCAACATCACCGTTTCGAACGGGCACGATGGCGACCTCGTTCGAGACTGCTATCGGACCGAGCACGCCGTCGGCCATTGCCTGGGTCCACAGAACCCGTCCGGTCTTCTTGTCCAACGCCATCACCGCTCCTGCGGGGTCGGGCGCCTGGAACACGTAATCGCCGTTACCACAACCGACCAGTACAGTGTCGCCCGCAAGAGTGATGGCGCCGGTAGCCGGGAATGGGGTCGGCGTTTTCCATATCTCGCGACGAAGCCCGGCGGTTTTCAATTCCTCGTCCGTTTCAGACAATCGCAGCGCCGTTACCGCACTTCCATTGAATCCGCTTCCGATGTACGCGACGTCGTCAGCGATGGCAGGCGAGCTTTCCGGATCGTTTACCTGGTGTTTCCAGATGATCTTGCCTGTCGAGATTCTCGCGGCGAAGACATATCCCGCGTTTCGATCCTTTAACGGGTCGCTGTGCGGCTTGGGAAGATGCGTTTTAGGATCTTCGACGGCGCCGGCACCGACGACGACAATGTCACCCGCGATGGCGGGGGAACTCTCGATATGAAGGGGGGAGTCGATCAACCATTTGACCGTCCCCGTGTCGGTATCGATGCAAACCAATTCACTGTCGTAATCGGGATGCAGGCCCTGTCCGATCACGAGGCTCTTTCCATCCGCCGTCACTGCCGGCGAACTGAAGAACCCGCCAAAATCCCGGGTCGCATCCTTCATTTCCACTTTCCATATGATCTTTCCAGTGATCGCGTTGAGGCAGAGGATCGACCCATAGCTGTCCGGCGGGTCGAGAGTGCAAGCCGCAGCGTACACCCGATCGCCCCGCACCAGGGGACTCGACCAGAACATGGCGTATTCCTCGGCGTACGTCCAGAGCCTGGTCAACTTCGCCGGCGACGGTCCGCCCAGGTATCCCGATCGAGCGGCGCCACCGCCGAAATACAGTGCTTTACCATCCGAAACCGGCCTCGTTGCGGAGACCGGAGGCCCCTGACGGGCCTGGTCTGCGGAGGATAGTTCCCGAGCGAGGCGCACCCAGTCGTCGGGCGTCATCATGGTTACGGTTGCAGGATTTGGAGATTGTGCTCCGCGGGCGATTTCAGAATCACCGGCCGGCATGCACCTGCAGGCCAACCATATCGCAATCACCACCACGCCTGCGATCAGCGGGCGGAGCGGTTTTTCCCGGCACGTGCGGATAAGCTGCCCGGGCTTGAAGAGGATCGTAACAAACCCGGTCAGGCCCGCGATCAACGCGGGTAACAGCGCCGCGCCGGTGTTGACGAACACCGGCACGACCGCAAGGTCGCCTGTGAAAGGCACATCAGTCATTGTGTCGGTAATCCTTGTTTATATACAGGTCCGTCGCGGTGGACCGGACCGTCGAGCTTGGCTGGAATCCCGCTTATAAAGCGTATTAAACCACGAGAAGATCGAAATGGCAAGAAGCCCTCGATGGTTGGATTACGCGGTCCGGGCTCAATTGTTTCCTTTTTTTACCGGGCGGTCAACGAGCACCTTAACGTGCTGCGTCTTCGTAAGGTCAACGGATCGAGTCGTCGTCTTACCGTCAGAGAAGCGAACGCTCAACTCGTACTTGCCCGCCCGGCGGACGGCGATTGCGGCAGCATCCGGACCGCGGCATCCGGTGGCGATATTGGTGCCGATATCGCGCCGTCCGACACATCGTCCTTTCGCATCGAGCAGCATCAGCCTGGCGCCCAATACGCCCACGCGACCGGTCAGGCGAACGCTTACCCGTCGAACGCCGAGCAGTCGCCTGATGTCTTCGGTCGGGTGCTCGACAGGTTTGCGCAGCGACAGGGTGTCATTGATTATCATCACGACCTGGCCGTGCCGATTCCCGATGAGCAGATCCTCGGCGCCGTCTCCGTCGATATCCCCCGCGGCGAGCCCCCAGCCTCCTCGCCGATGAGTGGGCCCGCGAAACATGTGCTCTGTCGATTTGTGAACCGAGGCGAGCATAAACGATCCGTATCCGCGGTTAATGAGGAATCGGTTGTGTCCGTTGGCCGAGCGACTGATAGTGTAGAAATCCACATTACCGTCGACATTGAGATCGGAGGCGATGCTGGCCAGGTGCAGATACGAACCCTCGCTGATCTCGTTTCCGTATTTCGTGACGTCGATCGGGGTGCCCTTGCGATTGGCTACAACGTGCCAACCGCTCTCTATGGGCACGATCAGGTCCAGTCGCTCGCGAGCGAGCATGGGCAGGAAACATCCGGCGCCGGTAAGCCCCGGTGCGGCGTCCTCTCCGGAGGTGAAGTCGAACGGAATATTGTGCGTTACGGGTTTGAAGACGCCCCTGGAGTCCTGCACGAGCAGAAATCCGTCTCCGCCCGCGTAGAACAGGTCAGCCCGTCCGTCGTTACTCCAGTCGCCCGCACAGAAAAAGCCCGTCTTCCCTTTACCGCACGTCTTGTCGTCAAGACCCATCGCCCCGGTCGCGTTGACGAAGGCGCCGTCCCTGTCTCCAGGGTTCAACCAGGCTTGCAGCCCGCCGGCGACCTTCGAGATGACGACGTCGGGTCGACCGTCACCGTTCAGTTCGACAAACGCAGCGACCTTTACCCCTTTGTCCGCGTCAGCGGGCAGGAGCCTGGAAGGCGAAAATCCTTCCGGTCCGCCGAGCAGGATTCGCCCGCCGGCCAGCAGATCGCTCTTACCGTCGGCGTTGACGTCCGCAAACGAGCAGGACGCGCTCGATACGCCTTTTAACTTCAGGTGGCTTGTGGCGTCTACGAACTGAAGGGCCTTTAGTTGAAGGTAGACTCGATTGCCCGCCTCGCTGCAGGCGTACGCGTCAAGGCGTCCGTCGCCGTCGATATCATAGATCGCCACGCCGCGAACGCCCTTGGGAAGTTTGTCCAGAAGGACGTCAGGCTTGAAAGTCGCGTAAGCGCGCCGGGGAAAAAACGCCGATCCGGCGACGATGTCCTCGAGCAGGCGAATCAACTCTTCGGTCGAACCATTCCACGTTCCGCTGAGCGAGGGGACGGTGTCATTATCGACGCCGACGGCCTCGGCGTCCTCGAAATTCCACAACCATCGATCGGGCTTGTCCTTCGCCGCCAGCCTTCCCAGCCCGAACGAGCCCCAGTAGATCAGCAGGTCGGTCTCGTGTCGGCGCCGGCGCTTACCGACAAAAGCGACTACTTTCCTGCTCGCGGCGAATGTCTTGTCGTCGACCAACTCTTCGAAGAAGTCCTTCATGTCGCCATTGGCGGCGACGGTCACTCGCTTCGGCGCAAATTTGCCCTTGTAGACCCTGGTGATCGTCACCGTAAAAGCCTTGTCCTTGACGTTCACGGTATCGATTTGCCCGGCGATCACAGCGTTGTAGCGGGCGAACAGGTCGCCGGGCTGGAGCGTGGGATTGATCAGCGCTCGAACGGGGCGCGCAAGCAGAAATACGGTCAGCGTGACCGCTATTGCATGAAACACGCACGAGGATTCAGGCGGTCTGGGATGTGTTCTCACTTTTACTGGTTCTCCGAAACGGTCTTGGTCGGGATCGCGCACGTTGGCGGGCGCCCCGAAGCGATGCGCGCCTGTTCGGTTATCTCAAACTCCCGGGTCCGGAGCAGTATTACTTGAACACGTAAGCTGCCGAGAATGTTCTGCTCGGGGCCATTCCGGTTCTAAAGGCCTTGACCTTCAGTCGTGTCGTTTTCGTCAAGCGAACTGGCGCCGTGTACTTTCGCGAGGCGTTCGTCGGTTCGGTACCGTCGAGAGTGTAGTATATCGTTGCCTCGCGCACGGCCGTAGTCACCGTCACGGACACCGGCTTGGTGAACACCACCGCCAGCGGTTTGCTGAACCCGCCGTCCTTGCGCACCTGGACCGGCGAGGGTTCAGTGGCGATGCGGTATTTGTCGGCATTCTTCATGAATGCTTCCATGTTCTTGACCGCTGTTGTAGTCAGTCCGAATTCGCTCTTTCCGTCTCCGCGATTGTGGTAGTAGACGTTGGGGTTGACCGTCAGGGGACCGAACAGGCCTGCGGCGCCTGCGGCGTTGTGTGTGCCAAAGGTCACATTCGACCAGGTCCGGCGTTCGGCTGGATCGGCCAGCCTGACGCCGTTCTTGCAGACATAGTCAAACATCACGCCATTCAGCGCCACGTCGCCGGCGAGTTGCATCGTTATTCCCTCGTTACCGTGGGCCTTTTTTGACGGGTTTCCGATGCGCCGCCCGTGACCGTCGTGGTAGTCGTCGCGGGAAGTTATAGACGTGAACACAAGTCTGGCCTGCGATGGTTTGGCGCTGTAGACGCGGACTTGCGAACCCTTTGCCGAATAGAGTCCGGTAAGACCGGGCCGGTCGTTGGCGGCGAAACCCAGCATGATAAAGGCGTCGGTAGTAAGCGGTCGTTCGGGTGAACCGGCCTGGATCACGCCGTTGCGGTAGACGTCGATATTGAAAACGCGTTTGCGATTGGTCCCGATCAGCGGTCCGATAGTTGCGCCGGATTGCAGTTCCAGCGTGGCGCCGTCGTAGATTTCCAGGGCGCCCTTGTTCGTAACACCGCTCCATCGCAAATCGCCGTTAATGATCATCCGTCCATGCTGAACCATGATCTCGTCGCTCACGCCGAATCGTCCGATAAACTCGACCGACGCGTCTCCGTACTTGCAGACCTGGAGCTTGTGTGATATCTGCGTTCGGTTCAGACCGGAGCGGCTCCGGGTGGTGTGGCGGTACTTTGTGCGGTTCTTCGCATTGGGGAACTCGCCGTTATCGATGCGGAAGAACGTGTGTTTCGGGCCTCGAATGCAGACGTAATAGACGTATCCACCGTCCTTGACGTGAATGTTGCCCCACACGCGAATCTCGCGCCGGTGGTTGCCGATCAGAAACGCATTCTTGTCTATGATTACATGCCGGACATTGTCGAAACCGGCCCCGTTGACCATGTAGCGTTTGGCGGCGCGGGGAAGGATCACGTCAGTGTTGCGGTCCGGTCCCTTGCCGGTCCTCCGGGAACCCTCCCGCCAGTTACGCGCATCCTTGAAACTACCACCCTTGCCCGGGCTGGCCCAGACAAGGCGCCGCGCCGCGGGCCATCTCTCTGTCCTGTAAGCCGGAATAGCGGACACCTTTGCCGAAACACTCCGCCCCGCGCAAACCAAACTTACGCAGGCGACGAAGAATGCGGCGATCGGAAACCTGCTGCTGCAACGATAATTCATCGACATAACCTTTCGCTGTAAACCACTTCGCGGTGGAACACAAAAACTCTACCGTGTATCAGCAAACAACCATCAGTTGTGCATGGAAAGAAGACGCATCATGTCGCCCGCCGGATTATGACCAGCCAGTCTTCGCCTCGATCCGACGGGGGAGAACCGATGTTCGCAGCGGCGCCGCCGGCGATTCTGCGCATGGATCCGTCCTGGAGCCTTCCGCCCTCGCGGGGATTGAACCACTGTATCGTAAAGGCGCCTTTGATCTTACTTAGATCCAGCTTCGCCGAACCGCCGTCGGCGAGATAGACGAGATACAACTCACCGGTCTTGGCCAGGCAGTAGTTGCGCGAGTTCTTCTTTCCTGACGCTACGAGCTTGTCGGTGTTTTTCATCTCCCAGAACGGGACCTTGTTGTCCTTGAAAAACTCCAGTGCGATGCGGCAGTAGTCCCAGAACCTGTCCCGGCTGCGATAGTCCTGGCACGTCAGGTCCGAGTGGGCGTGCTTGTATCCGAAGTAGAATTCGAGCCCCGCCCCGCCGGCCATTATGTTGCCCCACAGTGCGTTTTTTCGGCCGTCGGTGTGGCTCGTCCCGGCGTCGTTGTCCGGACGCAGCGAGTGTGTCGCATCTCCGGGTTCGTCGCATGCAACGACCCACGGCTTGCCGGTCGCAGCCGAACGCCTGATGTAATCCAGCGTTCGCTTGTGGACCTGGCTGAAGTCGGCCCGGTTGGTCTGCAGGGAAAAGCCCGTAAGCGCCGAGGCTTTGCCCAGCAGATCGTAGTGGGGACTGCCGTTGTGGATGACGATATTGTGCCTGTACGGATCGTGCGTTCGGAAGTAGTTGGCCCATGCGACTTTCTGTTCGTGCGAGGCGTTGTTGATCTCCTCGCCGAGGTTCCAGTTTAACGCCATGTGGTGCGAGAATCGCGCTATCAGTTCGCGGTAGTAGAGCTTTCGCTGCGGTCCGAGATCGCCGCGGTCCAGCAGGAGTTCGTTTTCGGTCTCCATAGTCTTGAAGTGCAGGTACATGCCCATGCGCTCACCGTGAGCGAAAACGATCTCCCACTGGTCCAGCCGCGAGCAATCGAGGTTCAGGCGGTCGCGGTACGTAATGTACGGAAAGACGTTCCTGTCGTCGCCGCCGATGTTCATCGTAATGAACGAAAACGCGTTAAGTTCTTCCGAAGCAAGGTAGTTGACCGCGCCGATCATCCCCTTGCCCTTTCCGCCGGCCCAGGTCGGGTCGCCCTTTCGCCAATCCTCGACGTGCGCCTTCCACGACTTTACGAGGTTGTCTTTCTGTCCGTCGTTTTTGAACGATCCGTCGAAGTCCCGATACGCCAGGAAGTTTTCCGGCGCGTCGGCGCCGCATTTGAGAAAATACTCACCGCTGCCGGCGAATCGCAGGTGGTGCTTGCCGACGTACTGGAGGCGTCCCCGGGCTCGCAAATCGCGACCGGTCTTGTCGGTCGGCTTGATGACGAACGAACCGCTTTTTCCGTCGAATTTTTCCACCCTGGCTCCGGCCGCATCGCTGAGGGCTGTTTGCCTGCCCTTGACGAACGATACGGTGTACGACCATTTGCCCGGTTTGTCGGGAGACACGTGGGCCCTCCATTTGACACCGGATTCAGCCGAGGTATTGGCCGCGTCTCCATCGGCGGCGAAATATCCCGGGACGTTGTAGCTCGGCGAGCCAGACTCGTGCCTGAACGCGACTGTCATGCGATAGTCGCAGAACGGATTGGGCGCGTTGTCCCGCTCGTGGGCGAACGGTCCGTCGAGAGTGAGCGTCACCTTGTGCCACTGTTTCAACTCGCCGCTGACAACAATACCGCCGGAACCGTCGGGATTTCGAGGACCAAACAGCGGCTCGCCCGAAACCGGCTCAGGTCTCGCCGGAGCCTTCCTTTTGTTCGAGGTTTTAACGGCCGCGAACGTCAAGGCGCCCGGGTTTTTGGAGTTTGAAGGAACGAACGTGACTTTCGCCACACGAGCTCGGCTATAGTCCGAGCCGTCAACCGTGGCGACCCGCGAGCGGACCTTTACCGTCGCGTTGGCGGGCACGGTAACCTCGGGCCAGGTCCTTGTGAACTGCGGGCCCTCGGCGTACGTACCGCCGGCCAGCGGGCAGACGAATTTCCCCAGAGACTTACCGTCGATCGACAATTCGAAACTACTCTTACCGTCATCCTCGCCGACCGCGTACAGCGTTACGTGGTACTTGCCCGCCGGTATCGATACCCTGATGTCGGCTTCAGCGGACTTGTGGCGGGCGGGATCGATCGCCAACCACGTGCCCTTGTCCATATAGTAGTTTGTCCCGGATATCCTGAACCGCCCGGCGTCGAGCACCACCGAGCCTTCGGGAAGCCTGCCTTCAGCCGCTTTTCGCTTCGGCCTGGCGGCAGCCCATAGCGTAGTTACCACAAAGAAAACCACGAACGTAAAGGCAATCGCCGATGATCTGTTTCGCATCAGGAGTCTCCATATAAATACGCTGTCTTGTCGATACTCCGAGAGCCGCCCCGCGGCCCCGGTAAGGTCTCACATCAACAACCGCCGCTCCGCTGTTTACGATTTACCGGTGTGCCCGGTCCGCGCGCAGAAAAGCCTATTGTTTCGCAATAAATCGCAATTCTCTTTTACACGGTTCTCTCTTTTCGGTCAATTACCTACCGGTGAATTTAAGGATGGACTGAACGATGTCGAACCCAGACGATCACGCGTACCGGCATGCGTCGAGCTCGATGGCAACGTGAGCGGACGGCGTTGTGGTGTTGTCTCCGGAAGGTTTCGCCTCGAATGAGGAAACTGCTGCTTTTCCGATACGCTCATAACTGCAAAGGCCGGGAAGTGGCCAGGCTCAGCGGCGTTAACGATGAGACGGCGCCAATGCTCCGGACACATCGTTATTCGGTTTCGCCCTTCGGCGTCCAGTAGAGTTTTTCCGGTTCGGCGAGGTTGTTCTTACCGTAGGAAACGTTCTTCCAGGTCGCCCGCGTTTCGGGGGAGACCATGATCCCGCCTTCCAGCACGTTGTCGAACACCACGCCGTCGAGTTCGGTCTTGCCGAAGAAAGCAAGGACAGCGCCTTTCGGATTTCCGTACTTTTTGCCTGCGGCCCGGGCCTTTTCGCTGTCGTGCATCTTGAACACCAACCGGGCCTTTGTCGGATCGACGGTGTGCATAACGAGCTTGCCCCCTTCGCTTAACAGGAACGATACGCCGGGTGTCCTGATGCCCCCAGCTGGCTTGCGGATGATATATTTTTCTTCGATCCCGACGACGGGAAAGAGCATGTCCCGCGTGATTGGTCGCCGGGGCGTTCCGATCATCAGCGTGCCTCCCACCCAGACCGACGCCTTGCCTTGTTGTTTGGCGGTTGTCTCAACGCTGATCCGCGCGTCCTGGAGGAGTACGACAGTGGCTTCGGGTTGGATCGCAAAGCACGCTCGCAGACCCGGTGAGAGGTATCCTCCCTCCGAGACGATCAGCTTGCCCTGTCCGGTTACGCGAAACTGATCGTTTACATGGTTCTTTCCGACGATCTCCAGCGAACCGCCCGGGGCTGTATGGTAGCAGCCCCATTGCGAAAGGCGCCAGTCCTCGGGATTGACCCGCTGCGGACCGGTTTCTCCTCTCTTGGGGTTTCTGAGCCTCATCCCGTCAAAACGAAGAAACCGATGCAGGCCTGGCTCGGAATTGCTGTACTTTCCGAACCACGGAGCCCGTATTCCGCTGCCGTCTTTCATCCACATGTTTCCTCCCACGTTGTACGTCAGGAAGAATTGGACTCCGTTTTCGATGGTCAAGTGTCGGATGCGCCACTGGGGGCGGTCCCCGACGACCTGGTAGAACTCATCGCTGGCCGGTAGAAGAATATCCACCGCCGGAAGACCGACGGAGGTTCTGGTATCGACGCGGATAGGCGGTTGGAAGTAGGGGCGACCGGTCTGATCGACCCAGTTTGCCGCCACGAAACGCGACCCGGACTGACCGGGGCGCCGCCAGACCATCAGCGGAGCCTTGGGCCATTTTTGCTTTCCGTAGGCGCCGATCTGCCCCTTGCCGGGTAAATCGGCCCAGAGGGCGTTGACCTTGCGGAGCTTCCGTTCGGAATCCGAAAGGGCTCGCTTGGGGTTGTACTCGGTTCGCTTGCCGCCGATTTCGACGGCGCGTACGCACTTGAGATCGAACGACTGGGCGATGCGGTTGCCTTTGGAACGGACGATCAATCGTTCGCCCAGCGGGAAGAGTATCTGGCATTCGGTGGTCAGACCGTCGACGAACTCGACCGTGCCGAATCCGCCTTTGAAACTGGTGAACTCGATGGTCGAGTACATAGCGTTACCGGATGCCGCGCAATGTTTGCCGAACGTTGCATCCGCCAGGGCCTTTTTGGCCACAGCAGAGTCTGTCGCCGCAATTCCGCCCGCGCGAAGGTAGTCGATACTCACCTTACCGAAGTCCACCTGCTTTTCCAGGAAGATCGAGATGCCCTTTTCCGACGCTTTAGGATCGGGATTGCCCGCTGTGACGACAAGAGATCCGAAGTTGCGGAACTCGGCGGTAGGGCGGATGTAAAGCCCGCCGCTCTGGTTGAGGAACTTCCCGTCGCCGGCGGTCATGGTCAGTTCGATGACGGCAGGGGAGTCGTTCTTGTCGTCGGCTCGACCGATCTGGAGCAGGCCTTCGATTCGCATGTCTGCGATGATGTCATCGGGCGGATTTACCCTTCCGATTCGCGAACCGGCCTGCATTTCGAGGGCGGCATGGTCTTGGACCCAGACGTACGGTTCCGCCCGTCCGTACCCGCGTTTTCTGAGTTTTTTCAGGTCGATCCGCGCCTGCAGAGTGGCGTTGGTGCGAATTGCGGTTCCCGGCGCCAGAACTAATCGGCCCGACTCGACCCTCACCCCTTCGACCAGGTCGTACCTGCCGGCCTGGACTGTGACGCCGGCGGTCCTGGTCTTGCGTATCAAGAGACTTCGCCCTAGAGGCTCGGGACTCTTGCCGATCGAGAAAAGGGCGTGTTTGTCGCCGACAAATCGCAACGGTCCGTAGATGTACCCGCCGTCCGTGACTCGCACGTTTCCATAAATATCCATGGGTGTGTCGTCGCCCGGATAATCGCTGGTGACGGATTTGCCCCTGGAAACGCCGATCCCGCCGTCGAGCGCGGCGCCGGCGCCGATAGTCACGTGCCGGCAGGATAAAGTCAGGGTCCCGGATTGCCGGTTCCGTTCTCGCGTCTTGGCGCGAACCATGCACCCGACAATGTACGATTTACCGTCCGGCGCGTCGGGCAGGACGATATCGGTCTTCGCGTCGGGTCCTTTTACCGCCGGTTTTCCGCCCTTGCCGGCTGTGAAATCTTCTACCGAGGCGAACTCCGTCCAGTTTTCAGCCTCCATAGCCATACCGCCTTCGCCCGGCCTGGCCCAGACCAGCGTGCGAACTCCCGGCCATTGCTCTTTCAGGAAAGGTTCGGCGGCGCACAATTCGTAGGCCGACAGGAGCCCTGTCATCATCGCGTATACAAAACAGGTAATCTTCATTCTCTTTTTCCGTTGCGTCGGTCGGTCTGCTTCCCGGCGGTCTTAAGCAGTCCGAGCATCGCCTTTCCGAACGCCTCGCCGGCGCGGTAGTAGAAGCGGGCCGAACCGTTGTAGTGGTATCCTCCGTCGTGTTTGACGGTGTCGTCCCAGTACGGCGCGGTGGGCACTGCCGCGACGGAGCCCTTGAATTCGGGCATCTTGGCAGGAGCGGACTGGGCGTCGCGGAACTTCTTTTGCCTGACGTTCGCATTTCCACCATGGCCCGCCACACCGATTACGATCGGCAGGTTGGGCGTCTCGAGATGCTTGCGAATATCTTTTATGAAGGCGGTCATGTTCTCGGCGTATTCGGCGGTGCGCTTTCCGTTGATCAGGTCGTTCCAACCCTGGAACCAGACAAGGCCCGCGATCTGGTACTTCCGCCCGGCGAATTGCGGGAATGTAGCGTCCATGTTGTCCAGCACGAAGTGTTTGATGTTGAATATCTCCTTGTAAGCCCAACCGACGGTGGCGGGCTTGTATTTTTTTCCGTCGTCCCGGTTGAACTGGCGGTCCCACTTACCGCGGCTGGGCGGGCGGAAATCGACGGCCAGCGACTGCCCGCCCCAGCAGGCCTTGATAAGGATAACCGGTTGGTCGATTGCATCTCCGATCACCTTTCCAAACCCCATCTCCGGTCCCATGCGCCCTGGCGGATACGTGTAGCCTACCGTTAGCGGACCGCTGGTCGGCAGGTTCCGGGACCTCATCGATCCGAAGTAGATGCCCACGTCGTCGCGCTCGACCCACTTTCCGTCCTTCTGGAGATGCCCGAACACAGCGGGCTCCTTCTTGACCAACTCGTCGAGGTGCTTGACCGACCCTTTCCCCTGCATGTTCGACTGGCCGACCAAGAGAAAGACCTTCACGGGACCATCGGAGGCGGTGGTTTTCTTGACGGGTTTCTTGGGGTTGGGGACTTCGGGCGGTTTTGGGGCCTTCTTGGCCGACAGGGCCTGCGAGCCCAACAACACCAGTACTACCAGAGAAACAGCGGTGACGGCGAGGCGAGAATAGCGAATACTCATGATGTACTCCTGTAACCGGGATTCACCAAAGAGACGGACACAACCGCGGCGGTTTAGTCTGCGGTTGTCCATCTTGGCGTGCATGCTGCCGACACTACCGGTTGGATTGACGAGAACGCTTCAGTCCTCGCACTATCCGCCCGGGTGGGATACAACTCAATAGTCTACCCGATATTCGCGAATAGCCAAAACAAATCCTGTCTGCATATGCGACAATCGACAACGGTCCGGTGACACACAAAAAAACCCGATATTTGACACAGCGATACCACGGTTCTGCGACCGTGCCCAAGCAGATTACTTGTTCTCGTCGGTCTTGAGGTCCCAATACAGTTTTTCCGGTTCGGCCAGGTTGTTCTTTCCGTAGGATACGTTCTTCCACTTGGCGCGCTGTTCGGGCGAGACCATGATTCCGCCTTCATATACGTTGTCGAACACGACGCCGTTGAACTCGGTCTTTCCGGCGAAATCCAGGACGATCCCCTCGGGAGTGTCCCAACCGCCCCATTCCCTGGCTTTTGCCTTGGCCCGGTCGCTATCGAACATCTTGAAGACCACGCGGGCCTTGGCAGGGTCGATGCTGTGGGTGACCAGCCGTCCCTGCTCGCCGAGAAAGAACGACACGCCCGAACAACGATGACTCTGTCCGGGCGAGCGATTGATCTTGTCTTCGGCAACTCCGGCGACCGGGATCGGCATATCGCGGGTGATCGGTCTGTCGGGCATGCCTATCATCAATGTGCCTCCGACCCAGACCGATGCCCTGCATACCTCCTGGTTCCTGACGCATTCAAGACCAAGCCGCGCATCCTGTAGCAGAACGACAGTCGATTCCCGACTGATACCGAAGGCCGAGCGATTGGTGCCCGACATGGAACTGCCCTCCGACATTATGAGCGTTCCCGGGCCGACGACGTTCGCCCAGTCTCCGGCGGCCAGGGAATTCCCGATGAACTCGAGCGTTGAATCCTTGCCGGTTTCGAAAGTGGCCCATCGGGCCAGTTGCACGTCCAGACCGTTTTTCAATGCGTCTTTCCCGTTCCACCTCTTACCGTCCAGGCGGATGAAGCGATGTACGCCCCTGCCCGGGTTCCTGTATTCGCCTTGGTTTCTCCCGTGCGAGCCGCCGCCATGCTTCATCCATAAATTGCCCTGAATGTTGAAAGTATTACCGTATTTGGCGTTGTATTCGATGGTGATATGCCGGCAGGGTACACCCCTTCCGCATCCACCTGAGCCGTGCCCCGTGGTGGCGTAAGAGCTGTCCGACGCGGGCAGCAGAATGTCGATATTGGGGTCGAGGTCCAGGGGCGAATCGAACAGGGGCCTGCCGTTTTCATCCAGCCAGTTGGGGCCCACCATTCGCTCGTCGGACTTGCCCGGATACCTCCAGACCAGAAGGGGGGCTTTGCCCCAGGCGTATCGCCCATACTTGCCGAGTTGGCCCTTGCCCGGCGCGTCGCCCCACAGGGCGTTGATATTGCGAAGCTCTTTCTCCCCGCTCGTAAGCTCGCGCTTGGCGCTATACTCGGTTCGCTTCCCGGCGACAGTCACCGCGCCGACGGTCTTCAGGTCGAACGACTGGACGGTGCGATTGCCCTTGGAACGCACGATTAACCGTCCGGCGTGGGGGAAGAGAATCTCGCAGTCGGTTTTCAGGCCGTCGACAAACTCGACCGTGCCGATCCCGCCGGCAAAGTCGATCAGGTCCAGCCTGGAAAAAAGCTCGGAGCCTTTGCCCCCGCAATGCTTGCCGAATGTCGCCCTGGACAGCACCGCCCGGGCAGCCTTGGGATCTTTGGTCGCGATCCCGCCGCAGCGCAGATAATCGATGCTGACCTTGCCAAGGTCCGCAAGGCTCTCCATGAAGATCGACACGCCCGTGTCGCCCCTGGCCGATCCCTTGGGTTCAAATGCGGTGATCGACAGTGTGCCGTAATTCTTCTCCTCCGCGGTTGGGCAAATGTACAGCCCGCCGCTCTGACTGAGGAAGCGTCCATCGCCGGCGCCCATGAGCAATTCGATCGTCGCCGGGTCGCCCTCGGCGTTACCGGACGAGCCGATCTGGAGAAGCCCCTCGATCCTTACGTCAGCGACGGTGTCTTCGGGTGGCAGGACCCGACTGATCGACGAACCAGTCTGCATTTGGAGCGCTGCGCCCTTGTGAACGTAGACATAGCCTTCAGGGAGTTTGGTTCTGCTTATTGTGCCCAAACCGTAGCGGGCGTTGAATTTGCCCAGTGCCTTGCGCGCTTCGTAAGTCGCATTGAATCGCAGGCGGGTTCCCGGACCAAGGGTCAGCCTGCCTGATTCGACGGTTACGCCCCTTCCGAGATCGTACCGGCGGGCCAGTAGCGTTACCCCGGCGGTGCGGTCCTTGCGGACGGTGATCTCGCTGGCCAGCGGTTCGGGACTGTTGTCTATCCGGAAAAATGTGTGCTTCTTTCCGGCGAAAACGAGCTTACCGTAGATATATCCGCCTTCCTTGACGGTGACGTTCCCGTGGATTTCGACTCCTTCATCCAGGTCCGGACGGCTGGTGAATATCTCTCGCCCTCGCACGGTTCCGGTCCCGCCGTCCAGACCCGCTCCTTTCCCGATGGTAATATGGCGGCAAAGCAACACCGGGGGTTTTGTCCAGACGTTGTCGCTATTCTTGATCGACCGCTTCAGGAACATCGCTACATACGATTTACCGTCCGGCGCGTCGGGAAACACCAAGTCGGTGTTTGCGTCGGGACCCTTCGCCGCCGGGCGGGCGGGTTTGCCCGCAAGGTAGGCGGTCTCCGAAGCGTATTCCATCCAGTTCCCAGCGGTCAGGGCCATGTCGCTCGTCCCCGGTTTGGACCAGACCAAAGTTCGAGCCTCGGGCCATTTGTCCTCGCCCAGCGGAGCTTTTTCAGCGCCGCACAAGTCACCGCCGGCAAGAGCCCCGATCATTATCACCGATACGAAACAGATGCACTTCATTTACCGATCCTCTTGTGGACTATTGCCCGTCGTCGGCCTTGAGGTCCCAATGCAGTTTTTCCGGTTCGGCCAGGTTGTTCTTTCCGTAGGATACGTTCTTCCAGGTCTTCCGCACGGCCGGCGGCGCCGTGATTCCTCCTTCGAGCACGTTATCGAACACCACGCCGTTCAAGGGCGCTTTGCCTGCGAAGTAGAACGCCAGACCATCGCACCGCCCGTAGGACCTGCTTCGCGCGACCGTCTCGGAAGGATCGTATGTTTGGAACACAACCCGGGCCCTGGTCGGGTCGGCGCTGTGAATCATGAATCGACCCTGACTGGAGACGATCAGCGAGGCTCCGCCCGCCCGCATACCGCCCCCGCCGACAGCACGCGCCAGTTGCTCTTTCCGAATACCGCAAACGGGAAACGCCATGTCGGTGCGGATGGGCTTGTCCGGAAGGCCTATCAGCAGCGTTCCGTCGACCGACACGGCCGCGCAACCGCTGCGCTGCATCTGTGTGGCGTGACCCACCCGGGCGTCCTGCAGCAGCGCCAGCGTGGCGCCCGGGGCGATTGCAACCGCCGCCCGGGGACCGTCGGCAAGCCTGCTGCCCTCCGAGACGATCAGCATCCCCTTGCCGAAGACATACAACCGGTCGGCTGCGGCACGGATTCGACCAATCAACTCGATTGTCGCGCCTTTTCCCGCGCAGAAGTGTCCCCACTGCGCCAGCGTTGCATTGTCGCTCTTGACGAACTTGCCCTCGCGGTTCATCCGATCGCCGTCAAATCGAAGGAAACGATGAATGTTTGGCTTTTCGGTGTCGTACCGCCCGCGATGCTTGCCCACCAGTCCGCTTCCGTGTTTCATCCAGAGATTCCCCTGGACGTTATAGGTAATCCCGTACGAAGCGTTTTGCTCGATGGTAAGGTGGCGTACGGGAGGGGCCCCCTCGTTACCGCCGGCGCCCCAACCGGTCGCAAAATAAGGAGTGTCCGCCGCCGGAAGCAGGATGTCGATAGGGGGGTTGTCGCTCCTGACCTTGCGCTGCGAGATCAGGGGGACCTCGAAATATGGCACGCCCTTTTCGTCCAGCCAGTTCGCTCCTGTAAAGCGCCCGCCCGAGACGCCGGGATGCGCCCAGATCATCACCGGGCAATCGGGCCATTCCTGTTTGGCGTACTTTCCGTACCGGTTTGTACCTGCTATATCGCCCCACAGAGCGTTTAGCTTGCGGAGTTCGGTTTCCTTGTCATTCAGCGGGCGCTTGGCGCTGAACTCGGTCCGTTTTCCGTTGATAGTGACCGCGTGAACGCTCTTCAAGTCAAACGATTGCAGCGTGCGGTTTCCCCTGCCCCTGACTATTAACCGACCGGCATGGGGGAACAGTATTTTGCAGTCAGTTTTCAGACCGTCAACAAACTCGACCGTTCCCGCGCCGCCGGGAAAATCGATGACGTCGAACTTCGAAAACAGTTTATCGCCCGCGGCTGCGCAGTGCTCGCCGTATGCGGCTCCGACGGTTGACGCCCTGGCGGTCTTGATGTCCGGCGCGGCGATCCCGCCCGGGCGGAGATAATCGAAGCTTACGTCGCCGAGGTCCACGGTCTTTTTCAGGAAAACCGACACGCCCTTTTTGACTGAGGCCTTCGTATCGCGTTTGTGCGAGGTGATCGCAAGCTTACCGAAGTTCCTTACCTTGGCCGTGCGGAGGATATACAGTCCCCCGTACTGCCTCAGGAAACCGCCGTCACCTTCGCCCATGCCCAGTTCGAGCACCGCCGGTTTGTCCTTCTTGTCTCCGGGTCGACCGATTTGGAGCAGGCCTTCGATCCGGAGGTCGGCTACCGGATCTTCCGGTTCCAGAATCCTGCAGATACGGGAGCCTGACCGCATTTCCAGGGCTGCGTTCTTGTGTACGTAGACGTATCCGCCCTTGCGGAGGCCCGTGACGCTGCGCAGTTTCTCGACTGCTATGCGTGCGTCATATCCCGCGTTGAAACCGAGTCGGCAGTTGGGGTGCAGCACCAGGCGGCCTGATTCGATCGACGCGCCCTCGGCGAGATCGTACTTCCCGCCCAGCAGCGTGAGGCTCGCATTCTTTTCCTTGCGAACTATCCACGACCTGTCCAACGGTTCGGGGCTCTTGCCCATGTGGAAATAAGTGTGCTTGTCGCCGAGAAAATAGCGTGGACCGTAGATGTAACCGCCATCCTTGACCGTCACGTTTCCATGGACGGCCATCGCCGTGTCCTGACCGAGGTGCCTGCCGTAAGAAGCGCGCCCCCGGCTCATCCGGGACGCGCCGTCAAGCCCGGCGCCTTTGCCTACAATGAGATGTCTGCAAATTAACTGAGGATGGTCGAGCCCGCCTTTTCGCCTGAAACTCTCGATGGTGTATCCGGCGACGTAAGCCTTGCCTTCGGGCGCATCGGGCAGAATAAGGTCGGTGTCTTTGTCCGGCGGGGTCCTGGCGGGCTTTCCTTCCTTTTTCGCGAGATAGTCGGCGGTCGATGCGTATTGGGTCCAGCTTCCGGCGCTCAGCGCGCTTCCGCTGACGCCGGGCCTGGCCCAGACCAGTACGCGTACCGGGGTCCACTTCTCCCTGGCAAGAGGTTCGTCGTCGGACACTCCGGGCACGCTGAGGCCCACGTCAACCTCCGTTGCGGGTGCGGAGGTCTTTTCGCCGGCGGTTATGAGGACCAGCATCATTGTCGATACCAAACAGGTAATCTTCATTTCTTGTCTTCCACCTTGAGGTCCCGGTACAGTTTATCCGGTTTGGCCAGGTTGTTATTCCCGTAGAAAACGTTCTTCCACTTCGCTCTCGCTTCGGGAGCCACGATGATTCCGCCAGGATAAGTTTTGTCGAACATTATACCGTCGATTTCTGTCCGGCCCGCGAAATAACAGACGATGCCTTCCGGATTCCAAAGCGCCATATCTCTTGCTTTGCTTGCCTTGGCTCGATAGTCCGAATCTCGTGCAAAGGCTCTTTTACTGTCATGCATGGTGAATATCACCCGTGCTTTTTTGGGATCGGCGCTGTGAATGACGAATCGTCCCTGCCTGCCCAGCACGAAAGAGCTTCCGGCCGAGCGCACGCTGAAACCGGGACTTAGATTGATCAATTCCTTTCTTATACCGCTGAGAGCAAACCGCATATCCCTGCGGATCGGTTTATCGGGAAGACCGATCGCCAGTGTGCCGCCGACTATCATCGACGCATAGCATTGCGGACGCTGCTGGGTCATCTCGGTTCCTGCAAAAGCATCCTGCAGAAGAACCAGCGATGCTCCGTGCTTTATCCATAATGCCGATCGGCTGCCTTCGTGCAGTTGGCTGCCCTCGGATACGATCATCGTTCCAGTTCCCCCGATGGAGAGGCGGTCGGCGGCAGATCGAATTCTGCCTATCAGTTCAAGATCGCCTCCATCGCCCGCCGAGAAGTAACCGAACTGCGCCAGGACGGTGTCGCGGCTGTCGGTCAGGGGTGCCTGGATGTTGCCTCGGCGATATGGGATGCGTCTGCCGTCAAACCGCAGAAAGCGATGCAGTCCGGGTCGGTTGTTGGCGAACTCGCCACCCCGCGATCCGGTCAGGCCATTATAACCGCTTCCGTCCTTCATCCACAGATTGCCATGGAGGTTGTCCACGGCGCCATAGCAGGCGTTCCGTTCGATAGTGAGATGTCGATGCAGGGGCGACCCCCTGGCGCCGCGAATGTGCGAACTGGCGGCGGCGTAGGGGCTGTCGGCCGCGGGCAGGAGCATGTCGACCGGAGGAATGTCGCTTCCAACGCCCCGCCGCGGAGTCAGGGGATTTTCAAAATGCGGCATTCCGGTTTTGTCCAGCCAGTTTGCGCCGACAGCGCTGGCGTCCGACTGGCCCGGTCGCGCCCATATCATCACCGGGCAATCGGGCCATTCCTGTTTGGCGTACTTCCCGTACTGCCCTTCACCGGGCGAATCACCCCACAAGGCGTTATGCTTGCGGAGTTCCTTTTCCTTGTCGTTTAACGGGCGCCTGGCGTTGAATTTGGTTCGCTTACCGTTGATGGTGACCGCATGCACGCTTTTCAGATCGAACGATTGCAGCGTGCGGTTTCCCCCGCCCCTGACCATGAGTCGACCGGCATGGGGGAACAGGATGTTGCAGTCGGTTTTCAGTCCGTCTACAAACTCAACTGTTCCCGCGCCGCCGGGAAAATCGATCAGGTCGAACGTCGAAAACAGTCCGTCGCCCCTGGCCCCGCAGTGCTTTCCGAAAACAGCTCCGGATACCGACGCCTTGGCGATTTTGATGCTTGTGGCGGCGATACCGCCGGGGCGAAGATAATCAAAGCTCACCTCGCCGAGGTCCACTGTCTTCTCCAGGAAAATCGACACGCCCTTGTCGGCTGACGCGGCGACATCGGTCTGGTAAGAAGTGATCGCCAGACCGCAGAAATTCGCGATCCGGGCGCCGCGACGGATATACAATCCCCCATGCCGGGTCAGGAAACCGCCGTCGCCCCGGCCCATGCCCAGTTCGATTATCGCCGGTCGACCTCGTTTGTCTCCAGGCCTGCCGAGCTGCAGGAGCCCTTCGATCCGAAGGTCGGCGACAATACTCTCCGGCTGGCGGGTTCGACCTATACAGGAGCCCGAATGCATCTCCAGGACTCCGCTTTTGTGAACGTAAATGTAGTCTTCTCTGCAGGCCCGTCGGCCGTCATACCGCCTTTTGGGATCAACGCGTCCCTGGAGACCGGAGCCGAAACACAGACGGCTGGTCGAATGAAGCACCAGGCGCCCGGACCTTACCGCTGCGCCTTCTGCCAGTTCGTATTTCCCGCTCAGCAGAGTAACGCTCGCGCCTTGTGACTTGCGGACGACCCAGTACCTGCCCAGGGGTTTGGGACTGTTGCGAACGCTGAAATACGTGTGCTTGTCGCCGAGGAAGATATGCGATCCATAAATATACCCGCCGTCATTTACGGTCACATTCCCGTAGATGCCCATGGGCGCGCCGGGATGCGGGGCGCGAGAGTAAACCGGCCGCCCTCGCATGAATTCGCACTCACCGTCAAGACCGGCGCTCCTGCCGATGGTAATGTGTCGACAATTCCACTGGTCACTGTCGGAATCGCTCTTGCGTCGCTCAAAGCACGTAACAACATAAGCTTTGTCGTCGGGTGAATCGGGCAGAATGACATCGGTTTCCTTATCCGGTGGATTGTCAGCCAGTCGCCCTTTCTTCCCTGCAAGGTAATCGGCGGTCGAGGCATATTCGGTCCAGTTCTTCGAGCCCTTTATTGACCCGCTGGTCCCGGGATTGGCCCAGACCAAAACGCGCGCCGGGGCCCACTTCTCCCTGGCAAAAGGCTCGTCGTCGGACACTCCGGGCATGGAGGCCTTTTCGGCGCCTTGAAGCTCGCCCGCCGCTACGGTCGCAATCATCAAAGCTGATACGAAAAAAACCGACTTCATCTATTGCTCCTGATTGCCGGACGTTGTTTTCGTTTCGCCGATCAGCGGAGAGTCAGCAATTGGTGTCGGGGTGTTTTGTCGTTGATAGTCAGCGGATGTTTGCGAACGCTGCCGTCGCCCATCCGCAGGTGCAAGGTATAACTGCCCGGTTCGCGCACCGCCAGGGTAAGTTGAGCCGGTCCGCAGCAGCCCACTCCGATGTTCGTACCGGTCCAGCGGTGCGTCACGGGTTTGCCCCCGGCGTCGACGAGCGTCAGTCGGCAGCCCAGCAGGCCCTTGGGCCCGGCGGGCCTGACTGTCACGATACGCGTCTGAATCTGCTTGCGAACGTCGTTGGTCGTGCTGATGTCGGCCTGCTTCGGGCGATCGGTCAGCGTCTCGTTGACCAGCAGGGAAACCCTGCCGTCCAGCCCGCCGACCAGCACGTCCATTGCACCGTCGCCGTTGACGTCACCGGCGGCAAGGCCCCAGGCCGGGCGATTGTACACGCTCGGCGGGACGATCTTGCCACCACTGTACTTCTCCGGCATCATGAACGAGGCATACCCGCGATTGGCTACGTAAAACGACGAGATTCCCTTGAGGCCGCTGGCGGCGTACAGGTCCACCGTACCGTCGGCGTTCAGGTCCCCAGCCAGCGCCATCTTCAGGCCGCTGACGGGGTCCTGTATTTCATTGCCCGACCCCGTCACGTCCGACAGGGCTCCGCCGTCTTCGCAGAGCAGAGCCTTGCGATCGCCGGCGACGAGGTAGACACTCGACAACCCTGCGCGGACTATGGTCCCGAAGGCGGCGGTCCCGCCAGAGAACCCCTTCTCGCTGTCGCTTATCTCGGAAGACTCGAAGACGCCGTCGGCGTTCTGCCAGAGCAGGTAGCCCGGGCCTTTAACGCAGATCAGGTCGGTCCGCCCGTCGAGGTCCCAGTCGCAGGCCTCGAAGTACCCCGTCAGGCCTTCGCCGCTTTCTTCGTCGATCAGGCCCGCAGCTTTGGTCTTGTCGGTAAACGCGCCTCCGCTTTTGCCCGGATTCACGTATAGCGCCAAGCCCGCGCCGGCGCGCGAAACCACGACATCCGGATACCCGTCGCCGTTGTACTCCACGAAGGCGGCGCTGAGGGGTTTGCCTTCGGTCCGAACGTCACCGCTCCTGGTGAACCTGCCGTTGGCCTGGCGATAGAGAACGCCGTCGAGCAGAACGTCGGCGTCGCCGTCGGCGTCCACGTCGGCAAAGCTGCAAGCCACAGCGGTAGTGGCCTTCAGTCCGAACGCCTCGGTGCGATCGACGAACGCTCCCCTGGCGTCCTGAACGAACAGGCGATTGCCCCCGGTCGAGCAGGCAAACAGGTCACACTTGCCGTCGGAGTTCACGTCGTAGATCGCCACGCCGCCAACCGGTTTGTCGAGGGATGCGATGGTCTTCGTCGAAAACCGCGTCAGCGGGACTGACGGATAGTACGCGGCGCCACGCGCGGTGTCTCGCATCATCTCCCACAGGCTCTCGACCTTTCCGTTGAACGTCCCGAACATGATCTCGCTGCTGGAAGGGTCCTTGCCCTTGTCGGCGTTGGCGAGAATCGTCCACGTGCCCGGCGCGCCGGTCATCGTCGCGATGTACCAGATTCCCCCGCCGACGTAGTAGAGGATATCCTTCTCGCGCCGCCGGCGTTTCTTGCCCGCGTAAGCGACGATGGTCTGGTGCTTCCTCAGAGACAAAACCGCCTGGGCCAGGCCCTTGTCGCCTGCGGTCATCGTGATCTCCTTCGGGGCGAAGGTTCCCTTGCTGACGCCCTGCACCTTCAAGACGACCTTCAGTGCGGTCTTGTCAACGGACATCACGCGGCACGAAAGCACGTTCAGATAGCGATTCGCCAGGTGCGACGGCTGGAGCTTGGGATTTATCACCCCGTACAGGGGCGAGACGACAAGAATACCGATCAGCAAAACCCACAACATCCCGATAGCGGGCAAGCGCAACATCATGGAATTCTCTCTGGACGATTGAACGAGCGCGCCATTAGAAATCATCGGCATTTCCTTGTTTTAGTGTCCGTTGCTTGCGGTCAATGATACATGTTTTTTCCCGCCGACCGTAATCTTCTGTTTTTTCACCGTTCCATCGGCGAAACGCACCTGCATAGTATAGTCGCCCGGTTCGCGGACGGCCAGATTCACCGTGTCCGGTCCGCGGCAGCCGGTCAGGACCTGTGTGCCGATGCTGCGTCTGAGGACCGTGTTTGCGTTGCTGTCGATCAAGCGGACATCGGCGCCGACCACGCCGCGTCCCTTGAGCGTTATCGACAGGATGCACGTCTGCTGGAGCTTTTTGGCGTGATAGGTCGGGTGCTCGGTGGGCTTGCGAAGTTCCGCGGCACCGCTGAGCATAATGGTTATCTGTCCGTCAATATGCCCGAGTAGCAGATCGTTCATGCCGTCGCCGTTTACGTCACCGGTCGCGGCGCCCCAGGCGCCCTTGTTGTGCGCCTCGCCGAACGCGTTGTCATCGTAAAGCGTGGCGTCCATGAACGACCCGTATCCGCGGTTGGTGTGGAACTGGTTCTTCTGGTTCACGTCGCGCGAGATCGTGTAGAGGTCCGCGTATCCGTCCATATTCAAATCTTCGACGAGCGTGGCGATCTGTCTGGCCGCGCACAAGCCGATCTCATTGCCCACGTCGCTGACGTCGACCAGTTCACCGCTGCAGTCGGCGACAATTGCCACCGAACTGTCGCCGGGGCTGACGATGTCCAATGCGTCTTGTTTCCACACAGCGCCGAAGCACCCGGCGCCTGTCTTGCCGGGCTTGTAATCGGGCGAACAGCGATAATCAAACGCCAACTTGTGCTTCAGCGGAGCAAACGCGCCCTTTTTGTTCTGGACAAGGATCAGCCCCTTGCCTGTAGCGTAATAGAGGTCGGTCCGACCGTCTCCGTTCCAATCGCCCGGTGCAAAATACCCGTTGCCCCCGGCTCCGCATTCGGCGCCCGCCAAACCGAGTTTCTCGGTCGCGTCGGCGAACGAGCCCTTCCCGTCGCCCAGCAGCGCCGTCAAACCGCCGCCGTCGTGGGATAGAAGAATATCCGCATGCCCGTCGCCGTTGAGTTGCACGAACGACGAGACCTTCAGGACTTTGCCCCGCCCGGTCGCCACGGCCGTGGCCTTGATGAAAGGACCTTTCTCCGTTTTTAAGAACAGTTGGTGGTCCACGAGCAGATCGCTGAGCCCGTCGGCGTTGACGTCTGCAAACGAACAACTCATTCCCGACACGCCTTTGAGACCGAGTTTTTCGGTGGCGTCGGCTAATTTCATCTTACTTTCCTGCAGATACGCCGCGATGCCTTTGGCTGAACAGGCCAGCACGTCAAGATCGCCGTCGCCGTCGATATCGAA
>Ga0180429_10000827_pt1 | contig 27031 bp, 28 predicted proteins | sample SS_ome_FD_132428 | JGI IMG/M metagenome (GOLD analysis project Ga0180429, IMG submission 132428) | Hypersaline lake sediment archaeal communities from the Salton Sea, California, USA - SS_1_S_1 metaG | ecosystem: Environmental > Aquatic > Non-marine Saline and Alkaline > Hypersaline > Sediment ...
CCGCGCCGGCGGGCGCGGCGCGCTGCGTGAGCGCCAGGAAGGCGTCCTCGAGGCTGGCGCCGCCGACCTCCAGGTCGCGCGCGTCGGGGTCGGCGCGCAGCAGCTCGAGCACCAGCGGCTCGGCCGACGCGCACAGCACCTCGACCGCCTGGCCGTCGCGTCGCACGCTGGCGACGCCGGGGCGGGCCTGGAACCATGCCTCCTCGAGACGGCTGACGACGCGCACGCGGCGCGACGCGGTGCCGGCCTTGATCTCGGCCGGCGTACCCTCGGCCAGCACGCGGCCGTGGTGCAGCAGCACGATGCGGTCGGCCAGCGCGTCGGCCTCGAGCAGGTCGTGGGTGGTGAGCACGATGGCGCGCCCGCGTTCGAGCAGCGAGCGCAGGATGGACCACAGCCCGCGCCGGGAGGCGGCGTCGAGGCCGGTGGTGGGCTCGTCCAGCACCAGCACCTCCGGGTCGCCGACGAGCGCGATGGCCAGGTGCAGGCGCTGGCGCTGGCCGCCGGAGAGCTTGCCGTACGGGCGGTCGGCCACCTCGGCCAGGCCGACCCGCTCGAGCACGTCGGCGAGCGGCAGGGGCGCCGGGTAGGTGGCGGCGAAGCAGCGCAGGTGCTCGCGCACCGTGAGCGTCTCGGGGACGCCCGAGATCTGCAGCATCGCGCCGAGGCCCTCGCGGGCGGCGCGGTCGCGCGGATCGCGGCCGCGGAGGAGCACGCGGCCGCGCTTGGGCGTCAGCAGGCCCATGAGCGCGTGCATGGCGGTGGTCTTGCCGGCGCCGTTGGGGCCGAGCACGGCGACGACCTCGCCGGGGGCGACCCGCAGGTCGAAGCCGTCGAGGGCGACGGTGCGGCCGTAGTCGTGGCCGGCGCCTTCGAAGGCGACGACGGGGGTGGCGGGGCGGCGGCTGGCGGGTGCCGGGGGTGAGAAGTGGTGTGCCATGGCCCCCAGGGTGCCGGACCGTGATCGGGTGGCGGCAGCGCGTTTCGTCACCGGGTAGGGGTGACGGACGTCATGCCGGCCGCGGGGATTGGGGGTGCACGGGCCGCACCGCCAGGCCGAAGAGCGCCACCGCGCGTGCCGGGTCCGTCAGTCACACCCCGACGATCCCCTCCAGCCGCGCCCACAGCGCCTCCGCGAGGGCCTCGTCGCGCGCGAGCGGGCTCGGGTCCTTCTCGGCGCCGCCGTCGAAGTAGCGCCCCGTGACCCCCTCCAGCTCGAGTGCCGTCGCGACGTGGAGCGGCGTCCTGGCGCCCGCCGCGGGCCCCGGCAGGAACCGCTTGGCGACGCGGAACATGAGCGCGTTGGCGCCGCGGAGGTCGCCGTCGGCACCGAAGTCCGTGGCCACGACGCCCGGGTGCAGCGCGTTGGCGGTGACGCCGGTGCCGGCGAGGCGGCGGGCCAGCTCGTTCGAGAACAGGATCGACGCGAGCTTGGCGCGGTTGTAGACGTCGGACCAGCGGTAGGCCTGGGTGCTCTGCAGGTCGTCGAGGTCGAGGGAGCGGACGGAGGCGTGCAGTGCCGAGGAGACCGTGACCACGCGCGCGGGCGCCGTGGCCCGCAGCAGCGGCAGCAGCTCGCGGGTCAGGACGAACGGCGCCGCGACGTTCACGGCGAAGGTCAGCTCGAGGCCGTCCTCGGTCTCGATCCGGCGGTCGACGGCGACGCCGGCGTTGTGGATCAGCACGTCCAGCCGGTCCGTGCGTTCCGCGATCGAGGCGGCCAGGTCACGTGTCTGAGCGATACTGGCGAGGTCGGCGAGAAGGGTCTCGATCCGGTCGCCGTCGGCCGCGGCGCGGAGGGTCGCCGCCGCGCGCTCGAGCTTGTCGGGGTCGCGCCCGCAGGCGAGGACCGTGGCGCCCCTGCGGACGAGCTCGGTGGCCGTCGCCAGGCCGATGCCGGTGTTCGCGCCGGTGATGGCGATGACCTTGCCGGTCAGGTCGCCGTTCGGGGTTGGGGTCATGGTCAGCTCCGTTTCGTCTTGCGGGCGAAGGCGCGTGAGGCGGCGAGGAGGCCGAGGGCGGCGAAGCCGCTCGTCACCGCCAGGCAGAGGGTCAGGGAGAGGTCGCCCGAGCCGGTGAGCACCGTCTGGCGCATGCCGTCGACGAGGTAGGTGGTCGGGTTGGCGAGGGCGCCGACCCGCATCCACGCCGGGAGGGACGCCAACGGGTACAGGGCGTTGCTCAGGAAGAGCACGGGCAGGTTCAGCAGCATGATCATCGCGTGGTACGCCATGAGGTCATCCGTCGTCGACGCGACGGCCAGCGCCAACCCCGAGAAGCCCACGGCGTAGCCGACGAGGAGCGCCAGGGCGATCAACCCGCCGGCGCCGTCGGCCGTCGCCTGCGCGCCCATGGCGATGCCGACGGCGAAGATGACGGTGGCTTGCACCAGGGCCTTGGTGACGGTGCTGCCGACGTTGCCGAGCAGGATGCTGATCCGCGGCACCGGCGCGACCAGGTACGACTTGACGATGCCGCGGACCCGTTCGTCGAGCCACACCATGCCGCCACCGATGGCCCCGCCCATGGCGCTGAGCGCGACGATGCCCGGAAGCATGAAGCCGACGTAGTCCTCGGTTGGCGCCAGGGCCGCGCCGAGCGCGCCGCGCATGCCCACGCCGAAGAGCACGACCCAGAGCACGGGCTGCACGATGACGCCGAAGAGCTCCTCCGGGTTGCCCAGGAACTTGCGGACGTGCTTGCGCCAAATCGCGACCGACGCCGACAGCAGCTGCGGGCTTCGTGAAATCGTCGCGGCGCTCACGCGGGGGCTCCGTCCCGCAGGCTGCGGCCGGTGTGCTGGAAGAACACGGCGCCGAGGTCGGGCTTCGCGACGGCGACGTCGTCGATCGCGAAGCCGGCCTGCGACGTGAGGGTGATGACCTCGGCGAGGTGCCGGGAGGCGGATGCGACGCCGAGGAGGAAGCCGCCGTCCACGCTCGCGAAGGACTGGACGAAGTCGATGCCGGCGAACCGCGGGCCGAGCTCGTCGGCCGCGCCGCGACCGCGCACGCGGATGGTGTCGGATCCCAGGGCGTCGATCAGCGCCTGCGGCGCCCCCTCGGCGACCAGGCGGCCGTGGTCCATGATGCCGACCCGATCGGCGAGCTGTTGGGCCTCGTCGAGGTAATGGGTGGTGAGCAGGACGGTGAGGTCCGTGTCGCGCTTGAGGGCGCGGACGTAGTCCCACAGGCGGGCCCTCCCCTGCGGGTCGAGGCCGAGCGTCGGTTCGTCGAGGAAGAGCACGCGTGGCACTGTCATGAGCGCGCGCGCGAGTTCCAGGCGGCGCTTCATGCCGCCCGAGTACGCCCTGGCCCGGCGCGAGGCCGCATCGGTCAGCTCCGTGAGCTCGAGCAACTCGTCGGCGCGCCGGCGCCGGGCCGCCGCCGGCAGGCCGTGCAACCGACCGGCGAACTCCAGGACCTGCCGGCCGGTGAGGGCGTCGTCGAGCACCGTCTCCTGGAAGGTCACGCCGATCCGCCGGCGCACCTCGGTCGCTTCGGTCACGACGTCGCGACCGTCGACCCACGCCTGGCCCGCGGTGGGCGCGATCAGGGTGGTGAGGATCGAGATCGATGTCGTCTTGCCCGCGCCGTTGGGGCCGAGCAGCGCGTAGGTCGAGCCGCGGGGCACGACGAGGTCCAGCGCGTCGACGGCCACGACGTCGCCGCCGTAGGTCTTGCGGAGGCCGCGCGTCTCGATCGCCGGGGTGAGGCCGGAGGATGCGTCCGCCGGGCGCGTCATGCCGGCTCACCCGCAGCGTCGGCCGACGCCAGGTGGTCGATTGCCTGGTCGAGCAGCTCCAGCTCCACCTCCGCGAAACGCCGCGCGTACGCGACGGCCAGGTGCGGGCCGACGGCGGTCTCGTCGTGTGCCACGACGGCGTCGTCGGAGCCGGCGACCGGCGCGACGAGGTGGTCTCGGTACGTCACGACCGCCTGGCGTCGCTCGAGCAGGAGCGCGCGGGCCTCGGCCGGCGGGAGGGCGTCGAGGAAGGCGACGCCGACGGCGGAGGGGAACTCGGCGGGGCGGAAGCTGCGGAGCTGCTCGGTGAGGAGGTCGCGGAACGCGCGCTCGCCGCGTTCGGTCAGGGAGAAGACCCGGCGCGGCCGCTCCCCGGTCGGCTCGTCGCGGTGCGCGATCCAGCCGTCCGCCTCCATCCGCTCGAGGAGGTGGTACGCCGTCGGCTTCTTCAGCGAGATCGGGACGGTGCCGTCGAGGTGGGCGTTGAGGAGGTAGCCGTGCATGTCGTTCTGCCGCAGCAGGCCGAGCAGCAGGAGTTTGCGTTCGTCGGTGAGGGCCATGCGGAGCCTCCATTCGGGAGAATGGTCGAAACTGACTATGGATGATAGTCCATTTTGACTATCGAGTCAAGCGGGACGCTGGACCGCGATCGGTGACCTTGCGGCCGCGACCCTCGCCGTCCTCGGTCCGAAGACGTCAGCCTGGCGCGGGCCTCTCGCGGTCGAAAGGGATCACCACGACGACGTTGGCGGGGTGGTTCGCTCAGCCCTCGTCAATGGGTAGGAGCACGAGCGCGTCGACGTGCCGCGGGCGCAACGTGCCGAAGTGGCGTCGGTCGAGGGTCGCGAGTTTCGGCTCCGCGAGCCGCTCGGTGACCGCGAGGACGGCGGCGTCGACGAAGCCGATGTCGGCGTCCGCGTAGCGGTCGCAGAGCTCGCGGACGCGCCGGTAGTCGGCGGCGACGAGGTCTTCGACGCGGAACGCGCTGGCTTCGATGTCGTCGAGGAGGGCGAGCCAGGCACCGGCACCGAGCCGGCGGTGGGTCCAGTACTCGATCTCGACGAGCACCGGGGAGGGGACGACGAGCGGCTCAGTGGTGGACTCCAGGAGCCGGCGGCAGGCCGCGTGGTCGGCGTCGTCGCGGTCGAGGGCGGCGTACAGGGGACCCGTGTCGAGGATCAGCGCCATGCGCGGGGTTCGGGACGCTCGCCGGACGCCCGTCGGGCGGTGTCGTGACGGCCAGAGGCGCCAATGCCCAGGCTGCGCGGCAGCGGCCGGCGCGAAGCGAGCTTCTCCTCCAGCGCTTCCCGCACGAACTCGGCCATCGAGACGCGCCGTTCGGCGGCGGCGATGCGGAGGCGGTCGAGCAGGGGACCGGGGATCGATAGGGTGGTGCGTTCCACGGCATCATGATAGCGCATGTGATGTCACCTCGCGTCTCGAGGGTACGCGTGCCGCACGCCGCCTTCGGGGCGCCATGGGCAGAAGCCGGCATGGTCTCGGCGTCGCGCCGTCCCGAGGCACGCAGGGCGGCGGCCGCGGAACCCTGCGGACGTTCACCCCGCGCGCACGACGTCGCCGAATCCGAACGCGTCGCAACGGCGACGGGACCCTTGGCTACGCCGCGCCCACCGCCTGCGGATGGTCGTCCCGCACCATGTCGAGGTCGGCCGCCCTGGCGTTGGCCTCGACCTGCGCCACGCTCTTGCAGCCGGGGATCACGCAGGTGACCGCGGGATGCCGCAGGCACCAGGCCAGCGCCCAGGTCGCCATGTCCACGCCCTCCGGCACCTCCTGGCGGCGGATCCGGTCGGCCTCCTCGAGCGTGCTCTCGACGACCGCCGGGTCGTGGCGGGAGCGCACGTCGCTGGCGTTGTCGAATGTGGCGCCGGGCCGGTACTTGCCGCTGAGGTAGCCGCTGGCGAGCGGCACGCGGGCCAGCACGCCCAGGTCGTCGCGTTGGCTCGCCGGGAAGAACTGGCGCTCGGGCTTGCGGTCGAGCCGGTTGTAGACCACCTGAAGCACCGAAGCCCCGACCTCGCGCGCATGGCTCGCCTGGTGGTCGTCCTCGGTGCTCGCGGCGATCGAGATGCCCAGATGGCGGATGCGGCCTGCGCGCACCTGCTCGGCCAGCGCCGACCAGAGCTCGGGATCGTCGAAGGCCTCGCGCGTGCCGGAGTGGAACTGGTAGAGGTCGACGTGGTCGGTGCGCAGTGCCTCGAGCGAGGCGTCGAGTTGCCGGAGGACCTCGTCGGCCGTCCACAGCTGGTCGCGCTGGAACTCGCCGGTGTAGCGGTGCCCGAACTTGGTGGCGACGAACCATTCGTCGCGGCGGCCCTCGATGGCCTCGCCGATGAGGCGCTCGGAGACGTGGTCGCCGTAGCACTCGGCGGTGTCGAGGAGGTTGATCCCGAGTTCGCGGGCGCGGCCCAAGATGTCGTGGACCTCGGGCACGGTGTAGTCGCGGCCCCACTCGCCGCCGAACTGCCAGGTGCCGATGCCGACGACGGAGACGGGGCGTTCGGTCGAGCCCAAGCGGCGGTACTTCATGGTGGCCTCCCTTTGCCGAGGCGCCGCGCGGTCGGCCGCGGCCCCCCACGTGACTCGCGTCGAGGGTACCGCGGGCTACCCAGCTGCGTCTTCGACTGGACTGGTGGCCATGGTGACGCCCGTTGCGACGCTCGAGGAGGCCGTGGTGCGCCTCCGGCCCCGGGCCGGCGACCTGCGGGCCTTGGGCGTCGAGCGGCTGGCGCTCTTCGGGTCGGTGTCGCGCGGAATGCCGCGCCCCGACAGCGACGCCGACGCCTCGTGAGCTTCGCGCCCGGCAGGAAGAGCTACGGACGCTTCCTGGAGTTGGCGGACTTGCTCGAAGCAGCCCTGGGGCGATCGGGCGAGCTCGTCACCGAGGAGTCGCTGTCGCCGATCCTGGGTCCGAAGATCTTGGCCGAAGCGCGGGATGTCCTTCGAGCCGCTTGACGCCGTTCGACACATCGTGGCTGAGGTGGAGTACCTCTAGCACGCGAGCGCTGGCGTCGACGCATCCGCGTTCCTCGCCGACGAGCACGGTTGAGGGCTCTTCTGGCAGTGCTCCCGGACCCGACGTCGCCGGCTCAGCGATCGATCATCCGTTGGGCACCCTCGCCGTAGCGATCGCCCCGGACGTCGACCTCGGCGAGCGTCCGTTCGATCTCGTCGAGGTCGCCACCCGTGAGCCGCACGTCGACCGCGGCCAAGTTCTCCTCCAGGCGGTGCAGCTTGGTCGTCCCCGGGATCGGCACGATCCACGGTTTCTGCGCGAGCAGCCAGGCGAGCGCGACCTGTGCCGGCGTCGCGCCCAACCGCTCCGCGATCGGCTCGACCCGGGCCACCAGGGCCAGGTTCGCGTGGCGGTTCTCGGGATCGAAGCGCGGCACGGTCTGGCGGAAGTCCGAGGCGACGAACGTCGTCCGGTCGTCGATGGCGCCGGTGAGGAAGCCCTTGCCGAGGGGACTGAACGGCACGAAGCCGATGCCGAGCTCCTCGAGGGTCGGCAGGATCGTCTGCTCGGGCTCGCGCCACCAGAGCGAGTACTCACTCTGCAGGGCGGCCACGGGCTGGACCGCGTGCGCGCGGCGGATCGTGCGTACGCCGGCCTCCGAGAGGCCGAAGTGCTTGACCTTGCCCTCCCCGATGAGCTCCTTCACCGTTCCGGCGACGTCCTCGATCGGTACCGTGGGATCGACCCGATGCTGGATCAGGAGGTCGACGTAGTCGGTCCGGAGGCGTCGCAGGGAGTCTTCCGTGGTCTTCCGGATGGACTCGGGACGGCTGTTCAGGCCGCGCGTCTGACCGTCCGCGAAGTCGAAGCCGAACTTGGTGGCGATCACGACCTCGTCCCGGTAGGGTGCGAGGGCCTCGCCGACGACGTCCTCGTTGGTGAACGGGCCGTAGATCTGGGCGGTGTCGAAGAGGGTGACGCCGCGCTCGACCGCGGCGCGGATCAGGCGGATCGCGTCGCCGCGATCCGAGGGCGTGCCGTAGCCGTAGCTGAGCCCCATGCAGCCGTAGCCGAGGGCGGAGACCTCGGGGCCGTGGGTGCCGAGTCGTCGTGCGTTCATGCGGATCCTCCTCGTGTCCGGGTGGGTCTGGGGTCCGTGCGCCGCCGTTGCGCCACGGTTGGGGGCTGGGTACCCGGCGGGGGCACCGCGTCAGCCGCTCACCGCCGCCCGATGCCGGTCGAGGACGCCCGTGGCGATCGCGCACGCCGCTCGCACCTGCTCGGCCGGCGCTTCGGCTCGGATGCTGGCGGCGACGCCGACCAGCGTCGTGGTGAAGAACGCGGCGAGCGCGTCCAGGTCGGTGTCGGGGTCGAGTTCCCCCGACCGCCGTGCGTTGCCGAGGGCGTGTCGGAAGGCTCGCGTGAGACGTTCGAGGTAGGCAGCGACGTAGCGGCCGCTCGCGGGATCGAGCGCGCCGCGTTCGATGGCGGTGTTGCACAACAGGCAGCCGCGGCCGCGGGCCCAGCCCGAGCTGGCGTCGGCGTAGCTGGCGAAGGCGCGCCGGATGGCGTCGGCGTCCGCGTCGGGGGCCTCGACCGGAGCGAGCACCGCCGTCAGGTGCTTGGCGTCGTAGCGCTCCAGCGCCGCCTCGAAGAGCCCCTGTTTCGAGCCGAATTCGGCGTACATGCTCTTGCGGTTGACCCCGAGCTCGTCCACCAACTCGGCCGTGCTCGTGCCGTTGAAGCCGTGGAGGCGGAACAGCTCGACGGCTCTGTCGAGCAGCTCGATCCGGTCGTACTGCTTCCGTTCGCCCATCGATCGATGCCCCCTTGACACATGGTAACCGAGCGGTTACGTTTGCTCAAGACCAGGGTAACCAAACGGTTACGTTCGTCTCGGTGTTCGAGCATGCAGGCTCGACGCTACGAGGAGGATCGGATCATGGACAGCGACCACGTCACCGTCGTCTACAAGTGGACCGCCAAGGCTGGCAAACTCGATGAGCTCACGGACATCTACCAGGGCGTCACCGACGCCATGAAGAGAGACGAGCCGGGTGCCTTGGGCGTCCACCTCTACGTGTCGGAAGACGAGAACGCGCTCTACGTCCGCGACGAGTTCGCCGACGTCGGCGCGGTCGGTTTCCACCTGAGCACCACCGCGGCCCAGCACTTCCCGAGACTGCTCGCCATCGCCACGCCGGGACCGTTCTTCTTCCTCGGCGAGGTGCCGGAGGAGCTGAAGGCGGCAACCCGGCAGATGCAGCTCGGCGCCTCGTTCGCTGACCACGCAGGCGGATTCGACCGCTGACCGGGTGAAGCTCGCCGCGCCGGGCAGGCCGAGATCGGGCCGCCCGCCCAAGCCGGATCCGGCGCGTCGGGCCTGCGCACCATGGCAGCGGCCTCTTCGGCCAGGCGTAGTCGGTGCTCCACGGTTCGGACCGGACGTCGATCCGGCTTCCGACGTGGATGACCCGCCCGCGGCCGCGCGCGCGGCAGGGAGAAGGGGATCGGTGTGGGCGGACGCCCGGAGCACGATCGCCCGGGCTACGCCCAGATCACGCCGAGCGCCCAGAGCAGGCCGATGACGGCGAGCGCACCGCCGACGACCACGTAGAAGCGATGGACCTGATCGCCCCACAGGAGCCGCGAGCGGGCGCCGAGGAGCCGGTAGACGACGGACTCGGACTTCGTCGCTCCCCAATAGGCGAACAGCCCGCCGGCGATCGCCATGAGGACGCCGAAGAGCACGTGCATGCACCAGCATAGGGGGCGCCCCACCGGACCGACGTACGGACGGATGTCTTGGGGTCGGGTGGGAACGGACCCGCCGCGGCGACGAACCCGGGCGGCTCGCCGTTCGCCGCCGCGGCCCCGTTCAGGCGCCTAAGGCACCACCGACAGGCCGACCGCACCGGGCGGTGGCATCGCGCGCGTTGCGTCGCGCCCGTCGCGTCGGTGCCAACCGTGACTTGCGTACGTGATGCTGAGGACCCCGAGCAACAGCGGCAGAACGGCGGCCACCGTCATCTGGGAATCGAGGTTGCCGGGCCGGGGCTGGGCGAACTGCCACAAGAGGTCGACCGCCGGTGTCATCAGCAGCAGGATCGGAGTGGCCACCAGGGCGAAGCGGGCGATGGACCCTCGGCGATCGACGGGGCGCCACCCCAGGCCAGCGATGCCGGCGAGTGCGGGCCACACGAAGAGGTAGCTGAACCCTGGCAGCGCGATCGTGGCCAGAAGCGTGAGGACCGTCCACAGGACCACGGCTCCAGCGCGCGAGGTCGCGCGGTCGTGGCGGCCGATCCGCGCCGTGAGCCAGCCGGCCACGAGGGCGCCAGCCGCCAGGAGCACGGTCAGGTAGGCGTAGCTCTCGGCAACGACGGGGGAGACCCGCGCACTCGTGAGGAGGACCCACACCGTCGTGCCGGCGACGGCGCCGGCGATCGACGCGAGGACCGCGACAGCGCCGGACCACGCCACCGCGCGCAGCCGCAGCTCGTTCCGCCGGCGTGCCCCGACGAGCACGACGGCGAGCAGGACGATGGCGAGGGCCGCCACGACACGGGCCCACACGATCGAGTAGCGGACGACGACGGGCCGAATCGTGAAGAAGACCGACGCGCCCGGATCGGGCACCGCCGTCAGGTCTTGGCTCCCGAAGTAGCGCGCGATCGCCAACGCGTTCTCGCCGTGGTGCTGCAGCGACCCGAGCCCGACGCGGCTGAGGTCGTCGGCCATCGTGTGGTAGATCGGGGATCCGCGCAGGTAGGCGAAGTGCATCCCTGAGACCCCGCCATCGCGGAACACGTCGAAGTCGGTGCCGATGGCGCCGATCGACGCCGTCAACTCGGTCAGGAACGAGTAGGCAGCCGGGGCGCGCACGGAGTCGGCGTACCCGCCGACGAGCCACGACTGCGATCCGCTCGTTTCCACCAGCGTGGAGGCGCCACCGGAACCGATGGCCTCGAGATTGACGACGACGCCCAGGGCGTCAAGCAGCCCAGGGACGGCCGCGAAGCCCCTCGACCCGTACCGTTCGCTCGGCTCTTCGCCGTCGGTGAACAGGAACACGATGTCGTTGCCCAACGGGGGTCCGGCGCGCAGGGCCCGTGCGGTCTCGAGCAGCGTCGCGACGGCCGTGGAGTTGTCGTTGGCGCCGGCGGTCGTCGGGACCGTGTCGTAGTGGCCCACGAACGCGACGGCCCTCGAATGGTCCGCTCCGGGGATCCAGGCGATGACGTTGACGGCCTCGATGGGGTGACCGTCGCCGTAGAAATCGCGTGCGGGCACGGTCTGGTGGTCCACCTCGAGGCCGAGGCCTTCGACCTCGGCGACGATGTACGCGCGTACGCGCTCGATCGCGGCCGAACCCAGCGGGTGGGGCTCGCGGGCGATCGCCTCGACGTGCGCCATCGCGCGACGCGCCGAAAACTCGGTCGCGGGGGCCTCTGCCGAGCGAGGGACCACGGACAGCGTGGAAAACGCGCCCGCGGCGACCATGCCCAACGCGATCAGCCATATCGCAACGGATGGGACGTCACTGCGCGGGGTCATCGCCCGACGGCCGTCGGGCGCGGAGGTCCCCGGCGCCCTGACCGTGACCGCCGACGAACCAGTCCCTTGGCGTGCACGTCCATAGCGTAGCACCGCCGTGCTCGCCGGCCCATCCAACGGTCGCGGCCGCGCGCCTAGACCGGGTCCGGCCCTTCGAGCCCGCGGACCATGCGCAGGGCGTACCAGCCGCGCTCGCGGATCTCGCCCGCATGCGCCAGGAGCGTGTCGAGGTCGTCCTCGGCATGGACCATGGTGCCCGCCAGGGGGTCGCCGTCCCCGGCCGCGAGCCGCACCATCAGGTCCGCGCTCCGGCCGATGTCGGACCATGCCTCGTCGGGCAAGTCGAGGTGCTCCTTCATGGCCTCCGTCATGCGGGTGAGCACCAAGCCTGGCGACATCGAGATCGACACGACGCCGGTGCCCTCCAGGTCCGCCGCGAGGACCTCGGCGAGCCGCAGCAGCGACGCCTTCGAGCAGGCGTAGCCGCTGCTCCCGGGCTCGGAGCGGACGCCGATCAGGCTCGCGACGTGGATGACCCGTCCGCGGCCGCGGGCCACCATCCCCGGGACGACGGCGTGGACGGCGTGGAGGGCGCCCAGGACGTTGACCTCCTGCGTGCGCCACCACGCCGAGGGATCGACCGTCCAGGCCGGCGCGGGGCGCCCGCCCGAGACGCCGGCGTTGCAGACGAGCACGTCGGTCGGGCCGAGCTCGCCTTCGATCGCGGCCACCGCCGCCTGCAGCGCGTCCAGGTCGCGGACGTCCGCGACGGCGGCCCGTGCGCGCGCCCCCGCCTCCCGGAGCTCCTCGGCGAGGGTCTCGACCTCGGGCTCGCTGCGGGCGATCAGCCCGATGCCCGCGCCCGCCTGCGCCATCGCCCGCGCCGCGGCGGCGCCGATGCCGCGGCCGCCGCCGGTGACGATCGCCGTCGTGTCCCTCAGTCGCTGGTCCATGGTCGACCAGCCTACGTGCCTCCGCCTGGAGCTCGGGCCACCGGCGTCACGGGGGCGCCTCACGCCAGTCGCCAGGTCGCCATCTCCATGACGTGCCGGAACCCCATGCGCTCGTACAGGGCAAGACCGTCGGGTGAGGCCTGCAGGAAGGCGAGCTCGCATCCGGCGTCGATGCCGTGGTTCACGGCGCACCACGTCATCGCCTCGCCGATGCCTCTGCGGCGGTGACTCGGGCGCGTGGCGACGTTGAAGATCAGAGCGACGCCGTCGATGCAGCAGGTCATGACGGTGCCGACCGCGCGGCCGTCGACGAGACCCAGGTGGAACGCGAACCCTGGCACCTCGAGCAGCCGTGGGTCGTCGAGGACCGCGAGGATCTGCCGGTCGCACCCGAACGCCTCGGCGCAGACGTCGTTGAAGGTCAGGAGGGTCACGGCGTCATCGACGCGTCGGATCTCGAGATCACGCGTCGCCCGTGGCGTGGTTTCGAGCGGCGCCAGGAGCATGCAGGCGATGCGGTGGCCGGCGACGCAGCCGGCGGACCGGGCCGCATCCCCGATCGTTTCGGCGGTGTCACCCCACGCGTTGACCTCCCCGGCGAGGCCGGCGCGGTCGTGGAAGGCGCGGACCCGCTCGAGGGCGGAGGCTGGGTCACCGGGCGCGGCGACGACGAAGGTGGGGTTGAAGGCGGCCATCGGCATGCCGGTCGTGACGCTGATCACGTGGTCGCGTTCCTCGATCCCGCCGCGGTCCGAGATGCGTGCGACGCGGCGGAAGGCCTCGATGAAGCTCGCGAGCGAGCGCGCGACCTGCCGCGCGTCGTGGTCGGGCCGTTTCAGGGGTGACCGATCAGGGCGGGGCCGTCGGGGTTGTCGATGACGAACTTCCAGATGCCGTCCGTCGATTTGCGAAGGACCTCGGCCGTGGCGCCCTCCGCGGTTCGGCCGTCGTCGAACGTCATGGTCCAGGCCCAGTGCACGAGCGCCAGATCTCCGGCCTCGAACGCCACCGAATCGTTCATGCGGATGGAGGCGCCCGTGTTCAGGTACCCCTGGAGCACGTTCCGGATCGCGACCGTTCCGACGTGGGCGCCGCGCGCGTTCGTGAACACGGCATCGGGCTCGTACAGCGCCATCAGCCCCTCGAGGTCGCCTGCGGCGAACAGCTTCTCGAATGCCCTGCCCGCCTCGGCTGGTTGGCGAACGTTCATGGTCACGCCCTCTCACCCCGACGCAGCCGCCATGGTTGGCCCTTGCTGGACGGCGTGCTTGGCATGGTGGAGTTGCGGGACTTCATAGCACGGCCGAGGTCGGCGAAGGATACCTCATGCGCCTCGGTGCACCTCCGTGCGTGCCATCATCACGGCAGCCACAGGGGAAGGGCGTCCGAACATGAGTGATGAGCCCTCACCGACCACGGCGTGGTCCAGCGCGGCACGTGCCTGAACGTGTGGAAGCAGGAGGACGGCGCCTGGAAGCTCTACGCGAACATCTGGAACGTCAGTCCCTGACGTTCCGGGTCGAGGCACCCGGGAGGCGTTCCGATCGCGGCCCCGAGCCGGTGGTCATCGGAGCCCGGGCAACAGGTCGACGGACCGGGCCGCGTACACCCACCAGGGAAGCGGCCGCGCCCCGCTCGTTCGCAGCGCCCGGATGACGTCGGAGGCCATGAGCTCGGCAAGCTGGGTCTCGTCGGGGAGCGAGTGGAGCACCATACGCTTCACCGGGGGCGATACCGTGCCGATAACGTGCTGGTCGACGCGCCCCGACCACAGGAGGCGCCCGCCGCGCTCCTCCATCGCTTCCCGCCAGCTCGCCCGCCACGCCGGTTCGCCGTCGCCGACGAGTTCCAGCAAGGCAGGGCCCTCCACGTCCGCGTCGGGCACACCGGTGTGTTCTTCCGTCGTGCACGCCAACAACCACTGACCCTCGAGGCCGGCGGCGCGCGCCCGGGTGTCCGAGCGTCCCGACGCCGCAAACGTGAGGAAGGCGCGAGGGCTCGCGTACTCGAGCAGGCCGGCCATCTCGAATCGGGGTTCGCTGCGACCGATGAGCTGTGCTTCGAGGTCGCCACTCCACAGCAACGTGGATCCCATCGATCCCTGCGCGTGCTCGACCGTCGCCGCGTACCTCATGTACGCCTCGCGGCCGCTCCGCCCCTCGTGTGGCTTGCTGGCGGTCTTCTTGAACACGAGGAGGTTGACCATGACGAAGCGCGCTCTCCGTCGCCGGAGGACCGCCACGATCGGAAGAACCCTCGGCAGGACGCCGAGCCGGTAGGTTCCGGGCTTCGCGTTGGGCACGTTGGTCGCTCTCTTCACGGTCCGGTTCGTGCGGAGGCCCGTTCGCCTTCGCGCGAGAGCGGGCACGGTCGCTTCATCATGTCGCGAAACACGGCGCACTGCGGCAACGGGTCGCCGAGAGCCCTCTTCGTACGCTGCCCCGGTCGAGGGCTTCGCCGGCCCCAGGCTTGCGAGCACCAGGGAGTCGGCCGTGACCAACGTCGGCGTGACGGACGGGCGCAAGTGGCTCCCGGACCCAGCCTGGACCGCGGCAACGCGCGCTCGACGCCGAGCCCACCGAACCGTACAGGGATCGGCAGGAGCGTCGTGGAACTTGGGCGGCGCCGCGCGACCACCGGGGCAATCGCCGTCCAGATCTTGGACTCGATGGGGTGGGGCGTGACGTGTGGCTTCACGGCATGGGATACCAAGTGCTCGTGACATCGGCAACGCACGCGACGGCGAGGCCCTAGACATCGGCAGCACGGTGACGGGATCGTGCGAGACGGGGGCGCCCTCGAGGCCGCTACCGAACTGCGGCGCTTCCGGCGTTACCATGGACGCGTAGCGACAGCCAGCGTCCGCCCGCGGGCCGGCACCGACTGCCTATGGGAGGCGCGAGCGCGCGCCGCCCGGCCCCAAACGCACTCTGCGCTTGCGTCCTCCCTCCTGACCCAGCCGGGCGAAGGAGAGGTGATGCATGGCGACCCATGTCCATCCGCCCGCCCGTTTCCTCGGAACGCTTCGCTAAGGAGTGATCATGAGACGCAGAGCCTGGATCGTATGGGCAGGCGTGCTCGCCTTGGCGCTCGCCGGCAGCGCCATCGCGCAGGCGACGTTCGCAGAGATCATCAGGATCCGAGACGAGGCCATGAACGCCGAAGACGTCGACACGGCCATGTCCCTCTACGCCGACGGCGCCACCTACACGGTCATCTTCGGCCCCGATGAGGAGCCCCTCGTCCTCATCGGGAAGGACGCCATCCGCGAACGTCTGACGGGCTTCATGGGAGGCCACGTGCACTACGACGCCACCGTGATGGCCGTCATCGGCGATACCGCGTGTGCGTCGTGCAGGTGGGCGATCGATGGCCTGCGCGGCGACGGCGTCGACCACATCGAGCAGGTCGAGGAGTTCGTCTTCAAGGACGGCAAGATCGTCGAGCACACGATGACCGTGCTGCGCATGGTCCCGATCGAAGAACCCTGACGCCTCTCGGGGGCTGCCGTCCGCTGCGTCAGGGTGGCGTGTAGGAAGAGAAGGGCTGTCTCGTGGTCCCTTCCCGGTGGCCGCGGACTCGAGGTGAGCTTGTCGTCCGGGAATGCCGCTCGCGCGGGCAGACGCTGCGCGGTACGATGATGGGTCCGGATGACTCCCTCGGTGGAGTCGGTCCCCAAGGGCGTCTCCGGCAGGTGGCCAAGGGTCCGCAGCGGTAGCACGGTGTGCGGCGAACGGAGAGGTCGTCCAGGTGATCGGGTCGCTCATGTCGCCCGCTCGGGCCCAGCGGATTGGAGCGATAGCATGAAGATCGTACGGATCATCGCGCTCTGCGTCGGCGCGCTGCTGGTGACGGCCATGTCGTGCAACGGCGGTGGGGGCATCCAGGCCGATCTCACCGTTGGAGGCATCGGACTACCCGCCGTCGAATGCCCGACGGGCGCCGGCTCGTGCGTCACGACGGTCGATGTCACCGTGGAGAACATCGGCGCCGGCTTCGCCGGCGTATTCAACGTTCGCGTCACGTTCGATCCGGCCCAGAGCGTCGTCGTCAACCGGGCCGTTCCGGGCCTGGCCGCGGGAGCGTCGACGACGTTCACCGTCGCGTCGCCGCCGGGCGGGAACTGCTTCGACCCGGATTGCACGGTGTCGGTCCTGGTCGACGACGCCAACGAGGTTCCCGAGTCGAACGAGACCAACAACGAGGACAGCCAGACGCGCATCGGTTGAGATGACCACGAGCGAGGGACGAGCTTCCTGGAGGCTCGTCCCTCACGAGTACGGGTTGGTGGTTCGTGTAGGGCTCGAACCTACATCCCGCTGATCGGGAGTCGATCCAGAAAGCACATGAGCTCACCCATTGCGTCCTGGACGGCGCGTCAGTGAACGGGTCGACTGGAGTGGCGAGGCGTCGGCCCACTGACCACGACGGTATGGTGTGGTGGTCCGCAGCGCGCGGAAGCCATGTGCGCGGCTGGCCCAGAGAGAGGCATGGCGCTGCCGGCGCGACCAGCGACTCGGAGGGCGCAGCGTCATGATCCTCGTGTCGGGGCTCTGGCGCCTTGGCCTAGCCATGACCCTCCAACTCGGTGACGTGCTCATCTTCCCATTGGAGCTGGTCATGGTGAGATCCGTATCGCCCTGGATGGGGGGACGCTCACCCCACGTATCGGACATCGGGTCGGGGTCGCGGTGCATCGTGGGTTGGCCATGGCGGCCACGACGCCATGGCCGAGGTCGGCACGGCAAAACCACTCCGCGCTGATCGCTGCCTTCTCATGCACGGTGGCTGCCGACCAGCCAGGCACGTCGAGCGCCGGGCGATTCGTTCGCAACTCGGCTGACGACGCCGGCGTGGCCGCCCCATCAGCCCCGCTGGTCGCGGGACTCCCCCGAAGCCACGCGGGCCGTCGTGCCCCGCAGCAGCAGGTTCAGCACGAACCAACTCCTCGTCATTGCCGCGTTTTCGTGTCGATCAGGTGGGCGGAACCTCCTGGGACGCAGCTGTCGTCACACGCTCCTTGTGTCCGAAACCGAGGTACCCGCGTGTCGCCACGACGATCGCCACGGCGAATGCCAGGTAGATCAGCGTCTTGATCTCTACGAAGCGCGTCGTCAACAGTTCCTGGAAGACGGGGAACTCCGATGCTTCCGTGAACAGCGTCGAGTAATGGTTGGTCGCCGCATGCAGCAACACGGCTGGCATGACGCTGCCGGCCGCGCTGCGCGTCAGCCAGTACATCAGCGGCGCCAGCGTGAGCGTGATGCCGTAGAGCAGCCAAATCGGCTGCGTCGCTCCGCTCCACGCGTCGGTGAGGTAGAGCGGCAAGTGCCAGGTTGCCCACAGGACGCCATGGATGAGGCAGGCAACCAGTGGATGCAGCTGCTGCGTCAGGCGCGGCAAGGCGAACCCCTGCCAGCCGAACTCCTCCATGGCGCTGCCCCACCAGAAGAGCAGGAAGACGTTGACCGGTGCGGTGGAGGCTGCCCAGTACCAGGGGGGATCACCGGACAGCACGATGGGTCCGATGGACAGTCGATAGACGACGAGGTGGGCCAGGGCGATGGCCAGCGGCAAGACCAGCCCGCCAAGCAAGATCCAGCGCCATTGGCGGCGCACGCCGCTGACGCTGCGGAACCACCGTCGGGCTCCACCCGGCCCGTCCGATATGCGGCTGAGGACGGCCGCTGCGATGAGGGGGCCGTAGGCACCCAACAGGATGATGAGGGGCGACCAGTCGAGAGCCTGCGGAACCACGATCAGGATCCCCCAGCTGGCCCAGCTGAGGGCGAAGGTCACCGCGTAGAAGAGGAGCGCCCCACGCAGACCAGGCAACGGTGCTGCTTCAGTTCCCTTCACGGCCGATACCCTCCTTCACACCCATCGACGTCTCAATCGGACGTTGCTGGATCGCGACTCACATGCCGCGCATCTCCGCGATCGCGGTGGGACCGATCGCATCGGTGGCTTCCGAAGCGCTTGCCGAAGATCGGATCGCGGCGAGCTGAACCCAGTGCCGTCGCAGCGGGAGTGCCCCGTCTTTCGTGGACACCTGATCGCTTGGACCCGCGCCGCGATCTCGCGCTCCCAAGCCAACTTCCGAGAGATGACTGTCAGAATAAGCCCAAACCACTACACATCAGCAGAGCCGACGTCGTGTGCATCGACGACATCGGCCTGCTACCCGCCGGCCCCGACGCCACCGAAGGCATGATCCGCGTCATCGACGCCGCCTACGAGCGCCGCAGCCTCGCGATCAGCGGCCACATCCACCCCAGCAGCTTCGGCAGCATCATGCCCGAGACCCTCGCCACCGCCGCCGTGGATTGCCAGCCTCACCACGCGCGCGTCGTTCAAGCCGACGGCGACACGTTCCGGCTCAAGGGAGCCGCCGCCGGGCAGGGGGTGATCCACCGGGCGCACTGACTGCCGCGGCATGCCGCTGGCCACCCGTGGGGAAACCCGACGGCCACGAGCGTGGACGACTCATGACCGCCCACGGGGAGAACGCAATGGCCATTGACACCGGGGGACGGGCTCGAGCATGCGGAGCCGTTCGGCTTCGTTCCGACGCCCCCCAATCGAGGCGGTTCCGCTGCTGATGCCGTGAGCGTCGTGCCGAATGCGACGCGGCACGACGCGAGACAAGGTCCCAATGCCGTCGTGACCGCGCGGTTGCGTGGCTCTGGCCCATCTTGCCGAAGCCGCCGAGTCGCTTGGTTGGGCCAGGTGAGACTCTGCACCCGAGCGAGAAGCGCCCCCGACTCGGGGTGCCGAGACGGGGGCGCATCACCGCAACGTGCGGTCTAAGGGTCTACTTAGTCCGAGACGTCGAACATGATGACTTCGACTCCGCTGATGTCGAGACTCTTCGTGTTGGCCGGAACGAGGAGTTCGCTGACGACTCCGGTAAGCGATCCGGTCGCCGTCCCGTCGAAGGTGTCGAGACCCGCGCAGAATCCAGCATCACCGAAGTTCGGCGTGAAGGTATCTGAAGCGATGCTGCCTCCGGGGGATCCTTCAACGTAGCCGTAGAGCGTCTCGACTCCGCCGATGGCTTCCGTCACCGCAAGAACGCGGCCGGTCGAGTCCTTCGCGTAGCTGAAACGCAGGTAGTCGTCTTGATCGCCTTGGTCGCTGTTCAACGTGAGACCAACGACCCCGTCCGTCTGCGTGGCATTGGCGCCTCCGTAGCTTTCAGCGGCGGCATTCGTGTAGGTCCTGCCGTCGAAGACGATGGTGAAGGTACCCTCTCGGTATTCATTGCACGTGGTGTCGCCGCCACCCCCACCACCGCCGGGGGGCGCCGCCCCGCACGCGGCGAGAAACAAGGCAACCGCCAAAGAAAGGAGAGCGACGAAGGGTGCATGTCGCACTTTGGACACGGAAGGATTTGGAGCCATAGGGTCCTCTCGAGGGATAAGGAACGGGGGCGCGCGTCGCAGCGCCGATCGCCGCGGGCAACGTGATGGCGCCGATGCGTCCGATGCGATCTGTGAACTCGAGGCCGGGGTCCGGTGACGCTCCTTGCGAGTCAGTCCTGCGGTTGAGCCCTGTCAGGTGCCAAGCGAAAGGTTGCCACCTCTGGCGAGACCTCTGGATGCATCTTTGGCGCCCGTTGAGTGTACTTATGCCACTACTGCATGTCAACCGCCATCACGCGACCCCGATTTGCGCGGTCTTGACGAACGGGGGGTTCGCAAACAGCGCGCTACAGCGAAAGGGCACTCAGTGCGCATGCGAAGCCCACGCAGGGACGGTTGTATGTTCGTGCATTCGGATCCCCAGGCTGTCTACCTCTCGCCGTACGGACTCCTTCGTGCTCGGCATCCCCACCAAGCGATCAGGTGTCGACGGAAGGCGGGGCGCTCCCGATGGTGTGTCGTGTAGGACTCGAGCCTACAGTCCGCTGATGAAGAGTCGAACCTTTCATGGTCACGGCCCCGGAGTAGGCCCTGAGCAGCGTTTGGCGCGCTTGGCGATGAACCCTGAGGCCCTCTACGAACCGCTGACCACGAACCAGATTGCACGTGTCGGCCGACGTCAGAGCGATGCGAGCGCGCGAGAAGCTTCCGGGGTGCGCCCTGTCCACGTACGAAACGCTCGATAGAACGAGCTCGAATCCTCGTACCCGAGCAAGAACGCGATCTGTTCGTTGCTGAAGTCCGATCGCGCGAGGTAGCCGCCCGCCAAGTCTTTCCGCACCGCGTCCAGGATCTGCTGGAACGTCGTTCCTTCTTCTCGCAACCTACGCTGAAGGGTTCGCGGGCTGACGGCCAGCCTTGACGCCACATCGTCGACCCGGTAGCGGCCGCTGGCCAGAGTCTCCATCAGGCTGGTCCGCACCTTCTCGCTCGTGGTCGCATGCCGATCCAAGTCCGCCATTCTGTGCCGGAGTTCCGGTTCGAAGATCGACCACATGGCGTCGCTGGCCGTGAGAAACGGACGCAAGGCGTCATTCGCGGAGAAGGTCACGCTGTTGACGTTCGAGCGTGTGAGCTGCACGCCGAAGAAGTTCTCGTAGAGGTCACTTCCCGGGAGAGCGACGGTCGTCTGCACACGCGTGGGAACGAGGCGTTCACGCGTTGCTAGGCGTGGCATATGCACCCACCACGCCAGCTCCCCGGCGATCAGACTTGGCGGCAATGCGCCCACCTCGGGCTGTGCCGCGATCTCGATCGTGCTTTGCTCGCCGTTCGTCTCGATCTTCAGCCGAATCGGACCCACGAGCGGTTTGTAGTGGGCGAGTCGCTTGGCCGCCGAGAGCAAGTTCGGGCTACAGAAGCAGGCGAAGACCGGAGGACTGAACGTTTCGGGCGTGCTGCTCGTCGCGAGGTCGAGCGGGAACGAGGGGTGGTCCCGTAGGATCGCTTCGAGTCCATTCCAGAGCCGCAGGTACTCCGGTCCCGTGACCGTCGGTGATGTGCGCGAGAACAGATCGAGGGGCAAGCGTGCGTGCCGCAGCACGTCGATGGGTGACACGCCGATGTCTTTCAGGCGCAGTTGCCACCGGAGTTCGACCGGGTACCTGTGCGGTTTCATCGCGGCCCCCTCGGCCTTCATGCTAGACGTCTCCGGCGCCTCGGATCGTGTGATCACGGAGAAGGAACCGTCACGTCGCGGGGACGTTTCGCCGCCGTACGTGGCCGGACCGGCGAGTCGGCCATGTACGAAGCAGCAGCGAACTACAGCCCGTACGTTGCGCGCATTCCCGCGACGAACGCCTCGTCTTGCTCGAGGGAGTAGCGACGGCCCAGGGTGGCCTTCGCCCCCTCGCCCGAGACGTAGCGAAGCTGATCGCTGCCGTCGGTCGCAGCCTGCCAGATGATCTCGGCGACCTCCTCGGGCTGCTGGTAGGACGAGGTATCCATGGTGCTCATCGCCTCGACGAAGGCTTGGACCAAAGGCTGGTACTCGCCAAGCGAGTCGTCGTTCGTGAAGACGAACGAGCGGCTGCCGAAGTCGGTCTTCACGCCGCCCGGCTCGACGATCTTGACGCGCCCGCCGAAGAGGCGCATCTCGAAGTGCAGTGCCTCCGAGAGGCCTTCCACCGCCCACTTCGAGCCGTGGTACAGCGTGCCGAACGGAAAGGCGAAGCGTCCGCCAACGGACGAGACGTTCACGATCGTCCCCTTGCGTTGGGTGCGCATGCCGGGAAGGACCGCCTTGGTCAGCTCGACGAGGCCGAAGAAGTTGACGTCGAACTGACGGCGCAGGACCTCCATGGGCGTCGCCTCGAGCGGGCCGTACGCCCCGTAACCCGCATTGTTCACGAGCACGTCGATCGAACCGAATCGGTCGATCGCGGCGGCGACCGATGCATCGATCGACTCGGAATCGAGCAGGTCGAGCCGATTCACGAGCACGTGGTCACTGGCGAGGTCGGCGGCGTCATCCGGCGAACGCATCGTGGCGACGACGTTCCACCCCTGCGATGCGAAGTGATGGGCGGTCGCCTTGCCGATGCCGGAGCTGGCCCCGGTGATCAGAACGGTACTAGGCATGGGTTCCTCCTTCGGGATGAAGAGCATGGAGGGGAGCGTATGCCGCCGAACGGCGGAGGGCACTAGCGGATCGCGCCAACAGACTTGCAGATCGCGCCAGCCGAATCGGCGCGTCTCGCAAGGCCCGTCGCTGGATCGGCCATCGGGCCGCAGTGGGTGCCGCGCGGAGTCGGCGACAACACGAACGATGGCGCGCGGACCCGAGACGGATCCGCGCGCAGAGTTCAAGCGTCCTGGACGGACGTTTTGCTGGTGGGTCGTGTAGGACTCGAACCTACAACCCGCTGATTAAGAGTCGAGAACGAAAGCATCTGACCCGACATCTCGCGTCCTGAACAGCGATTCGGCGTTCGGGTGGTCTGGTATGGCGTGCCTGGGGCCCGCTGACCACTACCGGAGTCTACCCGAGCGGTTGGGTGTCCACGAAATGAGGGGCATTCCCGAGTGACAGCGACGATGGGCGTGGTGTTCCTGCGGGGCGGGTCTGACCCAGGGAGGGACGGTGTCGTCATGATGTCGCACGCAGCGATCGCTAGACGGCTCCCTTCTTGGACGGGATACGTCCCTGCCCGATTGGTATGCGCAAGAGAACGCTCACCTTGCGTAGGCCGCAGCTCCGACAGGGACGACCCAGAAAACCGGTTACCTAGTCCTCCGTGCGCAGGAACGTGCGCGCCGGATTCAGAACACCCGCCAAGCTCGCTTCGGGATCGGCACCGTCGTGGTTGAAGAGCATCACGACTACCGTGTCGATGTCCTTCGCGTAGTTGAGGACCGAGCGGAATCCGGCGATCCCGCCGGCATGCCCCATCGAACCTGGTTGGAGGAAGACGCCCAGACCGTGCGTACTGTTCGGGGCGGGTGTCGTCATCTCGACCAACGTCTCGGGATCGTCGAACAGCGCACCGCCGAACAACCCGCTTCCGAAGGCGACCAGATCCGACGCGGTGGAGACCAGGCCACCAGCCGACCAACCGACGGACTCATGCAACTCCGTGAGATCGGCCATGGCGTCTCCAGATCCCGTGTAGCCGTGCACCACATCGATCACGGGGTCTTCGTAGCAGTCGAGGAAGGTCGACGCCATGCCCAACGGTTCGTAGATGGACGCGCGATAGGCTTCCGCGAGCGGCATGCCCGTCGCCGCTTCGATCACCATGCCGAGCAAGGTGTAGTTGGTGTTGCTGTAGCGCCAGTTCGTCCCGGGCTCGAAGTAGGCATCCTTCCCGTACACGTAGCGGGCGAGCGTGTCGTTGGGGTCTCGCTGAGCGCATGCCAGGGTCGGGGTTCCCGTGGCCTCATCGACCACGATCGCCGCGAAGAGATCAGGGTAGTACGCCTCGTGTTCGACCACGTTGAACAGACCGGACGTGTGCGCCAGCAGATGGCGCAGCGTGATCCGATCGCCGTAGGGGACTTGGTCGGCCACTTCTGGCAGCCACTGCGCCAGCGGGTCGTCCAGGGTCAACGCTCCGTCCTCGGCGAGCTGGAGGATCACCGTCGCCGTGAGCATCTTGGTGATGCTGCCGATGCGAAACGCGCCCTCCGGCGGCATCCGGGTTTCGTCCATGAGGTTCGCGAGTCCGCTGGCTCCCTCGAACCGGTATCCGGGCGCGTCGATCCACACGACCATGCCGGGCGGGAGGCTGCCAGCGGTCAGATCATCCATGTCCGCTCGTATCTCGGCCACGACGTCCGGCGGAAACGCTCCTGGATCGCCTTGAGCGGTGGCGACGACGCCTGGCGCCAGTAGCACGAGGAAAAGGCTCATGAGATGCTGTCTGGTCATGGGTTCTTCCTTCGTTGGCTTGGGGAACACGGTGGAGACGTGATGCGCGAGATCCGGAGCGCGGTGCTCGTCCCAGGCCGGGTCGAAACAGAAGAGCCCACGGAAGCGCGTCTCGGTGATCCAGGGCCTGTCTTCGCATGGGGACGCAACGCACATGTGGTCGGCCCCGAGAAGCCCGCCTGGTGGAACGTGTAGGCGATGCCGGCGATCGGGACGCTCGCCGTGACCCTCTGATCACCGAACGAGGACCATGTCCCGAAGACGCACGCAGGTCGGGTCCAACCAACGCCGCGAATCACCTCGATCGACCAAGCCCCCTCCCGCTTTGCGGCCGTGCCTACTTCGGATGTGCATCTTCGTCGGCATCTCGATCGACGGCATCTCAACGAGCGGATCGTTCATCATCTCGTTCGGAAGCCTCCTTCTTCAGTCCTGATGCACCAAACGCAACGCCTAGTGCGATGCCAATCGCCAGTCCAGCGCCAGGATTGTCCATGGCCGCGCCTACGGCGAGTCCAACACCAATACCGATGGCAAGGCCGGCCCCCATCCTGGTTGATCGGGCTTTGCCGTTCCTCTTCTTGTCGTTTTGATCTGAAGCCATCATGGTACTCCTTTACTTCACTCCGTGAGCCTTATCAGAGGTTGTTCGCAGGCGTGCGTTCCGGACGTTGCGCGGGTCATGGAGCGGTCTCGGCGCCCTGCTTCGAACACCCCGAGCTCGACGCCGTTGACCGCGACGATCGTGGGATCCAGCAAGCCGGCGGGGCCGATTCGCCCGTTTCTGGAACCGTTCTTCATGAGGCTCTCCTTTCCGAATGTGGCCCGCACCCCCCGCGGGCGTCGTGTCCTGACGAAGCGGACGATAGGACCCGACGTGGTGGGGCTGAATCCCCAAGCCGGTCACTTCTCGAACGTCGGTATCTCGATCGACGGCATTTCAACCTGCGGATGGTTCATCATCTCGTTCGGAATCCTTCTTGTTCTGTCGTGCTAGGCCAAGAGAAACGCCGAGTCCGATCCCAATCACCAGACCTGCGCCAGGGTTCCCCATGGCCGAGCCAAGGGCGAGCCCAACACCGACCCCGATGGCCAGGCCTGCTGCCAGTCGAGTCTTGTCGGTGTTCATCTTGCTTTGATCGGAACGGTTCATGGTGCTCCTTCACTCGGCTCTGTGAGCCGTATCGAATGGTGTCTTCAAGCGTCGGTTCCGGACGTTGCTGGGGTCGTGGAGCCGTGTGGGCTTTTCAAGGTGTCCGCGTAGGACGTTGGTGAGGCTTGCCGGCCGCGGAGTGATCGGCGGTGGCGAACGCAGCGGACGCTCGCCCTTCTCGGGCCGCGTGCGGCCCGGATCGGAATGCGGTCGCTCATCCTAGGAGCGGTTGCGTGGGCGCCCGGGCCGCTGCTGCGACGGCGGTCGGTGCGCTGAACCCGCGAACCAGGAGCCACGTGGCGAAGGCGACCTCGAACAGGCCGCCCGGCATGGCCCCCCAAAGGCTCGCTCCCGCGACGCCGAAGAGCTCGAGCACGCTGCCGGTGGCGACCGCAGCGTAGCCGATGAAGCCCCCGACTGCCAGGACGCGCGGGACGAGTCGTGCCCGGTAGAGCACGAGGCAGAAGAACAGGCTCCCGATTCCCAGGCCCGCCATCGCGACGTTGTACGCGAGGAAGTTGATATCGACCGCACCCGCGACGAGTGCGACCGCACCGACCGCCAGCAGCGTGCCTTCGAACAGGCGAGTGGCGGCGTACCCGATGGCCACCGGCGCAGAGTGCGGCCGCAGGATGGGGACCACGAGCGCGCCGATCGCGACCACCGCGGCGGTGTTGAGGAGCATCATGGCAAGCCCGATCGTCACGGCGAGGCTTCCCGGAGCTGGGCTGCTCGCTAGGGACGAGCCCATGCCGTAAAGGAGGAATGCGGCGAGCATGAGCGTGCCGACAGCACGGGCGATGGTGCGGGGGTTCTTCATGGGTGCGTCCAATCTGGCTCTTCGGTTTCGACCACGCGCTGTACGGACGCATGGCGCCTTCGATCCGATTGCGTAGGTGGTTGCACGATGCGATCTCCGGTTGTCCGAGTGGATCCTTGCGACGCCACGCGGGTTTCGACCGAGGGGCGACGCCCTGCGGTGGCCACGCCGGTGCGGGTCATGACGGCCCCGAGCCATACGAACCACACGAGCTGGCCCCGCCCGAAGACGATGCCGAGCGACGCCGCGGCAGGGACGTTGCGCGGGTCATGGAGCGGACTCGGCGCCCTGCTTCGAACACCTCGAACTCGATGCCGTTGACCGCGGCGATCGTGGGATCCAGCAAGCCGGCGGGGCCGATTCGCCCGTTGCTGGAACCGTTCTTCATGAGGCTCTCCGTTCCGTACGTAGCACGCACCCCCCTCGTGGGCGTCTGGCTGGTGTCGGTGACGGTCATCGCCCTCTCCCAGTCGGTCGTGGACGGAACGGCGGTCACGAGATCGGCGAGGCCTCGAAACGCGGGTCGGTCGGATGCTCGACCGCGCTGTTGCGGTCCTTGATGAGCGTGATCCCGACGGCGGTGAACCAGACGATCAGGCCCAGACCGAACACGGCTCCGACATCTTCGAGGGCCGGAACGATGGTCACCAGTCCTGAGACGGCCATGACCACACCGAGGTAGTTGACCCAGCGGGCGAAGAGCCGCTCACGGAGTGCAACGATGCTGATTCCCAGCACCCAAACGCCACCGAGGACTTCGTTGCCCCCACCGAGGCCGTTGGCCACCGCGTCGAGACCAGCCCACACCGTGGACGCCATCTCAGGGTCGGTGCCATGGAGGTCACTGACTGTGGAATAGGCGATGTTGGTGATCATCCCGGTGGAGATGATCACCCCCGACCAGATGAGCCCAAACACCGAGGACACTCTGGCCAGCGGCGAGTGAGCCCGACGGAGACGGTCCCCAATCGCCAGCACCAGAGGGACGAGGACGATACCGAACACGATGTGGATCGTGATGTTCCACAGGTACA